>Ga0307509_10001162_pt1 | contig 45020 bp, 48 predicted proteins | sample 10_EM_MG_FD_202245 | JGI IMG/M metagenome (GOLD analysis project Ga0307509, IMG submission 202245) | Populus trichocarpa ectomycorrhiza microbial communities from riparian zone in the Pacific Northwest, United States - 10_EM | ecosystem: Host-associated > Plants > Roots > Unclassified | place... | reverse complement strand
CAAGTGCGAGTCATGTGAGAACTATGAGTCAACTGACTGCATAGCGTGAAACATAAACATACCTTATGACTAGTAACTACTAGCCATGTGAAATCTGCCTTGCTTAGTCACGATTTGTGACAGGAGGCCTCTGGGCTGCAGATGGGATTACAAATGAGAATCTCTATTCCATGCTTGAGATCATCTGTTCCTTTACCGATACTTTCACCCTACATGACAATAGTGAACAGTTGGTTGAAAGGGATGGGCAGAAGCTTCAACCAGGCAATTACTATATTGTCAGTAATGGTAATTCTTTCCTCTAACCCACATTCCAGAGGTTCCAGTACCCCCGCTGGTATGGCAATATCAAAGTGCTGCTAGACCAGCTATAAAGTTTAGTGTGTTACCATACCAGTAGAGGTTCCAGAACCTTTGCAACAAGACTCTACATCCATCATTAGACACTACTGACTGTGAATAGGTGCGATTACTATCATGGACGAGGTCGCTCTAATTCGTATAAATTCAATGCTCTCTGAAACCCGTGTTGAGTCATTCAATCAGGCTGTTCGCGAGCGAGATGGCGGGTGATTGCTACTGGCAGGCCCGCACCTCTAGGACACCTTGGCTGGTGGACGAACTTCGAAACCGCTCATATATTTCCCTTGGCCTACGAGGAGCCGTGGAATGACTGTAATTATGGTCGTTTTATCACTGTTCCATCTGCAAACCCAGCCCATGGAACTATTAACTCGGTCCAGAATGGTATTCTTCTCACCCGAGAGATGCACTATTCTTTTGACAGTTATTCTTGGTCCATCAACCCAGATGTATGAATTCATCAATTTTCTATTGTTTGTAGCTAATGATTGTTTAGGATCACTACAAGATTGTATGCTTTACACCTGATCTCAGTTACTACGAGATCGCCGGTCGTCAGCTTAATCAAACTTTCCTCAATAATCACCTTCGCCCCCCTGATGAGCTTCTACATTGGCACTTTCGCCAAGCGGTGCTCACTAATGTCAAGGGCACCAGAGAGCCTTGTTTCGAGAGCGATTTTACCCCAGGCTCAGATATTATGGGTGAGATCATGAGCGGTCCAAAAGCTGGAGAGAGACTAGAGTTCGAGCTGTTTAGCCGTTTCAATGCAATGGAAGATTGTACCTGAGCCAAAGGTTGGGCTCCAATTTTTGTTCCTTAGTGTACGATAACATTTCATATACCAACCTGGTGTAGCTGGGTAATGTACGGAGCTTTTGAAACCGTGTATAGACTCATTGAACTAGTGACTTATGCGGTGACCTTGCCAACAATTCTTACTGACCCAAAGGGTCTGGTCAGGATTTACCTTAGTAAGTGGCATTATTATCCTCTTAGAGGGCCTGAAACAATGCCTGGGCTGGTGCTTTAACAACCTGCGAATCGCAAAAAAAGAGTTTGTCCAGTTAATGCCCAGACGCTGAAAGATCTTCGAAACAAACCTTGAAATCTACCACAACTTAATGCACAACTTTCTAAAGGATCAAATTGAAAGGCCCGGCCCCGATGGCAAAAGTCTACTAAACATCATCCCTTGGAATGGGGAATATAATCATGGTATGAAGAAACTCGGCGTCAAAGCTGCCCAACTACAACCTCAACTCATCGACGGCCCAGAAACCAAGCTACTGAAGGAACACTTTCAACCGACCGTCAAAACGACCAAAGAATGGATGAACAAGATAATGGAAGACGACACAAAGGACTTCATCCTCCCAACCCACCAACCCAAAGAGGAAGACTCAAAAAAGGAACATGCCCAGTGGCCAACAATGTTCACCATGATAAACCAACAACTCAGCATCGCGCTCGGCAGCAACAAAGGCAACGTCGTAACGGGAGTGGTGTACGAGTGCATTCCGAGTCGCCTGCTCAAGAACCGCCAAGTCCCCTGGCAAGAAGTCACAGCAGATGAAATACACAAGCACTTCAATGCCACCACAAAGGAAGACCTGGAAGACCTCCTCAATGTTCCCAACCGTCCAGGGCGCCCTACAGGGCCCGGCGGGGACTGTAGTCCCGGGCGTCCCGGGCAGCTGAATTCAGGACGGCGGCTTACGGCGTCCATCATTCGTGAAGACGGCCGTCCTAGGGGTTGACGGGAGGGCCCTACAGTCTTAATCCAAATGGATCTTCCGGTAGGGCCCGGCGGTGATTTGCAGGGCCCGGTGATTTGCAGGGCCCGGTGGTGATCTGCAGGGCCCTGGCGTCAACTGCAGGGCCCTGGCGTCAACTGTAGGGCCCTACCGTCAACTGCAGGGCCCTACCGTCAACTGTAGGGCCCTAGCGTCACCTGCAGGGCCTTGTCGTCATCTGCAGAGCCCACCAATCATGAGTGTTGTGCTATGATTTTCTCCACCCACATCATCTCAGCCGCACCTTGTGATAATTACTGGGTTAGAAGCACTCCCATCTCTGTTCACAAACCAGAGCAGAGAATATTCTCCCCGTGCTTTGGTCACTAGCAAAGGTATATCCATAGGATACCTAGGACGTCTGTAGGTTGCACTCGTTGTGTTACCTCGTATTTGCTAATAGAATAAATAGAGCCTGAGGTCCACGGATTATGAGCATAATGCAAAACACTTCAGAGATACTTGTCTTGATACATCCTTACGAGAAGAACTATGTCGGAAGCTGTATCACATATTTCATACGGAAGTCAGAAATCACTTGGGCCTGACGATTCTGTGTCCCAAGTCTTGCCACCCGATTTTTGTAATAACTTTCCGCTAGATATCGAGGAGGAGAATGACGATTCTGCTCCAAGCGAGACCCTCAGTTCTGCCCCCTCCGGACTTCTAACTACAACCCTAGATTCGAATTCAATTTCCGAAGATATTGCGCGGGAACCCTCTGGCTCCTCTGTTGTTATGAGAAGCAACATGTCGAGCATGAATCTCGATGTTCCTAGCGCATTTCTTCCGAAGCGGAAGGCCAGAAAAGGCCACTGCTGGTTACCGAGCAATGGTATGGAGGTTTTTGACAATGGAAAGTGGCCCTGGTAGTGTGCTAGGTGTAAGTTCTTCAATCTATCATATACTAACTATTTAAAATACTATCGCGTCTGGCTTGCTCAAATGAACTAATTTAAAAACCAGGTCCCCGAAGCCAGGCTCCGGTTTATAGTGATTCCTCAACAAAGAACATGAACCTACATCTTGCTGGGTCGCATGGGGTGACAAAGGAATACCCTGATGGTGGGCATAATGTTAGCAGCACAGCGGGTGAGTCTAGAATAGTTGCAGCCTTTGAACGAACGGTGGCTCCCGGGCTCCAGTTTAATTCAGATATGTTTAAACAACTACTGGTACGATGGATATACGTTACAAATACACCCTTCTACGCGGTTGAGGATTCAACATTTTGGACTCTCTTGGCTTATTTGCTTCGTTGTGTACGAAACCCTCTCCTTGATTAATGATGTAAGATATAATTCCAGATTTTATTTGATTACTAATAGTGAAATACGGGCTTGGGTAGGCATCGAGACCAGCTGGGCTCCGAAAGGTATTACCAAAATCCAGTACTACGATAAGCAACTGGATTATCAAGCTCCATCGCCAGTGCCAAACCAGCATTGCTAGCTACTTCAAAGCTCTTCCCTTCCGCGTTCATCTTAGTTTCGACTTGTGGAGTTCACCTAATCACCGCTCTTACCTTGGGATCGTTGGGCATTGGGTGACTGAACTGGGTGTACTTCACTCTGCTACTCTGGGGTTTGAGCGCTTCTATGGGCCACATAGTGGTCGCAATATTGCTCAGTCCTTTCTTCGTGTTTTGGATAAGTATAAAATAGATACAAAAGTAGGCTATGTGACAACTGATAATGCTAGTAATAATGACACTGCTCTGGTTGAGCTCGGAGCAATGTTACAGGAACGAAATATCCACTTCGACCTGATAACATCCCGTGTTAGATGCTTCGGTCATATCATTAACTTAGTTGTCAAGGGTTTTCTCTGGGGCTCTGATTGGGAAGCCTTCGAGGCCAATATTGCCTACAATACTGATATAGCGAAGGAGTTACATCTCTTGAAATCCTGGCGGAAGAAGGGTCCTATGGGGAAGTTACATAACATAGGAATCTGGATTTTACGTACACCACAGCATTGTGATCACTTCTCTCAAAGGGTACGACTTGCTCGCGGTCAGGAGTATACTGGCCCCTTAATATCTTTAATTGGCAATATCACACGGTGGTCTCGTGATGCGGATGCACTGGAACAAGCCTTTGAATTACGGGATATCTTAGATGGGTTTGTCAGAAGTGCTGTTACAGAAGAATGACATGCAAAAACCTGTCGCTTGTCTCATTTACCACCAAGTGCAATCGAACCTCAGGGGAATGATCAGGATAACCCTGATCTTGTCACTGGTGATGAGTTAACCCGAGATGATTGGGATGACCTGCAGACTATCTTTCAAATCTTGAAGCCTTTTCAACGTCTTACACTACAGCTGCAGGGCACCGGAACTCAGAGAAATCATGCAAACGGATATCTTGCTCGTGTCCTTCCAGCTATGGATGATCTACTCGCTCACTTGGAGGAGGCCAAACAGGCATATTCGGACTCCTCAATTTACAGTTCTCACTTATTGACTTCAATAAACCATGCTTGGGCAATTCTTGACCGGTATGTGCAAATCCATTTCTTGTTATACTATTGAGTGCGAGAAATATTTACCTTGATTCATAGTCACTCAAGGTTTATAGATATACTAGTAGAGTGTAGTACTAACTTACTTAATAGGTATTACTCACTGGCAGATCGAGTACCAGTACTCTATGCTGCTGTCACTCTGGACCCAGACACTAAGCTTAGGTACTTCGAAATCGAATGGCGTGACCATCCTGATTGGATACTATCGGCTACCACTAAGAGTAAAGATTTGTGGACTATGGAATACCACACATTACAGTATATCGATACCACACCAGCCCAGCCATCCTCCACTCCAACAGCTCTTACTGGATTTGAGATTTTACCGGACAACACCCTTTCCCGCTGGAAGCAGAAAAAACGAGCTCCTCATACTCCAGGAGAGAGCGACCAGTTTGACCGCTTTCAGGCAGCAGAAGAGAAGGAGGAGGTTCCGGATATCTTGGCTTATTGGGCCGCACAATTAAATAATCCCAGGTGGTCTCAGCTCGCCCATATGGCCTTGGAAATCCATAGCATTCCAGCAATGAGTGCTGAGGTAGAAAGGGCATTCAGCAGGTAAAGTTATCTATATCCTTTTCTCTATTATTACAAATTGATTCTCATAGTGCAATGGCTTACTTTAGTGCTGGGTTAAAATAAGTGGCAAAAATCTTATTACAGATCGTCGTAGTCGGTTAGGAGATGGGGTTATAGAGGCTATTGAATGTATGAAGTCCTGATGGAAGGCAGGCTTGATTTTAGACAAGGAAATTACCGAGATAGAGATTATGCTCAAGGATTTGGAGGATTGTGCAGTAAAGATAGCGCATGGGAAGACTATAGCTTCTGGTGGTTCAGAACAAGGCTCTGATCTAAGTGGTCTTGGAGTATAATCTCACTATTTGTTTCTATAGGCATGAGGAATGTTTAGTGCGACTAAGGATATGGTTATTTGTATTGCAATAAATTTGTTTGATCTACTGGAAACAATTGACAATATCTGACTAATACACGATTCAAGTGAGACACCTACAGGGCCCCGCAGTCCGTCCCGGGCAGAGGCAAGGACGGACTATGAGATCGGCGTCCGTCCCGCGCAGAGGCATGAAAGTTGGCGTCCGTCCCGTCTTAAGCAAAAGACGGACGGACTGGACGCTTGGGAACATTGGACCTCCTGCACGGGATCCTTGAGTACATGATGGCGGTGGCAAATGACCAAATTCTCCCAGCAGCTTACACGCAGGAAATCTCGGACCGCCTCGCCCCAATACTCTCCAAGAAGTATGAAGACCAAGTCCTCGGCGCGCTGGGGGATCCCATGAACGGCTTCATGGACATAGAAACCTACTCCCGCGCGTAGGTAATAGAAATCACCTTCAATGACCTCAAACCACCGATAAAGAACCTCTTCACACCAGCCTGGTGCGGCGGCTCGGACATGGAAACTCTGGCCACCACCATGCATTCCTACATCGTCGACCTGAGCCCGGGCCTCGACGCAAACTTGTTCCCGGTATTCATACACCAGCTCTCGGAAAGGCCGTGCGTAGCCTACCTCTGCGGCTTTCCCAACAAGGGCGCAAAATTCTGCTTCTCCCTTAGGCGGCGGCGCAAATCTTCTCGGACGTGGCTGTTGGATACGGCTTCCTGACGGAGTTCATCGACAGGGACGAGGTCAAGTGCGTGTGGACCGTGCTGGAACACTTCTTTGCCTTCATTGGTAGCGAGAAGCTACTTCTTGGCTAGAAGTATGATGCCATCAAGCAGAGTCATTAGGGTCTCCCCATCACTTGGGTTGAGGCTGCTATCAAGTGTCGGGATGATAAGGGTGAGGATATGCTCGAAATTGGCCAGAGTAGTGGGACATCTGTGCCCCGGGATGGGAGAGCACTATTATATCTAGATTTGTGACTCCTCTGGTACTGGGCTTGTGGGCGAGGGTTGGGCTAACAGTTTTTCTTGCTCTTTTTGTGATGTTATAGGCTCAAGTAATTGCATTAGTATAGTTTTGCGAAATATTTGGGCTGTGATGGGTGGGAAGTGTATGAGCGGAGGAGAATGTCTTCAGATCCTTATTCTTTCTACACTGCCAGTGGTGTCCTGTAAAAACACCAACTTGACTACAGAAAAGCATTTCTCCATCTTCATTCAAGTGCTTCACTTTCATTCGACAGGCTTCTCCTCCTTTCCCGACAATGCCTTCAAACTAGCAGCCCCCCAGTCCAGACCTCGAGGGTGTATTCTCTCTGAAACTGTTCACATAATTCATTTTTATAAATACCTATGCAAATAATATTAGGAAAGCTTCGGGTGGATAGTATGACAGTCTCCTCAAGAGAGTTTTAGGGGTTTGCCTCCAAAGGGTTAACCAACCCTATGACACTATAGCAGTCACACTGGTTAGCACACAAACAAATTTATATGAAAAAAGACTCAATAAGAGTGCAGACCTTTTGATTTCCGAGCCCACCACAAGTTACCGATCCGTAGAGGACTGTAGGGACCTACAGCCCTCTTAGACAGTAGTCTTTCCCAAAGGACGGACGCCCTTGCCCTAGAGCTTGAGACAGACGCCCGGGACGGACGGGACTGGAGTCCTGTAGGTGCCTACGGGCGGACGGGACGCTTGGGAACACTGCCCCCTAATGGCCGTACCAAGCTGTCCCCATGAGAGGTTTCTAGCTGTTACTCTCTGGGTTGTTCGAGTTGACCTTTTCCTGTCCCCTGAGTGTTTTCATTGCCCTCTTGTGTCCACGTGAAGCGGTAAGGGTGAATGGTGTGCTACCCAAATTATCCACTTTCAAGCGATTAGCGAAGAGGGCCTTGGCATGTTGGGATTTAGGTATCGTAGGCCGAGTAGCCCTCTTATGCAGCAGTGTCGAGTGAGATGTGGTGAAAATAGGTGGATAGGCTAGGAGATACTCTTCGGGAATGAAATCCATCAGTCACACAGTTGGTGCCTCCTTCTCCACAGCACTATGACCTTGACAACTTCCCACCAATGTCTGGATCTAATTCATGTTTTCGGCATGGAAATGCGTGGATCGTAGCTCGACAGCTAAGGCTTGGCAGAGTTCATCCTCCCAGAGGGGCCATTCAGCACAACTGATCCACATCGAGGCTGCCATCATGTGTCTTGATTTATCCCCGCCCTCCGCCCTGATCCATTCTACTGTTCCATGATAGATATCCTCAAGCCCCAATGCATCAGTTATTAATCTTCTCAGTTGCTCCCATGTCCAAAATTATGTTGATCCTTGCAGGATTGCCTCGATGATTTAGCAAACTAATAGATCAATTAGAGGACATTCGGGATGGGATTCGTACCCTCATAGCACATTGCCGATATATTTTCGGGAATCTTCTTAGGATCTTTGCCTCCAAACTCACATCTATCATATCTTGCGTTTGGCCCTCTCTTAACCTAACCTAACACGACGGTTTGTCAGATATCGGCTTTCCTAGGCGTCGCAGATACATTTATCACTTATCCTGAAAGAAGCTGTGCGATCCCGGCCCAGCATGCGCTATACAAGCGAGCCGACGAAATACCGATTGCTGCAGCACCCATTCCCGACAGATAGCAGCACAGTACCCAGCTCTACAACACTATTCTAAAGACCCTAGGTCACCGTAGAGTGCTTTCCTCCAGTGTTCCCAACCGTCCGGGCGCCCGGCGGGGCCCCGCGGGGGGACTGCCAAGAGCCCCGGACGGGACGGGACGGCTATCTGTAGTCCGTCCGGGGCGTCCTAAGGGCAGGACGGCCGTCTTTGGGTAGGACGGCGGGCCCTACTGGGTGAGACATGTTAGTTCAGGGCAGGGGGTGGACGGTGGGGGATAGCCGAGGACGGCCGGGGACGGTTGAGGACGGCCGGGGAATGTCGAAGACGGCCGGGGAATGTCGAAGATGGCCGGGGAATGTCGAAGACGGCCGGGGAATGTCGAAGACGGCCGGGGAATGTCGAAGACGGCCGGGGAATGTCGAAGACGGCCGGGAATGGTGAGGGACGGCGGGGGACTGCCGGGGACGGCCGGGGACGACACGAGTGATGTCTCATGAAGTTAAATGAATCCGTTTGGAGGTGCATCATCTCAACTTGGCTAGTACAGGTGGTCCAAGCACTAGGACTATAATCACCTATAGTCCGTCCGGTCCTCACCTTCCCGGGCGTAATCCGTCCTAGCACCCCCAAAAAGACGGACTATGAGCCGTAGTCCGTCCCATCCTCACTCGAAGACGGACGGACTGGACGGTTGGGAACACTGCTTTCCTCTATATGAAAAAAAAACACCCTATATACAGCCAATCTGATGGAGGTGGCACGATTCGTTGCAGGTGTGTTTGACGGAAATGTTGGAGTTGTATTGAGTTGCGTTGTTGTCTATGGAGGTTGCTAGCTACGGTTCACCTTAATTAAGTAGTGAAAACCGTGCCCATACATGTGGTTGCCATATGCCCTAAACATCAGTTCATGCCCTAGAACGTTCACCTGTCCACACTTCTGTGTTCCTCCATACATATGTGCGCTGCCCCATGGCGGGCGCGATCTCTGCTCCTAATGCTGTGCTCTACTACAGGGATTATTATACTATCACAATCTATCACTCGGGGAATTTTATCGCCAAGGGAAGACTGGTTTGGGGGGTCACTAAGATGGGAAGAAAACCAGTGCTCCCAGCCGTCCCGGAGGACTGATAAGAGTCCTGAACGGGACTGGACGGCTACCCACGGTCTGTCCGGGTAGACCAAAGTGCAGGATGGCCATCCCTGGGCCAGACGGCGGGCCCTACAGGGATACATCTCAGTTTAGGGGAGGGGAGTGGGGAGCGGGGGACGATTGAAGACGACCAGGAAGTGTGAGGGACGGCAGGGAATGGTGAGAGACGACAAAGAGCTGCATGGACGTAGGCTTCCAAAAGTCGCCAGCGACGGCAACGGCAACGGCTGACCTCGCAACTTTCACATCGCAATACAGCACAACAAAACAAGAGTTTACAAAACCAAGAATATATAGACATACAAGAAGGGCTCTAGTCTTCTAGCAGCGGGTAGGGCCACCTTCTCACTCAATACAATTAGCTGCATGCCTCGGCGTACTATAAATGAAACCATAAATTCTCTCCTGCGGCAATGCATCCCATACCTTCTGTGCCAGTCCAATTGACTCCTTCTCACTACGGGGTATTCTACTCCTCTCCCTGACCGCTCCCTCATAGTTGATTTTGAATAAAAACCATACATTCTCGATTGGATTGAAATCTCATAGCTGGAATCGTATAGTTGTTAGGGTATGATAGTTAGTTTGGGGTACGAACGGTTTAGGGTCGTGGCCGCCACTTGCTCGTGTTTCCCGTTGTGTGGGTTTTTCCTGTTTTGTGTGTTTGTGCACTCTCTTCTGTATCTAGTCTTAGCTACTAGTAGAGAGCTTTCTGTATCGTACATCGAACATATACATATCGTTATCATCAGATACTAGATCCACAACCGACGTGCTTTTCTCTGTGCTTTGCGCCGTTACCTATGCTACCCCAGTCATCATTGGGTTGTGAGCGAGCTGCCATCAGAGTATCGCTGTCAAAATCAAGTGAGTAGGAATGCCAGTCCATCCTTTCTATACCAAGGCTCCACGATATTTCTACCTCAATTTGTGGGAAACTCATGCCCAAAGAACGAAGTTCAATTATTCGCACCCTCTCATTTAAGGTCGCTTCAAGTCGCTTTCCGGCTGCTTTATTCTAAGGCATTGTGGTGCGGAGTTGTTGTGCGGGGTTGCGATCGTGTTCCTGCGAAGCGCCAAGCTTCCGGTGACTTTTGGAAGCCTACTGAGGGTACAGCATAAGTGATGTTTCATGATGCGGGAATGATTCGTTTGGGGGTGTATGATTTCAGCTTGGCTAGTACGGGAGGTCGAAGCGCCGGGCCTATAATCCCCTACAGTCTATCCGGTCCTCACATCCACAAGCTTAGTCCGTCTTAGCACCCCCCAAAAACGACTGACTATGAGCTGTAGCTAGTGTTCCTTACGAGGCGGGGCGGGGCGGGTTTTCACTCGCCAAGCCCATCCGTTACACCAAGTCAGGGGCAACATTTCTCCCCCGTCCCTTCCTGGCCCCCTTCCGGAACCCGACCTTGGTCATTCCCTGGACAGGGCCCCATTTCTTGCCACCCATTTTTTGACGGGTGCCCGTCTGGGGCATGGGTAGGGCGGGGGCCTGGTCAGGGGAAGGGGTAGGGAATGGATAAAAAACGCCCCGCGTGGCCTTGTGAGCATGGTGGGGCGGGAATCTCGCCGGGGCCCGTCATTTCCTAGGCCCAGAAGGCCCGGTAACGAACTCTAATGGTGTGCTCTGGTGAGAGCTGTTGTGAGAGATTTATTTTAATTTCTTTCTGTACAAAGTCTTGCAGTACACTCTCAGATCAGCAGGAATTAGTATATTTGCCTGCCAAGGTGGTAGTTTAAGGAGCCACTAGATTAGCGAAGGAGCTAATAGGATCCAGGAGGTCTAGCGAGCTAGGGTGCACTTGGTCACGAAAATCCTGTCTCAACCCATGAGTCTTTTTTTATTATTATTATTCCGGGGACAGAGTCTAGTTTTAGAGTTTTTACAATAATATAAACGTGCCCAGGTAACCACAGAAGTTGGAGGCTCACGACAGGAACTGTCAAGTCTTGAAGGCAGGACTGAACACCTTCCGATATTGTACAGTTTTTATTTATATTTTAAGAAGACTCTCACTCTATGCACTATCCATCGCTCAGGAGACAGGCTAAGGGGATAAGAAAGGACGAGGTGGAGAAACAGTATAAAGAAAAAAAGAAAAAGAAAAAAAGCTCCCACACAGGAATTTACAGCCAGGAGAAATTTCATGACAGTAAGACTAGAAACGGTAAACTCAGCCCTGTCAGAATAATGAAACTATTGCGCACCATGGACTCAACACCACCCTCCATGGGGACAGAACATTTGTGTAATGCCGCCTTCTAAACTCCAGGTTCATGAAGCCGTAGGAGTGCTGCCACGCCCGCATGGCCCATCATAGCTGCAAAGCTGTACGGTGTCAAGCCGTTTGTATCCGGCTGATCCGGATTGACCACATCCAGCTCGAGCAACACTTTCACCACTTCCTCGTCGCCACTGCCGGTGGCATGCGAGAGGGGTGTTCGGCCGTCATAATCTGGCTGGTCTGGGCTGACCCCATCCCTCTTGAGTAGCATTTTCACAACTTCCCTATGCCCCCTCGAAGCAGCAAGTGAGAGAGGTGTCCGGCCGTTAATATTTGGCTCGTCCGGGTTGACCTCACCCAGGCTTAGTAAGAATTCCACTACTTCCCCATGTCCGTTAAGAGCGGCACGCGAGAGTGGTGTCTCATTGTTAAGATCTGGCCTGTCGGGGTTGACCCCATCCTGCTCGAGCAAAGTCCTGACCATTTCCCGATGGCCAGATGATGCGGCAAGCCATAGCGGTGTTCGGCCGTCATAATCTGGCTGGTCTGGGCTGACCCCATCCCTCTTGAGTAGCATTTTCACAACTTCCCTATGCCCCTTCGAAGCAGCAAGTGAGAGAGGTGTCTGGCCGTTAATATCTGGCTCGTCCGGGTTGACCTCACCCAGGCTGAGTAAGATTTTCACTACTTCCTCATGTCCGTTAAGAGCGGCATGCGAGAGTGGTGTCTGATTGTCAACATCTGGCCTGTCGGGGTTGACCCCGTCCTGCTCCAGCAATGTTTTGACTATTTCCTGATGACCAGAGGATGCGGCAAACGATAGCGGTGTTCGGCCACCACAATCTGGCTGGTCGGGGGTCACCTCGTCTATCTCGAGTAGCATTTTCACCACTTCCCCATGTCCGTTCGAAGCGGCACGTGAGAGTGGTGTCCGGCTGAAATTATCTGGTCTGTTGGGGTTGACCCTGTCCAGCTCGAGTAAAATTTTGACTATCTCCCGATTTCCAGAGGACGCAGCAAGAGCTAGCGGTGTTGCGCCCCACCCACCCAGTATGTCAAGTTTCACCTCCTTCCGCTCGAGTAGAATTTTCACAACCTCCCCATGTCCGTTCAAAGCAGCATGTGCGAGTGGTGTCATGTTCTGTATATCCGGCGAGTTGGGGTTGACCCCGTCTTGCTCGAGTAATATTTTAACTATTTCTCCATGTCCGTTCGAAGATGCGTGCAATAGAGGCCCCTGACCATTGCAATCTGGCATGTCTGGATCTACATCATCCCTCCCGAGTAGTAACCTCACTACTTTCTCATCTCCTCTGGAAGCCGCATCCATGAGATCAATTTCTGACTTGTTGGGTTGGCCCCCTTGTTCCCCCCCCAGTAGTCTAATAAGTTCCTCATCGCCATCCAACGCGGCATGGCCGAATGACATTGGGCCATGATCATTGGGCATGCCCATGTCCTCACCTTCAAATATGTGCTGTATTCCGAAGCACATATTATCAAGTAACCCTCTCTCTCGGACGGCGCATGATAGTTCCTCTGAAATCCTCTGCATGACCTTAAATGACCTTGCCTGTGAAAAATCTGACATACAGGGCGAAGACTGCTCCTCCCCGTCGGCGAAGTCCATGTAGAAAAGAAGGAAAGGTAAAAAAATAATGTAAAAAGAGTGGAAGTGATAGATGTGATCCCGACTGGTAGTTTTTACGGACTGCAAGTCTGGGACCCAATTGTTCGGAAGGTTGTCACTGCTATTTGGTGGGGTTTTCGGGTTGTGGGTATTTGGCCACTGCAGGGGTCTGCCCGTTTGTGATGATTTTCGGGAATTTTTTTTCGATGTTGAGTGCTTGAGGAATTTGATTTGGGTCTTTGTTGGGGCTTTCAGGATATAAATATTCGTATGTGTAGGTGGTGGTCTGACGGCAGTCACATTCAGCTATCCCGGATGACGACAATTCGGATAGCTCCTTACTCTAGTATGGCTATATATAGTCACACCTGGCTATCCCGTGTGGCCGAAGTCCAACGGGTTTCTGCTTTACTAGTCCACCAATCATTGCTTTTGTTTTGTTTCGCCCAATGCTACATTATCTCTGCATTAAGTTAACAGAACCTTTAGCGCATTAAAAGAAAGAAATTCTATCTTATCTCCTCACCCGTTCCGTGCCGAATCCCTACAGTCTCCGTGTCAACATAATGTACTGTACACCAGTGAGCAGAACCTCTCCAATATTACCTTGAGCTTTCTTTCTTCTTTCCTTTCTTTCTTTAAAAGAATTTATTCTCTTCGTGCTCATCGAAGGCTACAGTCTCTAAACCAGGCCGCTGCAAAACTTGAAGCCCATCTCCCCGATTATAATACACCTTCATTTTCCCTTTCTCCTTCTCCCACCTCTTCTCCCCCCCCCCCACACATCATCACCTCCTCGAATATCTCCTCCACGATCACCTCATCCAAAAACGCATCCCTTTCCATACCCGAGTTCCCCCTCTTCCCAAACCACAAGCCCCCCTATCGCCCGCCTCGTCACCCTCCTCTCCATACTCCTCAACCCACACGCCAACACCTCCATCCCTACCACTCTCCCCTCCGTCTCCTTTAATCTCTCATCCAACCGCCCTTCACCCCTGCTGCCTACACCAGCCGTTGTCCACTCTCTTGAGAGTCCCCACAGTAGCGAGCCAGCGGGCAGTCGGGCTTGTGGCTTCTAGCCACACCCTTGGCACGAGGAATTGCATTTTCTTCCTCCTTTTATTTTTTTCTACTGTGTAAACCGAGCGAAATTTTCCGGAAGCCGCCTGATTATCGACCTCGACAGAAAGCGAACCCTGATACTTATTTGATCGTGAACACGGTGATGGAGGTCCGTACTATGTGCAATGGAAATATGCCGTCGTACAAGCACCGCAGTGACCCAGCTTGGCTCGGAGCTGTCGTCACAAGGAAAATCCCGAAACGGTAGTGATAGGAAAACTGAGATGAGTTCGATATTCGATATATATGACAAGTGTGTTCGCAAAGAGTGAATAATGACTGTAAAGGTGATCGAAGTGATGAATAGAGAAAGGAACGCAGCTCAGACTAGATACAGTTTGTGGTGGCCCGCACAGTGGGCGCTCTCTACCACACAACACCAGTCACCGCTGCGCGGTCTGGTCATAGCCCTGCTCACACCCACAAGTGTGCCCTAACCTAACATACCACGATGGGGTTACTCTATCACACAGCTCTCAATTTCCTACATTCCTTGTTACTAGCCACCGGTAAGTGAAGCCTTCCTCGCGGTTCACTTCCGTCCCCACGCCCGATATCGGCCATTGAGTGCCTTGCGCGGGTTGCGGTAGCGGTTGCATTGGAAGGGATGGTTGGATGGGGGGCACGGAACACTAATTGCCTGGATAACACAGTATCCTACTAGGAAGCTATGAGTACTGAAACGATGATCTTTGCCTGGATGAAGAAACTTTTCTCGTAGAGTTCCCAGCCTATGGGAGAAAAAATGAAGTAACACCGTGAAATGATTGAATCAGGAGGAAAGTGCTTAAAAGAACATATGTGGGCAATCACCGCTCACACTATAGGAAGAGTTAAGCTCTTATCGATAATGATCCAGAAGAAAACAGTGACGGACGGAAAGGTAAAGTATAGAATTAAAGAGCGGGAACAATAGCTACAAAGTCCCGTTCTTTCTTCTTATTTCCTTGTCCTTGCCTCCGCTTAAAAACCCACAATACATGCCAGTGATTACAAATCACTTCACCACCCCTGCCGGCTTCCCGAGTAACTAACTAAAATCTCTGGCGCCCATGACAATAAAACATCTAGCTAAACACCCATAGACCCACTTATAACCCCACAGTACCCATTACCAGATCATGAAACTAGGGGAGCAAAGTGAGACCAATCGCGATACGGGTGACATCATGTATGGCCGAACACCGCTATTCTCGGCTACAGAAAATGGGCATGAGGAAGTTGTTAAAATCCTGCTAGAACGGAGCGACGTCAACATGGAGGCGGCTAACAAACATGGCATAACACCGCTCTAGGTGGATGCCCAGAATAGGCATGAGGACATGAGGGAGTTTTGAGGGTACTGGTAGACCGGGGTAACGCCAATCTCAACAAAACTGACGACAGGTATGGTCGAACACCGCTCGCCTGGGCTACACACATTGGACACATAGACGTTGTGGCGATACTTCTCGAGCTGAACGATGTGGATCCCAACATAGCTGGCGCCTGTAGTCAGGCACCTCTCTCCTGGGCTTTTGACCATGGGCATGAGGAGGTCGTGACAATGCCGATCCATGGAGCGACGTCAATCCCAACAAGGCAGACCATCAGGACACAACGCCGCCCCCCTGCGCTGCCGAGAATGGGTATGACAGGATCGTCAGGGTACTCGTGGAACAAAGCGCCGTCGAAATCAACGAATGTGATGCCACAAGCCGCAGAACACCTCTCAGTTGGGCTGCTAAGGAGGGGCATAGTGGGATCGTGAGGTATCTTATGGAACTGAAGGAGATTGATCCCGACCCAGCTGGCGATTGTGGCCGAACACCCCTTTGGTGGGCTGCGGTTGGGGGACATGAGGGTGTGGCGAAGATGCTGCTAGAACGGAACGGAGTCAACCCGGACACAGCTGATATATATAAGGAAACACCACTCGCTATGGCCGCGCTGAAAGGCATGAGGGAGTCGTAAGAATGTTACTGGAGCGGAAGGACGTCAATCCCAATGGAGCTTGCACCAGCGGCCAGACGCCACTCTCCCTGGCTGCACGATGGGGCCATGAGGGAGTCGTGAAGAGACTACCGGAAAGGAAGGACATCAATCCCAGTATGGCCGACGTTCAATTTAGCACAGCACCACTCTTATGGGCAGTCTGGAACAGGCATTCAGGAGTCGTCAGGATACTGCTAGAACGGAACGACGTCAATCCCGAAACAGCCGACAGATCGGGTCAAACACCCCTCTGCTGGGCCGCCTTGAACGGGGACGAGGTGATTGTTAGGTTACTACCGGAGCGGGACAGCATCAATCCAAACACGGCTGGCGAAAAGACCCAGACACCGCTCTAACAAACTTTTAGTTTGTTTTTCGTCACCCCCGTTGGGCCAAGTTATTACATTTCTGTCTGTCATAAATTAGTATGTACCAGCATTACTGAAGAACTCATCCATCGACTTCCTTCTGCCACAGCACCGGTGGATAGAAGCTTCATCAACTGAGGCGCCAGTTAGAGATACATGTGTTCAAGCTACCTAAGCCTTGGTGCATACAGGGAAGCCTGTGAAGAGTTTCATTGATGACATTTAAAGAGTTCTATCCATGTTTTTGTTTTTTTACCCTGCTTCGCCTTTTCGCTTTCTTTCTGCCACCAATCCGTCTCGTCTCCACTGGCCTATTCATCTCATTGTGTGACAAATCTTTCTCCTACTAGCACCTAAAGTACGAAACCTTTCTGTAACCTACTCCTAAGTATCTCGAGAATCCCAAGTGGAACTCTGGAGATACTGATAGGATAGGAGGGAAAGTCTCGGTGGAATATCTTCAAGAGATATAAGATAGATGAGAGACAAATAGAGTGACCGTTCAACTTGTAGCATATTAAAGAAGAGCGTTCCTGTGAGGCTTAAGAGACTGAATCCTTATGGGATAGCAGGCTCTTTAAATACAAATAAAACATAACCAAATATCCTGTGTCTAACGCAAACACTTACTATGCTGAGATAGTATCAAAGCAAATAACTAAGTCCTAGAACATAGGTATAGAGGCGACAGGATGTAACTAACAAAACAAGTAATGGAATCAAACAATAAGGGATCGCTACTAATGTACTAATCCAGTAGTACTAGTAGGAAGGCATAAGGTTGCCTAAAGGGTACAAGGGTAGCAAAGGATGTTATAAGCGAACTTAAAAGTAAATAACCCAATAGGAAACTATAACAAATAAGGAAAGTATAAGGTAACAAAGCAGCGCTACTATTGTAGAACCTAAATAGGAAACTCCCAACATCAGGTAGGTACAGTAGCAAGAACAATAGGCAGATTCCGTTACACTTTCCCTTCTGCTATTTCTTTTCTGAACATCACAAGTCACAAAATGCGGTACTCTTAGGGCTGGATCTACCCCTTCAGCTCCCCCTACCCGGTCTTCTAATTCTTTTTTTTTTTGGCCGCACTGGTCCAAAAACATTCCAGGAGCCCTTTATTATGTGCTGGAAGCTCAACGGGGGGGCACCTGGATATTGGGAAACTAGGTTAACGTGCCCTGGGAATTGTCTTCGCACCCCCTTGCCTTCTATTCGGGCTATAGAACCTACCGGGCCAAGTGTTGAAGATCACTTAGGATAATCGCTCCGTGATGGAGGATATTTGCCTTTATATTCCAATATCTATTACTCTTTCGTCAATTATTTCCTAAACAACTCGCCACCATTCAATGAGCTGGAACGGGTCCGACTGGTTCGCATACCGCACTTGGGTATTCTCATATAGGGAGAAATGATCAGGGAGCAGAGTCAAGGACGAGTCTTAATGCTGTGAGGAAAGCGGGTCAGAACGATGCTGTCGTATTAGCATCTTCAGAAGGATTACCCCCTCCTCTCTGCTTTAGCTTGGGAGAGAAATTCAGAGTGGCGAATTGTTCGAAATTGGGCCATCCTCACCCTATGTTCTTGGAGATGGGCAAAGCAAATATGATACTAGAGAAAACACTCCAAAATAAGCGAAATACAGTGTTAACTCGTTCAATCGGACCTCACGCTAGTCATCCCAAACTCCCTCTCTTCAATAGAGCGTGCGAGCGCACAGAGAAAACCGACCAGAAAAAAAAGAGGGAAAAGGCCAGACCTTACCAGCAAAGGCAACTCCAATGTCCTAGCGTAAGGTCCAATTGAAGGAATTAAAGCAGTTGGCAGTGATATATTTCTCTAAAACACATGAATGTCGTCAGCTATGACCTTCAGATCTACATTAAGAACCAGGATCCTACCTTTAATCTCTTTGCCCAGTCCTTTTGATGACCCTTCCTAGTGATCGTTCCGTGGCGGGGCGGGGCGGGTTTTCACTCTGCAGGCCCAGCCGTTTCACGGGGCCGGAGGGGGAACCTATGCCCTGCTAATATGGTTAGTTGATAAGATAATCCCTCCTAGGACCCCAGCAACGGCTTGCAGTGTGTTGAAATAGTGCTTTTAAATATGCACCTTCTAGGTTTTTGTGTACGGGATGGACGGTCAGTATTTGTTTTTAAATCTCGCTTTCGGGGCTGTCTAACTTCAGCTTATTCTATTTACCCATTCTCCCATGTTGGAAACGATGCCGCTCGCTACTCTTATGGTACTTCCTTTATCGTTGGATGGCTTTCAGGAGCACGCCTGTTCGTGGCTTCGGAAATGCGTTGAGGATTCGGGCATATGGTTTCGGCTTCGGGCATTTGTTTGGAGATTCGCGAAAGCATTTTCTGTCATGGAATGCAGCCGTGGGAAGGTGAGCGGGGAAACTGTAAGGCAAGCCAGAGCGGATGTAAAAGGGCTTTGCACCCGAATAGAACATATGCGGATGTTGTGAGCAGTAGTGTTTGTTTTCCTTTTGTTAGCCCGGGAGTCATGATAAGGAAATGGGAGACTCACATGGAATAGCATGGGCGTGCCTGCTGGCTAATGGGGGGGTAGGGTATTACTATTAATATATACTCCTATCTTCGCCGATTAGGTAGTAGAAGAAGCCATTGTTGAGCGAAGGAGTATGGCTGTTGAAATAAAAACAAAAATTTCCTCGCACCTGAGTGTGCGATTGGCTTTATTCTTTGTGAGTTGCTTGGCGTTTCATTTCGTTTCACAGTTCATCACTCGCCCTGCCTCGTTTTCGCTATCTTCTTCGATCCAAGTTTATTAGTCATCACTCGATCAAGTGATCGGGTCTGCAACGATACCCCATCTATGATATCACCTCTAGCCCTCTAGATTGTTTCCTTAGACGGCTCTCCCGCTGCCGATATATGTGGAGGTTTGGCCGGATAAATACTAGGCCACACCTGCCCTCTCAGATAGAATGAAGCTCCCAGAATAAATTCAATGTCATACTAAACTGTAAATTTGAGAACCCCCTCCTCTCCTCTCCTGCCGCTTGCCTTTTTTGCGCAAAAAAAACAAAACAAAAAAACAGAGTACCATAGAATATTATACAAAAATACAAAGCCCAGCTTAGAATAACCCACCCTCACCTCTTAGCAACCCTAACGCCAAACAAATGCTCCCATCACTCCAGCAGTCCAGCCATCCGTAATTACTTTCTAAAAGGCAGGGAAGAGATATTGGGGCATAATTTGCCTACCGATCGGGCTCGGCATCTAAACGACATTGGAGGAGCTCCGCAACCCGCTCATTCCAACCCCTAACAGCACACAGGAGTGGTGTTCGGCCATATTGATCTCTCGATTCGGGGTTTACCTCTTTCAGGCCAAGGAGCAGCTTCACGACGTACCGGTAGCATGCTGGAGTGGTGTCTGGCCACGACAATCTCTCGAGTCGGGGTTAACCTCTTTCCGGCCAAGGAGCAGCTTCACAACCCCCTCATACCCACCCAAGGAAGCCCGCCAGAGTGGTGTTCTGTCACCCTTGTCTCTCGAGTCGGTCTCGACATCTCTCCGATAAAGGAGTAGCTTCACCATCTCCTCATGCCCGCCTTCCGCCGCCCACATCAATGGAGTACGGACCCAGAAATCAGCCATGTCTGCGCGACAGCCTTTCTCCTCTTCCAGCAAGTCAATTGCAATCAACAAGCCCAAGGTATGCCGCACAGTGAAGACCAGTAAATCACTCAGAATACCGTCTCTCCCATTCCAGCCGATCAAAGTTCCCCCATATAAGAAGCTTGGCGGATATATGTTTACCAAATTTATCAAGCAGATGAAGCGCCAGTTACTTCACCCTTTCTGTAGGCCCATTTCTTGCACAGAGTCCCCAGTAGATGGGGGCATATTGGAGGAAGCGTGCCTCTCACGGGGCGCTATCAAGAGAACACGAAATCCTATTAACGGAACCAAAGTTAAGGTACGTCAAGCAAACCTCCGCCATTGCCGCATGGGGGCTGTTGAAATGTTCGGAATGCCGATTGAAATATTCTTGAAAGGTAAAGTGTACCAGCCGGACAACTGTGCTCTCGTCCACAGTGACAAGTCCCAAGCAGGAGGATAATCATGTTTTTTTCGGAAGGGATATTCTCGTAGTGCATATCTCGAGAGCCAATCTCCACTGCCAAGGCCTCGCATAGCTCCCCAATGTGCATTTGGCATTCCGAGCACGAAATCCACATCATGCAGCCATGCTGTGTTGATTTGCCTTTTCCCCTGACCCTTTATTCTATCCAATGTTGCATCGTAGGCGCCGTCCAATCGGAGTCCACTTGTCATCAACCCAAGTCTTTCTCGCCTCTTGCCGATTGTCGCCTGATCTAATACTGCGTCTATCCCCAAGAAAATGGGTAGAAATCTAGCCATCATTGTTAGTGGTTAGTGGCGGCTTCAGATATAGAATTAGACATCACATACTGGTCAGGAATCTTTTCGGGTATGCGCTCCATAATATCGACCTTGAGTGCAGGGTTCATCTCTTCCGAATCCAAGTCATCCTTCAACTTTCTCTCAAGATATTCCCCAATATCCTCATTACTTAGGCTGAACCGGACAACCTTTATGCTCCCCGGAAGATATTTCTCTACCGTACTTAGAACGTGGGGTCTCCTAGTAATGAAAATCCGGATGCCTGGCAAGGTCTGAAAAACGGTATGCAATGAGGTCAGAAGTTGGGATAGATGTTTATCTGAACATTCATCTAAGGCATCAAGAAAAATGAATGTCCGCTTCCCGGGCGCAATCGCCCTCTCCAAGAGTTTAAGGGCTTCCCGAAGCTGGAGCCCTCGGCCCCCAACCTCCCGCTCTGCTCTCCTGAATTCTTCCTCGATCTCAGCAAGAAAAATGCTTAGAGCATTCACAAGCTGCTTTGTGAGGGCGCCGACCATGTTCGCAGCGGCTTGTTTCTCGTGGTCGTAGAAATCGCAATAGACGCAGGCGACGTCAGTGCCCTCTCACTTAAAGTGCTCAATCAACCTATCAATCACCAGAGAGCTAGTATTTTATCCAGTTAGTTATAGCACCCCCTCACAAATAATCATTTCCCCTACCTAAGGAAGGTCTTTCCAACTCGGGGATTGCCGGAGCAAAACAGAGTTGCCTTGCCGGATTCACCTTTCCCTTCACGCCATCCGAGAAATTATTCGGATTGCAAAAACCATTCCCCTAAGCCATCCTGTCTTCGCGCCCTCACATCGTTGTGGCGAGTGTGAGGTTGTAGGGGTGATCGCCAGTTCAAGATTTGGGCCGTTTGATCGACATAGGTGATATTAGTAGTATCGTTGTTACTATTTATTTGGTTAAAACTGTTGATATGGCCTGTACCTGTAGTATTTGGTTCAAGATGAGTTGAAGGGTCCATATTCCTTTGCGTGTCCTGTTTCACAGCGGCTAGTTTCCGAGCTTTGACGTCGTGGTTGCCCATTGCGGTGGATGATAATGAAAGATAGAGTGATCCCAGCTACCGTACTGTCGAACTCATAGATAGCTTTCATTAGTGTCCAAAGGTAGCATCCACAATAGCCGGCAATCCAAAGGGTACAGCATTTCTTGCATGAAGACTCTGCCCATGGCGTTCTTGTTAGATGTGTGGTATGTGACGTGTGAGGTTATGTTTGCCGTATTTCTGATAACCGGCTCGTTAACAGTGCTCCCCAGATAACTCATGAGGTATTCGTAATCAATTCGTGGTTCTCGTATAAGCAAATATTGTGACTATACAACATGTGAGCTTCGTATGATCTAACATTCTGATATTCCTGCCGCAGCTGCCCACCTCTATTCCGCCAACGCACTTGCATTCATTTTCTCACCCAATTCCCCTCGCTCGCTATGAATAATACTCCGATAACCCTTCTCGACGTTATTTATGCCCCGGCTACCCAAGACCTAAGAACCTTTCTCAATTATAGACATGAGTTTTTGGCTCCCGAGTACCTACAGGAGCTCCATGCTCCTGCTCCCACCAATGCTCAAGAACGCAGGCAAGCTGTCCATAAATGGGCTCATCGGTGGGCCATCATCAAGAGGGCTCTCGCAAACTTCCCAACTCTCCGCCGTGGTTCGGCCCCGAGGAATAATACCCCACAAGCTATGGGCCAAGCCCGTCCCAGTACTCCTAGAAACCCGGGAGCTACATCTGCTTGTCTGAGGAGAGATGGGTATCAATGTGTGATAACCGGTCGGAGGTCAGAGCACGGCTTTGCCTTGGAGGTTGCACACATCATCCCATACGCACTTGCCAATGATAACAGCTGCCGGGGACTTGATTTTTGGAATATGTTGGAATTGTTTTGGGGGGTTGACAAAACAAACAGAGCATTTGCTAGAGTACGTAACGATATTAATAGTACAGCAAATCTAGTTACACTTGACAACTCGATACATTCAATGTTTGATAATGGGAGTCTGACCTTGACACCCATTGAGCCAAGCGGGATTCTTCCGATCAGAAATGTGAATAACTACTCGGTGGATTACTGATTGTGTGTGAGGTATCCGAGGGGGATGCCAATCCCCCAACTCATTCAAACAACCAGGATAGCCCGCAATCCAACAAGAGCTACCCCTCTATTCAACGGCAGTTGTATTCCCATCTCATACCCCCACACACAACGAACCCCGACGAGTCCCTTCCCCCACTCAATTCCTACTTTGCCCTTCGTCAAGCAATAACCAGGTTGCGCCACCTGTGTTCTTGACATCAATTAACTTATGAGGCGGATGATTTACTGGACGGGGGTGGTGTTAGTCGGGCATTACAGTGGGGGGAGGTCGTGGTTCTAGGGAGGGAATATAGAGATATCAAAACTCATCTTGGGGGGTTGGAAAAGCGGCGAGAGCAGACCGTGGAATAACAGCACGACCGCTCAAATACCAGACCGTGGAATAATAGCACGGCTGGTCAAATACCAGACCGTGGAATAACAGCACGGCCAGTGCCCGGGGAAAAACACCACCCTCTATTGGGTGGGTTGTTCATCCCGACGACGGGGATGATCAGGTGAAACGATAGGGAATTGCCATTCGGAGAGGAGATGAATTCTCACACCAGGTCCGGGTCCGCCGATTTCATAAGATTTATCGGTGGTTGACGATCAGTGCTGTTCCGTTGCGATATTCACGTGGTATTGTTGTGCACTGGTTTGGCACTAACATGGATATTCATGATCAGAAGTTGGCAGAAGTAGATGCCCCGCATCAGTCAGATGTGGCCGAATCGGAGTCTAAATTCAGGTCGCTTGCCAACCCATGTCCGCAGATTGTTTTTCCTGCCACGGTCAACTATGGGATTACCTACGCCAATACCCAATGGTAAGGGTATTCCGGGCAGACTCTTGCCTAGACATTGCGATTGAGATTTATGGAACATGCCCATCCTGCAGGTTGACATATGTGTGCCTTGCCTGGGATTGGGGAAACACCGGTTAATGGTCCCCAATACCTCAGGAACTTACTCAAGATAGTAGCAGATGCGGGAAACCTTGGGACCCCTGGATCTGGAAAATTTGAGGAAGAGAATCCCACTTTTTCCACTGAGCTCAGGCTCAAAGATAAGAACGGAAATTACCATGGAAATTATCATGGCATTTGGTTAGATGTGTTAGTGTGGAGACCAATTTCGGCGCCGGCGATGGCAAATGGTTTGAACTTGCACAAATATCAACGATCCCAAATTGCTCGAAGACGTTGAAAGAAGCGAATGATGCGACACAGAAGACATTAGAGAGCAAGACAAGGTTCCTGGCTAATACGAGTCACGGAATCCGTATGTAGCGATGATAAATTTCCGCACCGTTGTGTTAGCTAACTAGTGGTAGGAACTTACCGGTATATCGGGAATGATTAACTTTCTCCTTGATACGCCGCCGAACGGAGAACGACTTGATTATTCCCATACAATCTCCCAGAACTCGGATGGACTTTTGACTGTCACCAATGATATTCTCGACTTATCTAAGGTTGAGGCAGGCATGATGAGAACGAACCCTGAATGGTTTAAGATCAATACTTTGATTGTGGACTCTATTGAGCTCCTGAGTGCAATGAGCGTCACTAAGGGCCTCGAACTGAACTTTATCGTTGAAGATGATGTGCCCCCTGCGGTTCGCGGTGATCGGGCCAGGCTTAAGTCCGCGATGTTGAACGTCATTGGGGTATGTTATGCTTAGTAAACCAATATCGAGTTCCATATTCTCGGAAACTAATCTTTTGACCTTGTGACAGAATGCCATTAAGTTCACCGCCGGGGGCGGGTTTTTCTCGGTGTGGGTGTCTTAGAGATGCCCAAGTTGGAGAAGGCGAGGCCATGCTCGAGTGACACGATACAGGGCCCGGTTTCGAAGGAAAGATGAAGAGTTGATGTTTAAACCCTTTAGTCAAATTTACGGCTCTCGTACCCGAGCACACGGTGGCAGCGGGCTTGTGTTGGTTACTTCACGGCAACTTGTTGAACTTCATGGTGGGAGCATGACTGCGAAGAGCGAGAAGGGCAAGGGATCGTATGCCTCGCTCCTATTTTCCCTGATAGCATAAGAGTGATTAGGGTACTGACAAGAACACAGGACGTTTATCTGCAGCCCGAAGTTTAGGCTTCCATGGGACCCAATTTATCCGTCGACTATGATACCCCACACGTTGTGGTGACGCCTTCGTCAATCACCGACCCGCCCGACCAAAAACAGGGGACCCCTGAGTATACCAGGCCCAACGAATATCAATCAGGCCCTCCTCCTGGCCTGACATTCAGTGAAGGTCATTCCTCTGTTGCCCCCATCTTCGATTCTCTACAGATGGAAGGGAAAATCGCATGGCGGTGACCGGATCGGGAGGCTATGCATCTGCACAGCAGCAGACCCAGTGGGTAGGACAGAAGTTGTGGAAGGGGGATCAGTCCAACAAACGTATATGGCGTACACTCCTCCCCAACCCATGCGGCGCGATTCAGCAGATTATCACGGTTCGACAATATATTCCAAGCTTGGCCGTTGAGTCTCTCCGGACGTTTTCCATTTAACTGTCTCGGATCAATATTATTCCCGAGCCGCTATTGCCCCCCATATTAGGGTGACACTACCTAAGGGCATTCCAAATCAAATCACACCTGTATCCAAGTTTTCTGAGTGCAAGGATTTTATTGGTAGAGAGGACCCCGTTGCGCCCACTCATGTTATTAATCTTCCTGAGCACTTGGAGATTATCGAGCTCTTGACTATGCTATTGAATAGTTCGATCCATTCGCAGACTACTAACCTCGTTCTCACCAAACCCACGCAAAGAACGGCTACCATGCAGGGTGCGCTAGATGCATGCGATCACCTAGGCCCGAGACTGCAGTTCATTCATAAACCCATCAAACTGTCACGTTTCCGCGTCATATTTTATCCGGCCAACGAAAGAGATGCTTCAAAGGATAGAAACAGAGATTCTACAGCAGGTTGTAGAGAGTCAGAAGAGGGTTTTCAGATGGAGAAAGACGGTTTTTTTTTTTTGAATAAAGGGTATCGGGTTCTACTTGTTGAATACAATAGAGTGAAGAAGAGGTTCCGTTGAGGTTTCTGGCTCGGGTTGGGTTAGAGGTTGAGACAGAGAGCGATGGCGAGGAATATATTGAGAAAGTCTTTCAGCACGACCCGGGGCATCACGGGCTAATTCTTCTGCTTCTTCCTCCTTTTTCCCCTCTGGCACGACTAAGTCTTTTTTTTTTTCTCTACTAGTGCTATCTCCACATATGATACCAAGAAAAAATGGATTCAAGACCACCGAGGAAATCCGCCGCTAGGAGAATGACCACAAGATCCCAAGGATACCCATTTGTAGCCCTTTCAGCGGAGGTAATGTCGACTGTGGCGGATTGGTGTATCGCTGCCGGCTTTTCCCGATATGTTCCAAAGCCTGTAGGCTTTACAGAGTTGAGCCCAACGATCAAGCACCTGTTGCAGGATCCACAGGATGGCGAATCCAGTCGTATTAAATAAGCGGAACGAGGCTGGTGGCTATGTCTTATATGTCTCCCTTTGGCTATTCCCCTTTCTCTTATATCTTGTTACATTAAAGTTTCCTGTATATTAGTTCCTTTGCTTTCGCTTTCCATCCCCCGCTATGATAGGTCTCTGGTCTCTTTCTGCGGTATCCGCTTAATGGCTTTGCAAAAAAAAAAAAAAAACAAGAGTTGCTGAATTCTGGGCATTCGGAAAGTTATCATATCTCTCCCGCCCTTCAGTTCACCAGCACATGGCATGGTGTTCCCCTATCGGTGTATCTATCCATCGTGTTCTTGTTCCAGTGGGTGGTCATTTCATCTATTACATATTTTGTTACATTTTCGTTTCTTGCGGCCAGTGTAGTTTTAGTTTAGTTTAGTTCCTCGCTTTATGAGTTTGTATTCGAGCAGAATATAGAGCGGTGGGTTTATTTGGAATTTCGTTTTTGTTGAACTGGGAGGCGAAGGGGAGGGCTTGATTGATACCAGGTGGGTGGATGTTCTGCAAGAGTGGAAGAGAAGGGGGGGGTGTACTTATACTGAGCGATGGAAAAAAACATAGTATCATATGATAGACTTTTTTCGTTGGGCAGTCGCTCCTGGTGGACGGCACGGTGGGATGGGTACTTGGGGCTACCGGTTGATAGAATTTCTAACGCGGTGATTATCCTGACCTAGATACTATGGTATTAATGCCTTCAGTCTAATAGCCAATAAGGCCCAAGAATTGAATTGTGTGAATGAGTCAGCTGAATTTAGGCCAGGTAAATTTACCATGCTGGTAGTACGATGCACGTGACGGGGTAGGGGGTGCTTCGCACACAACCAACGAGGCTTGATATCACCCTTACCCTCCCTGACTACCGAGAACAACAAGCAACGGGGTTTCAAGAAAACCAAAACCAAAATGTACATCCACAGTCTATACGTCCACCCGGTGAAGTCGCTTCGCCCAATCTCGGTGAAATCCGCCAAGATAACGGCCATAGGTCCAGAGCACGATCGGATATTTCTCCTACAGAAGCAGGATAGGAACACCTACAAGTCACTACAGATTGGGCGCTTCCCACAGTTGTCCTTATTCCATACTTCCTTCGGGAGCGAGGGCGAAAACGTACTGATAGTCAGGTATTCCCCGCCCCTGGGGGAAAGCAAGGAATTGCGTATTCCCCTCCAACCGGATATATCTAGGCTGGAAACTAGGGAGATAGTGCTGTATAGCTCAGCATGCATGGGCTACGATATGGGAGATGGGTTTTCGGAGTTCTTTTCGGCTTGTCTTGGGTTTCCGACGAGGTTGGTGTATCTGGGTTCGTCGCGCCGACCTGTCATAGGAAACATCGCGCCGATGGAGCAGCTAGGTGCAAATAGAGGCTCACTGTTGCAAAGGGAGAAGGTTGAGATATCGTTCGCTGATTGTGCACCAATAATGATCGCCAATATGGCTTCTCTTAGATGTGTGGATGATATGATTGGGGAGGAAATGGATGTTACTAAATTCCGTCCAAATATGGTGGTTGCGAGTGAGGATGGGGAGGAAGTAGCAGGGTGGGAGGAGGATTTTTGGGGAGAGCTGATCGTAGGTGGTGATAAGAGGATTAGCTTGACGGGGAATTGTGCGAGATGTGCTAGTATTAACGTCGCTTGACACCCCCCTCTATTATCTCACAAGCGCTCAGCTCATCGGGAATTAAATAGGTCGATTATGCTACCGGCGGGCTAGTTCCTGCGGACAAACAACCACTTAAAAAGTTGATGAAAGATCGGAGAGTCGATCCGGGAATGAAGTACAGTCCGGTGCTCGGACGGTACGGGATATTCCCAGGTAAACACCAATTCAGCCTCGGGGGTTCATCGATATACGATTCGCTAAGATGATAGATATTCCGGCCTCTGGTGCCTGCTTGAGTGTAGGAGAGAAAGTCGTGGTGTCGAAAAGAAATTCCCAGAGATCGGAGCTATGTATGTCTAACCGTGGCAAACGAGGAACGGTTTCCTCCAGCTGACAGGAGACAGATTGGCCCGGGATCTCAACGGGGACAAGGGGGTATAACGCTATTGCCAGCTCTTTCGATAGGCAGTGATTGATGATGGTCTGGGATTTGAAGTTGGGTTAGCCTCATTGTATTGTTCTTGGACTTGGATGAAAGGGGAGGAGACCGCCCCAAGTTATAATTTTGTTCGCGGATCGCATTTGGTCACTTATGAAATGCAATAATCTCTATCGTCTTTTATTTCACTAACGGAAGACTTCTCTCTAGAACTATTGTACCAGGCGTAACAAACGACCAGCCATTTCCACAGCCCGAACTTTTTTCCAAGATGTATCCCCTCTCCAGGCCAGCGGATGTGGTCAGTTACATTGGAACTTGAGAAGGATAATAAGTGTGGCACATTCATTCTCTAAATAATCAGTCGCTCTGATCATAAGAATGCCATCATTGCCACAGATGCGTACTGATAGCATATGACAGAGGTGATGAAGGCTATCTAGAACATCTTTTATATCGAGATTACTCTCATTGACTTTTTTATGAGCAACCGCGTGAATTCGCCTAGCTTTCCGAGCTTATTGAGTCCTTGTTGTGTCCTCAAACTTGGTTTAATCCTTCCCTCCGGCTCAGCACTCTCGGCGATGCTCTCTGTAGCCGAATATTAGTAACTATATAATATTATGTAACAGCTAGTATTCTCCCATACCTAAAGCTCTATGTACACTGAAGTTTCCCGACATCTTCATCCTTTCGGCTGATTCTTTCAAAAGTGCACGCTATTTGAAAATTAGATAACGGATTACTAGACAAAGGAGCTGTGTTCCCAACCGTCCCGGGCAGAGGCTAGGGCGGACTACTGGAGGGGCGTCCGTCCCAGGCTGAGTCTTAGAACCTAGCATAATAAAGTATGTCACCAGATCGCACACAATCCAACACACGCGGCACCCCCGGACCCAAGAGTTCGGGTCCGCCATGGGCCCCGTCGGCCTATATTTTAACAACTATCCACAATAGGGCGCTCTCAAGTTCATAAATTAGGTTTGTATCGGATTATGCATCCAGAATATCAATCTCCCTCTCTCTTCTTTGAATTTGAATTTGAATTTGATGTAACAGGGTTTGGTTGACTAGTGTAGTTGTGCTATGGTGGGATATGTTGCAATGCGGAGGTCAAAGATGGATGCAGAGTTTGCGGAGGCACTCAAAACGGGTGTCGATTCTACGAGCGGAAGGAGAAACACTAGTACTGTACCGTGCGCAACCCGCCTGGGCCCTTACACTTCCGCGGGTAGTGAACGGCCGGCTTACTGCGGTGCCCGGGAAAGCCTTTGATGTTGCATGTACTAGTACAACCACACTAGCGAAACCTCTATCCCGCCTACTTGTAGAGCTATTGCTGTTTTCACCTTGATTGTCGCAACTTTGGAAAACAGACGTTGTCGGTTTTTTTTTTGAAAGAGTTTTTTTTTTTTTACCACAATCTTAATTATGCCAATGGATAACTTTGGGAACTGCAGGGACACTTCTTGCCTTTCCTCAGCAAATATTAGACCTTTTTTCTTGGGCACGGCACCGAGCATGCTTTGGGAAATTAATTTAAGAAAAAAAGCACCAACCTGTCGAAAGAAAAAAAACCCAGCACCCGGAGTTTTCCAGAGTTGCGACAACCAAAGTGAGAACAGCAATAATGCTGAGGGTGGTTGCATTTGGCATGTGTAGGTTTAAGCGGGGGATGGGGGTAAACCTCAGCACTTGGTCATCTTGGAGCTATACTTCGGCATCAACGGTATACTTGTAAGCACGTGGCGGGGTTTCAGAAATGGGTTGAGAAATGGGTGGATGTATTCGTACTTGACAGGAAGAAACGTAAAGCGCAAGGAACAAGATGGTGGTTGTAGGTAGCGGGTAGTGAGGGGTCAAGGAAAGATTAAACCTTCTTGACGTTCGTTGTCCGACTCCGGCCGCTGCACCACGCACCACCAAATTCCACAATTATATCCGAGCGATATCCCCCATGTTGATTACTCTTAGCAAAACGCCTCTTCTGTTCCATGCATTCTCAACCTCTGCCGCTAGCCCTCTCCCCCGCATTGTGTTGCGCAGCCGTGAGGGTCAGAAATCTGAGATAAGATGTAATTGGTAAAACTTGTCAGAACCCTAGAATTATGGAGATTAGTCCAGCAGCCGTGACAAAAAATACTTCGTAGTAGAGGAGAAAAGCACTTGTGCAGTGGAGAGAGTTGACATGTTCGACAGATGGTCCTTGGCCGATTGGCTTCCCTTTGAGTGCAGGAAGGGAAGCTCGCAAGCCGGTATAATAGAAAAACCCCGCAGAGCCCCTTCGCGCTAACTATCATACCATGCTCACCAACAATCGGGATTGCATGACCGTCAAAGAGAACGGAGATATTTCTCCTTTCCTCAAGGTGGCCTTCACCGCCCCTTGTGTCAGTGTGCTCCTTGCTTGGAACGGGTAATTGTCCAGAACTTCAGACCGACCGACGGCAGGGCCGCCAACAGCTGACCAAACAACTAGATGAGAATTGCGAAGCCTTTCTACAACGTGGTTTAGACCTCCTCTGCTCAGGAACCGCTTTGCCGTTTTCTGAGTTTCTTAAGAGTTCATTTTTGTGCTGCTGCTGAGTTGGTACTTGTAGTTGGGAGTTGTTGCTCAGGCTCCCCCGATAGGACAAAAAGGGTCGATCAGTATTGTAAGTAACCGGTGGTTGACGAAATTTGCGATCAGCGGCAAGATCCCGAGAAAACCAGGGCCAATCGGGGGGGAAGCACGTGCCTTCACAAGATTGGGGCGTTATATGCAGGTACGAATAGACTGCTCGTACCGCCGTTGACACGACAACCTCCAATTGGGGCATGACGAATACCGGCTGGCAACCAACAGCAGTGAATTCGCCAAAACAGGGTAAGTTTACGAAAAACGAGCGACTACTCGAGTACTGCTCTCTGTCCATCACCCGCTGGTTTTCGTCGTGCGTTAGGGGAATCGCCGGGCTTTGCCTAGTCGTGTGGAGCTTAGACCGGGTGAGGGTTCAGCGAGGCAGTACCCCCAGCGAGGCTTGGCAAATATTTGCTTGATTGGCACAGTACGATACAAGTACTGTACCGAAATTTGGTGTCAAGCCATGCCATGCCATGCTTCGTTGGGGGTGCTGCCCGCTGAACGCTTGCTCAGTCTATTCTAGACTTAACTCCCTCATCCAAAATCCTTACTTTACCCCCCAAACAGACTCTCCCTTTCTGTTGATATTGTAAAGTAAGGAGTGGGAAAGCGCGATCACCATCGTTGCCCCGGTTCCCCCCCTTCGACAGAGGTCGAGGTCACGTTAGGTTGCCCATATTGGCCTCACCACAACTTCCCCCTACGGTTTCATCCTCTTTTCCCATCATATCATAATCCTCCTACCTGTTCAACTTCAACCTCTAAATATCCTCCGAGCCTCTTATACCGCACTCCGCTTTTCACTCCTCACATTCTCCGAAAAAATAATTGAAAAGAGAAACCATCATCCTACACACCTTTATGATCTCAGGCATCATACCAAAGCCGCATTAAAGCCCATCCTTAGGTTTATGCACCTCCGCCTAAGAATACCAAGGGAGCCTGATACCAAATCCACCTCTCGAGATTCCCCGGAGCGCTCCCTGGGCCACCAATCATCCGGAATCATGATACGAGGGAAAAGACCTACCATATAACCCTCCAAATAACCTCAGATCCTACCATTCCTCTAACCCCAATGTGCTCCCAACCACAGGGGAACTATTTAGTCAGCGCACTCATTGTACAGTTAGTGATGCTAGAACCCCTCGTTCTTTTCCAAATCTAATTTCATAAAACCCAATCGCAGTCAATATTTAAAACTGAAAGAACACTGAATGCATGCAGACTCTAATAGCACTCAAAAGGTGTCTAACATTTCCAGCCGATCAAATACCGTAAAATGCTCTCTCTTCCAGTACGTCATTTTTTCACGATACCCTCCACAGTCGAAGTGTTTATAACCCACAATCTTCCCTTAAATCTCCCCCACCCCTCTCTTCGATCCTAGACACTTGTGCCGCCGAAGCAAACGGCTAAAAACGATTTCTTTGAAATTATTAAGGCCAAGTCCTCATACCGGTAATGGTTCCGGGCCCAAGGAAACAGATTGGGTCGCAGCTCGTATTCAGGTAATCAATCGTCACAATCTTATTTCTCTCGATCAATAGGCTAATCATAGCTCTTGCTATATTTTTCTTATCCGTGAGGACCCTTTCAACATGTGGGTACCAGCAGGACCTGTTTTCTACACTACAGCTGTGATCCTCTCGGTAACACACGAGGCTACCCCGGATACTCGGGGATTTCACATGACATAGTTTATCATTCCTAGCCCGACGCCCCAAAACAAACTTTGATTCCCAGGTACAGTAGAACTATGATACCAGCCCGACAATTTTATTCCCAGCCAACTTACGGTCGGGGACTCCCGACGACATGGTAGTAATTCAGTGCATATCCATTTGTGTCTCAATACAGTTAGCAACCAGTTAGCTTGGCTATCTCGACATATCGATATTAACCGTGCCCTTAGCAGTTTTAGCAGCAGGTAACAAGGGTTCAATATTTCTAGCCTCAACCCAAACCCTAAACCCCTTATAGTGCGCCTAAGAGTTATATTTAAAATCTCTTTCAATTTCCCAACCCCCCAGCTCATTTTCGATCAAAAAAACAGAGAGAAGACAAGAATAGCAATTATTATTGAGGAGCCTTAGCACTTGTTGTGGGGCGTTTTCGAGTCGAAAGTGCTCCGGTCAAAAGTTTATCCCACGATACGATTGGCTCATTGTGTAACCGGGCCAATTTGCTCGCTGGAACCTGCCACAAGTGGCAAGATACGAAACGCGGGGAACCGGGGACAACCGGATACCGTTGAGGTGAGAAAAATCCAATCCCCCGGCAGGTTTTCATAGTTGAAAATAGCAGGAATAGGAGGATACCGATCCATGTCCCCGCAATACGAAGTCCAGACGATACTAGACCGAAAGAATGAACAGATACCCATCTGCGGACAACTTGCCGCTGCCTTCCTCCTTCAAGATTTTATCCAAGTATTATCACCAACCGTCGGAAAAAGGAACCGAAACCGGTCGACTTTCTGCACGCACAGATATTCTTCTTCTCCATGCTGTGATCTCCGAGCTCCTGGCTGTACGACAAAGCCAACACCTCAATTTTAATGTCGTGCACCTCATTCTTTACTCATTATTACTATTCTATTAACTATTAGTTGAGGCTTTAGATTCTAACAAATTCGATGGTGGGATTGCCATACATAAAGCAACACAGGCAATTAGCCTAGACCAAGCGAATACAATAAGATCGGTTGGAATCTGCTATCAGATCATCACTGTACGGTAAATCACCGCATCATCCCGCGATATGCTTAATTTGACAAGTCAAGAGAAGTACTGATACCAATTAATGAGATCCAGCACGTCCAGAGGGCTCAAACAATACCGTTTCAGGAAAAGACTAGTCCTTCTCCCTCACTCTTAGAAGCTTGCCGACGAGGGCGAATTACAAACAGTTTAACAAGTATCACTCTTGAATAAGCAGGCATTCGCTTGGTCTAGGCTTGTCCCTCCACAGTTGCCACATAGTGACAGGTGCATACCCTGGTTGAACGCAATAATCCCCATACCCCCAAAGCCAAGATATACCCGGCTTACCAACGAAGCAAGAGAATTTAAATCCAAAGTCATATATTAGTTCTCAGTTCCTTGATTAAGCTACCTTATTTCTCAAGAAGGATATCGTTGTCAAGGTCAATTTTTCGGCTGTTTCGGGCTGCACTTTCCTCATGTTCAGGTATCCTTGTCCCCCGAAGGAGAAAAGCACTGATGCTCTTAACTCCCCACGTCGAAATACCCCCTCCGGCACTAAGCTGCACCTCGTATAAGAATTACACTCCACCCCTACCTTCTTATTCCAAGTCAATAACTTTGTTCACTTGGCTTTGGAGATTCTCAGCTTCATTCAATTGCATCGCAAATTCCGAGGTCGAGAACCAGCATCCACACAACCACATGGCTCAATTCCTACGTTAGGCCAGTGAGTGAATTCAAACCCGTTGTGGTCTTACCCACACATGCGGATTAAAGACCGAATCACCACATGGGCGCACTTGCCCACGGCATGTTAGCGAAAGTTCCTTCGCGCTATTGGTAGCTAACGTCTTATAACAGATCGCTATACCGTCATCCTCTGCAATTCATCTATCGCAGCTTTGGCCGACCTACCCACTATCAATCAGGCACTCTGTACGCTCTGAGTGATTTAGCCTACGAACACTTTCCGTAAGTTCTTGAGAATACGGTATGCCCTATTCATTAAGAATCAGGTTCTAGTCAATAGACCATAACACATCCTAACCACCATATGATAGCCTCTCAGGGACCTTCAAATTGCCATCCACTCCCGCACATGCCGGCGGCGCCCAAAAAACATGCAATTTCAATCCTAGAACTTCCTCCTCGTATTCCTGCGGGGTAGTCAAGATCTCCCGTACATCTCCGGCTATTCTAAACAAAATAAATAAAAAAATAAACCCGAATATTCCTTCTTACTGCACTCTTATGGCATTGTGTTTTCAGTTATTTTCTATAAGTTGTTGATTCACGGTCAATCACTCGTAATATCTTCGATTTTTTCTAGCCTCTGAGGTTCAAGGTTGGAGATTGCAACCCAGCTATATATCTCCAGATCAAGGCTCCGCTGCGGAAATACGAGATAACTCGTAGTGGAAGTAATGGTAATAAATACACTGAAGCTGGGTCGTTCGGCAGATGGCACTCGGATAACCGGGGGCCCAGGGGAAATATTATAGACTAGCTGTTTACGAACATAATATTATCGTCTAGCGCTTTTGAGTTTCCCACTCACATACTGACTTTTTTGAACATCCTCACTCATTGACCGCCAAAGAAAAACACATATATACATAGAGTATTGAACAATGGAACAACAACTGCCATATCCAGGTGGAGAGGTATGATAAAATCCACAAGACTTTGACGCAGCATGGGAGAGCATAAATAAAATATACTTATCAAGCTTGACAGGGAAACCGGATAAGCTGATTCCATTTGCGTGAATATCGTCATTCACATCGCATTAATGAATACGAGATGCACCTCTATGGCCTGTACCAGATGCTCTAGACAAGGTCACGACGATTGGAAGGCGGTCGGGATACTGCTAATTGCCTCATCAGGATCTGCCGGAATATCTGAGGTAGTAATGTAAAGAATCTGGTGTTCGAGAGCGCGCTACGTCCCCAAACTGAGCCTGCCCACTCATTTCCCCAGCTCAATGGGGGAGAAAAATATCGCCATGATCGTATTCTTTCAAGGCAAAAGTAAAAGCATAAATAGTGGCCATATCCTCCCACAACCTTCCCTCTCCATCGGTCCCTCACCGCCCCGATCTGATACAGAACTTCCTAGCAGACAAAAACTCAGCTCCGGTATTCTCCTGCACTCCTTATCACCTAGAAAACAGAAACTGACACAATCATCAGCGCAAACTCTTACGCTTAAATCACCAGTAATCCTCTCTTATTCTACTACTCCCCTCCTCTATCCAATTGAGACTAACTAAAAACCTCCAGTGCTTCTCAAGACGCTTCCAGTTCTCACCCTCTTCCTGACTCTCACTCATGCCGCGGCGATGGCAAATCCCTTCACCGAGCCCGACACCAGTGATCTCGATAAACGCGCTTGCGTATACGACGGCTGCAAGTGCAGCACCGCCTATAGCGCCGGCAAGTACTGCGGATACTGCGCCGCCGTGGTCTCATGCCCGATTGGGGGAAGTTGCGAGAAGAACGTGTACCAGTGCGGTAGCGGCGGTAGCTGCTGTAACTATGGGGTTAGAACTAGCTGCAAGAACCACGATGGCCCTTGTGGTTAAAAAAAATATGGCTCTTCCAATCTCAATTATTGGTTGAGACCGGGGGTGAAAGCGGGGGATTATTTTCCAATAACTGTTTTGATTTTCCACTTGTTAGGAGGGAGATGTCTTCACACTCTTTATTTTTTTTCTCCCGAATTTCTCTATGATGATGTCAGCTGTTTTGGAGGATTGATTTATGCTGAACTCCGCTTCCTTGAGCTATGCTATACGAGATGCTCCGAGTTGGTCATAGTCATGCGCTCTCACTCGAGAATGAACGATGTGGTTTTGGATTTACTATGAATGGAATATGAGTCTGAGTCTAAACTGATCAATGCCCAACATAGAATTCGGCTAGCGCCAATAAATAAGAAGCGATCCACCCGGCCATTTGACCGAGTCAAAAACGGGAAAATACCTATGTATATCACGTGCAATCCATCCACCATCCAACAAGGACTAATAAACCGAATAGAAGTGCCAACGGACTGAGTCACGGGCTGCAAGAAGCCCGCTAGCCAATGCCCGCCCGCTGAGCCTTCTCCAGCTGACAACCTAGCTTGACAAATTGAGTGTCTTCGGAGCTCCCGAGAGTGTCTGAAATCGCACTCTCAGGAAATATTTACTGGTGTAGACCATTTGCATGGCGCCGCCACCACGAGAATCAGGTCACGGCCGGTCCTACTCTGCTCAGCTATCTTCACTAAAATGTGGGGAGATCCCTCAATAACTGCACTCCGGCTGCTGCGGGAGATAGACCTGCCCAGTATGCTCTCAGTTCGGTGATGCCGGTCTGCTATGGGCCAGCCCTTGCGAGGACACCAGTGAGTGACCCAACCAACTTCCGAACACTGGAAACTAAATCTGTGAACAAGGGCCTTCTCAATCTCTTAGAGATTTAAACCTTGGACCGGTGCGGGATCTGAAAGCCCGCATAATTTACAATTACTTGAGCACCCAAGTAACAAAAGTTAGTAATCCGAAGCGTCCCAAAAGCACGGTAGGCATCTTATTGTCCCAGGAAAAGAGTATCAGACCGGTACCCGAGTACCCGAAAACAGGGATTAAAGAGACATGGCACTTATCGGTACTAAGATCTCCGGGGTTAGCGCCTCAGCGCGAAAATATACCCCTCCTTTTCCCCTCCACTCCTCCAGCCCCCGGTAACTCCCATCGATCATGTGCACCAGTTCCGGGAGAGCTCCCCCGCCCGTCGCCCCGAGAAGCAGCAAATTCCGCAGATGGACTGAGCACTTTTGTTTATTAGAGAGACGGCGCCAGTGGATTGGGAAAGATAATTCATAATCTGAAACCTTGACAGCCATGCCCTAAGCAACGCCACGGAAAAGCGACGAATACGGTAGCAGAGACAGCGAAAATTCCTGCTGTGGGGCAGTTTCTTTCCCCTCCCAAATATTTGCCAAGGGTTCCAACCTTCTAACTCTCTCTTCCGGAAGTACCGTAGCGCTATCCCTCGATACCGGTAGCCCAATACTCCAGAGGTGAGCGGGCCTGTCATACGAATGAGGATCCCAAGAGAGCATGCAGAGGCTTGCCAGGCTTCTCTGGAATGAACTAGCGAAACGCAAACCGTGTACGAATACTGTTGGGCAATTAATAACCAATCCAGTGCTCTAGAACAAACACGCTGAGTCAAGCACCCTAGGACCTGAGGAATTCAGAGCATACGAGTTCAACGAAGGATCTAAGCTAGCACGAACATGCATATACTCGAGTACCCAGGTGTGAACACACCCGACAATAAGGAAGCCGGCGAGCGGATGTCGAGGAAAACAGACACACTAGAGAGTGGGATGGGATATCGTATTTCCTAATTTTCTCGAACGTGCACGGTTGAAAAACGCGAACTACCGGTTTAATCGTTCGGGTTCTAAGTCGAATGAAGTGACTTAGTCCAAAGAGAGGAAATTGTAACACTGGATGCTGACAATTTCGTTCATAACCCAGCCAACAACAGGGTCGGAAAAGAGGTAATGTACTTGTACCTAAATAAAATAAATAAAAATAAAAAAGAGGGGGGGAGAAGGAAGAAGGAATAAGAAAGGAAGGGGAAAGGGAAACAAAACACATGCAACTCAAAGTCCATCTCCGGTTAATCACAGGAGTCTAATATTCGTAAAATCCTAGCACAAAACGATGAAGAATATGGAGCTCATTCTCCGAGATTCCCCACAGAAGAAACACAGAGCCTACATTCTCTGTTCCCGAGACCTTTCAACATATAAGACCCTCATACATAAGGGTGTTCTGCTGTCATTACAGACGTCCGAGTAGCCCACTTTTCTCACGCTTATTCCATCTGCAAGGGCTTCCACTAAGCTGTCTAGAAGTGCCAGGTATTGCCAGATCACACAGTGCAAGCTATCCGCAACTATCCCCACGACCTGCTCGCCCCCAATTCCTAAACCAAGCCTATTTGAATCCCCAGGAACCCCCGAGGTACGTACTATGGAAGCGCCACAGCTATTTCCAAAGGTATATCATCACCCAAACCACCACTCAACGCAGCAACTTGAGCCTTGAAAAGGCTCGCCACGGAGACTGTCATGTTCCGTACGTTGACCCACCGCAAGCAGGATCGCCCCCTGAAGGATAATCCATAGGAGGTCCAGTTATTTAGAAATCGAGTTGATCGCGAGTGGTTGACCTCAATTCTTTGAGGCTCTGTGAAACTCGATGATTTGGTGCCCCAAGCCCCTGAAACTACCGGCATATTAGCAATCTTCAGCCACGTGGCTGAACTACATCCCCAATTGGGCTGCCTGCCTGTTTCCCCTAACCCGGAGATCAACGCCCTCATCGCCCTCACAGAGCACCTTCACCACCTAACTATCTCTCTCTTGCTCCCCCCAACTCCTACCCCAATCTTCCAAGCCCATTTTCCGCATCTCAGTCGTACTGTAAATATTATATACGAACCTCTCATATCGCTCTAACACACGCCCACAGGCACCTTTGCAGTAATTGCCCGACAAGGTTAAGCGAGCACATTGAACACCCCACCACTGCGAACCGCCATTCGGCCAACAGAGCACTGGCTACTGTCAAAGCAAGGATTTCCGATCCTGGTTTATTTATTTTCTCAAGCCAAACCGAGCTCCTCACTCGGAATGACCTCTCGATCTCTCATCTTTCAGTTCGATTATCCCCTCAAAAATCCCCTACCTGAGCCGATTTCAACGCAACCATCTACTAGTTACCCCACAACATTTGCCCCTTTTACCGGTTTCTTAGGGAAAAACTTCCTTTCTCCGACGGCGCAGCTCCTCGCTCTGGATGGAGACACCTAAGAACTCGCCGCCTGGGCATCGCCCGAACTTGACACCCGATCTCACGCCAATACATCGATACCCTTAGGGCCTCGATATGGATCCCCGATACACTGGTACCGAGCATCGCTTGTCCCAATCCTAGCCGGGAAGGTTTGAGGGGGGTTTACCATAGTCTCTGTCTTTTGACTAGTGACAAAGATAGAATGTCCAGCACCCTACGGCAGACTACTGCCATTCATCGCATTGGAAGTTTGTTGACTGCTATAACGAAGAGTAAGAGGAAAGAAAGAGAGAATTTTCCTGATGGCTCTAAATTTTTCATCCTGATGTATAGGTGCCTGCTAAGCTTGCGGATCTCAGGTTCTCCATCGGTTCGTAATATCTCCTCCCACGCGAGAAAACCGGGCGCACAGCCAGGTCCACTACCGGTAGCCTAGAATGGTCCATATAATATAGCAGTTTTAGTACCGGTATTTGGTCGAACCACAAAAGTTTTCTTTCTTTTTTATTGTTATAGCCATTTCAAGTTTCCAGACCTGAAGCCGGCTTGGGATATTACCGATACTCACAGACTAATTCCAAATTATACTCACACTGCCCAGGGTGCTATAGTCTAAAAGCGCAGCATGGTAATTACTGTAAAACGCAGCTGAGCCTCATGAAGGCTAATATGTCCATTTGCAAGCATAACACTATCCGAACTAGACCAATCACCATCCCATAAGTTACCAGCACTCACCCGGTTCCCAGGATGAGATATAACTCTAACTCTCCCCATTAAGATATGTTAGGGCTCAGCTGCGCTCAAATGTGAAGAGAAAGCAGAGACCATCTTGAGGTGCGGCTCTAATAATTTTTATTTATTTAAGTTTTTAGTGATCACCCTCCGAGGTATTGGCATGATTATGTCACCACATACCTGCCTCTTATGGTATCGGCACTATCCTTACATTCCCGGTTTCCTTCATGAAACATCACCCGGCGCGTAGATCACAGAAAGGGGAAGTATCTCCGTTCCGAACTTCCCTTAACACCAACTTGCGCTAGTCTCTACCGAGAGAGATCTATACACTTTATTCCAACGGCGATTGTCTCGTTTTTTCAACATACCGGTTGTAGTCGTATCCCTTAACCTGTACGATCGTTCACTCACTTTCAGCGTCGCACTTAGAGGACGCTTGACACAGGAAAAGTAATGATAGACAACACCCCGGGGTAAATTAAAAAGCACTCATACTTGTACCATAGTTGGGAGCAAATCTACGCAGACAACCTGCTTTCTATCATGGCCATGCTGAGCAGTACTCATTTAGCACTATTCTGAGCCCTACACTTCTTCTGAAACACAGAGTTTTTCACATCACAATTACCTGAATAGGGTAGTGTTTAAAAGGTGCTGAATTATCTTAGCACCCTTTACGTTCATGATAATACTTACATCATAGTTGTCACAATTATTCCTAACTTTGCTCTCTTCGGTTACCTCACCACCGATCGCTTCCACAACCAGGTGTATCCGCACTTAGTGCGAGTGCTTGAAAACGGTTTACTCGTAATTCTCTGACGTTTGTGAACACAACTGCTATTGCATACACGCAAAAAGTCGGCCGGAGCCTCAAAAATTTGGTGTATGCAATAGCAGTAGTGTTCACAAACGTCAGAGAATTACGAGTAAGGGATGGGGTTTCTTCGGTTAGATACGAGTGGCCGGCACAATCTCTTGAACCTTGATCGGCCCAAGTTCCGGAACAGTGACAGGATCAGGCCTGCGGTAGTACTTCACGTGGTTCGCGTTCAGTGCGGATGGTATACTAAATATATCACTTCTAGAAGTTTCACAGGAGAATTAAACTTGGGAGCCAAAGCATCCAAGTACCGTAGCACAAATGCAAACGCAAAATACTGCATACAAATATTTTCCGTAGTCCATATCCCAAAAGCCCCCCTCGGGGGAAAAACAGTACTATAAATTATTTTTTTTTGTTAAATCCATGGTATTGTTTTTAGGTACATGTAAACCAAAGTAAACACTTCCCCCAGGCACAAACCGCTGCATTCGGAGAAGACCCTATGGCAAAGAAAGCCCACCCCCTTCAGCCAAGGGAAAAACAAGTCATCCCAGGTCCCTCTGGTGTGGAACCAACCGCAAATCCCCAACCAAAAAGGCACAAGACAAGAATAACAACCCCAATATTAGGCAGGACACTTGCCCGACAACCTAGCCAGCAGAGGCAGAAGACAACAAGAATACCTTCCTGAACATCTCATGACATAAGAAAGACAAAAGAAAAAATTGTACTGCTACTCGCGTCCGAACCTTCATCATCTCGGGTGTAGGGCCGTCAGACAAACTCTTCCTCGCTTTTTGTAGGATTGAGGAATCCTTTTCTTGTGAATAAACCATATGCCAGCCCAAGAGCAAGGCATCAGGTAAAGGTGTAGTAAACAGTTGGCAGGGCGGTGGTGCAACCAGAGATAGTGAAATACTAGCCATACAGTGCCAAGAAAATCCGACCGAGTTGAAATATGGAGAAGGGCCAAACCCATGACAGACTGTTGTGTCAGTAGCCATAGGATTTGACCAAAGTAGTGAGGTTTTTGTCCCTATAGCTATAGCGAGGGGCCACTAGAGGGCAGATATTGAGGTAGTAGTAGGGTACCAGCCAGTATGGTGTGTTTATCCCATGGTAAGGCCTTTCCAGCACCCTTATGAAGCTCCAAGTTCAGGGGCAGGTCAGAATCGTGAGAATGATGTGTGGTGTTTTACCCACGCTTATGCCTTCCCAAATAGGAAGGTGAAAAGCGGGGTAGGAAAATTGAGGGAAGGGAGCTTGAAAAACAGTACTATAAGACTCCCCAGGTATTATATACATGTGTATGCACACAAAAATCAAAACGGAAAACAGAAGGAACGCAAAAAATAATGGGAACAAGAATTGTGCTGTCTAAACATCTCGACTCCTCCGTCAACCCCCCCCCCCCTACCGGAAAGAGGGGGCTCAAGCCCTCTGGCTATTATCCCCGGGAGCTTCGACAAGAGGCGCCGGGTGCACCCCATCCGACATCAACTCAGACCTAACCTTCGGACGGGAAGAGTCCTCCATCTCCGCGGGGCCCGACGGCGCAGCGCTGTAGTCATGCACGGAATTTTCCGGTTTCCGGAAAAAGATGAAATACAAGAGCGCGCCCAGACCGATTGTCCCCGCAAACGCCCCGATGGCCACGCCGACAACGGCTCCCTTCGACAAACTTCCACCATTACCACCGCCGCTATTACCGGCAGTAGTAACCGTGGACGTAGAGGTAGATGTGGAAGTGGTGGATGACGGCGTCGTCGTCGTAGAAGGATTAGAAACGCTCTTGTCCGTCAGGTTGTACTCGCAAGACTTTGAATACCATGCATCGTACACAGCCACCGCACTGGAATTGCACGTCGTTGTCGAAGCGGTGCAATCAGGCCTGGGCTGCGAGCACACACAGTTGGAAGTAAATTTCATACAAACATTCGACTGGTTGAAACAACTGCTCGCGCAAGTAGGAATGCCAGTGAGGTCGATAAGCGGCTTCCCAGGGCACTGAGTATCATACCAGTCTTCCGTACGGTTCCAGCAATCCCAATTGACGCTATCTCCTATGAGCCGAGAAGGAAAAAAAGAGAGGAAAAAACAAGCGAGGAATTCGTGGGGAGCGCAGAAGGGCAGTGCAAAAAGAAAAAACTTACACCCAAGCACAGGATAGAGGATTTGGTTTCCCGCAGAAACAGTCGACAGTTACCCCCGATCCGCAGCCTAGCGACGAGCCTAATGTCCTATTCAAGTTTATTAGCTTATCGCGCCCAATCTTAAAGGATAAAGTGGAACGAGGGAGAAAAAAGAGAAGAAGAAACATACTGGATACAAACTTTAGACGAACAATCGGGCATTCCGCTAAAGTCAACATTAACGTCTCTCGGTTGAAGCGGGACCCCCGCCCCGGATGTCAATGATGATATTAGGCTGACCAGACATAGAATTCCAGCAGCTAACTTGAATTGAAGTTCCATCATATTGGGGGGGTGAGTGAGAGGTGTCTGAAACTGAGGCCGATAGGGGGATTCGTCGAACGAGTTGTGTTCACGAGAAAGGAGTTACAATGAGGCTCTGCAGACCCCCCCCCAAGCCAGCTAACTGCGGCATGGTTGACTAAAAGTAAAAGCAAGATCCTGGGGTTCGACGTGAGAGAGAGTGGAAAAAAGGTGGAAATAAAAACTCTTCATGTTGGTCCAACAGATGCTGTTTAGGTACAAGTACCGTGGCACGGGACCTCTCCTATCGAGGTCGCGAGCACCCGGACACAAGAGAAATGTCTTAGGTCACCAGAGTCCGGCATCTGAGACGGAGGCGGAGAAACCGCGGCAAACTCAGCCCTCAGCTGAGACAAAAGATGGACACATCGGACTGCATGAGAAAACCACAACATCCCGCCACATATTTCTCCTATTTGAGCAGAGTGCCAATGTCGCCCGATTGAAGTCGCTCCCTTTTTGCTGATGGCGCACAAAAAAAATGCGACTTCAATTCTGCGACATAAGCACCTGATACTGACGGGATATCAGACCAGCTCAGTCGGTGGAACACGATTGGATTGGATTGACGGGACTGTGACCTCCGCTCTCTCGACTCAATCAGAAGATGGTACTTGTACTTGTCCGAGTAGACTAAATGATACAAGTAGCAATCGTTTATGATGGTGTAGTATTGTCTGATGCCCGTTGCAATTGATAGGAGGATGCATATCAAGAATTACGCAGTGGATTTATCTAATTCTTCTTGCCTTGGGATAGCGTGACATCCCCCCAGGCCCATAAAAAAAACAGCTCGAGAAGTACTTGTATCATAACTTACAATACCCCTATAGTACAGAACACTCGACATCAATGTTGCAACGAAGGGGGGGGGTTGGATCAAAAAATGATCGAAGGGCTGGAACGCGCTTTTTCGAACCGGGGGGTTATAAGATAGAACCCCTTCTAATAAAACAGTGAATAATGACATTTGAA
>Ga0307509_10001161_pt1 | contig 45024 bp, 49 predicted proteins | sample 10_EM_MG_FD_202245 | JGI IMG/M metagenome (GOLD analysis project Ga0307509, IMG submission 202245) | Populus trichocarpa ectomycorrhiza microbial communities from riparian zone in the Pacific Northwest, United States - 10_EM | ecosystem: Host-associated > Plants > Roots > Unclassified | place... | reverse complement strand
TTGAGAGCCGTGGTTTAGAAGTGACGCCCCTGTCACTCCAAAGAGTCCAAAGTGCCCTCCACTCGTCCATAAGCAGCACTTTCGTGCATTGCTTATGGACGAACGGAGACCAAACCGTGTACTCCGAGCAGTGAGAGGCGTTGCTCCTACACCACGATACAAGTCGTTGCTGCCAGTAGAGCACCGAGGTCCCTCTCATTGGCGTCGTCAAGGTGTCTTGCCCGCGCCTTGGAACTGGGAAACCGAAGGGGTTGAGAACCAACCAAATGTCGCTCAACTGAGGAACTCACGATTGCGATCAAGACTGAGTAGAATAACCTTTGCGGTACCCTTTGGTCGCCCACTCGACTGCCCAACGTTCAACAACCCCGACCGGTCAACCCAGTGCTCGTCCTGCCATATCGCTGTCTTCAGGATGAGGTCATCCATGTTCCTCTCCCAGGAATCGCGGTCATCGAAGTCGACTTGCTCGGTGCGTATGGTAAGCGATCAGAGATCATTACCATGTGATGTTTGAACTTTGAGCGAGTCGGCATGGGAGCGCACATGAGACACCACGAACGCAATGGCAGCTTTGGGTACCTCGCCAAGTGAATTCACGTTCGATGCGAATCCGTCTAGCTGCATGATGGCGGGGAGAGAGGTGACAATGGCCCAGCATAGGCTCTCGACGAGCGAGGCAACCATAGGGAGGGAGGAGAGGAGAATATTTGTGTCAAATACGAGAATGGTGTCAGGACAGCACGCGCCGCAGCCTCGGAAAAGCATCCCGAGCCCGAGCCCGAGCCCGAATACTGCCCGAATCCGCCCTCGAACACGTGACAACCTCCGTGTTCCCGCTAAGCCCGACGCGCGTAGCCTTCCATCTTCGTTGTTGCATGCCTCGCCTACAACGCGCCTTCACCCTCGTTCCTTACACTCGATCTCTTTCTCACGAGCAAGTCTCGCTCTCCACTGCACCTCCAATTCTCCGGCCGGAGACACCCGGATCGCCCAAGCATCGTCGGCTGATGCCACACCTCGAAATGGCTGTTTTCCACATAGCACGCGGCATACACGGCCCCGAGCAAAGATTATGTCTCTGTTGGGGGGCTCCCTTCCTGTATATCGGGGCCTCTTTTCGTACATTCCATTGTTTTCCTTTACTATTAGACCCCCTTCTCTCCTTTCCAGTATTTCTTCTATTACCTTGACCCATTTGCCATCGAACATTGCCGCACCTCCCTCACCCCATCGACTACCTGCTCGCTGTCGTGCCCTTAGCTGCAATCCAGTATATGTTTCGTCATTTCGGACACCGCTGCCGTCGCTGCGCTGGTCAGTCACCGGTAGGGTCGCCGTTGCCTTCCCTCTCCCCTCTCCCCTCTTCCCCCTCTACTGGACTTGTACGTAGAATACTTGTCTCTATTGTCTTAAACTTGCATATGTAAACCCCTCACCTGGCTTCGTCAATGGCAGGCAATCATGCCGCACTTTATCCCTCTCTTTCCGCTTGTCTGTTCTCGCTCTCGCCCGACCCTTTGATGACAAACTGAGCTACTGTGCCGTCATTCGTCCCTCGAAAGTGGAATCGTAGTCCATTCCATTCCTCTCCTTGGTGTTTGCTTCAAACTTCCTACGCCCGTTACGGTTTCCTTTCGCGTTCTCGATCTTCCGGGATCGCGGCCTTGGTTCTCATTTCCTAAGAGGGAATGATCCTTCTCTTCTCGTGTTCCCTGTGTCAATTCCAGCAAACGGCGATCTGATCTCCGCCGATCACGCCAGTATTGGGAGCCAGAGCGTTTGGAGGAGGCCAACTACAGCGTTCGGAATTTGCTCCATGTGGTTTCTCCCATTCGCCCTCACATGTCTTTGGAAATCCCCTTAATGTGGCTGTTCGTAGACCGGTTGTGATCGTCAACCACTGCAGATGGCGTTCGGACATCATCATTCTCCTTCATGACTCTCCTCCCTCCCTCATTCCCACAACCAACGATTTCTATCACCAGGAGAACAGGTTGCGGGGCCAGTTATTGTATGCAAGGAAGAGCGGCATCCATTCAGTCGAATACGAGGACACGCTCCGTTCTGTACTCAATGAGCTCCATGAGCACGTCGATCGGTCAATGATCTGAAGGCTCAACGAGTCGCGCATGTACAAGAAAAATCTCTGGTTTGGTGGTGTCCAACATCTGTCCTTTGTTCTCTTCCGCTTCACGTGTGGGTCCAATCCTGTCTGACACGGGCCCTCGTCGATATTTCCCCGACTTGCACATCCCCTCATACACGCCAACACTTTCCGCTCTCATCGAATCCAACAAATCGGGCTCGCAGACGTTGGGAAGGCTTTCTCTATTTCTCGGTTTACAGTAAGGTGTATCCATGGAGAAGGTATTTGATGAGGTGCACGTGGCAGTCTGTCAACACTACTGTGAAGACCCTGATCTCGGCGAGGGGGACACCCACTGCCGTTCTCGAGGGCCTTCAGGATCACCAGTCCGCACACCTAATATGCCATGGAATACTCATGCAAGGAAACCACCCGACTCATCATTCAAGTTCACGGGAATAGGCGGCTTTCGTTACCAGACACCACACCGTCTCAACTTCCTATGCAGTGTTTGCCTTCCTGGCAGCCTGCCACATTGCAGATCCGACGAACGGGAGCCCTGTGGATGAGGCGCCGCATCCCACTGCTGCGATGCAGTCCCGCAGATTCCGGAGTGTTATTGGGACGATGTGGGCTATGGCAGACGCGGATGGGCGAGACTTGGCCAGGACCTTTCACAAGTCGGTGTTCCCGCCAGCGGATAACCACAGGGTACGTTATCATGAGAGAACCGCGGAGGCACTTCAACATGTCGCTATGAAACTGCGGAGGAAGGGAGAGGGTTGACTTTGGAATGTTGGATGAATTTTGTGCGTTATGGTGGGTCGTTCGCAGCTGTTCGTCAGTGGTTGTTCATCTTGAGAGGCATGGGCACTAACTGCTGTTTGCAGTATAGTGCTGCGAGGACGAAGAAATTGTAGGACATCTGGTTGGTGTGATTAAACGATTGGTGCGTTTAGCCTGGCATAAAATTGTGACTAGTTATACTACATTTTGGTTAATCGTTAGGCTCGTCGAGTTTGGCTGCAGGTATGAATAGCATCGAATAGTGATAATATGCCACCGGCGCATGTTTACTAGCAAATGCAGTGTAGAGACAACGCGGGCCTTAAACCCAGTAGAAGCCGACTCGCATTATGGGTGGATCAGCGTCGTAATTGATAGTAACATATGTGACAGAACAGAAAGTAAATTCAGGGTGTCCGGAGCCATCTTCACCGGTAGAGGCATCGATGCGAAGAGGGGTATGATAAACGAGCAGATCATGCAGATCGCAACTTTGCGAATGGGGCGAAAACAGGCCGAAGACCTGAAATGATACATGGGTTCTCCTGTGCCGGGCTTTTTGGGTTCGTCCCTCTTCTCAACTGACTTGACATATCACAACAATGGACAACCTTAATCTGTTGGTCATATTGCCAGAATGTGGCCACGAAACAGCGTGCCCGATGCTGCGCGTGCCCACAGGCCAGCGCGGTACACGCGCGACGAAAAAGGTGGCAGATCCGGGCCAGCCGCCCTGTGAATAGGACGAATTTTCATCGTCGCCGGTAGCCGGTAGCCAACGCGAGTGCGCATGATGGGTACGGGGCGGTGCTCCCTGCCTCTTGCGATGATCGCTACGCGCCACGTTCCGATCGCGGCCACGTGTCGCTCTTGCTCTTCGAGATTCCATAGCCATCCACCGCCCAGCGCGACTTCCTTGGTGCCCACGTCTCTCGAGAGAATTGCGAGCACATGCTTCCGCTCAAACCGCACCATCGTGCGTCGATGTCCTAGATTATTGTAACCGTGGCCATGCGCTAAACACGTTGTTCGCGTATGTGACTGTGGAACGGGCATGGGATACAGGGATATGAAGGTCCTCCGATGGTCATGAGAGAATCTCTCACCACATGAGATGCCTCATTCCCATGGCAATTTTCCGGGAACAACTCCTTGACAGAAGGATAAGGGAGAGACTAATGACTTTGAACGGGGCTGTCGAACTCGAACAGCCATCACATGCCTGGCAGCTACCATCAACAGGGCCGAAGATTTGTCCCAGAGCATGTCGGAAGGGTGTCTGTTAGAAGGCACAAGTCGTTCAAGCAAACAGTACGAACACTGTCCAAACGAAACCCCGGTTTAGGTACAGCAATTCGGGTGGCAGATGGTGCGTGTGCAGGAGGAATGATGGCCTATGGACAACATGATTTAGGTTTGACAGAGGCCTGTAGCTCGAACGCGTGTGCTGCACTGAGGGGAGTAGACTGGGGCGTGCCGACAACAAATTGTGGGCATAGAAAAGTGATGCTCTCTGCTCCGAAAGAAGACTTGTATTACGTTATTGTTGACTAAGATGATCTCGCTCCCACACTCACCTGTGAAAAGAACCGATGTTGGCGCTTCGGGATTTTTTTCTAGGTGCGCTGCATGTTTCGAGTGCCGATTGGTTGTTTGTGATGTCCAAGAGAGTATGGCCACGTTTCCGAGCGGACCCTGTTATAATCATGCTTCGGTACACGCGTCAAAGGTGTGGGCTCAAATATAAATGCTCTTGCCTCACTGCAGCCTTAGGGACATCCATTCCGACGTGTCTTTCGTCATCCGCAACACCCTAAATCACCCATTATCAGAGGCCTGTAGCCCGTCTTCTGACCATTCGATTGGGCTATGAGTGACCTAAAACGTAAGTTCGAAATCTAATCCCAAATGTTTTGGCCATCCTACGGCCTGAAGAATCTTGCTAACGATTCCATCTTTCAGATCTTCCGAGTCTCCACGAAATTAATAGCGATATTCCTATTCTTCGCCATGCCGTCTCGACATTACCGAGAGCCTATCCTATGCGCATCTGGTGTATCCAAGCCCTGGCACTCGGACTGAATGCGCGCTACAGATGGTTAGGAGAAGTAGACGATCTCGAACAATCAATCCTCCTCTTCACCGAAGCGATATTCCTCCCGCCCCCTTTGAATGGCCGCGGCCCGAACATCGTCCAAAATTTATTTTGGACTGCGCAACTCCTTTATCTCCGGGCAGTTCACACTGAACTGCCTGAAGATGCCAGGTGTCCCGTTATCTACCTAGGGTATCTCCTCGGACAGTCTCCCGAAGCGTTCAATATCTCACTCGATGAGGTCAAAGAAAACCTTGCGTGTGCGTTGGCATTCCAATTCTGGTTGGGGCTTGCCAGTGGAGACGAGAAGCAAGACATTGAAGAGATGGCGGACCTTGTCATCGAGCTTCTTAACTCTGACACCTGGATCTCGACTGACACCATCACTTGGTTTGTTAGAGTGGTTATACTCCGACATGGAAGGTGGGGAGAAGGGAAAGAACCTCCCGCAAAGGTCATATCTTGCCTGCGGATTATGAAATTTCGCCTACCCGATTCGGACATTCTCTCCGTCGCACTCGCCAGCACCCTTCTCGACCGCTTCCAAATATCGCATTCGAACGATGATTACGAAGAAGGAACAGCCATTTTGGACGAGTTTCTCACTTCTCACGCCCCCGACTCGGAGGATGAGCACATTCTATACCAATATGCGTTAAGGGTTATTACCGTGTTCTCACAGCTCCGGTTTATCGGATCTTGGAAGCCGGAACATTTGCAGGACGCGATCTACCGCTGTCAAAACTTGATCGTTTGTACGCCTCCTGAAGATTCCTTTCATCTGTCTGTCGTGCATCTGCTCAAGTTCCTTCAGTCCGTGCACTTCGAAGACTTCGGTGTTGGGGGCGTTCAAGAGGAGTATTCAAGTTCCCGGGATTCAAAGTTCTCTGGCCAGCCATCATTTTGGGATTTAATTATATCTCTTGAATCCCCTTCGATGGCGACTGGGGATCAACGTCTCGCCGCACTCGCCTCCGCTTCACGTTTGACTGACCCGGCAGAAATTGAAAAAGCTATCGAGCCTTGTCGACTTCTGCTCGCTTCTTTCCACCCCAGCGAGATTTATAAACCCTATGCCATTGGGACATTACACCATCTCCTCCTCCGTGCCTTTCATTTTACAAATAACATTGAATACGTCAACGAGGCGATTTCGATATCTCGGGATTATCTCAGCATGCCTGATACGCTGAATTTAGGAGAATTGCTATTACTCATTGACACCCTTTCCATGCGTTTCAACCTATGCCACTCCAGAGAAGACCTTGGCGAAATCATGAGACTGTACCAAATGGCGGTCGATCACAGAGGCATGAAGATTCCTGACCGGTTCCTGTATTCATGTAAATGGGCGCAACTTGCACGAAACCATGGTCACCCCTCCACCTCCACCGCATATCACTACGCACTCTCATCAATGCAGGATTCTCTTACATTCGCCCCAACTGTTGACATACAACACTACCGACTTGTTGCGATGCGCAACAATTACGAAACACTGCCATCAGACTGCGCATCCTACCAAGTCCACACAGGTCAACTCAAGAGCGCCATCGAAACCCTCGAACGAGGAAGAGCGTTGATCTGGTCCGAAATGCGCGGCCTTCGTTCCTCGATTGAACAACTTCGCACGTCTGACTCCGGTGTGGCAGACAAGCTTGCTGCGATCAACCAGGACCTCGAGGATCTGACCTTGAGCTTGGCACAGAACAAATATGGTGATGGCAGAGAAGAGGGCCTTGAAGGAATGGATCCTTTTGGCCGTCTCGTTGTGCGGCAACGCGGGTTGTTAGATGAACGTGAGAAGCTCATTTCCCAGAGCCGAGCACGGAAAGGGTTGGAGTCCTTCTTGAAACCCCCATCCTTTGACAATCTCCGTTCTGCTGCTGTCCGTGGACCCGTGGTCGTGGTCAACAACAGCAGATGGCGTTCGGACATCATCATTCTCCTACGTGACTCTCCTCCCTCACTCATTCCCACGGTCAACGATTTCTATGACAGAGCAAACAAGCTGCGCGATCGGTTATTAGGCACGAGGAAGAAAGGCCCCGAGTCAGTCGAATACGAGAACGCTCTTCGTTTCGTACTCAAGGAACTCTATGAGCTTGTAGGTCGGCCAGTGATTCAAAAGCTCAATGATTTGGGCGTGCCAGAACAATCTCGTGTTTGGTGGTGTCCAACATCTGCGTTTTGCTTTCTTCCACTTCATGCTATGGGACCAATTCCATCTGACTCTGGTCCCCCTCGGTATTTCCTCGACCTTTACATCCCATCGTACACGCCAACTCTTTCTGCTCTGATCGAGTCCAACAAATCGGGGCCACAGACGTCAGGAAAGCCTTCACTACTCCTCGTCTCACAGCCAGACTCATCTATGGAAGATGCATTGGACGAGATGCACGTCGTACAGTCCATCAACACTAAGGTGAAAACACTCATCTCGGCGAGGGCGACACCCACTGCAGTGCTGGAGCATCTCCAGGATCACCGGTTTGTCCATATTGTATGTCATGGGATACTCGAACCAGGGAAGCCGTTCGACTCTTCGTTCAAGCTCTACCGGGGCAATCGGCTCACGTTGATAGACATCATTCGATCTCGACTCCCCGATGCGGAATTTGCGTTCCTTGCGGCTTGTCACACCGCAGAGTTGACGGACGGGAGCCTTTCTGACGAGGCGCTGCATCTGACTGCTGCGATGCAGTACTGTGGATTCCGGAGTGTTGTTGGGACGATGTGGGCGATGGCGGACCCGGATGGACGAGAGCTTTCCCGGAACTTCTACAAGTCGGTGTTCCCGGCAGGGGAGGGTCAAGGGGTACGGTATTATGAGAGAGTGGCGGAAGCACTTCGAGATGCTGTGATAAAACTGCGGAGGCGGAAGGGGATAGGGATGACTTTGGAGCGTTGGGTGAATTTCGTGCATTATGGTGCGTGATGCAGAATAAGGTAAGGAATCCTGTCTGTCAGTGTCGGCGTCCTTCCAGTTATTGATTCGTTGTTCTTCGTAGTATTCTGTGCACTGGCACTAACAGACGTACCCATGCCAAGTTTTGTTGTAGATACGTTTGTGCGTTCGAGCTGAACGTCGATGGTAGATTCGTCTAGTCGTTCGGTGGTTTGTCTTCTTGATTCATTGTGAAATCACAAATATGAGTACATACGGTTCTTGGTTCCAGACATTGAAATGCAGGGCTCAATATCATTGATGATACCCCCGTCATCATGACCTCATCATAGACAATCCTCACAATGGGAGTCGCCGCAAAGGCCGAGTCAACAGCAACCAGATGGCGTAAATTGCTCCTTCTTTGTCGTGATGAGCCTGGTAGTAGAAGACGACGAGGTAGCCAAGACTACGAAATGACATTACCCAACACTTTGCGACCTCGGGTTTGATAGACATGAAGGCAGCCCACAATGGATGCCAGTGCCGAGGATGACGCCAGAAGCAGCCGCACATCGGAAGGCCCAAGGGCTCATAAAGCGAGGATATTGGTTTGCGCGATTTGCGGATGCGATAAAAAAAAATGCGTGTACCCATAAGCGATGTTGCGTGACTGGAAAAGATCTGTCTGTTCAACGGTTGCCCATGGAGCTTTCGCTAGCTATGCGCTGGCAACATAACCTGACCAACAACGCAACGCTTGCTGCGAATGACTTGATCACGTGATCCATGGGTCGCCATTCACCATTTTGAATTTGAACGCGGACCGAGGCCTGCTGATCGCAGCACTCGTGGCACACTGTTGCTCTAACCGATAGTAATTCTGACAATCGGATTTATTGCTACACCAATTGGGGTAATGCACAGTACTAGGGGATAATCGTAGAAAGAAACAAGCGACTGACAGATATAGAGGGGTGGAGAGAGGTAGCCAACGGGCGAGCACAAATATATATGCGAATGATAAAACCGAAGGAAGAGAAAGGAGACAAGAAAAAAACGGTACCAAATGAATGTGCCAATTGATAAACTCACTCAGCGATTTGCGCCCAGTAAAGAGGAGGGGGTAGAAATGACTAAATTGATAAATAGACGAAAGGGCGCGCACCCAGGGACAACGCGAAGTGAAACAACAACAGTACAGTGCGAATGCTTGAGAGATATTGAATGGAGTTGAGACGTGCAAAAGGGGCCCGAGCACGGGAGCGAAGCGGCGGCCAGCAGCAAATGTAGTCCATGAGCCAAGTGTCCAAATTCCAGGGGGTTACGAGATTCAGAGAGAGCGACACTTTTTGAGAGTCGTGGTTTAGAAGGGACGTCCCTGCACTGCAAAGAGTCCAAAGTGTCCTCTGCTCGTCCATAAGCAGCACTTTCGTGCATTGCTTATGGACGAACAGAGGTCAATCCGTGTACTCCTTGCAGTGAGAGGCGTTGCTCCTAAGCCACGATACAAGTCAAGAACGACTTGACAATGACGCCCCGCAGGCAGGCGTCATGGTCAAGTCGTTGCTGCCAGTAGAGCACCGAGGTCCCTCTCATTGGCGGCGTCAAGATGTCTTGCTCGCGCCTTGAGGCGAACTGGGAAACCGAAGGCGTTAAGAACCAACCAAATGACGCTCAACTGAAGAAACTCACGATTGCGATCAAGGCTTAGCAAGACCACCTTGGCGGCACCCTTTGGTCGCTCACTCGACTGCTCGACCTTCAACAACCCGGAACGGTCAACCCAGTGCTCGTCCTGCCATATCGCCGTCTTCAAGATGAGGTCGTCCATGTTCCTCTCCCACGAATCGCGTTCATCAAAGTCGATTTGCTCGGCGCGGATGGTAAGCGATGAGAGATAGTTACCACGTGACGTTTGGACCTTGAGCGAGTCGGCATGGGAGCGCACATGGCCCACCACGAACGCAACAGCCTCTTTGGCTGCATCGCCGAGCGGATTCGCGTTCGATGCGAGTCCGTCTAGTTCCATGATGGCGGGGAGAGGGATGACAACGGTCCAGCGTAGGCTCTCGACGAGCGACGTAACCATGGGGAGGGAGGAGAGAAGAATATTTGTATCCAATACTAGAATAGAGTAACCTGGCACGAGCTGCAGCTGTGGACGAGTGGGGGCATTGTTCGCTGCGCGTTGAGGCCGTAATGACCGTAATGACCGGCGGCGGTGGTGGCTCGCGAAGATTGTTGGCTGCGAGGATTGCTGGAGACCACGTAGATAACGGCGACGAGCCTAGGTCATAAAAAAAAAAGTCAGAACAGGCTTATTAGTACACAGCGAACATAATATCAGACCTTCAACGCTTTAATCTCATCCGTGTCATCCTCGTCATCCTCACTCCCAGACCCTGAGAAGGTGTCGGCGGCCTCATCCTCGACGTCCATCAACTGGTCACCATCCGGGTCGACCCAACGCCGGCCCATCTTCCTACGCTCTTCCTCCTCGCGAGCTAGACGGTCTTCTTCTTCCCATTGGCGCGCTTTCTCCGCAAGTATTCCGTCGATCCACCACGCTCTCCTTCCATCCCAATGGAACCCGGGGACGACTTTGGCAATCTTCGTGCAAGCCCACATGGTGCGCCACCATGCCAGCGTCGCCCGGCTAGGCTTTTCACGGGCGGGCTTATCGTTGACGTCGAGGTCATCCTCCCACATACCATCTTCGTCCAACGCTTCGGGAAGGGGATCGCGGGCGTCTAACATTTCCACCTCCATGAGCTGACCCTCACCGCCGTCCCAGAATCCGCGCTCAAAAAGTCGTCCAGGCCACACCATCCCACGCATGGCCCAGTCTTCTGGCAGGATGTTGCTCTTGCTGAGCTTCTCGCTCTGGGTGTGATTGGACGATACCCGCGGTCCTCGGCCAAGGAATGTGGCGAGGTCAGCCCAGGGTATGGCGCGCTCAAACGTGGCGAGGCCCTCTGGATGCCGAAGGACTGTCTGGAGGAAGGTGAGAAGAATTGTAACATAAGAATTGGGGCCGTCGCGGGTAGACCGGAGAGCGTGCGCCAGCATCGTGAAGGTAAGTTCTTGGGCCATCTTAAACGCGGGGGGTGGTTCTAGGGACGCTGCGGCGTCGGAGAGTATGGGTGATACTTGAATAATCGAGGGACTTTGGGCGTGGACGGCCTCCATGTCGCTACTCCGCCTGCGCTCATCGCCGTCGACCTCCATCCGATCGTCCGCCTGAGCCTTTCTCGCGAGTTTCACCTTGGTCGCTGCTGCGATGGCGGCAGGGTTGCGATCCATTTGGCCGAGAGCGCCAATTCGTCGCAGAACTCCTTGTGATCGGCCGTACTCGAGGAGCGCACCGATGTTGACCGCAGCCATCATGGTCCACTCTCGCCCTTCAGGTTCTTCTATGTCAAGGCGCTCAAGAAGGCGCGCGAGGGTAGCGGAGAAATCATCGAGTTGGATGTTTGTGAACAGCATGCCATGAAGAAATACGAAAAGCTCCGGCGCGCGGGCATCGGGAGCCGAACGTCGTGCTTGGGCGGTTTGCGACCACAACGGGAGGACTGACTCACGAGCCGTTTCAAATGGATGAGTGGCGATCATACTATGAGAAATTGAAAAGAAAAAAGTTTGTGAGAAAAATCGTACTTATTAAACCCAACACAACGAGCTCACCTCTTAACGAAGTGGTATACACCGCGTAGCTCCTCGCCTTCTGCCTCGCGACTAAGAAGCCCCAAGTGGTGGTGCAACTTGCCTCGCCCTGGATACTCGGCGACAACATGAGCGTACCAGTCACGCGCAATTCTACGCCAGCGGTCCTTCTCGGGTTCGATTTCCATGAGCCTTGCTGCGATGATACCCACGCTTGGAGTGGGGGAATCTGGACGTGCAGGGTGTTTCTCGCTGCTGGTAGTACTCAGAGTACGAGAGAGAGAAAGGGTAGACCCGATGGGGGATGAGCGAAGCCCGTTGGTCACGGCGGCTGTGGTTAAGGAAGAGGAAGTGCGGGTGTGGGCGGGTATCATGGCAGCGATGACGATGCGATACCGCGCGAGGTCGCCAAGGGCCTCGAGCCAACTCGCGCGATAATCCTTGAACGTATCCCTTTCGAGGAGGGCGGTGTAAAATGTGTAGGCGTAGTAGATGAATTCCTGGAGATATTCCAGGGCGATCTTCGACGTGGGAGAGGAACGCCGCAAGTTCTCGAGGAGGCGGTAAAAGCAGTTGGTCCAAAGGCGAATAATAATATTGTATTTCTCGGGTATGTTTTTGAGCGACGCGGGAACGTTGGGTGCCAAAGATATTGTCAATAGGTCGAGCATTAGCTCAGAAAGGCTGGCGGGCACGTTGAGCTTGGTGCCAACAGGACAGAAACGGATATAAACTTACGTCTTGTGGTCCTCGATCGCTTTCTTCCATCGAGCCTTCTCAGCTTCTTCGCTTCCTGTCGATGTGGAGCCCTTGATGACAACACGGCTCTCGTCCTGGGGTTCGCCCGAATCGGCGAGGACCTTCGACTCGAGGAGGGAGATGTCGCGATAAAGCTTCTTGAGCTGGGTCGAAAAAGCGTTCGTCTTGGATTCGTCGCGAGGCTTGTGATCGAATAAGGACGACGGCGTGGACGACCCATCGGTGGTGCTGGAAGAGAGCGTGAAAGTGGACGACCCGATTGAGGGCGCGTAGGACGAGGCGGAGGAGACGGATGCGTAATCGCCAGAGGACTTTGGCGCCTGTTTCCGCGCCTGTGCTGCGGAGAACGAGACGGCGTCGTGTTTCCGCGGGTCGAAGAGCTGCCTGTGCTGCGATGCATCGCGATGTCTGGAGGAGGGCTCTGCCGGGGCTCGAGGAGCGTAAGAGCTCCCTGCTGATTCAGACGACGCCTCGGGCTCAGCTGCGGGCCGGCGCATGGGAATCGGATCTGTGTCGGGATTAAACAGCTTCCCCTGGTGCTTGTGCGCTGATGATGCGTGCTGCTGGGTGGGCTTTTGGGTGGGGGATAGCTTGAGGAGTCGAGAGAACTCGCTGGGATCCGGCTCGGGTCTGGTTATATGCTTTGGAGGCGACTGCCCTGAAGGGGGCGGTTGCCTCCGGGGAGGTGATGATGGAGGGTTCTGCAAGGCAGATACTGCGGGCCGTTCTGCGCGGTCCTTGACTCTGGTATGGCTGTGAACAGAGAGTGTGAGGGGTGTAAGAATGGAAAGGAAAGGGAGGAGGGGTGGGTGGGTTGGGCGATGCAGGGATAGGCGAAACGTACTTTGCCTGCTTCCGCTTCAGAGCGATCATCTTCTCTGCGATGTCGGTGGGAACAGGAGCAGATTCCCTCTCTCTGTGAAGAGGTTTTGTGGACATTCTTGGCGGGGAGAGGTGGTGCATTGAAGGGATGAGGACGGTGAGGTGAAGGGGGACGAAGGACGATTTCAATCGTTTCCTTTCAGTCGAATGCTCAACCCACTGCGCTGCGCACTTTCCGCAGCGACTGCGCATTACATCAGATCTCAGATCTCACCACTACGTTCGTTGTCACACAAGTCGGTCACATTGTCACACTTTATTTACTTGTTTATTTACCACGCGTGGTGTCCTCCGCTCACCAGTATGCTGTTTTAAAAAACCAATTAAATTTACGAAAAAGCAGGGGAAAAGGTCCACACACTCGCTTCCAGTGCAAAACGTAGACGCGTCGGACGCCAACCAAGCAATCACTCCTCTCAGCTCATCAGGTCGGCCAATTCGGCCGAGCGGGTTCAAGCCCGACCACTTATCCAACAAGTGCGGTTGCTTGTCCAGATAGGCCGCGGTCATCCTGGTCGAGGCAAAAAAAAAAAAAAGAGATTTGGTCAGCATTCCACTTTCATGAAACTTCTCCCTGCTTCTACGACTGCGCCCCAGTCCCGATCGCCTCCTTGTTCCACTCCGCGCAGTCGAATTCATTCACTCCGATCTGGGAGGCGCCCATCCACCCCTCCTTTTCTTCCGAGTCAAATCGAAGGGAAAAAATGTGCACACGTACGAAGTGTAGATGTGTCCGGGAGAGAGCGTGTTGACGCGTATCCCCTTGGGTCCGAGTTCGCACGCCATGCTTCGAGCCATCTGCAACACTGCCGATTTGCTCGTGTTATATGACACCCATGCGTGATCCTAAATTTAAAAAGTTTTCCCGTGAGGCGACATCAGCGTTCAATCAAACACACCACGTCATATGGGAAACCCTCCACCGTGACATGCTACGGTTACGCACCTTATTCGTGATGGAGCCACTCATCGAGGCGATCAATATGATGCTTCCTCTATTCCCGAAACGCGCCATCTGCCTTCCAGCGGCTTGTGCAGTATACAGCACCCCATTGGTGTTGACGCCCATCACCTAAAAGAAATAAATATCGCACAACCGATCAATATCAAAGAACACTTCCACACTGATCCGTCGCGCGGACCTCACAAAGTGAAAGGAGCGACAAAAGAAAAAAAAAACGTACCTCTTCGAATTCCCCTCCGGGATATTCCAAACAGTCCTCGTGCGCCTTCAAGATGCCAGCCGCGGCCACGCAAACATCCATCCTCCCCTCCCGATCACCAATCTCCTCCCCTATCTTCCACATCGCCTTCTGATCCCTCACGTCCGCGCTCACGTACTCCAACCTCCCTCCACCACCTCCACCCTCCATGCGCCCGACGTACTCCGCAACGGCGCGCCACTCCTCTCCAGGCTCGGCGGGCAAATCGACGCAATAGACCGCCCGCGCGCCCGCCTCGATCAACACGAGCGCCATCTCGAGCCCGAGCCCGCGATTGGCACCCGACACGAGCCCGACGCGGTCCCGCAGCGCAAACTCGTCCCACAACGTCGGTTTCACCACCGCCTCCTTCCCCCCTCCCCTTGCTGCGAGCGCCGCAGCGACGCCGACGCGGCCCAACGGGGACTGCGACTGCGCCATCGCCCGCTCCGCCGTAGTCGTCGGCTTCTTAGCGCCCTTGTGGTTGATGTTGTCATCGCTGTTGCTGTACTGCCGCACTGCACAGTTGGAGATTCCCCTGCGCGCCTGTAGCTGTGACTGCTGTTGTTGTTGCCGTACCAGCGCTGGAATGGCAACGCCGCCACATCTACGCCACCCAACTACGCTCTGTCGCCTTATCGCTATCTCCATCGCCTGGCTCAGGGGTGCCGTGACTGCCTTGCGCATCCTCTTTCCTTTTCCCTGTCGTCGGTTTTTAAAAAGGGGGGTGTGTTTCCCGTGCTGGCTGGGGGCGTTTTTTTTCTGCCTTGGGCCCGGGGTTTGGTAGATAGATATAGAAATGCTTTGTTGGGGCCAACAAGGGTATTTGTACGGCTGCCAGCAGGGAGGACTGTCACGCTTCCAATTCCATTCGCACCCCGCTGTCAGCTGGTCATTGAATGTACGATTGCAAACGGTTTTAGTCAAGAGGCGCAAGTTGTTAGCTCAATGCGGGGCTTCCATGCCCCCTTAACGGCACTCGAGAAGCTACACACCCAATGCCCAAGTTCAATTTACGCAAGTCACACGTAACAGTGACAACAAGACTACAAGAAGACAAGACTACAATAATAGATCCAACGTACATTACAGAATATGAGCCATCATACAGCCTACGGGTAACAACAACCACGATTAATATGTGTGAGCACAGCACAGGCTAGGACAGTAGTCACGCTCTCTGGGTCGCGCACAGCCGCACCCGCATCAAGTGTGAGTTATACTAGTGATGGTTCGGCCGGGACTTTGGGTGGCTGCCCAACCAAGGGACCCATGGAGTGACCCGGCCATTCAACCTGCGTAGTTGCTGTGCGCCCCACCGAGTAGGCGGGTCCGCACCGCGACGCTGGTCGACCATCCGCACAATCTTGCCCTCTTCGTCAAAGTCGATGACAAGGATCGACTCTACCACCTAATCGACCAGATGTTAGCTGCGCCGTAGCAAAGAATACCAGGAGTATGGATTGGGATGGAGGGGGGTACGAACCTTCTTTGATCCCGTAACGCGGATGGTGTATTCGTGCTTCTGCCACATTATCAACCGATTTGGGTGCTCCATCGACGAAAGCACGCGACGACCTGTGACAGCTAGTTTGCTGTACATTCGGGGCTGGGGAGATTCCGGAAAATAACGGAAGTCAGTTCCGGGCGCAACGTCTCGGCGGATAGGGTTAATGGGCACGTACCAGAGAATACCACTACAACGCGATGTTAATAAGGGTGCCCTAAGAGGGAAATGGAGAGGACTATTCACCTGTGGCGCAATCTCATGCAGGCCTTTACACTTCGTGAAGGGGTCCTACATTCAATCGTCGAGTTAGAATTTCCCGATGAACCGGGTAGGGAGGAGGGATGGGGAGGAAAGATTGGATGGGACAGCGCACCTCATACTCTGCGTCCTTTCGCCATCGTTTTTGTAACGTTTCCTTTGTGGCCAAACCTTCGTACATCTACGCCCGTAATCAGAATACAATAAACATCAGCGTCCCAATTGTTCAAAAGAGAATAAAGTAACGACGCACGTCTTTAAGGTCGTCGAGGACGACAAGGTGTAACGGGTTGGGTATCGCAGGGAGGACGCTCTGACGGCGCCCCGGACTATTGGGAGTATCGTTCGCGGAATGCGAGTGCCTGTGCATCGAGAGTCTGCGGTCATTGACAGACTCGACGCCCGAAGTATTATAGTGTGCGCCACCAAGGGCTGAGTCCAGTAGCGCCGGTGTCGGGATTGATCGGGGTAGCAGAGAGGTGTGATAGGTGAGCGACGGCTGATTCGCCATTGGCGACGGTGGTGGTGGGACCGAGTGTCGTAGGCTCCGTGTCGGGCTCAGAGGCAAAGTGGTAGTGGTGGTGGTCATCGTGTATGTGGAAATTACGTTAATGTTGCTTTGGTGGTGGATGGAGAACAAGATTCGAATTGCGCTGCATTGCTCCGAAACCACGTTCGCCCAATCTAATAAATTGGGCCGCGCTTCACAATCACAGGTCATTTATTGTCCTTCGCTCGGCATGGCGTAAGCCACCTTTGTTTCCCCGGACCGGACGGAGCTGGAAAATTGTGGCTGAGGGCCGAAGTGTACCTGTGTCCGGCAAACCTGTTACCAGTCAACTAGGTCCAAGTAGGTCGTGCTAGACGATGCCCAGAGCACTTTCGGACGCCATACCGGATCAAGCGGAGGGACTTAATGCATGGTCCGAATCACGGATCCCACAGGCATTCACATATTTAGCAAACTCCATATGGGGACTGATCGGAGCTGTCGGACCGGCGACCGGCGACCTGAACAGCCAACCGCCTACCCTTCAAGCACAGAACACTACAGTGGTACTGGTGGCAGGGTAAAGGGATTGCGAGTTTCATCAAAGAATACCAAATGATCCGAACTGCACTCTACGGTGACTGGGACTTCTTGAGTGCGCGGTCGCATCTCTGAGTAGTTGGTGGCTTATGAGCAATCGAATTACGATCATATAACTTCAGGAACAAAGATAAAGGCGATGTGTCGCCACACGAATCAACCGACCCCAATATGAATGAGTAGTCTGCTCTATCTAGCTTCCGTTGGAGGGATTTCCTTGCCAAAGCCCGTATGTCTTCCCTGGTGTGGTCTGCCACAATCGGATGGTGCCTAAGTAGGCAACTGTAGGCACGAACGAAACACTCAAGAGGAATGAGGGACAACGTACCATCCTCTGATAGGCAGTGACGTGGCGAGAGACATGGGAGAGGAATCGTCAGTCGAACGTGAGCGACCAACCAGATGGTCACGATTGTACGCACCGCTCCCACTAGCATATACCTCTCCATCTGGGCTGTATTCAACACAGTGCACAGGTCCGTGGTGGCCTTTGTGGACCTCAATTTCCTCGCCATTAATCCTGTGGACGCGGACCCATTCGTCACTCGTGCTCCCTGTCACGAATCGATCCGCCAGAACTGGGTGGACCGACGCGGACGATGGTGCATAATGTAAGTTCAAGCTATGAGTGGGCACGCGAGTCTCGGCGGACAGTACGGGGATGAATGCCACGGTCTTTCCAGACGTCACCACGAGTCGCTGTGTTTTCGAGGAAAGTTCCATTGAGCTGATCGGGTTTTCAAACGGTAGCTTTTTCGTTACTGCGCCCGTGCGTAGATCCCACCACCTCATCGCACGGATCCGTTTCTCAGCCACACAGAAATCCCATAGTAAGAAGCAACACTCACTTGATGACCCCGTCCTCACCCCCACTCACACCGGTATTCTCGTCAAGCCATACAACACTCTTGACCGTGCCGTCGTGCGATAGCCCATTGCCCTCGGATAGAACAACTGGCTCCGCATCTGGTCTCCCCATGTCAAATATGCGAACCTTCTTTTCTTGTCCCCCGGTAAGCAGATGCGAGGCCGATGGAGAGATCGCGACACTGCGAACGATATGATTATGCGGGAACGAATGCAGTGGCTTTCCGCTGTAGGTATCCCAAATCTTACTGTAAGGTCTGTCAGTGCGACCGCACACACCCTCCAGGACGCATACATATCAAACGCACGCTGTGAAATCCGCACTGCCCGACGCCGCGCGCGACCCATCGGGGCTGAGTTTGGTGCTCCAAACCGCGCCTTTGTGTCCGACAAAGGTGCCGATCCAATCGCCGGTCCATTCGCGCAGCATTGGGTTCCCGTCCTTGCAGCTGGATATGAGCAGGTACGTTCCATCGTCCAGAAGAGGTGAAAAAGAAAGGTGGGTGACGGGGCGCGTGTGTCCTGGCGCCACGAGAGGCACAGCTTTATGCGGGGCCGACATCGGCGCTCGTAGTCTTCAAAAGAGAAAAAAGAAAAAAGAATATGGAAGGTCGTGAGATGGGAGATGTCGTGACGGAGAGAATGATGGGTGGGCGCGCTGCGCGCTGACGGAGAGCAAAGGACAATGAGACGGGTGGATGACCACCCAGGTGAAAGAAACAAACGTCCTAAACTTATCGCCAGCGCCACGCGTCTTTGCAGTGGCGGTCCACGTGGTCAGCCCTCAATTTTACACAATTTGAATTGCCATTGTATTATGGTCAGTGTCGATCCACCGTGACTCGGACTGTATTGCGTTTAAGCTCGCTTCTTGCCCTACTGTACTACTTCGGAGAGCGCGCAACTGGCCCTCCTTATTGGTGAATCAATTGGTAGTTTGTCCCATAGCTTTCAAACTCGTATCACGGCACAATTGCGTCGTCAACAACTTGGCCCGTTTATCTTTATGACTTGGACATATTCAAGATCCCAATCCTCACCGTGAATACAGATGGTGCCTCTATACTAACGTCGCAGACTTCTGAACAACTCAGAAGTCTCGTTGCCTTCTTATCTCGACACTACTACTACTAATTTGTCTCTTCTTGACGTTCTTATGGCTAGCTTATTGATGGTGGAACCACTTTTGATAATGACCTTACGCCGAACCCTAACCACCCACCCCTGCAGCTGGCTCGCCCACAAAGGAAAGGTATCACCGCACTATGTCCACTGTTTCCCCCCAGATAAGCCCGCCCACCACTGATAGCGAGAGCTAGACCCCAACGAGCCTACGCCCATGGCTGACTTCAGTTCGATCCAAATGCCACCCCACCAGCCTTCATCTCAAGCAGAAGGGTAATCCAAAACCACCTCCCCATAATCAGTGAAGAGTGGTTTGCCTTAGCAAAGACTCATGTCGAGGTCATCGAAAATGGCTTAAAAATACTCCTCTCTCTCCCTTCCGACCATGCAACCAGCTCTATCAAACCCCCTGGTTTCACTCGGCTTTCTCCGATCTCAGGGCCGCCCTGGCACGAACCCACATCCGAACTGCCTCCCAGGACCGCCAGTTCCGGCAACACCAATGTCATTGCAGATGCCCACCAGGAATTGCAACCACATATTGACAAAGCGGTCGGTGAATGGCGCATAGCTCGTTTTGAAACAACTTAAGACCAAAGTTCAGACCGAGAATGACAATGACATCTTACTATGGTCAAACCAATACCGCCGAAAAAACAAAGCCAGAGGTAGAGCTGCGGCTCCCGTCGGTAATTCCAGCGGGCCAGGCTCTGCGCTTGGAAAACGCACCCGCAAAGAGGCATCGGACACGGATTCCGATGCCGACATGTCCAATACCCTCTCCCCCTCCCCCTCCCCTTCCCATGCCCCCTTGTCCGATCCCTCCAGAATGCCCCGTGCAAAGCATGTAGCCCTATCCAAACATAAAGCCTCCACATATCCTCCACCCTTCAAGCCCTCCAACTTCTCGGCAACTCTGTCCAAGGGCTGGACTGGGCAAGCTGGAGAATGGTATACAACGCGGTTATCCTTCCCACACTAACATACGCAGCTCTGGTCTGGTTTTCAGGCCAAGCAGGTCTCCTAGACCAACTCTGCAAGGCCCAAAATGCAACCTTCCGACACATCTCCAGCGCCTTCAGTAACAGAACTGCTCCACCAACTGATGGGCATTCTCCCTATCGACCTCCGACTCTGCCTTCTCATTAAAAACGCAGCCCTCCACCTGTACCACCTTCCCTTGAACTCACAACTCAAGGCATGCGTACCAGGGCCCCGGGGCCCTCCGAGAAACGGCCTAGTCCCACTTCCTATTCTCCCACTGCATTGTCCTCACTGCTCTAACCTACTCTCACTTACAGCTGACCTCCTCAACGCCCCTCACATTGACCTTCTAGCAGCCCCACCATGGGCCCTAGTTTTTTTTTTTGAGAATTCATGTCGCATTTAATGTCGGCGCAGTAACTAAATACAAAATAATACTACCGTTGCTACTCTATGCGTGAGCTATCTGACTACCTCGCAATCCCAGTATATCCCACAGTAGTACTCGGGGCCACTGACTCCCGCAGAAGTTTTCTCCTTTTGAGGTATGGGGCCTAGTCTTCTCCTCCCCCACGTTCTCCTCCAACTACCGAGTCCCCCACGGCAACGAACGCAAATTATGGTTCAACACCGTCCTCAACCAGATGTCTGAAGCCGACCACCTCACCATCTTTATGTGCGGCTACAAGTCAAACTGGAGCCAAGAAGGCAACCCTCAACCAGCCGTCTGTGCGGTGGTTGCCTTCGCCAGTGGCCATGAAACCGCCTAGGGAGTCCGAGGCCTAGGCATCACAGCCATGGCCTTCGACGCAGACTTAAGCACCCTAGTATCAGGTGCCCGACTCGCTCAAGACCACCTCATCCACCACCCGACCCACACAATCACGATCCTCTCTCCAAACCCAGCAGCCATTTAAGCGATCATGAACCTCCACCCCCATGCGGGCCAGTTCTTCTCTCGAGAATTTAGCAACACACTGACACAAATTTTCTCCATTTTTAGACAAACCAGAATACACCTCGAATGGTACCCACCCAAGCCCTCCCCCAGGGCCGAAGCATTACCTCGGGCTCGCCTAGGCCAATGCCGCCAACCCTTTCCCTCCGAACCACCGGGAGCCACAAGCCCTGGTCTACCAATTCGAATTAGCCAAGGAGCGCGCCATCTCGGCCTTGTAAGCCAGATGGCACAACGGACCCCGACGCACACAAGCCTACCTAGCTCTCTCTGCCCTACCAGGTGGGAAACCTGCCTCAGTCATCAAAGGCACATCAGGAGGCTCAAGGCAGGTCGCCGCCACGGTGGTCCGCGTCGTCACGGGCCATGCCTTCGTCGGCTCCTACTCAGCCCGCTTCCACCCAGGCAAACGAACCAGCTGCCCGGCCTGTGGAGTTAACCCCCAGACCGTTGAGCACACGATCAAAGTCTGCTCACGCTACAAAGGAGCCAGGACCGCCCACCTCTCCCCGATAGCCCACCTGTCCCTGCGAGCCGTCTTCGGCACCAAAAAGGGCGGAAGGCACTCCATAAGTTCCTGGAGGTTACCGAAGTCTGCTTCAAGCCGTAGAGGAAGCCCCCGACCCAGGATGATTTTCCCTGGGTTTTCCTTTTCATCACACCCCACCTGTATTGTTACCCCCTCTTTCCTTTCGCTCTACATGTATTCCACCTTTTATCTACCCCCTCCTACCTTACAATTCTCATGTATTTACACTACGCGGCAGGCGCTAGTTTGCAGCGGGATATAAATAGGAATTTAAAAAAAACGATGACCTTACGCCTTTCTCTCTCACGTATGTGGTGAAGCGGTGTCCGGGGACTGCTGGACAGCTACTGGCTGGGCCGGGCCATTGAGTGGCAGTGATAAATCACTTCCTGGTCGAGGGCTTGTCAGTACATGTCAGTTCCTGAGCCTGGGAGTCTGTACAATAGGGTTGTCGGGGATTTACATTCACGGGTGGGTTTGCGGCGTCAAGCAGATGACCCACTGCTTCAGGGGGTGGCACGCCTTGCGCACCAGAAAGACCTAGAAGAAGGTGCGTGGACCACGATAATCAACATTCTATGATTCTATCACAGCGAAATTCAAATGGCATCAAAGTTTGCCGTGTCGCATCCCTGATCTACGCCTTATCAAGCCATCAAATGCATCAAAGCTATACAGCATATCAAGGTCCAAGGCCTCAGGCCTCAGGTCCTGCTTCCTCACCTACAGTAGTAGAATTGGCAGTAAGGTCGTCTCCAAGTGACGTCTTCTTCAATCTACGTCATGATGGAAAAGTTCCCACTGCCGGGATATCCCGAGCCTGTAACCTTGTCGCCGCATTGCCGCAGGACCCGCGAGACGGGTGGTTCCCACGGCCAGTCCCACGACCTTCAAGCGATAAGGCGGTTTGGCAGTTGGCAGCTATCCGATATTATTCTAGAAAGCTAAAAACGACACAGGAGAACGATATGGCGACTTTCACACGCCAGAATGCGCGTTTTGACGCACGTTATATAAATGCAGTACCATAAGCCAATGACGCGACGCCGTGATTTCAATCCAACCCCGAACGAAACGCGCCACAAACGCGTCAACGTGCTTCGCGATTGCGTGCTCAAACGCCAACCTGTATCAGGCAGAATTATCCCAGTATCATCGATATCACCCCTTGCTTTGGGTCCCGCCCTGGAACATCCCCACTACCCTAAGCCCGATATTGGTTTGGACTCGTGTCGGACTATGCCAGAGCACGTCACGACTCATCCATCGCACTAAATCGCGCATATCGTGAATCTCACTGGAGGCCCATCTAACGAGAAGTACTCCTACTGATTGTTCCTTGTTCGAAATTAAAAATAAAACCTTGTCTCCGGGGGTGCCGAGTCCTTATATACCGGTCTATCTTTCCCATGTCGATTTTCCTTGTGTGGCACCCTTGGCCCCCCTCCACTAACCCTTTGCCATGGCCTCTGAGCGAGCCAAGAAGTTGGGAAAGAAGATCATCGCGTACCCCGAGGAACAACCTTCGGTTCCCTCCTCTAAGGGTTGGGTCCAAGGCCTCGTCAAAGATCCCAAAGCGTTTGTACGTTAAATAAATTACCATTCACGGGTGGTCTCCTTTTTTAATCATTCGACCCTTAGGCCGTCCATTATCTTGTGCGCCTCTTCCCTATTTTTGGTTGGATCACTCGTTACAGTGAGTGTACTTCCCTTGCATCATGCCGAGATCCCCATCGTGGCTCACCACTCATTGACCTCTGGTAGATGTTGGCTGGCTTACTGGAGATATCATTGCTGGTCTTACCGTCGGCATGGTCCTAGTCCCCCAGAGCATGTCCTATGCCACGGTAATTTAATACTGCCGTGATCTTCGACGGTCCTTGTAACCGAGACACCTATGCCAGATCGCAACTTTGCCACCTGAATATGGTCTTTACTCCGCCTTCGTTGGGACAATGGTGTATTGTGTGCGTCCTCGTCCGAAGAAAAAGTATCATTGTTTCACACTTAACCCGCTGCTACAGTTGTTTGCAACGTCCAAGGATATTGCCATCGGACCCGTCGCAGTCATGTCTCTCCAGGTCTCTCAGATCATCAAATACATTGACGAGAAACACCCCAACGAATGGTCAGGCCCTCTGATTGCCACGAACACAGCATTCATATGCGGATTCATCGTCCTGGGCATTGGACTGCTCCGCCTTGGCTGGGTAGTGGAACTCATCCCTATACCCGCTGTCGCCGGCTTCATGACTGGCTCCGCGATCAATATCGCAGTAGGTCAAATCCCTGGTCTTATGGGTATCTCTGGCTTCGAGTTTGTCCTTTTCTTACTTGGCGTTCGAGGCACACTGCTGATCTCTCGCGCAATATAGTACACGGGCCGCTACCTTCCACGTTATTATTAATACTCTCAAGGGCCTTGGTAGGACAACCAAGGATGCTGCCTTCGGTCTTGTTGGCCTCTTTTTTTTGTATGCTATTCGCATGACATGTGATTACCTGGCACGACGTTACCCTCGTCGAGGTTGGTCATTTCATACATCACATCGGCCCTGTCTCATTTTTACCTCACAGCCCGGATGCTTTTCTTCATCTCAGCATTCCGAAGCGCTTTCGTGATTGTCGTCCTAACCCTTGCGTCTTGGCTCTACACACGCCATCGTAAGAATTCGAAGGGTAATTACCCTATCAAGATCCTTAAGGACGTTCCCCGAGGGCTCAAGCACGTAGGTTCTCCTGATATTGAGCATAGCCTCCTCTCGGCACTTGCCCCCAAAATTCCCGCGGCTACAATCATCTTGCTACTTGAGCACATCGCTATCGCCAAGTGTAGGTAGATTACGAAGTATCCTGCTACGCTCGCTAATACCCGTTTAGCGTTTGGACGTATCAACAACTACAAGATTGACCCTAACCAGGAACTCGTTGCTATCGGCGTCACTAATACCCTTGGGACTATCTTCTCGGCTTATCCTGCTACTGGTTCCTTCTCGCGTACTGCCCTCAAATCCAAGTCTGGTGTGCGCACCCCGGCAGCTGGTGTCCTCGCTGGTATCATTGTCCTCGTCGCCCTATATGGTCTCACTCCAGCCTTCTACTGGATCCCCACGGCTGCGCTCTCCGCTGTCATCATCCACGCCGTAGCCGACCTCGTCACCAAGCCTGCCCAAGTGTATAGGTTCTGGTGTGTTTCTCCATTCGAGTTCTTCATCTGGGCAGCTGCAGTTCTTGTCACCATTTTCTCGACCATCGAAAACGGCATCTACGTTTCATTGTCCGCATCGGCGGCACTTCTCATCTTCAAACTTGCACACCCGCATGGTCATTTCCTCGGACGCGTCCGGGTACATGCGAGTAACAGTACCTCTGAGGCACGTGACGTGTTCGTACCCCTCGCTCGTAATCGCGTCGTCAACCCGCAAATTCGCGTGGAGCCCCCTCCGCCGGGCATTCTCATCTACCGCTTTGAGGAGACATTTGTCTATCCGAACTGTACCATACTTAACAACGATATCGTGGATCATGTCAAGACGACCACGCGTCGCGGAAAGGACCTTCGTCTAGTTCCCCTCTCTGACCGCGCTTGGAACGATCCCGGCCCCCGGTACGGTGCTGCCGCCGAGTGGGAAGAGAACCAAGCTAGGCCGGATTTACGTGCCATCGTTCTAGACTTTTCCACCGTGTAAGCCCGCATCGATAATACTTGTCCCTTTTTCGCTAATGTGTTTGGTGCAGTGCGCAGGTCGATACCACATCAGTGCAAACGCTGGTCGATACCCGCGGCGAGATAGAAAGGTGGGCCAATCACCCGGTCGAGTTGCACTTTGCGTCCATCCTCTCTCCTTGGATACGTCGTTCGCTCGTCGCGGCCGGCTTCGGTTATGATGTCGGGCCGCATTCTCCGACTCGGCCTCACGACGTTGCCCCCGCCGTCGACGCGCCGTACGACATTTTGCAACCCGGTCCGCACTCGGCGGACATAGAGGCTGGAGGCGCGAAGGGGATAGAGCCCGCGGATCCCTCGTACGGCACGATACAGCGCGGCGAAGCATCTGCCGTACAGGTGGACACGCCTTACTTCCATCTCGACCTGGCAGAGGCGGTAGCAGCAGCGGAGGCGAGCCTTCTAAAGGTTTATCCGCAGTCGTCACGCTCGCCGTCCATATCGAAGGATGAAGACAACCTCGGAATTGAGGAGGGTCGTTAAGTTGTCGAGAACAGTGGAGGGTATTATGGCCCCGATGTAGAATGATTTATTTTTCTTTCGAGGCTTATTATGTAACGGCACCATGTCTGGTTACGTGTCACGTGACACAACGTATACGAATTTTATAACATGCCTACGAATTCTCTTCTCTCGCTCGGGTCTCGTGTGCGTGTGGACGCGAAGCTCGCTTTTTGAAATCAATGCTCTTTCCACGCTCGCGCACACTGATTCTAAGACCCAATCTCTGTTCCCGCCTTCGTTCGCTGTTCACTTCAACACCCGTTCATTCCGGTCACAACAAAGTACGCCGTCGTTCACGTTGAATCATAAACTCCGATTTACCTCGCGCGCCGCGTCCTCTACCATCAGTGGTCGAAGATCCAACAAAAGAAGGGAGCCAATGATCAACGTCGCGGCCAAGTCTACGCACGAGCTTCTCGCGTGAGTATGAGAGGTGGCGTTCTCCCCACACATAATGATGATGGGGTCACGTCCAGGACATTATGATCGCCGCGCGCCGTGAGTTTCATACTCTCCGATGAAACCCCTTTAGGCTTGTGCTACCCGCTGGGACTTATGCCTCTTCCGTGGCTGCGCACGCCGTTAGATGGCGGGTCAGCTGATCCTGATAAGAACGTCACGCTATTCAACGTCATCAAAAAAGCTCGCGCGGAGGGCGTGCCCAAGGCGAACATTGAGAGCGCGTTGCAGAAGGTGCGTGCGTGCATTATAAGTTTTTCTTTGTGGTCGCCTCTATGGTGGACTACGTAGCGCCGAGGCTGTTCTCTCTCTTTTCGGTTGAGCGCTGACGTCGGTCGAATTCTAGGCCGCGGGCGGAAAGGATGGGACGGGACAGCTGACAACCTACGAGGTGCTTGCTCATGGCTCTGTCGGGCTTATCATGTACGTGCCCGCACTGCGTCCTTCCTCCTCCTTGGATGGGTGTGCTGACTCGCGAAAGAGAGTGCTTGACTGACAACGGCAACCGCACGCTGCATCAAATCCGAGAGATCCTCAACACTCACAAGTACGTCGGGGCATCCTGCCTCCCTTTGCCCCACTCGTCATCATCTGACCTCTGACTTCGTTTTGCTTGTTACATGGCTGCGGCGAACAGCGCGCGGTTCGCGACGGTTATGTTCATGTTCCACCATCGGGGGCGTGCGCGAGTCGCGCTCAGTGAGCAGGAGGTGACGGATGGAGGGATCGACAAGCTCTTTGACGGGGCGATCGCTGCCGGCGCCGAAGATTTCGATCAGTTTCCTGGAACTGGAACTGGAAAGGGCGTGGAAATCGAGGTATTTGATGTTCTGTTTCTCCAATCTCCGAATTCGCCACCTCAACTCTATCTCATGAATCTGGATGGCCCCCGACAGATCATGTGTGCACCGAATATGTTGGGAAAGATCATCGATGTTATCACCCAATCTGGCCTTTCGCAGGGGTTGTTATCCAGTGAGCTCGTATACGTGCCATCGGATGACCTCGTGGGGGATGCGGAACTGGGCAACAGGGTCAAGGAACTGGTAACTGATTTGGAGGAAAATGAGGGCACGTTGCGGGTGTGGACCACGCTGGGTTTATGATATCTAACGTTTTCAACTTCCGCATCACTCTATCCATCTCCAAGGTTCACTCACCGTTTCAATACTATATTCGCCGAGACATAGTAGACCGACCTACACGAAACTATACATGCCATGCACACCCACAGGCTGAACAGGGTGGCAGATGGCGCATGTACAGGGGAGTGTGGTTGGGTATTGAATGGACAACAAGAGGTGAGGACAACAAGAAGTAAGGTGCATAATTTATGTTTGACAGAGGCGTGCAGCTCCAACGCGTGTGAGAGGAGTAGACTGGGGCGTACTAACAACAAATCGAGGGCATGAAAACTGATGCCTAGTACAGTATCGACGCTCACGGTCTGAGAGAAGCGGATGGCACCATTGGAGGTTCGACCTGTATTACGTTGTCGACTATGTTAAACGCTCGCCTGTGAATTGTGAAAAGAACTGCCAGTGAACTCGGTATTCCTGCCAGGTGAGAGTCAAGGGGCATGTTATTATGAGAGAACTGCGGAAGCACACTTCGAGATGCTGCGATCATACTGCACAGAAGGACGGGGGAGGGATGACTTTGGAGCGTTGGGTGAATTTTGTGCACTATGGTCCGTAATGCATTGACATCACTAAGGTTAGGAATGTTGTTCGTTGGTGCGCGCATCCTTCCATTTATTGATTCTTGGTTCTTCGTAGCATTATGTACACCTGCACTAGCGGACGTACCCAGGCCACGTTTGGTTACAGATACTTATAAAATAAAATGAGTACGTACGGCTCTTGGTTCCAGACACTGAAGTAGTACATGGCTCGATATCGTTGATGATGGCCCGTCATCGTGACATACTTACACACAACCTTCACACAATGGGAGTCGACCATTTTCCGGCAGAGCCCAGGTCAATAAGAACAAAATGGCGAAGATGGTCGCGTCTTTGTAGTGATAGTCTGGTAGTAGAAGAGGACAAGGTAATCAGTACTACGAAATGACATTGCCCATCGCTTTGGGGTCTCGTTTAGTAGACACGAAGGCAGCCCACAGTAGATGCTAGTGCCGAGGACGACGCCAGAAGCGGCCACACGGTGATACCGGGAAACCCAAGGGCCCATAAAGCGAGAATGGAGAAATGCGTGTTCGGTGGAAGGATTATGAACCCATAAGCGATATTACGCGACTCGGAATGTCTGTCTATTCAACGGTTGCCCATCGGGCTTTTGCTAGCTGTGCGTTGGCAACATGACCGGCTGCCAGCAACACAACGGTTTCCGTAAATGCCTCGATCGCGTGATCCCTGTCACGTTTGCAGAAGAAGTTTCATTGTGTCCAATTCGCTGGGAGAAGCGATCAAGTCACGGAATGATGGAAGATTGGTAGATCCAAAAGTACTAGTGTTGGATTGCACTTGGCTTAGACCATCACTTTGTGACTGGGGCCGTAGAAACGAAATTCCTGAAGGATGGTGGGGTTGTTGGTGACTAAACGACGATCAAGATACTCGATAGAAATACTGTCAAGTCGTGTACGAAAGCAGTAGACTGTCTCTGTAGCTGGGTCGGAGTGACCTAGCAAGTGAGTTCGAGGGTGTTTCTTGAAGAGATGGGGTCGCGGTCCTGAACTAGCGAGGCTGCCCAAGGAGAGAGATCGGGTGAAGCGAGGCGAAGGTGACGGCGAGGTGCAGTCGGTCGGCTAAGAAGAGAAACAGCAAGGGAGAATACAAAGAACACCCAGACCAGCTCAACGAGTGACGGTTCGGCAGACTCGGTTCTTCGTCAAATGGTCAAGTGAGAACAGAAGGATGCAAAAATAGAGGGGGAAAGTGGGCCGCAGTTGCCGGCTGTGTGCAGCACGTGCTACATGGATGCTTGCAGTGTCAGCTGACAAGTTGGGCGATCCGCGTATGTCCGGCTGTAGGACTTGTGGCGCAACGAGGGGCAACTCTTGTTCTGTTCAAGGAAAGGTATCAATCATGTAGCAACAAGGGTGGAAGACAGGAGGTTGGAAGGCGAGGAGTGAGGGACGGAGCGAGAGGCTGGGCTTGGCAGGCTCAAGGGCGGACCCGGGCCAGTCGGGCGTGCACAGATGTCATGCGGTCGAAAATGCTCAGTCCTGAGGCCAAGCACCCCCTTGGTTCCCACATTGCCTTGATGATGATGGAAAGTATTGTCCTTGTATGCTTTAATCATATGAACACAGGAAGCCCGAGACTTGATGAGCATCTAGAGAACCAGACAGCTTCCAATATTCTAGGCACACTCAATAAGTAGTAGAACCCAGGCCCTATACAAGGGAGGCCCTATACTACAAGGGGGGCCCAAATTGCTCAATGGTAATGGTGATATCTCTAATGGTGGGGCATTGTAAGGCCGCATGTTCAAACCCCTGTACGGTACCATTCATAGGGGTTTTTCTCTTTAACTATGACTATCAAGTTGCATGGGCTGCACGTCGGCGCCGCGCTCCACGAGCATCCGGGCCACATCCACATGACCCTCTTCGGACGCCCAATGCAGCGGGGTCCTCCCGTCGTTGGCCTGGGCTGACATGTCGGCGCCGCGCTCCACGAGCAACCGGGCCACATCCATATGGCCCCAGCCCAACGCCCAATGCAGCGGGGTCGTCCCGTCCTTGGTCTGGGCTGACACATCAGCGCCGCGCTCTACAAGCATCCGGGCCATATCCACATGACCATGGTAGGACGCCCAATGCAGCGGGGTTGATCCGTCCTTGGTCTGGGCTGACACGTCGGCGCCGCGCTCCACGAGCATCTGGGCCACATCCATATGACCCCAGCCCAACGCCGCATGCAGCGGGGTCGTCCCGTCCTTGGTCTGGGCTGACACGTCGGCGCCGCGCTCCACGAGCATCCGGGCCACATCCACATGACCCCAGCTCAACGCCCAATGCAGCGGGGTCGTCCCATCCTTGGCCTGGGCTGACACGTCGGCGCCGCACTCCACGAGCATCCGGGCCACATCCACATGACCCTCCCTCGATGTCAGATGCAACGGTGTTGATGCGTAATCAAAGCTCTGAGAATTCACACCCTTTGGGTACTCGGTGGCCAAGATCTTTGCAATGACATATAGGCCGCAAAAAGCGGCATAGTGTAAGGGGGTTCCCTGCGGTGGGAGTGGCACCGCGGCCCCTGCACGTTCCTGCTGTGAGTACCCTGTTGGGTCATGTATCCAGAGCCAGATGGAAAGATATGGTTTCGTCCGGTCAAAAAGTTGTTTCATCCCTTCCTCCACGTTTTGTGACACGCCCTCAAAACGAGCATGCATGAACCAGTAAATGGCAGCGTATTCGGCAAGGTAAAATTGGCTTAGGCTGTGTCGGGTGACCGTTTGGTCCAGGTGCAATAACATACCCAGACATGCTTGGGTGATGACTGTATGGGCTGGTGTCATAGAAATGTGGTAACGGCTGGAAATAGAGTTGCATTTTTCGGCAAAGTGGGTAGATGTCAAGAACTCTTTGACAGAGAAGTGTGCAAATTGTACGACTTGGGAATCTCGATCGTTGGCTTTAACAACAGAAAGCAATGTGGAGCAAGTGGATAGCACCGCCTCTACTGGGTTTTTCAGGCGACACTCTTCGCGAAATGCCGGAATCGGGCTCTCGAAATCAAATGCGAGAATTTCTGCCAGTTCCTCAACCCGAAGTGGGCGGTAAGCGACTGCAACGCATAGAAGGAGCCGTGGGGCATATTCCGAGTTCGTGTCCTCGATCTCTCCCAAGGTGCGTTCGTATGTCTCATCGAGCGTCGCCGGTAATTCGTCCAGAGCACGTTGGATGTGCACCAGGGGGCAGTTGGCGAGGTATTCGAGTTGGCAATACACCCATCTGAACCTACCAGAATCGTGCCGGTGAGAGCCGTAAAGAAATAAGATATAAACACCTTACATCCCGTCAGCTTTTCTTGTCAGGACATCAATCACAAGTTGCTTGTGCTGTGAATTCCAGTTTCGCATCTTCTTATTCGTGTTAACGATCGACTCGATATAATCATTGATGTCCTTCTGTTGTCCGCTCGCCTCGTGTAATGAAACAGGACAGAATGTCAGAGGCTCTAAGATAGCCTTGATGTCGACCTCAGGTCTGCTCGTAACGCATATACGCAGGTTTGGGAGCCGTGCTTCGACAAGGTCCTCCAGAAGTGATAGAAGTTTCTCGCGGGGGGATGACAGAGAAGATGTGCTTGGACATTCATCCAAGGCATCGACGATTAGATAAATCGGTTGTGATCCTGGGAGTTTCAACAAGTCGATTAAACAACGAATAAGTTCGTCGTCGCTGGGGCTTCGTGTACCATTGAGGTGTGTCGAATAGAAGGTGAAAAGGATACTATGGTAGGAATCGGACTGGCCACAAAGCTGGACCAGGATGGAAGAGAGCAGCCCACGGAGGTCCTTCTTTTCTTTCACCCTGAAGTCATAGTAATACATTGCGAGAGATGCAAGCCCAGATTTCTGTATAGTCATGATTTCCTCGATGACTGCGGAACTAGCCGGCACTGTAAGTTCTCGAGAAAAAAATACATGAAGTGGTTCACTCACCAAAGAACGCTCTTCCCAGCGCCCGCTACGAAAGGGGAAAACCATCAGCATTTGTGCGAAAATGTAAGCACTCGGCAGCGACTGACGTTTACCATTAATCCATAGCAGTGAACTTGGTCCAGAATCCTTCCAGTTTGAAAATGTGTCGCCCTTAACGAACCACCCGCCGGTATCGCTATGCCGTGAGTCGCGGGCGTTGTTGTAATTTGTCCAAAAATCGGGGGGAGAGAGCCATTTTTGGATGTCACGTAGTAACTCATTACCTGTCAGAGTACCTCAGCGATTCCAGGCATTATTAGTCTAAGTTAGGAGATAACTGACGTTCCATTCGATCTAGCGCCTGGTCAGACACGGAACTAGTTCGTTATCACCGGAAAAAACGTTAAACGTACCAACGGTTGCTTTGGTGCCTTGGGTTGGAAGGATAGTCAATAGAATGCGGCTTGCGAGTAGAGGGTATTCGCTCACTGTCGACATGGTCCAGAATCTGGGTTCCGACAGCCTGCCCCTCCTCTTGCAGTCGTCGCTCGAGCCTCTGCCGTGCAGCGTTGATGTCCTTGACCCCGAAGAAATTCTTTATCCATTTGACTGCGTTGCCCTGAGTAAGGTGACTCATTCAGTTAGCGAGAAAAGGACTCACGCGATCGTCGCTTGTTGAGTTTTCCGGTCACCAGAACGAGCGTGGAGATCAGCTCCACCATCAACTTGACCAGTACCTTGTCCACTTCGGGCATGGAGTGAGACATCTCTGTATATTTCCTGAGACGTTTGACAAAAAGCTCGATTGACTCCAACATATCGGCGAGTACTTCGTAACTTGTAATTACGCCGTTGGCCGTCTGGTTCAATTGGACGTTAGAGGAAGGACATCGACATGAGCTCAAGGAAGGCGCATACGTTCAGTAGGATCCCGAGAGTGACGTTTATTGCCGTTGCATGTGGGAGCAATGTCTGTAAAAAGGGTTAGAGAGGTAAAACAGGCCATGAGCAGCTTCCGACGTACCAGGCCGACGCTGTCGGCGACGGAGGTGACGGAAGAAATCGGGGATAAAATCGATACAGTAGTCTTAATCGTTCTGAAGATTCTATTACTTTGTTGGAAATCATCGACGGCCTGAGTTTGGCCTTGCAGCAAGGTAGCAATGGCATCGACGGAGTGGCAACGCTGTAGTCCCTTGGCAAGTGGGCCTTCCAGGTCGGCCAATTTGACGCCCGCCTCTTTCTCATAAGCCTGCACGGCAGACTCTAAGAGGGCCTGGAAACGAGCCAATCCTGGATGGTCAGTCATATCAGAAGTAGGGAAGGAATGGGGTCTTTGGGAGGGGGGTTGGATCACTGTGAAAGAGTAATACTGGAGTTGGTTGGCAGAGGGTTAGGGGGGAAGAACAAGATCAGTACAGTAGTGCCCTGCCCCGGGCCCATCGATGTGTTCCATATTCGCACGCAGACATGAGGTGATTGAGTTTGATTGATCATGAACAAGATGGGCGCAACTTGTGGTCAAGCGCCGAATAACGTTTTTGGTCAGGCTGCTCTGGCACGAGTGGGAGACTATTGAAAGTCGTAGATCGTCCAGAACTTGAAGGGTGGCCCAGGGACATCCGTCGTGCCAGGGGCAAGATAATACCAGTGAGGTAGTGAGACGCGGCGGGAGAGAAGCGATGTTCCGTTGGTTAGTTGCTTAGAAAGGTTGGACAGTGCCTGTGGAAGAGAGAAACCAGAAGTATGGTAAGTAACCTGTATGGTACGGTCGATCCACTAGGTTGGCGCGGCGCGACGGGATACTCGAACGAGCTGAGTGAGTTACCGCATGTGACCATGGTTTGATGATGTTTGTTTGATGTAAATTTGATGACGCAATATTCCCAGAGCGAGCACAAGCGCGACGACTCTCTAACTTCCCTTCCCATACGGAACTGTCCAGTAGCAGTGTAAGCGGAATTCGTATTCCGCAGATTTGTAGAATTTATATCTGTCCTCACCTGACAACCACCTTCAACTGACAGAACACATAGACCAGCAACAATCTAGCAAGTTTGGGATCGCGTACCAGGACGCCATTACCCCGCTCAACATTCAAAGCTTTACCTATCGGTCTTGGGACGTCCCGTGGGATGTCATGATGCCTCACATCACATCTTCGTTCTCCGTTACCCCGCTGCACCAGTGCAGCACCACAGCCAGCTGGCTCAGCCCATTCGCCTACACGCCACCCGCACATTCATAGTCGCGCCCATGCCACCTTACTACTGCCCTGGCAACCTTCAAGGCGTCGTGAACTGCTACGTGCTCGACAACTTCGCGAGGTCCTACAAACGTCTGGCCACACCCTGCATATCGGATGGGAAACCATCCCGAGGTGCTCGGCAGCGTGTGCCAGCCCGCACTTTCCGACCCACATCATCCCCGTTCCGCCTCCGCCTCGTGGACGACCCCGCCGTCTTGGCCTATCCAAACTCACCGGATTGTAGACCTGACCTCGGTCATCTGTCGCCTGTCCTCGTAGGAAGAAACCAAGTCCCATCCCTCATTTTCACAGACACAGCGGAGAGCCCTGCTTTCAGGCTAACGTCGTGGGCACTGTCAACGGATCCGAGCGAACCGAAGCAGGTATCCCGCCCTAGATCCTCAGAGACCCGACCGAATACATTACACTTTCATTTCATTGCATCATTCGAAGTCCCACAGACACGCAAGCGAAGTGCCGTGCCTCTGTGGCTGTTCAAATACTAGATCCAACATGACACGGCTACAGCAAAAGTGGATGACGTACATCACCCTCGCAAATATGTACAACTCCGAGCTGGCCGAGCTATTCTTGCAGTTCAAGGAGAAGGACGAGATTCTTGTGGGCAGGGCCGCCGAGGCAGTGCTGTTGGCGTTCGCTGTTCAGATCAAGCCATGAATGTCTGCTCGCCCTTGTCTGAGTTGGGAAGGACCCGCGGTCGTAGAAGACTGACGGCCGGTTTGGATTATCCCCTGTGTGGTTGCCCGGTTGGAGAGTATATGGAGGTAGGATGGTTTATGAGGTGGTATCCGTACAGACTGATGCGTCCTACTCATCAAAGCTGCGTCAACATCGGAGTCTGTTTATTTAAACTCCCTCCGCGAATAAGTTCTGCCATAGACGACATTCCCTTCTCCGAGCAAGAGGACGAAGTGATTTGATCTATCCTTGATCACGTCTCTCGAGGCGGGTGTCATTCCCTTTCTTGTGGTGATCACATCCTCGACTATCTTATCACACATCTGACCAAGGTGCTACAGCAGGACTACAGCTCGAGCATCAACTGCCGGCTCCAAGTAACCTATGACAGCCAAACACCAAGTCCGTTGTGTCAAGTTCAAGGCTTACAGTGAAGCGATGATGGGCAGCATGATACGAGCAACGCGGATTACAATTGCATGCGTAGGAGATTAAAATCGACGGGATCGTCGTTCTTTATTTGCGAGGCCCAGCAATACTGCAGATCTCGCCGTACGATGCCAGTGAGGTGAGCTGTCTAGAATAAATCCCTGTCCAAAATTCATTTTGGAGTGAGACACGTACAGTAGAACACTGTAATACATGGGGGGTTGAGCGAGGAATATGATCCTTCCTAAGAGATAGTGGCCGGAAGTTGATCCTTTAAAGCGTATCCTCGGAGCTGGTGTCTAAATCAGTTTCAATGGGTGCAATAATGACGAGAGATGGGGATCCGTCACCAATTGAGTGTCACGAGGCAAGGTCCGACCGCAGATGTCTAAGGGAATTTGGAGTTGGGGCCACAGCCCGGTGGAGATAGTCTGTTCCCCTCTTTCCCTGTCCCTGCCGTCCTTGGTTGTGCATAACCAGGCCTCTACGGCGACGGCAACCGAGTCAGGAGGGTTTGCAGTAGAAATGCCCAAAGATAAGAGATCTAAATGACGCCCTTCTCAATGCCGAATATGATGGCGAAAATTGTCGTTCTCAGCAAGATCGAAGTATGTAGCTCAAGACACGTTTTCCATGAATCCGTATTAGTGAATTTGGGACAAAAAATGATTTTTTATTTCATGGATCCGGGGGAGTGAGCTCCTTCAAAGCACCTCTCATGTTCCCGATCTACGGGGCATCTGCGAGGGTAGTTACAGTCTCTGTGGTTGGCGAAATGGTGGCTAATGTGAAATGACCCACATTGTGATCTGGTCAATATGCTTGCGATCTCTTGCGGAATTTCTGCAATCAAGACAGGTCATGTCGATGCCTGATTCTCGTCAACCAAATGCCCGGTAGACCGTCTTCCTTACCGTCTACTGGCCTCATTGAAACCTAGAGGGTAGCATTCCCGCCAGTGGGTAAGCGACAAGCTTGTTACAGTTGCTTCACCATCCAAGTAAAACGACCTGTGTATTCTGGGATAAGAAAGCAGACGACCATAAGGGCTGACCAGGACCATGGATCATGCAGATCTCACACGAGGTCAATCAGTCTGTCTAGTCCTTGTAGTTCAGTGCTACAGAGGCTAGATCGACTGATCAGCGTCGCCTCGGTCTCAGTCTCCCCAACGACGCCGTTTCGTCGCCTAGGGTTATGGGTCCAACAGCCGAGGTTGTACTCACGTCGTCATCTCCGCCTGAGGCGTCTGATCATGAGGGCGATGGTAAGAGACAATCCCATCATTGTTTTTGACCAAAAATCTCTATCACGCACGTCGCAGGGGAAGATTTGGTATTACGAATGGAGGCAGTTCAGGATGTGTTCTCCGAACCCACCATAGTCCCCATTGACAACTTCGATCACTACCTGCCACCGTTGAACGTCAATTGAACACACAGATACTCACCCACATCATAATTAGAAGAATAAACCACAGTTAGATGAATCTGAGGAAACGACAGATATGACGAGACATGGCAGGTCATGTCAGTGTGTCGACAGATAAAACCTAAGTTAGGGTTATGCACGTCACGTGGTAAGGTCAACTTTTGAAAGAAAGAAATCACGTTCAAGAGCGTTTGTCTGCGCTCGCATGTCAGACGAGGTCAGGTCGTCCTTATTATCTCAACTTGAGCAGTGAGCGGTACCGATCAAATCTCTAAGCTGTATTCCTGTCGGGAAGTCGCATCAGGAAAGAGGGACGAATACCTCTTTTTTTGGTTCACGTTTCAAGCGAACGCGACCGACCACGAAGAAAAGGTGGGAACCGCATACGAGAAAACTCTCGTCGTACAAGTAGGTCGTCGTCTCGTGGAATACAGGAGAAGGAAAATGCGAGAGGCGAGAGGCGAGGTGAAGTTTTTCTCTGTTATCAGGCAAAGCAGCCGAGAGCGACTGCGGTCAATGTTGAGGAAATGAAGTTGATCTAGGAGGCAAGGAGCGAGTCGAGTGAGCACAGTGTGAATGTTTAGTACGTAGCGTCATGAATAGCTATAGACATAGCTCGTCATAGCCCGTGGTTGAGAAAAACATCGTGGGCACGTGACTGGGATCTATCCATTCTCACCCACACCGCTCGCGAGGGCCTCCGCGATGGCCTCACACGCGTTCATCGTGCGCACCGAATTTTGCCCAGGATAATACCACGCCGACAGTCTCTGCATGGTTGATTTTTGATCGGTCACCCACATGCGCAAGTCATAGAAATATCGAAATGGAACTCACGATCATGATATAGAACGACACGAGGATCCAGCCCTCCGCCCAGTTCGTCTTGGCATCCGCAGTGACGTAGTTGACGAGGAAGCACGCCCCGACGAGAAGAACGACCTCGACCAGATCTAAGTGAAGTGACTCATTTAGTCGCCCTGGTGGGCCCATCAGACGAGGAAGAGGCCTTTACCGAAGAGCAGGGACATCGGCTTGTTCAACCACCAGCCAAGCAACATGACAAATGGCATCCAGAAGAGCAGGAACTGGATGCTCAGGTAGATCGCACGCGCTTCAGCGAGGATGTTCGGATCCGACGGCGCACTGAAGAAGTGGCGCAGGCGGGACCGGATGAAGAACCAGATCGCGAGCACTGCATCCGCAGAGAAGGACACGACGGGAAGGAGGACGATGCCGAACCATCTACAAGGAAAGATTGAGTATGCAACAAGGTATCATCGAGATGAGAGAAAAAGTAGAGAAGGAGAAGGCTCACTCTTCCTCTATGTTGTCTCTAGATTGCAAAGTTTCGACGCTGCTAACGAGCTGTTGGGAGAGATTTACAATCGATCAGTGAGGGTACGTGGAGAACGTACGAATTCGGCTGTGAAGGCCATCAGGGTAACGGTGACCATCAATAGGATGATACACGCCCAGGGGTTGACTTCGGGATCGGCCATTTCAAGCTCGCGTTCCTTTTCCAGTGCCTCCTCCGGGATATCGGGATGTGGTGTGAACGCGTTGCCCTCGCCCGGAGGATCGTGCAGGTAGAAACGTGAACAGACGTAGCTGCGAGTTTATGTTAGCATATATCAACACGAGGTGCCTCACCACCTAATTGAGAGGGACGCACATTACGAGGAGGATCACTGAAAAGCCACGACTGATCCGAAGAAAGTCGTCACGACGAGAATCTGTCTGGCTCGTGGAGCCCGTCTCGCCACCCGTGTCATTGCCATCAATTGCAGCGAAAAACGCTGCGGGAACGGTCAGCGCAAGCACGCTGCATTAAAATCAGCACCGCCTGACGAGGTGGACTAGAAGAGCGTGACGGACCCGACTGTGAGGAGGGTCATGTTTAAGTGGGAACGATGAGGGTGCAGTTTCTGTTCCCATACTCTAGCCCCGCCGATGAGGAATGCCGTTCCGGGTACGAGCAGTAGGTGTAGAAGAACGACACCTAGGATAGATTAGATGTGAGGATGAACACCCATGGCCACGACGTAGAGCACAGTACTCACCGGTGATGGTGGATTGGAGAAGCTTGAGTCTACGCAAGTCAGCGACAGCCTATAGCGCACGCAGGCACTAAACATGATCACGTACTCGCATCGAATAAGGAGAATGATGGCGAGGGTAGCCTCGACGGCGCTGCAGATCACAGATTACGATCGGCAAATAGCCAAGTGATATGCTGATAAGTCGGGCACACTTGTTCAACGTGACAATGATCAAGTCCCCAAGGTCCGGTCCACAATACATCGCGAGTTGCTCTCCGCCCCAATCGAAGAGCTTTTCGAGCGAAATGATGGCCATGAAGCTCACTGAAAGCACGTTTTGTGAGTCCAAGAAGGAAATTACCGAAAAAAAAAAGCATGATAAATACGTACGTGCAAAGGTGCGCCCAGGAGACCATCCGTCATAGTGGGATGCCCATGCGATAGGAAGGCAGACGAGAAAGATATTCAGCCCTACATGACAAGAAAGCAAGTGAATGGGTATTCACGTGTGTGCCCCGCGCCGTGCCCGTGCCACGAGCGACACGGATGCAAAATGCGGAATCAGAAACGGCAAACAACTTACAACGAAGAAAATCGCACGCGCGCTGTTTCTCCAGCTAACCCATGGCCTGTTCTTCCCTAAGATTCGATGCGAGATGCGGTAGCGACGACGATCGGAGCGCGAAGGGTTGTGTTGAGGTAGCGTCGCCGCGCTCTCCGGTTTGGCTTGCGCTTGGAGACTCATGATGTGACGACGGCGTGAGAGATTTTGAGCGCTTCAGGCGAGCTGGGACTGAGGGACGAGGTGAAGGAGGAGTCCCCGGGATGGGGTATATGATGAGAGACGAAAAGAAAGAGTGGGGCTCTCGTTCGGTGGTAGGGGCTGTCGGTTTTGCCAAGAGACCGAAACACGACGTGACATGTTTTTCTGCCACAGTGCGTGAACGGTTGTTCATCGGCATGGGCGATGAATGGTCTATGCAGGCAGAAAGTGGACACTGACGTAAGTACACGCCCATAGTTGTGTTGATTGATCTCTTGGCGTTGCGGGCAATATCCGGGAAGGCCCCGCCTTGGCGCCCAGGGAGGCCACAGCCCTAGCTGATGGTTGAGGGACATCGGTACAGTACTGCACTGTATCATGAGGACGAACTGAAGCCGGGTTTCAGGGCTTGTGTTCACAACGCCAACTCACAAGCCCCACACCTTGTGTCGGTACTTCCATCTGCCACCAAATAAAACACCCCGGATTTATATCGGCTTGAATCATCCCTTCACGGCCCTGAATAATCCTTGACCACGTTCTCATTTCAAGTTCCACCGGCGCAAAAGACGCTCTTAATCCCAAATTTATCTTGGCGACCCGAGAGCAAAGAAAAGGAATTAAACATCGATGCGTCGAGACGATGGAGCAACCAGTTCTGCCGGTGTAGGTCCATGCCCGTACCCATACCACGCCCATCTACACATGGTGGACACGAGGACAGCAGTGTCAGCTGCTGTTTGCGCTGGTGCTGAATACAGGGAACTTCCATGCTCCCTCTTTGCTTGGTATTCTTGGCACACAACACATGCTTGATGCTCCCTTGTCAGAATCTCTGATGCCATACATTATGCTCATTTAGGATATAGAAAACTCCACTCTGTCGATGAACGATGAACTGAGGAGGGCAAAGGCAAAGACGACCGGGGACAAACAATGCCCAGGTAGACCTGCGGTAACCATAGGAGCCAGATCCCTACAATAACTGTGTCCTTACAGCACTATTCTGAAAACCAATAGTCAATATAGTCAATGCCCATGCCTCCCCAAGATGAACGCGAGTACTGACCGACAACGGCGAATCATGCGCCATAATGCACAAAATTCACCCAACGCTCCAAAGTCATCCCTCTCCCTCTCCTTCTCCGCAGCTTTATCACAGCATCACGAAGTGCCTCCGCCGTTCTCTCATGGTAACGCACCCCCTGGCTCTCCGCTGGAGAGAACACCGACTCGTAAAAGGTTTTGGCAAGGTCTCGTCCATCCTTGTCTGCCATCGCCCACATCGTCCCAACAACACTCCGGAATCCACAGTACTGCATCGCAGCAGTCAGATGTAGCGCCTCGTCCGAAATGCTCCCGTCCGTCAGCTCTGCCGTGTGACCAGCGGAAAGGAACGCAAATTCCGCATCGGGGAGTCGAGATTGAATGATGTCCAGCAACCTAAGTCGATTTCCCTGGTAAAGCTTGAACGAAGAGTCGAACGGCTTCCCTGGTTCGAGTGTTCCATGACATATGATATGCACAAATCGGTGATCCTGGAGGCGCTCCAGCACGGCAGTTGGTGTCGCCCTCGCCGAGATCAGGGTTTCCACCTGAGTGTTGACAGACCGTACGACGCGCATCTCGCCGAATGCGTCTTCCACAGCCTGAGATGGATCTGGCTGTACGACTAGGAGTAGCGATGGCTTTCCTAACGTCGGCGACCCAGATTTGTTGGATTCAATCAGAGCGGAAAGTGATGGCGTGTACGATGGGATGTATAGGTCGAGAAAATATCGAGGAGGCCCATGTTCAGATGGGATTGGTCCCATAGCATGAAGTGGAAGTGAGAAAAATGCAGATGTTGGACACCACCAAACACGAGATTGTTCTGGCACGTGTAATTCGTTGAGCCTTTGAATCACTGGGCGACCTACAAGCTCATAGAGTTCCTTGAGTACGGAACGGAGAGCGTCGTCGTATTCGACTGAATCGAGGCCTTCCTTCCTTGCGTCTAATAACTGATCGCGCAGCTTGTTCGCTCGGTCATAGAAATCGTTGGCCGTGGGAATGAGGGAGGGAGGAGTGTCACGAAGGATAATGATGATGTCCGAACGCCATGTGCAGAGGTTGATCATGACCACGGGTCCAGGCACTGTAGCAGAAAGGAAGTAGGGTGGCTCAATACACTGAGGAGTAGATTTCCGAACTTACATTGTGGGTAACTCATAGCCCAATCGAACAATCAGAAGACGAGTCACAGTTCTCGGACAATTGAGGTGTTGCGGAAGAAGAAAGACACGAGTCAGGATGGCTTCCATCCTGAGGAAAGAGCGTCTCGGACTCTCGGCCCATATTTGAGCCCAAGCACGATTATCATATGATAGGCTTATAGCACGGCCTACTCTCTTGGACATCACGCACAGTCGGAACCCGATCAGATGCAGCACACCCGGATAAAAAACACGAGGTCCCAACACCAGTTCTTTCACAGGCGAGCGGGCGAGTAAGATAGTCCGAAGTCCAGCCTACAATAAATGGTGCCATCCGCTTCCATACCAGAGCGTCAGTAGTCACGGTACGCATCGATTTCTGTGCCCACAATTTGTTGTCAGTACACCCCAGTTTCCTTCTCTTAGCGCAGCACATGCGTTGGAGCTGCAGGCCTCTGTCAACCATATATCATGCACCTCTTGTGGTCCATCCAGCACCCAGGCCATCACTCGCTCCCACACATGTCAAGTAGATCGCCGTTTGCCGGCCCGAACATCCTTCGTATTGGACACACATGTTCTCCATTTCTCCCCATGGCTACCTCACTCGTCGAGAGCCTACGCTGGACCGTTGTCGACTCTCTCCCCGCCATCATAGAGCTAGACGGACTCGCATCGAATGCGAATCCACTCGGCGAGGCAGCCAAAGCCGCCGTTGTGTTCGTACTGGGCCGTGTGCGCTCGTATGCCAACTCGATCAAAGTCCCGTGGTGACTCATCGCTTACGGTACGCACCGAGCAAGTCGACTTTGATGACCGCGATTCGTGGGAGAGGAACATGGATGACCTCATCCTGAAGATGGCGATATGGCAGGACGAGCACTGAGTTGACCGGCCAGCGTTTTTGGAGGTTGAGCAGACGAGCGAGCGGCCAAAGGGTACCGCCAAGGTTGTCCTACTCAGCCTTGATCGCAATCGTGAGTTCTTCAGTTGAGCGACACTTGGTTGGTTTTTGACGCCTTCGGTTTCCCAGTTCGCTTCAAGCCGTGAGCGAGACATCTTGGCGCGACCAATGAGAGGGACCTCGGTGCGCTACTGGCACCAACGACTTGACCTGTATCGTGGCGTAGGAGCAACACCTCTCACTGCACGGGGTACTACGGCTTGGCCTCCGCTCGCCCATAAGCAATGCATGAAAGTGCTGTTTATGGGCGAGCGGAGGGCACTGTGGACTCATTGCATCTTTCTTCGGTCTATTATTCGCATATATATTTGTGCTCGCCCGTTGGCTACCTCTCTCCACCCCTCGATATCTGTCAGTCACTTGTTTCTTCCTACGATTATCCCCTAGTACTGTGCATTACCCCATTTGGTGTAGCAATAAATCCGAGTGTCAGAGTTACTGTCAGTTAAGAGCAAAGTGTGCCATGAATGCTATGCACCGATAAAATAGTGGGCAACGATCACCACCTTGCCCCGCTCCGCTCCGTGCTCGGATGGCTGCGCAGGGATCACGTGATCGGGGCATTTAAACGCCACGCTCGGAACGGGGGGCACGACAAGAGACAGGAAGCACCGCTCCGTCACCTCACCATGCGCACTCGCGTTGGCTCTTGGCCACCGGCGATGATGAAGGTTTGCCCTATCCACAGGACGGCTGGTCCGAGTCTGCCACCGCGTTCGTTGCGTGCCAGTACTGCGCCAGCCTGTGAACACATCCGGCGTTGGGCACGCTGTGTCGTGGCTATATCCTAGCAATATGAGAAATAGCTCGAGGGTTGTCCTTTGGTGTGGTATATCAAGTCGGTTGAGAAGACGGACAAGCCCAAGCCTGGGCAAATTGGCAGAGAATTTTCGGTCTGTGTTCAGCCCATTCGCAAAGTCGCGATCTGCCGTTTATTTATTCGCACTTTGCATCGATACCTCCACTGCGTAGTATCATCACACGGCTGCCGACATAGACAGTTTAATGTCCACAGGTTGTTACCTTTCTAAGACAACTGTATCACACGGCTGGCCACGCCCGACGCCCATCGATGTTCCTTGTGGGAGCTTGCGTAGCCATGTAAACTGATCTCATCCATCAACCACGCCGCACAACATGATGAACCCGGCTAGAAGCCAGCTGCGCGTATATTCTCGTTTCTACTCGAACAAAGCAGAACAACAGCTTCCCATCAACGTCACGAACACGGCCGGGTCGCATTGATATACTAGCAGCCGCTCGGTGCTTGCATTCCACGTGCACAGGTTTGCTCGCACAACTGCCAAGGGGGTCAGTGCATGTGTTTTCAGCGCATTGAACAGGGATACGTACGAGTCACCTCAGCTGCAGGAACGTGAGCTGGAGTTTGCCTCGCTAACGGGGTTCTAGAGGACATAAGGAAGGGGCGGGGGAAACGAGAGGGGGACCGAGACCAGGGGCCGGGGGTGCCCGGGGGGCTATAACCGGGGGGAGCCGGGGGCCAGGACCGGGGACCCAAGGTTCGCAACTGGTTCGCACAAGCGAAAGCGAGGGACCGGCCGGAGGTGTCGGGGTCGGGATAACTGGGATAGTGTTGCTGCGTTCCGGTTCAGCCCAATTCAGTAGGCCTGAACTGGACCTGAAAAGGCCCAGTTCCTACGAACCGGACCGCAGCAACACAAAACTGGGAGGTGTGAGAGAATGCAATGTGGACTAATGGCACAGGTAGAAAGGCACGTACCATACAGGAGAAGTTGGTTACACGATTATGGGATTTTGAGACTTGCACCAGAGGGCTATATATACATCTTTCTAAGGAGTGTACACATGTTTGGTTCCACTGGCAATAGTGGCCGCTTTTCCAGATTTCCAGGATTTTCAGAGCTGCGGGGCACCGACTTGCCTATTCCACTCCCGTACGCTGCGGAGCTAGCGAGCGCTCGTTTCTTATCTGGTTCTCATGTTGCGCATGGTAGGCGTTGAGAAAATACAGAGTACACCTACCCAGACGTGGCACTGTGACACAAGGCAATAGCGACCCCATCAGGAAAAACCTCCCGCGCTAGCGAGAGATAATTGTCGATAATTTATCCTCGCTAGCACAAATTATCGATTATTCATTATTATCGTTGCTTGCGCTGCCCCCCCATAATTTGCACGCCTTTGTCTTCAAGTTTGCTCTAAATTATCAATAATCGATCAATAATATCGAGATGTGACATGCAGAAGTACTCCTGTGCGGACCCAATCTATCTTTA
>Ga0307509_10001160_pt1 | contig 45029 bp, 74 predicted proteins | sample 10_EM_MG_FD_202245 | JGI IMG/M metagenome (GOLD analysis project Ga0307509, IMG submission 202245) | Populus trichocarpa ectomycorrhiza microbial communities from riparian zone in the Pacific Northwest, United States - 10_EM | ecosystem: Host-associated > Plants > Roots > Unclassified | place... | reverse complement strand
ATCATACGACATCATGGTTCCAAGGAACGCAACGACGTCCCGGGAATTTTTAGATGGGATGCTGGTCTCGTTCGTGATGGTTGCTTCTTTGCGGCTTACCTTGCCGCTAGCTTTAATGGCGAATATTTAGACATACCCGATGAGGACGACAAGGAAGAAGATCTCATTACTGTCGATGACGGCGTGTCAATATGTCTATCCGCCCTTTCCGCTATGCGATGGGGCTTTTCTAAAAGCGAGGAACGGGAAGAAACTATACGAATGATATGGGAAAACCGCAAATTAAGACATCAAGGACACCCTCACCATCTCCCCCTTTACGAAGCCAACTATCCTCAAACAAATTTGTCCATAGCAAATTCCCAGCTACACCTAAATCTCCCTCCGAGTTCTCATGGAAATGCAGCGATGTTAACTGGAGATCGGCCAATGCTCCCGCCCCTCAATCTTTATTCTCATGGCCGAGTGGATTCACGACCTAGCACTAGTTGCAGTTCCGATGGGTGGCCGTCGTATACCCCACCTAGTACCGCCACCTCAATCGCAACTAGTGCAGGAGCGGGTCTGAGTCGCAGGGGTTCTCCAGTGTTCTCCAGTATGGCTGCCTCGGAAGATATCTTCTTTCATGGCCCAGACATGGATCAATTTACCTACAACGTACCTCTTGCTGGTGTACGCGAATCATCTGGTGCAACATCCGCCTTGCCATCATACGTACCACGGCAGTCGAACCTAGAGCCCCATCCACTTTCGCCTGGTGTGGGCCCAACTTATGTTTCACTGGGCTCGAATACATTTAACGCCTCCAACTCTACCATGATGACCCACACTGACTATCACGCTTGTCAATTCAGTGAGAGTGACAATGGCGCTTATCATTGATACCTCTGGAGTGCTGCTTCTACTTAGGATATTATATCCCTCCTCTTAGCTTTCGTGTTAATCCACAGTTGAGATTGCTAGTGTATGATCTCATCTGTTTGTAAGTAATAATTATTCAATAGATTTACTATTGTATCTTGGTCGATTTTTGGTTGAACCTTGTCAAAAGTGTTAAAGTGATTAAAGACGGACGGATTCACTTCATATCAGAGGGAATTTATTTATTAAAAAACTTTGAGCAGCTTGAATAGTGATTTATATTAATATTATATAAGTAATTACCATTACCCTAATTGGGACTAGCTTCCAAATATGATAACTTTAGTTGACGTATGAGGCTTTCAGCAAGCTACGCCAGGTGGCAATTTCAACAGCCTATATCGTCGGGCGAACTAGGACTAGACACAAGAAATCGGAAGTTGGTCTCTGACATTGAGTTGAATGTGTATTCCTATCTTCTGTACGCGATCACATTTCCTCCAGTTACTGTGACTGCTGTTCATTCAAACTTCGTTCGATTCAGTCGGATGCAACACGAAGATAACTCCTGAAGGGGAGGAAACTCGGCGAGTGTGTCCACAATGTCATAACAGTCAGTCCTTTATCTAAATTAGCCTTAACTAAACTCAAATCAACGCCGACCAATGACAGTGTCGGTTCTCTCCGCAAAAAGCACTACCTGGTTTGAACTATTTTGGATACCACTCCTTCCGATATCGAGGAAACATGTTTGGGTGTGTGGTATTTGTCAATGGAGTCAGAATGTAACCAAGTTTGTATTTTCGTCATCTACCTCGAACAAACGTTACCCTGACCTGGCCTTTATAGCCAAGCTCAACAGTTCAGTCAAGCACCAGGTCCCAACCAATCAGGGTACCAACCAGCTTATATAGGACAAGGCGGCCCCAATCCATAGGTCGCATTTGCGGAGTCGTGCATTTTGTTCAACATGAACATTTTCGAAATTGGCCACACCCTATTACCAAGATCTTATACTACTATGTAGACATTGTATTGAAAATGGAATGTGGACTAGTTATTGATTGCTGACTTTTACGAGGTAATCTTAGTCAGCGAGCCTTCTTTCTTTCTGCTGCCAGGTCAGTAACCGTCAGTTCACATACCATCCCATAAGTCTACTGGTACGGGTAACTTATGGAGGCCTTCCTCAGTTCTCTGAACATCCCGTCCCCTTCTGGTTAATTGAGAACATGGATTTCTGTATGTGACAATGGCGAACATTTCCAGAGATCAGGCCACTGATAAAGGACCATAGTTTGCATTCCACTGATTTGTATGTCTACCCGAATTGTTGATCACATAATTTTCATTGCCCTCTGAATCGTGACAGGTGGTTGTTCGACTAAAATCTCCCCGGAAGGGGACCAGACACCAAGGATATGTCCTCGGTGTCATAACGGTGGCTCGGAGGCACATTTACCCTTTACTTCGTCATTCTAACACATTTCTATCAGCTGCCGTCAGCAGTGCCAAATCTAAGGAATTCTTTGAGTTCTGCTTTGTGCCACTGATTCCCATGTCGAGCAAACATGTATGGCTTTGTTCCATTTGCCGCTGGGAAGTTCCCATTCAACAAGGGTCTGTAATTTCACCTGCATTCCTCATACTGTAATGTTCTTAGCGTCAATTTCTTCTGCGATTCCTGCTGTGTTTAGGTGGGAACCACAGTCGGTGACAAGTATACCAATGCAACCAGGAGGGTATTATCCACAGCAACCTCAGCCTGGCTGGCAACCCAACCAGCCTCAACACCACCAAGGTCAATATCAGGGGCAACATTATTAGGACTTCACAGAAAGGGAGCTCCAGAATCCGTGTTGTTACTACATTTTACCAGTATCTTTTGATTTTATGTACTATTTTAGTTTTGGCAAAAATGATAATTTGTCACAAAAGGATAACGGCGGGCCACGTGCAGTACCTTGTTGACGCAGCCTTTCAGTGTCCTCTACCTTCTAAACAGCCACACAAATCCTTGTCTCTCCCCATATCTAACTTAAACCATGCATACAAGCGAGTACGACTATCTCTTCAAACTCCTTCTCATCGGTGACTCTGGTGTCGGCAAGGTATAGTAACTGCAGCATGTGTTTTTGCCACCACATGGTCTGATGACTCTCCTGCTTAGTCCTGTCTGCTTTTGCGCTTCGCAGACGATACATACACGGAGAGCTATATTAGCACTATTGGAGTCGACTTCAAGATCCGTACCATTGAGTTGGAAGGCAAAACAGTGAAACTGCAAATTGTGAGTTTGGGCTTCCTCAATACTTCAAATCATGACCCAAGCGTTTTCTCGCCTCAACACCTTCTGGTGATAACAACTCCACCTTGATTCTTTATTCTTTACGCACTCTCTACTTGTCATGTTTGTACTGAACAAACTCATTCTTTATAGTGGGACACCGCGGGTATGATGCCTATTGTACAATGTTGATGCTGCTGGTATTTGATGCGCCGTTGTGATTTAGGCCAGGAGCGATTCCGAACCATTACCTCGTCGTACTACCGTGGTGCCCACGGTATCATTGTCGTCTACGACGTAACTGACAATGGTTCGTTGCGCCGTTGTCTTTACCTGCAGCTCTCGTTTTGATTCCTCCGCCTTCCCCCCCAGACACCTTCACAAACGTCAAACAATGGCTCCAAGAAATTGACAGATATGCATCGGAAGGAGTAAACAAGTTGCTCGTTGGTAACAAGTCCGACCTGACGAGCAAGAAAGTCGTCGAATATAGCGTCGCAAAGGCAAGATTTTGTGAACGCTTCTTTAATGTTTCATATTGACATCCAACTGCTTTCCGCCTAGGAATTTGCTGACCAACTCAGCATTCCCTTCCTGGAGACGTCTGCGAAGAACGCGACGAATGTAGAGCAGGCCTTCTTGACTATGGCGAAACAGATCAAAGACCGGTGAGTTCCAGCCTATTTGTTTGGGATCTTATTTTGACGGCTTCCCTTTTAACAGTACGGGTTCGAGCTCGACACCGTCAGGGGCCGCCAAGTCCTCAACAGTCACCCCCGGCCAAACTGTGCAATCTCAACAGTCTGGAGGATGCTGCTAAATTATGTGGCAGCGACTGACCCACTTTTCTCCCCTTCCTTGCAACCCCGTCAGGCTTTGCTGAGGAATGGTTCTGACTTTACATATATCGCTTTTACGTATACACCACCTGCTACCCCTATTGGACTGGTTCTTCATTTAACATGTTGTCTTTGCCTTGTTTCGATTTTATATTACTTTCAAGAGGTCGGGACCTATATACACCTACCGTATGTGGTCGACATACCTATTTGTGATACATAGAAAGCGAGGTGTAGAGGTCAATGTGCATGCCTTTTTATACGTGGATGGTTTTTTTTTCTATTATTGTCCAAACAAGGCAAGAACAAGACAGCTTTTTCGGCTATACTTGACACCACATCCATGTTAGTTCTCCTCAGAAGGCAGGCCGCTTTCCACATTTCCGGAAATACTCGTCGACTCTCAGACGTTGTCGTGGCGAACAGCCCCGCATCTGGCTCCACACTTGCAGACCCTCCCATTCCGACCCCCTCAAAGAAAGCAGTCACCCATTCATACTTTGTTCCTCGAAACACCAAAGGGAATCTGCCCATTTATACGGATGTACGGAACGCAGGAGGTCGTTACTTGGTTCTTATCCGCAACGTAGAAGGCAATGTCGCGGTCAGTGTTTCCGCTTTCCGTTATTTTTATGCCTTCTCATAGGACTTCTCGATGCAGGCACTCGCAAAGGATCTGTCAAGTTCTTTGTTCGAGCACGATTCAGATGCTGCGACGCGTCTCAAGATCCAGATTAAACAATCCAAACATTTAGAAATCACGGGTGGCCGGTGGAAAAATGAAGTTTTGGAGTGGTTAAAGAAGGGAGGTTTCTGAATGGCAGATGCCTTGTAGACTGTACGTCCATACACTGTCTACTAATAAGCATAGCACGTCCCTTGATAAACATTATCATTCGTGTACATGATGTCATTGCCACAATTTAGTGTTAGGGAGAAGACAAGAACAGTAGGTACAACTAGGTTAAAGTCAACACAATCCCTCAGCCTATGATGCCGCCACCATAGCTTCTGTCGCATCAATGCCCAGTGAACCAGTTTTTGCTAGCTCCAGTTGGTGGTCAGCAACTCGACGACGACTCTCCGCAGCATGCAAATCAATCGTGGCAAATTCAAGTTCCTGCAGTGCTCGCCGAAGGCCTTTCACTTGCTGAAGATGCTCAGTGGCAAGATGATTCCGATGGCTCTGAAGTTTCAGAATCTGTCAAAGATTCATGAGCCCTTCTTAATAAATGATATAAAAAAAAAAAGCCACTAACTTCTTGTTCAATGTGCAACAGAGCTTGCGGTGGATTGTATTTTGGTATGACCGGCAAATATGCTCCTGATTTGTGTTCTTCGAGACCTGTTTGCCTTATCCCAACTGTACCACAAAAAGAGGAAGGAACTGGTGCTTGAAATCCTCTTCGAGGACCTCGTGGACCTTGATATGATGATGCAGGGGCTTGGTGGGGTGCTTGATGAGTTGGTCGGGCGTGATTCCGAGGACCTCTTGGAGGTGAACGAGGTGCCCATCCACGCTGAGGTCCGGTTGGGACAGCTCGAGCAGAATCATTTGTGGCCCGAGATGACCTGGGTGAAGGTGAGCACTTGATGTCTTTCGAACCTGTTGGGTCCTCTCTCGGAGACCCGCTCTCATGCATTGGGCTGTCTGTAGTCTCTTCTACCTTTTTTTGTTCGACAACTGGCCGAGAAGCATTACTTTCAAGTTCGCTTTTCACCTCCTTTGATTCGGGGTTGGGCGCCGACTCATGTTTCACGACTAACTTGGGCTGTGCCCCCATTGTCGCAGGCACAGGGGTTTTGGTATCTTGGTCGGCTGTGGGTTCTGAGGGTTTCACGGGGATATCTGGAGATGGAATCGCAGGTGGTTCTTCCTTCTGTACGTGTGGCGCTTCAGATAGGCACGTATCCATCAGTTCATCTTTCACAGGAGGAGCGGGTTTAGGAGATTCAGCTTGTGCAAGTGCCAACTTAGATGGGGTGGCCGTAGGCTCAGTTACTCGTTTAATAGGGCTGTGGGATCTTTCCCTGGAATGGCGTCTTTTATACGGCGAGCCCGATCGTGGGCTAGCTGCAATAGAGTGATTTCCTAGTCTGATACGTTTTGGGGATGGAGAACCACGATTGGGTGTGCGGTATCTGCCACGGAGATGCGGAGAACGAGAGCGAGAATATCGTCGTCGGGGTGGAGGAGAGCGTGAGTCGCGACGTGAACCTGTTGGGCATTCAGATACGTCAGGGAATAATTAGAACGTAGAGCAGGTACCTCGTCGTGGAGAGAAAGGCCTAAGTATAATTATCAGCAGGCTGGATGTAAATGTTAGGTGATTCATACCTTCTGGGAGGGCCTCTGTCTTGTGGACGACGGTCACGGTCCGTTAAGTCCCACCTTCTCGGACTTCGTTCTCTTTCACGGTCGCGCACCCAACCACGTCCACCTCTGTCATAGTCACGACTGCGATCCCAGTCTCTATCACGGTCACGACGGTCACCATCCCTGGTAGGAAAATATGTGTCTCCTGTCCTCGACCGTGGCACATATGTCCTTTCTCGTTCAGGTATTCTGTCACCACGAAAAGGTCGGGAAGCCATGGGCTGGGCAGAAGGCCCGGGTCGGTCTCTGTCTCTGTCATCTATTATATGCCTATCGCGATCATCGCGTAACCTTGGAGGAGACCCTGGGCGAGGAGGCAAGTTTGCCATGATGGAGCTGAGGAAAGTGGAATGACACCACGTGAGTTCCAGAACCTTGGCGTGACTATTACTTACCCTGTTCTTTCTGCATCTCCTGCTATGCTCGACCACTGTTCTATTTCACATAAAGGCATGGTTTCTTTTATTTTATTTCAACAATTAAACTAATCCATTTTCAGGGGGCATCGTTCTTTGGTCTCGTTCATTTACTCCGGATGCTGCTCAACTTGCCTCGTCCTCTGCCTCACCTGTCAACTCCCTCATACGGGAAGCTTTGATTGAAGGACGGACAGCGGAAGATAGATATGAGAAGGATGGTTATGCCGTTAAGTGGACGTTTGTCAACGATCTGGAGCTCATTTTCGTGGTGAGTAGACCAATCTCAAGGACCAAAAGGCTATGACACCGAACCGTGCACAGGTTGCGTATCAGCGAATTCTTCAACTTACATATGTTGAGGACTTGCTTTCCGCCATGAAAAAATTGTTTATACAGTATTTTAAACCATTTGTTGCTTCATTCGTTGCGTCTTTGCACAGCGTCAACAACGTCAAGACAGCCGTGAACCAGACAACAACTTGGGATTTTGTCAGCACGTTCCAACGCTGGGATATGCTGTTTGACAAGTTGCTCAAAGGTCTCGAGGAAAGAGCATCCCAGGTATTTTTGCTCATTGCGGCATCAGGGATAACAATTTTAATCTTGCAATTTCTGTAGGATCGCAAATCACGCCTACGTACGGCTATTCGACAGCCAATTGATGCTTCCACCTCTCCTTCCGATGATCAAGACACTGGTAATATTGAACATTCTCAAGCACCTTGGGTATCCCCTCAATTTTTACAATTTAGTGCCAGTCAACGATCCAGAAGCCCCTTTGGACGAACAACAAATAGCCAGAAACGTGGCGGCATTGAAAAGTCGCCTGCGAGGTCGTGGAGGGAGGCGTGGAGGAAGGGGAGGTCGTATAGAGCACTCAAGCGGGCGAGAAAGTGCCGTAGAATCTGAGTGTGTACAAGTTCAGCGATTTCTTAGCCAGAGAAGCTCATACATCCACCAGCTCTGACACACAACCGAAACGGAAGACCAAAGCAAAAGTTCAGCGCAAGTGGGGGGATGAAGCACCCACAGAAAGGGACATGGCATCCTTGGACTTCAGCATCGATAAAAAAGATGCATCGAATTCAACCGTGGGTTCTCATGATCTCTCCTCCCTAGTCGACAAGTCTTCCCTGGGTACAAGAACTGTGGATGGTATGTACGAAGTCAAAGATTGGGACTTTTCCGGGGGAAAAGGCACCAATGACGATGCGGCGGACGCTATCGCCAGAGCTCTGAAACCTTTGGATGCGAAAACGTCGGGTTCGGAAGGTTCTTTGGGTGCATTTGGCTCCATATTTGCCCGTTTAACGGGCTCCAAGGTTCTCACGGAGGCAGACCTAAAACCAGTTTTGGAAGCTATGAAACAACACCTCATGAAGAAGAATGTTGCAATGAACATTTCCGAGAAAATATGCGAGGGCATTGGTGAAAATCTTATAGGAAAAAAGGTTGGAGGATTCCAGAGTAAATGAACGTCATCTGTTTTTAGGACCTTTTGGCTAATCCCCCCCCTTTTTTTTTTCATCAGCCATTAATAATACCGTTCGGGTGGCCCTGTCAACCTCCCTTACGCGTATATTGACTCCCAAAACATCGACTGATCTTCTTCTATCGATCCGAACTAAATTATCTTCCCCTCTGCCTTCAAATCAGCAACGGATGCCCTATAGCATCACATTTGTCGGTGTCAATGGTGTTGGGAAAAGTACAAATTTGTCAAAGGTCTGCTTCTGGCTGATCCAGAATGGCCTGCGAGTCTTGATTGCGGCATGCGACACCTTCAGGTAAACCTCTATTTAGTATATGGTAGTTAGCTGGGTTCTGATCATTGTCATCAGGAGTGGGGCTGTTGAACAGCTCCGTGTACATGTGCGTAACTTGAGTGTTCTGGGTGTAAACGGTGCTGGTGACAGTAAAGGACGCGTCGAACTCTTTGAACGGGGGTATGGTAAGGACGCGGCGGGCATTGCTCGCGAGGCCATTGGTTATGGTCAGGTCTAAAATTCTTGCTCTCCATCATCCTCCTGACTTCGTTGATATACAGCACGAGATAACGATTTCGATGTCGTATTAATTGATACTGCTGGGAGAATGCAAGACAACGAGGTGCGCATAAATCAACTTTTTATATGATCAAATCTGATCCAAAGCCGTTCTGTCTTCTTTTTAACAAGCCATTGATGCGCGCACTTGCGAAGGTGAATTCCATAACCACCTGATTATCCCTATCACCTCTAACATTCATCCTTCCCATAAGCTTGTATCCGTTAACAACCCAGACAAAATCATCTTCGTTGGCGAGGCTCTGGTTGGAAATGAAGCTGTTGATCAGTTGACCAAGTTTGACCGGGCTCTACGTGACTTCTCATCTGCCTCAGGCGCTGGTAAAGGCCGTGGGATTGATGGGATGCTTGTCACGAAGTGGGATACAGTCGATGACAAGGTATATATCTTCGTTATCAGCTACACTTGCCGTAACCTGACACACTCTGGGCTTGATTCCATAGGTTGGGGCAGCGTTGTCAATGACTTACGTTACTGGTCAGCCTATAATCTTTGTAGGGTGTGGCCAAGTGCGTTGTTTGCATGTCTCTCCTTATTGATGCTAATTTTTTTTGGGTTTGGTCGCAGACATACACAGATCTCCGACAATTGCGAGTTGCAAATGTCGTTCAAGCGATTTTGAAGGATTAATTGACCGCAAAAAAGTACTTTGATACACTAGCTCTAACTGTTTTGCATCCAATTCACCAAGGATTGTTGGCAGTGACTGGGTGAAATAGATATCGCAGTCATACATACACTTGTGCAAATAAGAATTTAAAAAAATTGAAGACGAGGGGCAAGTAGGAATGTAGTCAGGATAGAAGTGGGGTTAGAAAATGGGAGCAACCCGACGGCAGATGAAATCTTAAATCAATGAATTAAGTGTTTCGCTCATTATGTAATTGACATAAACCGGAAGTAGACCTAGTACATATGAGCCTCCGCCCATCTCTTCGTCTTTTCCCCCGCATTCCCTTCCAACATCGCACAATGAAGGTCGTTCCCGTACCCGTCCGCGACGATAACTACGCATATCTGCTCATAGACGAGCCCACAAAGAAAGCGGCGGCGGTGGATCCCTATGATGTAGCCAAGGTCGCCGAGGCTGCAGAAACTCATGGTGTTCAAATCGTCGCAGGTATCACAACTCACCACCATTTTGACCACAGCGGAGGAAATAAGGTACATTCTTCATGCCATCATGTGCATTGTATCACTGATAATGAGATACAGGAATTTGTACGCAGCACTCGCTCTCTAGAAATCGAATCTAATCTCCCATAGGCTTCAAAGTACCCAGGGGCGACTATCTACGGAGGAAGTGACAAAGTCCCTGCTCTCACCAACCTTGTCAAGGACAAAGATGAATTCACGCTCGGAAATAACGTTCACGTCAAGTGAATGACCCTGTCTGCTTCTTCAGCGTACTGTGAATTTAATCCGTGCCTCAGATGTCTTGCTACCCCCTGCCACACTCAAGACTCGATATGTTACCACGTCACGGATACCGCTGATGGGAAAAACCCTGGCGGTGTATTTACGGGGGATACCTTATTCATAGCTGGGTCGGGCCGTTTCTTCGAAGGCGTAGGTTCAGAGATGATCATTGCCTTGGACTATCTCGGATCCCTCCCTAACAAGACAATTGTCTACAATGGCCACGAATATACTGCAGGTAATCTTGCATTTGCGAAGCATATTGATCCTTCAAGCCCTGGTCTTGAAAGGCTTGTGGAGATAACGCAGAAGAACAAAGCAACAACCGGTTTGACCACCATTGGGGACGAAAAGGAATGGAATGTATTTATGCGCTTGGATAGCGAAGCTGTGATGTTGGTGTTTCATCATTTCCTTTTCATCAATCTCACCTTGTTCAAAACAGCAAAGCAACATCATTGACAAAGGATACTCCCAAGAGTGCCATCATAGATGCCCTCCGACAGCTAAAGAATGAATTCAGAGGGTGATTTCCCATTGACTCGTCCATTTGCAGCGCATCCTCGTATGTCTGTAGTCCAATTAGTCCAATGCTGTAACGGTCAAGCTAAAGAGTACAATGTATGGACAAGATTTGAGAAAACGGAGGCATATTTCGAAAGGAAACACGATTCTATTGTGACGCTTTGTAAGGGTGATTTAGAGATAAATTCTGGTCATTAACCGCTTAAGTTGACTTGAGAATTCTGATGTAATTGCTTGAACATCATACCGAGCAGTTAGCCAAGGCCGACAGCCTTTGTGACCGCAGCACGGGCATATGGAATATACGACAGGGTGTACCAGGTGTACGCAAGAAATTCGATGATAACGAAGACTGAGAAAAAGTGGTTAGTATATCGTGGGATATGCATTATTTCAGAAACTTACTGATACATAACACCTGAGTCGTGAAATATAATCAGCAACAAACCAACAAGAAGGGACTGGTTAAATCGTACCCCGCTGCGTAAAACAAACGCTCCAACGAGTACAAGTCCTATGGATGCAAGGAAAACAATCGTCGCGACAACGCGCACAGGTTTGAACATCTGCAAAAAAAAAAGTCAACTTGGAATATTGACGGAAACGCAATTAAATTCTCACTCACGAGCTTAAGTTGTTTGAAAAACTTGTCATGCCAATTTTAGCTACAAGCTCAAGAACGTATCGAGAATTATACATACCCCAATGAGAAAGCCAGTTCCAATGAGAGAGATAATGGTTCCCAGGATATACAGCACTATTACGAAGTGTCAGAGGCATGCCGGATATGAGTACTACGAACGTACCGGAGAAGAGAAGCAGCATTCCAAAAGCTAGAACAATGGTACCCAACAAACTCAACACAAAGCCTGCGATCAAACTGCGGTAGAGAATGTCAGAAGTAGCAGTCTGGGAAGACGTTGAGCGCTGATGAGGGACGCACCAGCCAATAAAACCATATAAACGCGTTGTCTTTGATAGGTTAAGGAACTTGAAGGCGGAGTCGCCTTCGAAGAATGATGTATCTGGAATGACACTGCTTGAGCCCCCAGCCTCGAGATTGAACCACCCTTTGCCTGGCATGACGAAGTGCTAGAGATCGCGGTTTGGCTGTATTTACGTGCGTATTCAGATGAATGCCGTGCCAGCAGCGTAGTGTCGCAGATGGAAGAAAGAGTGAGGCCGCAGTGACTGTTGACAAACTGTCCAAATTTAGATAAAACGGTCATGTGCTCGAGATTAGCGCTCTTACACTAAACCACCATGCAGGAGAGCTACAAAGTTGATCTCATAAAACAATCCATGTCTGTCGATGCCCTCAGATTTGGTTCATTCACGCTCAAGTCCGGCCGGTGCGTCACCTTTCCTTGACCACCGAAAAAAAACAAATTACAAGGGTTGAAAACTATCTCATCTTCCAGAATTTCCCCATATTTCTTCAATGCTGGCCTCCTGTGCACCGGGCCAATCCTGGCCACGCTATCTACTGCTTATGCATCTACGATTGCGCAGGCCCTGAAATCGTCTGAATTCCCTGCATTCGACGTCCTCTTCGGACCTGCCTATAAAGGCATCCCGTTTGCATCAACCACCGCGTTGGTTTTGCACACCCAGCACCAGATACCCATCGGTTTTGCATACGATCGCAAGGAGGTCAAGGATCATGGAGAGGGTGGCAAGATGGTCGGTGTTCCTGTGCAAGGCAAGCGAGTCGTCATCTTGGACGATGTGATGACTGCCGGAAAGGCCGTTCGCTCCGCCATCGAAACGATCAGGCAACACGGTGGAGAGGTGGTAGGAGTTGTACAAGCTCTAGACCGTGAGGAGGTTGGTCAGGATGGTTTCAGCAGCACCGTGAGTGAAATTGAGGGGTTGATTGGCAAAGGGAGGGTACACTCCATATTGAAGATGAGAGACTTGATGGTTTGGCTGGAACAAAACGGTATGACAGAGGAACTCGCGAATATGAAAGAATATTGGAACAAATATGGGTTGAAATAAATTACGCATATTTCAAAGGCTGAACACATCTGGAATTTCCGCATCGGTAGGAGGTGAAAAAGATGTCATTAATTTTAGGATATGCAATAGCCTAAAGTGCAATCGAAGAGGGACAAAAAGGCAGGGAGCGCCAATCATGGAAAGCCATACCAAGAAACAGAGTACATGATATACAGGTACCTAGATGTTGTGTGGGGTCGTAAAAAAGCGTAACAAACCATAACAGATTTTAGTGCAAAATGTGAGCAAAAAGGGAGAGCAATCTTCACTGCGCGACTTTGCGTCGAAGTCCATCCTGGATATCCGACAAGGCGCGCGCAGTCTCCATCGTCCCAAGACCGCCAGGAAGAATGGCAAGACGCTGCTTTGTAGTGTTGAGAGATTGTTGAACGGTGGGAATAACTCTCGGTATGAAATCGGAAATCAACTTGTCCTGTTCCATTAATTAATTAGGTATTCTCGCAGCAGGCAGGAAACTGAATACGAACATCAGGACGCAGAAGACTCGCGACACGCTGGAGCCACCACAAAGAGGTCTTGAAGTTCTCGTCGGTAGGAGCAGTTTCGCCAACAATCGCAGACAGCTATGGATAATTGACGTTAATAACAGGATCCGAGGTACGAAATATTTCTGCATAGAACTCACCCTATGGATAAGAGTCAAGATGACCGCCTGCGAGACAAGGGGTGGCCCATTCAAGGGCAGGACAAGATCAGGGTTTGTGCGTGACAAGAGTTCGCGCAATTTGACGGGATCCTGAGAGTGAAGGACACCAAGATAATTTTCGTCCCACTGGTCCGTCTTCACAGGAGGGGTCCTTTCCTGCTGAGGCGCAGGAGCAGGTGCCTGAGGTATAGTCGCTGGGTGCGATGCCTGGGGAGCGGCGATGCTTGTATACCACTGCTGGTGAATCGGGGGTTGGGGTTGGGGTGGTTGCTGGAAGGGAGGGTGACTTTGGACGTATGTAGGTACAGGAGGGTTAGGAGGAGGAATGTTAGCCTGACGTAGGTGCGAAGTGTTGATGTTGCCAGGCGGAGGTGCATTAGTTGGCCCAGATGGAGAGCTCTGTGATGGCTGAGGTTGGGGTAGATGGTGCAAAGACGAAGGGGTTGCGTTGATACTGAGGAATTTTACCTGTTCTGATAGGGCTCGCACAGTGTGTTCCAGCTCACGAATGGTGGTCTGCATTAGCGAAAAAATAAGTAAAAGATTTGAATCAAACGAAGTATTAAGCTGACCTCCTGTCCTCTCATAGCCTCATTGTGCCAGTTGCCCAGTTCCGATTTAATCGTAGATATCTCTCCTCTCAATTCGCGCATCAATTCTTGATGCATAGACGCTGACTGCTGAGAGTGGAATTGGAAGAAGCTGGTCGTCAAGATTTCCTTGATATGACGTTCGATCATGGGGGTCAATGCGGACGTCAAGATATTTGCAAAGTGGCCTGAAATGTTGGGACGAAGGAGAAGCTTCTCCATCTCAATTGGTAAACCCTGAAACAATGTTTTTTTATTTATTTAGGCAAGCAACGATGATGGCCAAAAATTAAACAAACCTTGGTGATATTGTCAAGTAACCCAAGCTCGACTTGTTCGTGGAGGGCAGCCCTAACTTCGTTCCTGGTAATATTCTCGAGAGAGGGCAAGACCGAAGTTTGAACTTCACTCTTAACAGCCATCTCCACAACTCTAGTGGTATTGCGTGTCAACTCTGTGGAGATAAGCTTCAAGATCTTCTCCTGACGAGCAAAGTCTTCAGCTTGCTCATGCAAACGGGTCTCTTCGAATCGTTGATCTGGAAAAAGTGAATAGCTTTAGCACGGGGAGCGATAGAAGACACGGGGAACCTACGCTGCTTGTCCATCTCCTTGCCAATAAGTTTTCCAATACGGCTGTGCAAGCTTTCTTCAGTTTTTTTGATTTCCCGGGACAGAGCCTGACCAAGCGAGGAGTCATTGATGAGAGAGGAGTCGGTGGGTTTCGTAACCTTATCTTCTTTCTTGCCGATCTCTTCTTTCTCTTTCCAGTTGACAGCCTTGCCTGCTTTGGACCCTTTACCCTTCTGGTCCGGATGACGACTATCTGAAAACTCATTGTCGATATCATCAGAAGGGGGTGTGCGAGCGCGTGGAGGAAACGAAATTGTGTTCGAATGCGACTGAGGGACGTTCGCCGGAAGAGGGGGCAAAGGTTGACGTTGAGCCTTGTTCTCCGGCAGAGCCACGGAGGGGTTAGGTGGTGTTGAGGGGGCAAAGCTGGGGAACTTGCTCTCGGCATGCACCAGCGCGCTGTCAAACCACTCTTTACGGATGAGTACTTGATCAACGCCGGTTGAGTGCACGGAGAAGCCCACGAGTGCGAGCTCTCCAGGCACAACTTTCGCGGCAACACAAGCCGCATGGGCCTCGTCGCCGTGCGGGTCAGCGTCAGCGGTCAGAATAACGAAATGGATCGTGGGCTTGATGCCAGAGAACTCAACAACCTGCTCGACATATCCTCGGACGCTTTCTTCTCCACCCGCAAATGAGGTCTCCATGTGAACCTTCAGAGCAATCAAACTCTCTCGGCGACTGTTGGCGACCCACAAAGTCTGTATGCGGGTATCATAGCTGATGTGACCAAACATGTCAGGGTCGTCTTGAAGGCCATTCACAAAGTTGATTGTGGATAGCACGGTCTTGTTGCTCATGGAAAGAAGCTGGAAGACGGTACCGTTCTTCCTTCCCACAACAATACCACCATCGACGAAGGTCAGGGAAGATGGGACATCATCTCCGCGAATCTTGTGGGCCGTATAGGGTTGGCTATCATGCATGTTCCAAATAGTGAGCGTTGAATCATCAGAGATGGTGGCAAGCGCATAATGAACAACGTCAAAGTCAAAAGCAACAACAGGCTAGTAATACTTGAGCGAACCATATCAATAAATTGTCCAGGAAGGAAAACTTACAGACGGGACATTGAAGACATGACCAATATGATGAAGGTCAGAGTGAGGAAGAGGTTGGCCATGGAGGGCATGGGTGTTCGCCAAGTCAATGACATAAATTTTATCTTCTGTAGCGATGGCAAGAGTATCAACCTCCTTGGGGTGCCACTTCACAGCGCGAATGGCGTCATGAGTATCAGACGTTGGAGGGACACACAAGAGAAGGCGACCACTGGAGAAAACGTGAATAGAGGAAGGATAAAATAGGCCAAATACTTACGGCACATCATCTGTAATCAGTTCGGGTAACTCCCATACAACAAACCCACCATCCGAGGTCACACCGGCAAGCCTGTTGCCAAAGACAGCCATGTCGATGACGCTCGCCGACAAGGAAAATACAGTTGGCAATTGGAGTAGAGTCCTATCGCCACTGGAACGAGAAATGACACGAACGCGCCCTTGGAAAAAAAATTAGGATTTTAACAACCAAATCTTTTATTATCCCCACCTCTTGTCATTGCGTACGCCACCCAGTGAGTAGCCCCGATAGTGGAGCCCGGCAAGAAGACTGAGTCTTGTTTGACGAGAGCGATAGGTGTCCACTTGACAGATTCTCTTGCCTGTATCTCTTCCAGAGCTTGTGAAACGTCAAAGTTGACGACCTGAGATTGCGGCCTTGTAAAATGGTCAATTGAAGAATTGGATAAAAGCGAACGAGTAAAATACCCAGGACTCATTTGCTTGATGTTGGGAAACTTGGACTGAGAAGGTGGCCCGCCTTTCTGCCTTCCACTATTACCTCGAGGGCCAGGAGAGCTATCTTTTTCATGACGGCCTGGACCCGGGAGAAGGGGGTGGCCACTAACAAAGGGCACTTGTTGGTTATACTGTGCCGGTTGTGGGGTGATTTCAGCTGCACGGGGTTGTGGGCGATGGAGGGGCTGATTCTTAGGAGAAGAACTATGAGGCGATGATGTTCGTGCAGGAATGGCGGTAGGTTTAGCGCCTGGGATCTGAGGTAAAGGCGCCCTATTGGAGGCGGGTTCAACCTGGGAGAAGTCGCTTCCGCTCAGATAGGCTTCATAAGCTGGCGGTTGTGGTTGATGAGTTAGTTGTTGGGGTTGCCCACGAGTTAGATTTTCCAACAAGTTCTCCACCGATTGACGCTTCGGGTCAGTAACGCTCGACCAAGAGGTAGAGTCTTCATTCCCGCTGGATATGCTGGATGGTTGGGGCGGAACGGGTTTTTTCTTGACAGAACCAGTTGACGAAAGATGATCGAAAGCAGAAGTGAATTCAAACATGGACCGGCGGGGTGAAGGGGGCTGTACCTGGGACTGAGGTTGGGGGGGAGGATGAGGATTTTGAATGGTTCGGGACCTCGGAGACGTATCGCTGGACTGCTCGTATTGGTTATATGCTCGGAACTCTTCGCGCTGAGGATAAGGGGGTGAAGGTACAGGGGGATTATTTCTTTGGGGTTCGGAATAGTTCGATGGTCGTGCAGGTCTGTTGGAAAGGATGTCAATAATAAGAATCAAAGAAGCTGTCTCAAACTGACCCTCCTATCATCTGCTCCAGCATCTTCTGGGTCTCTGTCTGTGGAGGAGACGCATTCGATCGTGAGGATGAACCCGGTGGGGTTGGGACTTGCTGGGGTTGTTGCTGGGACGGAGGCGCGGGACGATTGGTGGCAGAAGATCCAATCAAAGAGAGCAGAGCATTCTGACGCTCTGTGACACTACCTGGAGGATCCTCGGGAAGAGGCAACGCGATGGAAGACGAGTCAGGGATAGAATGGGAGTCCTCAGCTGGTGCGGATATGTTTTGGAAAAGAGAATCAATGATGAGGTTTGGAGAAGAATTGTTGTTGGGGAATGGAGGCGGATTTGTGGGAGGAGTTGAGTTTCTGGAAAAAAGGCTTTCATGTAGATTGGCACGGTTGTCCATGATGGGAGGAAGCAAGCCCAAAACTCCTTCACCCACCCAGAACACGCACAAAACACGAGGCTCGGCCATTGCAAACATTTGCAAATATGTACTGTATATATCTATTTTCATTCCCTCTTCGACTCTTACAAGCCCGGCGAATGCAAGTCTTAAATACCTTACATCCGTAGACAAATATATGCAGTTTCGTGAATTGAACAGCCAACGGTGTAAATTAAATGTGGAGCTCTTCAACCGACAAAGAAATTCAGTGCCTTCACACAACTCAAGTCGTAATCGGACGTACCGAGGTCTTCATAACGCCTGCGTCGCGCGGGATCCAGTGCCTGAAGGCATCTGAGAAGCACTCGACACTCTTCTGATAATAACTTGGCATTCAACTCCGCACCGTACTTCCTGAGCAGAAGGAGTTTGTAATGAACGATGGATTCTAGGCACCCTGTTAAGTAACTCATGAGCAACACGAGCCCCATTGTCAAGCCGTCTGACATACATTTTTTGTTTGGTTCTTCATTGACCAACTCTTGAATCGAAGCAATTTCTCTTTCTAGAAGCTCCTTACTTGGGTCTAAATCGCGTAGCCATTAATAATATTGCGTAATGATAGAGAACAGAAGAAAACAATACCCGTTCCAACCAACCAACGATGATAAATCCAAACACTCTGATCATCCGGATCAGTGAAAAAGGCCTCCCTGGATTTTTCAAGCTCTGGGGTTAAAGTTGGATTGGGATAAATTCAGATAATGGGATTAATCTGCACCTTCTGCCCGGGTTTGAGCCTCGTCCAAGTTGCCTGCTTTCCACAGCTTTCCAAGAGTCTTCGATCTCTGGTGCCATGCGGAGAAATTGGAGAAATTGGCCGTGATTTTGTTCTCCGTAAACTGGAGTTCTAGTTTGTCTTCCTCCTTTCTGGGTATGGGCATACTCGCTAAGACGTATCTCCTATAATTCCAGGCATGGACTGGTAAACGAGCGGATCAGCTGCGGCTACATTCAGAGGCGCAAGAATAGGAGAGTCCTTACAGTTTCTGGGGTCGGCCAAGAGCATTAGTTCGACAAGCCCCAGCTCTTTATCCCATGAACTTTGCTTCCATCCCATAAAATCAGCATCTCCCTCTTGTCCGGGTCCATTGGGCAGATTCTCAAGGCACCATCTGCGATGATTCCATATCCAGTAGACCTTGGGGTGGGCTTTCAGGGCAGACATCGTCATAGCCAGATCATCCGACACAATATCGTTGATTAGGGCACGAGGACTTAGTAGTAAAAGGTCAGATGGTACTCCAGTTTTTACAAATGCAAATCTTGCCTATTGGCAAAGATCCCATTGGCAAGGATAATACGTCGATAATTCCAAATGGTATAAAATTCTGGGTTGAATTGGAGAAGGGTCGTAGTGAGATTGAACGCATCTTGTGACCAATCCTTAGCTTTCCGCTGTTTAAGATGTTAACTACTTGACGGACGATAGGTAGAAGATGGCTGGCACCTTTGATAGAACTGCCTCGGAGAGTTTGATATATTTGTCTATCTTGGATCGCTCTTTCCGCTTCAGATCCTCGCGGGTTTGGTTGCTCTGACGCTTTATACCATGCTAAAAGGGATGTGAGGCGGTATATCAATTTAGATGTGAATGAACACACCATTTTCTTGTGGAAAGGACAAGTTGGCTTTGGAGTGTTTGGTCCTAACGGTCTCGCGGTCACAGACTGAGTGTCTGGTTCACCTCTTCAAATGCCTTCCGTGGCCCAAAAAAGACCTTCTGTTCACGAGCTCTCTTCCTACTTTCCCCTGACCTTCCCTACTCCTTCACCGTCCACTCATCCGGATCTTATCACGACTAATGACTTGCACAGGGAAGAAGATTTGTTGCGAAATCCAACCTCCTTCAGGGCATGGTGGACCGCCATTACTGCTATGCGCGAGAACTTCATCGCCCAACAAAAAACAGAGCTCCTCACATCAAAAATTCCCCAAGATATCGCCGTCATTCTTGGGCCGCTCGCGTCACCACTCGCGCGCCTTTCCCTGCAACGACTAACGTACATCTACGAGGCGGCTCTTTCACAATTCCCCAACTCTTTCAAGCTATGGAAATCATATTTGATGATGCGCATGTCCTTCACCCTTGGGAGAGTGGTGCCAAAAAAAAGAGCCGGTGGAAAGAAGAAGTTTCCAGAGATGAAGGAGGCGCTAGAAGAAGCAGAGGAATATCCAGACGAATGGGAAACCCCTCTGGATCCTGTGGTTGGCTGGGAAGAATGGAAGTCATTAATTTCGGTATTTGAACGCGCTCTTATGTGGCTGCCCAAGGTAAGTGCCAAATTCCCGATTGTCATCGTTTTATGCATTTAACCTACCTCACCTGCAGCTTCCTCGCTTGTGGCTGATGTACATCTCTGTATTCTTCCATCCGCAGTGTCCATCACCGCTCTCGCATACACATGCACGACGAACTTTCGACCGTGCACTACGAACCCTTCCTCCATCCCTCCATTCTCGAATCTGGATTCACTATCTGCTATGGGCGGAAAGAAAGGGCGGAGAAACGACAGTCTTTGTTTATCGGCGATATCTTGTTATTGACCCAAGCTTGACGGAGCGGTTTACACGCCTTCTTTTGTCACCAACCAACTCAGCTCCACGTCCTCTGGAAGCAGCGAAACTACTGCTGGCTCTCGCACGAAAGGCAGCTAGAGGCGAATACTCGAGCCCGGAAAGTAAAAGTCCATACCAGCTGCTTGAGGATTGGATCGAAGTCGTCGAAAAATACCCCGAAGAAGTTGGTCTAGGCGTCGAGGAAACTCTTGAATCTAATGTTGCTATCGCAAAAGAGGACTTGGAAGCCGAAGCTAGCATAGCAGAGCATTCTACAGAAATCCCTGCTTCAAAGAGTGGGCAGCTTATAAGAATGGCAGGCCCCGCTGTTCCTGTCACCGCAGATGGCAAGCCAACAGCACCCTACTCCGAAGACGAGGATCCTGCTAGCCCGAAGAAGTTCAACATCGAGTCCATCATTCGCAAGGATGGTCTTGCGGTGTACAAAGACCAAGCCGGGCGGTTGTGGACAGGGTTGGCCACGTACTGGATCAAACGCGGCGAATTCGGCCGTGCCAAAGACATCTTCGAACAAGGAACGAAGAGTGTATTGACTATCCGTGACTTTACGCAAATATTCGACGCTTACGCAGAATTTGACGAATCCTTAATTAGTGCAATGATGGAAGCTTTGGAAGGCGAAGAAGACGAAGAAGAAATTGCGGAGACGGAGAAAGAACTAGATTTGCGGATGAAAGATTTCGAAGCGTTGACAGACCGACGACCATTTTTACTGAACGATGTTCTTATCCGTAGAAACCCCAACGATGTACAAGAGTGGGAAAAACGGGTCGCCCTGTGGGGGGACAATGACGAAGAGGTTTGAAATTTACGCCCTGTGACTTTTTTTTTTTGAAGTTAACTCGGCCTCTAGGTTTCAAAAACATACACGAGAGCGTTGGAGACCATCACCCCTCGCAAGGCAACTCCCAACTTGCACCGACTTTATGTAAACTTTGCCAAGTTCTACGAAGAGGGAGGGGTATCAGGGCAAGCGGAACCGGATCTAGACAGCGCTCGTAAAATCCTGGAAAAGGCTACCAAGGTAAATTTTCGAGCCGTCGAGGACCTTGCCGAAATCTGGTGCGAATGGTCAGAAATGGAACTTCGTCATGAGTAAGTCTTCCCCTACACCTTCCCGCGGCGGGATTCCTGATTCAAGGACATTGTGGTCAGTAATTATGATGAAGCCATCCGGGTCATGCAACGAGCCACCGCTATTCCCAAAAATATCAAGATCAACTACCACGATCATGTTCGTACTTCCTAGCTTCTGGCAGCGCCTTTGCTGAGTTGCGTTGTTTTAGGCATTATCAGCGCAAGCCCGTCTATTCAAATCAATCAAGCTTTGGTCCTTCTACGTCGACCTCGAGGAGTCTCTTGGGACAGTCGATTCCACCAAGGCTGTTTATGATAAAATATTGGAGCTTCGCATCGCGAATGCACAGATTATCGTCAACTACGCTGCTTTCTTGGAGGAGAATCACTACTTCGAGGATAGTTTCAAGGTACTTTGCATCCTCCTGAAATTCAAAACACATTTAACGCAAGTTCAGGTGTACGAACGAGGTGTTGAACTCTTCACATTCCCTGTGTCCTTTGAAATCTGGAACATCTATCTATCCAAATTTGTGAAGAGATATGTCAGTAGCTTGCTACTCTTCTCAAGAAACACGACACTCATTATTTTTCGCAGGGTGGTTCCAAATTAGAACGTGCACGCGATCTGTTCGAGCAAGCCCTCGAAAAATGTCCTCCCAAATCGTGTAAACCTCTTTTCCTAATGTATGCTCATCTTGAGGAAGACTTTGGCCTCGCTAAACGCTCCATGTCTATCTACGAGCGCGCCACACAGGTAGTTGCCGATGAGGACAAGTTCGAGGTACAGTACTTGTTGTCGTTGCGGTTGATCTGATCTCTTATCCAAATCTCCGTTTTGTAGATGTTCAGCATTTACATCGCAAAAGCGACTGCCAATTTCGGACTTCCCGCAACACGACCGATCTATGAACGTGCTTTGGAATGTAATTGTCTTTGGTCTATGTCTTTTCTGTTGTGTGTGTTCTGATCACGGTGTTTTTAAGTCCTCCCCGATAGACAAACTGCTGAGATGTGTCTCCGTTTCGCTGCACTCGAGCGTAAGTTGGGAGAAATTGACAGAGCTCGGGCTATTTATGCCCACGCCTCTCAATTCTGTGATCCACGCGTCAACCCTCAATTTTGGAGCGAGTGGAATACTTTCGAGATTGAAACCGGCTCCGAAGACACATTCAGAGAAATGCTCCGGATCAAGCGCAGCGTTCAAGCTCAATTCAATACAGAAGCGAGCTACCTCGCTGCCCAAACCATCAGCGCCAGGCAGGGGACGAAAAAGGTGGAGGACGCTGACGACCTCCAAGATGCTATGGCCGCTGCAGAAAAGCAGGCCTATAACGGTGCTAATGGGCCTGCATTCGTCGCCGCGAAGACCTCGGGCGACAAGTTTGTGTCTTCCGAAAAGGACACCCGCCCGCAGGCGAGCAATGCGGATGAGATTCAAATCTCTGACGATGAGATGTAGAAGAGCAAGGGCTATTGTTGATTTTGTATTGTTAAAACCTTTCTTGTTGTATGTCTATATACCTTACAAATCACCAGCGCTCTATTTCGGCCTCACAGACGTCCTCCCAGACCTCTTGCCACCCCGCACCTTCTAGCCATGGCTGTTCAACCCAGCTATTGACGATTTCTCGTGACTTTTCGAATGCAATTGAATGACTTCTCAATTTGTCAACTAATTCGAAGTGTAGGGCTAACGATCGATGGTAAGGCTTTAGGATTTCTGGCACACGGGTGACTGGTAGGAGACGAAGATAATAGTTGAAGGGGGAAAAGATTTGGGATCATACCGAAAGCTTCGAGCGACCAAGTAACCCACAGTGGCTCCTCGTGTACCCACTGCCAACCTTTCACTTTGTGGGCATCCACCAAAACTAATTCCAAGCTATCCATGACGTTGCTCATTCTATGAAATTGTTTTCGCTGAAGATATCATCAGAACGTTAGCCATGAGTCAACGAGATCTCCCTACCAGTTTAAAGAGAACGAGATCCAATTTTACAACGCATTCATCCATTGTTGATAGCTTTGAGAGCACCAAATTTCTCCTGGGGTTCTTGTCAGGAAGTAACTTCAACGCATTGCTGGAAGGCGACATTCAGAACTGGTCGTATAACAGAACAAAAAAAGTACTCTAAATCTGTCCGTGTATCAACGAGCTCTCGAGCAGCCTTCAAACCATCTATCAGAACCAAGTCGTCCCATGTCTGTGTTATCGACCGCAATTCCTGCAATAAAGTCCTTGTTTTTCGATGAAACGTAGATTCTGTGAGTCGAGAAGGAGAGGGTGGGATGCTGGGGGGTTTATGCTGGGCCGGAGACGAGTTGGGCGTTGAAGGACCACGAAAAGAAGCGAGTCGGCCACTCATGAGAGAGAAGAGATAAGATAAGATTGTATTGTTTGGTATCCAAACCCTGGTCTTTTTTTGTCAATGCCAAGACAGCAAAAAAACCACCTCCTGATATGGCGCGCAAAAGAAAGAACAGGACGCATCTGAAAAGCGTCGAGAAGAACGAGGAAACCTCTGGTGGTGTGCCGAAATCGATCATCATCAAACATGGGCAAGTTGGGTCTTCCCTTGCACAACTTGTGAGAGACATGCGCAAAGTCATGGAACCCAATACTGCCTCCCGTCTCAAGGTAAGTACAATACGCCTCTCAATTTGGGACACTCTTTGACAATCCATTAGGAACGAACAAGAAACAAATTAAAAGATTTTTTGACCATGGGCCCCGCCCTCTCTGTCTCTCATTTACTTGCCTTTACCTTGACACCTTTGGCGCCCTCACTGCGAATTGTTAAATTGTCGAATGGACCCACTCTGAGCTTTCGCGTGGAACGATATAGCTTGATGAAAGATGTCATGAATACCTCCCGGAGAGCACGCAGCGTCGGAATGGAATACCTTAGTCCCCCACTTGCACGTTCCCACCGCTGAATGGCATTTTATGATAACTAAATTTTTCCATAGCTCGTACTTGCATCGTTCCCACCTCCCTCACCCACAACACCTCCCCATCTTCCGCTTCTGATGAAATCTTTTCAGTCGTTATTTCCGCCTCTCTCGCCCCACACTCTCAGCCTGCCATCCGCTCGTCGAGTGGTTTTGATATCTTACAATGCGGATCGCGGGACCGTTGATTTCCGCCACTACATCATCAAAGTTAAACCCTATGGCATCTCAAAACGGGTACGTCGTGTCCTCGAAGGGGCCGCAGCCTCTGCGAAGAGCTCATCTGGAGTGCTGGATCTTGGGAAAGAAAAAGACGTTGCCGATTTTTTACTTCGGAAAAGAGGGGAATTAGGTCCAGAAGGAGGGTACGAGAGCGCTGCTTCATCAGCGGAAAGCGTAGCAGGGGACGATGGGGATGCAGTGGATCTAGCCGAGGATTATGTCGGGAGAAATAATAAGAAGGGGCAGAGGAGAGCTGTAAGGCTTGAGGAAGTTGGGCCAAGAATGGAACTACGTCTGATCAAAATCACGGAAGGTGTGCCAGGGAAAGAAGGAGTGGTGATGTATCATGAATTTGGTATGTCCATTAGTCATATTGAACTTGACGAAATACCTAACAGCATGGGATTCAGTGAAAAAATCAAAGAAGGAACTTGTGCTTCAAAAAGTGGAACATGCCGCAAAGGTAACGCTAAAGAAACAGAGAAGAGAAGAACAAGAACGCAATGTTCAGCGGAAAAGAGCTAATGCCCAATCCAAAACCGATGGGCAGGACGATGAAGAAGAATCTGGGGATGATGGGATTGGAATATGGGATGAGGAAGAGGATATCAGCGAAGAGGAAGACGAGGAGGTGCCAAGTGACATTGGAGAGGAAAGCTCTGAAGGAGAACCACCGGCGAAAAGAGTCAAAAGTTAGTGAGACTATTAATTCAATTTGGGGGTGGAATGAGTAGATATTATAGATATAACTTCAAAAGATTTTACAAGGATGGTAAATGCGGAAATGGATAAGGAGATGAATACCTTCAGGATGACCGCAGCCATAAATTCTCTAGTCTCATTTTAATGCCTTCCCAACTATCGAGCGCAGGACGAACATCAAGGTAAAAGGAGAGATTATCTCCATTAGAAGATCCCGCGCTATGTCCAGTATAAAAGTCGATTATATAGCGTGTTCGTGTCCCGCATCGGTCAACTATCCAGTCGTGGCGATCAAAGGGAGGGGCATAACTACTCAGAGTGTGAATGAGACTAGCGAATGAAATTGAGGACGGAAAACGTACCCAAGGAGCATATTGAAGCGCGCTTTGGGGCTTTTGTCATTCGGTCTGCCTTTGAAATTGACCAATTGGACGCCACCACAAGCCTCGCCGCCTCTCCCAGCTTCCCACTTTAGAATTTCACTCCAGGCGCGTTCATTGACTGCGTTGTGAATTGGAACGATTGTTTTCATGTCCACAGGTTGCGGGTCGTAATTCTTGCGGGTCATGGCTGCAAAGAATTGAGCTTCCGATGGATAAACCCATTTCCCGTCATTAGGTTTGGGTATTGATGAAGTTGCGCGTTCGCGGGATAATGGTACGGTGGAATCGGAAGGATCGGAAGCAAAGAAGCGACTCCAATTCGAGCGCGTTGTGTGGTCTACAGGACAGGCATCCTGAGAGCTGGGCGGTGACGAGTGGTCGATTGGGCATTGGGACATGGTCGTTGCAATTAAAAATATTCTTGATTGATTACTTATGTAAGAATAACCCCTGACCGGCACGTTGTGTCGCCAGTCCGAAGGGACCATCCCCCTCCAATGCCTGCCTCACCGCCCATCTTCTCGACCCCTCTGACCAACCTCTTCAAGATCACCCACCCAGTGATGCTTGCTGGGTACGGTATATTTCCCCCAAACGTATCTGGGGCTCACCGGTTTCTTTAGCATGAACGTAGCCGCTGGCCCGAAGCTTGCAGCTGCTGTTACAAACGCCGGTTGGTTTACATGAAAGTCCATCCGTTCCCTCAGCCTTACGCATCGCAGGTGGTATTGGTGTCATCGGTGGTGTCCGCCAAAGTCCGAAATTCCTTCAGGGCTCTATCAACGAGTTCAGGAGCCACTTGGAGGACAAGAACGCACCCTTCGGTGTCGACCTCTTAATTCTACAGATTGGGGGTAACGCGCGAAAGACCAACGTAGGCTCTTGTTTAATGTCGCATCTTCGTGGAATTAATGTCCCTCCAGAAAGATTACACTGGCGGCCAATTACCAGAACTCATTGATATTATTATTAAGAGTAAAGCATCTTTGTTCGTTTGTGCTGTGGGCGTTCCACCTAAATGGGCCGTGGACAAGCTCCATGCTGCAGGAATTCCAGTCATGAAGTGAGTGTAACACAACTTTCAATTTTCTTCACTCACCTATATTACCAGTATGGTTGGCCACCCCAAGGTAAACCAAGTTATGTAAAACCTGAAAAGGATATGGTCTAACATCAGAGTTTTCTCAGCACGTTCCAAAAGCCCTTGCTCAAGGTGAGAATCTCTTCAAGACACTGATTTGCAGCGTTTCTTAGAGGCGTCATAGGTGTCGATATCATCTGCGCTCAGGGAGGCGAAGGTGGAGGACACACTGGCGACACGGCCTTTTCTATTCTCATCCCCGCTGTCGTCGACCTCTGTAAGGGTGCCAAAAGTCCATTAACCGGAGAGCCCATCATCGTCGTGGCTGCTGGAGGTATCGCCGATGGCCGCGGCCTAGCAGCGTCCCTTTCGTGTGTTTCACAGACCAGAATCGCTAAATAGTGCGGCTGATATCAATTTCAGATATGGTGCTTCTGGTGTGTGGGTCGGCACACGATTTGTTGCTAGTGTGGAGGCGGGTGCTTCCAAGAAACACAAGGAACTCGTTCTTAACGCAGGATATGACGATGTTGTCCGCACTCTGATTTATTCCGGTCGACCAATGAGTGTGCGAAAAACCCCTTATGTGGAGGAATGGTATGGAATGGTTCCGAGTCGAATAATGGCCTGTTAATGACCATTTTCAGGGAAACGAAGAGGGCGTCAGAAATTCAGGAATTGATTTCACAAGGCAAGGTACCCCACGATGTCGAACTCCAAGCCCACCCACAAAAATCCGTTCAAGGTTTATCTTGTACGTATTTTCCAGGCCATTTCACGATTCCTCTCTTTCACTGTGTTGTCTAGGGTTAATGGGACGGGTTGCGGGGTCGATCAAGGATATTAAGCCAGCAAAGGAAATGTCAGTTTTGCAAGTATGTTCCAGCAAAAATACCACCTAACCGCATCGTAGAGTCGACGAGCTTGTGAACACTGCAGCCAAAAGCTTGAACACTGCAACTTCACTACAAATCGTGAAGACCAAACTGTAAACGAAACAATGACATTCTTTCATTGATTAGCGTTTATGAATTGAGCAAGATAACACCTGGTTGGTGGAGGATGAAGGGCCATCCTTGCGACATGGATCGCCGGCTTTTTATTTTGAGCTAGCATGTTGTACATTGGGATTGTGATTTCGCACCACAACTAAGTGTGCATGAGAGATAAGCTTTTTCAGTAAATCAGTCCTCCATCAATTTCGCAAGTTCCCTTTCTTCTTCCTCTGTGAGGTCTGACTCTCGTAGAGTTGGTCCTGGAACTTTAGCTTTGGGCTCTGGTTCGTTAACAACAGGTTTGTGTGGATCTAACAACTCTGCAAGAGACGTTATCATCAGCGCCCATGGTGAAAAAAAAAAAAGAGGGACAACTGACCAGTCAATTTCCATTTCCGTATTGTCTTATCCAGACTTGTCGTCACGATCCATGGTTCAATACGTGTTCTGCCATCTTCTCCTAATGTTTTCCTCTTCCAAAGTCTGATGGCAGTGATATCATGCGAATGGGCGTCCACCTGAGCGAGAAGCTCCGGTTCGTCTAGTTCAGAAATGTCGTACAGTCTCAAAATATCCCCAGCAGCTGTAAGGAGGTACGGCTCGCCGAGGTCTGTAAATGGAAGGGGAAGGATGGCTCGGACAGGAACTGGATGTGTAATAGGTTTGGGATGTTTTTCATTTAGATTCGGCGATTTCCCAACAAGGACGCGGACAGTTCCGTCCGAGGAGGCTGGATCCAGGTGAGCATCAAATACAGTAGGCAATATAGAAGAGAATGCGAATATACCTGTCCACAGATGGCCGTTTTGATGATACATAAGTTCGTTGATTCTTGTCCTATGATGGTTTATTGTATCTTTCAGAGTGGTGGCCCATCGAAGCGGCGAGCTATTGATCTTTTGCACATCCCAAACCTTGATGACGCCCATGGTATCACCAGTATAAAGAATAGCCGAGTTTTCAGAAAGCGCTTGGCCATCAAGACATTCCACTGGGCGTGTATGTGCGGAAATGGATCCAACACTTCTCAGAGGGCCTGTATTTTCTGGCTGTGAAATGTCCCTAGAGGTGCCAAATTTCGTGAAGAAAAAAAGGTTTGATCAATGCAGTAACGTACCAGAATCGCACGATCTTATCTGAGCTTCCAGAGACCAGGAGTCGGAGAGAAGGGAAAACATGAAAGGTTTTGACAAAATCTGCGTGAGCATTCGGTGTAGATGATAACAGCTCCTTGGTCTCTCGGAGGGGTATTCGCATTAGTTTTCGTCCATGAGAAAAAAGGGGCTTACGACCGTATCCCACAGTTTAATTGACTAGGCGGGGCGGTCAGGCGTGGTCGATCAAGAGTTCAAGCAGATAAATACATTGTCCCAAGAGCCAGAGATAAGAATCTCGCTGTCGCCCGAGCCCGGAATTCTATCGCAAAATGTTAGGCTGGTAACAGGTCCTGTATGGCCCTTGTAAAGCTGTAATGTTTTCCCTGACTTTTGAAATTATGAGATAGTCGAAATGGGAATCCTGAATTATCGCTGACTTCCAACTCCAGTTTGCGAATTACCGTCGTGTTCTCCGCAATCCACGCGAACCCATTCCGGATTTCGAGACCAAGAGCCTTTCCGAGAAGTTGGATCGGTTCGCCGAAGGTTTTTATCCTTTCAGCCTTGGCCTGCCTTGCCTTGATGACGAGCGAAGATGAGCACTCTGCAGTCTTGCAACAATTGAAGAGACCTGCCTGTTCAATAGCAAGTTGAGCTTCTGCAACGATAAAATTATCCGTTTCCGTGCTCATTACGGGTTCGTATCTGATAAAGAGGTGAACGGTTACAGGCCTCCAGTGACAAGTGTCCAAGTTACCTATGCTGGTTACAATTGTGAATTGACTCATGTTTATGTGAACAAATAACCAAAAGAGCAAATAATTTTTGGGATGCCCTCGACAAGACAAGATATACACTCTAATCAAGGAGAATGGTATCCGTAGAGAGACGAGGGAGATAATAATAATACAAGCAACAAATAGCGACAGGCACAAAAAGTGGGTTGGGGGGCTACATCAAAGCAGGTCAAGAAAGAAACAGCCAGGTATACACAAAATCTGAATGAAGACACACACGGTGGGGTAACAAAGCCGAAAAAATGGATACAGCAACCAGGGGAATACCTGAAATGGAGTTGGTAGGGATAGAGTAACTGCAGAGGGTGGGTGGGACTTGATGATACAGTTCTGGGGATATTGATGCTCTAGAAGCAGACTAAAAATCCAGACGGTAACTAGCGGCAGATTTCAAGGATATAACGAATGAATGTTGTGCGCTTAGAGTGTGCGATATGATGAACAAGTGTCGAGTCCATGTTTCGTTGAACGGAATCGAGGAAAGAGAAAATGAGGGTGGAACCACTATCGGTTAAAATTCGAGGAATTGAAAAGCAATCGGGTCAAAGCGTTGCTGGAATGTAGAGTTCCGCTCTTGGCCAGTAAGACCGGGAATCTCTTCAGATGGAGGAAGCGGCAGGTGAAGAAAATGGCGAGTGTCGTCAACCGACGAAGTTCGAGGAATGATGGGTGCCTGCGAAGAGAAAAAAATAAGTTCACTGATAACGAATGAGTGAGAAAAAGATTAGTTACATTGATCTCTCGGCGTTCAAGAGCATCCCAGTCTACACCTCTGAACCATGGGTGTTCAAGAATATCTTGAGGTCCACCAATCATGTTACCCAGTCGCTTGGTGCGATCAGGATTAAGGAAATCTTTGATGATTTCGCGAGAAAGACGATCCATGCTTCTGGGCCAGTGGATGTGCCCATTTAGGATCTTCTCATAGATACCATAGGGTGACTCGTCAAAAAAAGGAGGGTAGCCGACCAGCATCTCATAGCAGAGGACGCCACATGCCCACCAGTCGGCTGCTTTGCCGTGGCCATCGGACTGGATGATTTCTGGAGCAAGGTATTCCGGGGTACCGCAAAGGGTCCATGTACGATCATCGACGATTTTGGCAAAACCGAAATCTGTAAGACGAAGATAACCGCGGGAATCAAGGAGAAGATTCTCGGGTTTGAGGTCGCGGTAGATTATATTGAAGGAATGTAGGTACTTGAGTGCAAGGATAATAGTGGCGAGGTAAAACCGGGTGACATCCGGGGTAAAGCGCTGAGCTCGACGAAGGTGAGTGAACAGCTCCCCACCTGGGACGTAAGACATGAGCATATAAACATTGAGGCTATCTTGAAAGGTGGCGAAGAGGTCGACGACGAAGGGGTGGTGTACGCGAGACAGAATGTACCTCTCCGCGTTGACATGTTCAACTTGTCGAAGCCGAACAATCTCAGTCTTCCGGAGAACCTTCATGGCAAAGTGGCTTTGAGTCCCTGGCTGAGAAACTGAGCTGCGGTGACGGACAAGAAGAACCTTCCCAAAAGTTCCCGTGCCTGTAGATGGAAGCCACAAAAAATGAACCGGAGCTCAGCATGATTTAACCAAGGTCCCTACCTAAAGTCCCTCGAACTTCAAAATCCACCAGCTTGATTCCAGAGTGCTGGAGATGTACCTTTTCATCTTCCAAAAGGCGCTGTGGGTGAGGGGGTGGATGAACCGGGGAATCTGCCTCATGTGCTTCTGGGACCACATCCATGAGAATGGAAAGGGAAATGATTTTGCTCGGGTCTTTCATTTCATTGTTTTCGCTCTGATCTGGATTGATTGCGGTACATTCATCGTCAACTGTGATGGAATCAATATTCACAATATTCTGGCCAGGCTTGGGAGACAAAGGTGGAGTCAATGGCACAGCCGGGCAGATGAGCTCGGTTTGCTGGTGGTCTAGATAAGAAATGGAACAGAGGACATCCGTGGTTGAGGACGGGAGGTCGAGGGGGCGGGGGGGCATTAGGGCCGCCATGGATGATAAATTAGAGAAGGAGTAGCGCTGTTGCAGGAGGCAACAATATGTCCAGTAACACTGACAGTTATTCCCGTCACATCAGGTGATCATCAATTTATGCATGACAAGGTGCTCCACTGCATGATATTTATTCTACGCCAAAAGCAAACGACGCCAGCCCATACAGGTCCAGTATCGTCCACACCTCACCTCTGTCCCCTGCACCAGCAGCCACGTACAGTGGGATCAAGTGATCCTCTCTTGGATGCGATGCCCTGAATCCTTGGTGCTTCGGAAGTCTAAACATGGCCTGCTTGCGCTCTTCCGCCTAGGGTTCACTGTCAGCCTTGGTACTGTCTTGCAACCCATGTCACACACCGAATCAATCCCAACCGCATCGTGAATCGCTCGATCAAATTCCTTATGCACAGCGCGTGCAGTATCTGGGGAAAACGATGATCGGTCTGCAAGGTTGTGGGCTGTCAGGCCTCCTGAGAGTATCAAAATCCCTTCTTCCCTGAGCATTACTGAGTTCCAAGGTGACCAATGGACATGCTATGGATTTTCATACCTTAGACTCGCCACGGCTTTTCCAAGTTCCCAGTTCTTCTTCGGATCCAAGCTGGAATCGATAGATACTTGCACAATCGGCGTTTCTGTGAAGTGTTCGCCAAACATAATCCGGAATGGCACAAATACTCCATGGTCCAATCCAGGTCCCATAAACCCCCGTCCATCTTCTCCACGGTGTTCAAGAACTGTAGTTGTCCTTGCTTTTTGACCTGCCTAGAGGAAACATAATTTTTTTGTTCAAAGGGAGTTCTGTGAGTAATTTACTTGTTTGTACAAATCCACAACGCGTTGTGCCAGTTCCGAGCTGCCTGTCGACTTGAACTTGAGCTGGTATAACTCAGGGGGGAAGCCGTAGTAATCCATCAAGAGAGGGTTGTCGGCATAGTCGGAGACTGGTCGATGTGATTTGTCAAGACTTTGAGTTACAGCCTGATATAAATTACAGACTTGCCGAGGCGTTCTTCCATTGTCTCCCAGTGTGCACTAAATACCACAATGCCTTTGGGTTTGTATTTTTTCAAGAGGGTAGGACCAAATTCAGACAAGAACTTCGCCAATGGTCCATTTGGACCTTGGTAAGCAGCCATTCCTCCCATCGCCGTTGCTGCAGCTGGGTATGCAAGCATTGGAGATCCATGTGCGAAGAAAAATGCTGGGATCTTCTCTGGATTAGATGGCAAAGTTTTGAGAGCTTCGTGCCAACTATGAGCTGATGCCATGTTCTGAATTTCGATGGGCGAGGTAGAAGGTAGAAACAAGGGTGATTCCATCGCCTGGGTTCTCCTGGAATTCGATTTGCCATGAGTTATTATGTAACTTGAACAAATTGTAACGACTCATTTTGCCCATACTTATTTAAGTTAGTCATCCCCTTTGCAATGCGCGCGGGTAGATGCGGGTGGCTGGTTGGATGTATAAGCCATGAGATGACGTCGCGGGCAAGTAGTAATGCAAGCCAATGGCAGAATTTAGGGTATGTTTTGGATAATCCGTGGGAAATATAGAGACCACCCCTCCCTATTTCTAACCTCAATCATTTGATGGCAGCTCGCGTTGGAGGATGGTTGCAGGGCAAAACCGTTCGAAAGGGTGGTGCGCTATCATCCACCTCACATACCCGTTCCTCGACTCCCCAAGTTCAATCCACATCGACGACCATTTTCGGTGGGGGGGTGAAAGATGCGTCCGGCAGGACATCGGAATACTTTGTATGTTCACCTTTTATTGCATTACTATATGGTGCTCAGTTGTATGTAGTCCATGGACGACCAGTGTCCTGTTTGCAAGAGTGATAGATATTTGAATCCCAAACTCCGGCTTCTTGTCAGTGCCTGTTACCACAAAATGTACACCTTTCGCTTGTCCCCTTAAGATCCATATCATTAAGGTTTTGACCAGGTGCGAGTCATGTATCGACCGGTTGTTCACTCTTGGTCCCGCACCCTGTCCAATTTGTAACAAAGTACTGCGGAAGCTTGCCTTTACACCTCAAACATTCGAGGACTTGACCGTAGAGAAGGAAGTGGCTATCCGAAGGCGAATCGCGAAAGAGTGAGGCTTAATGTCAACTTTATAGTCTGCAACGCACTGAAACTACCTCAAGATTCAATAAGCGCCGGGAAGATTTTCCAGACCTACGTTCTTATAATGATTACCTAGAAGAAGTAGAAGATATTGGTTGGTCACTTCTTTGTACCTTTATTAACCTGCGTTTTATTTCTCTACTATATAGCATTTAACCTCATCTACGACATCGATATCCTCCATACGGAGGCTAGAATTGCAGCCTACCGTGCGGAGAACGCGGCTCTTATCGAATTGAATTTCCAAAGGGAGGAAGCATATGCTCAAGGTTTGCGAGAGCAAGAGGAGAATGAAAGGCGCGAACGCGAGCTGAGGGCCTCCCAACTCCGTCGAGAAGAGGAAGAAGAGAAAGAAGAACGCGAAAAGGACAAGCGCGAAATAATCGACAAACTCGAAACGAGCGACAAAAATGCTGCGAAGCTTATCGCGAAAAGCAGAGCAAATGCCCTACGGAGGACATCTGCCCGCGCTGCCTCGACAACGGTTATCCAGAGCAATGCGAAATTGCTCAGAACAAGGGCGGCAGTGGACATCCCTGACCTTCCGCACGTACCATTTAAGGACAATTATTATGGGTATGAAGACAAGTATACATTACGACCCGGGGGATACAATGATTTTTCCAGTGAAGCTGTGAGGAGAGACAGGGAAGGAATCATGAGAGCAGGAGGGTACAAGATTGAAGAACCTTGGGAACGAGCTTTGAGATGCGCTGTGGCTGCCCTTGACCTACCGCCTCTACTTGATCTTGATGCGCCCATGGAAGGTTCACCCAACATTGATGCGTCAGGAGATATTGTAATGGCAATTGGATAGACCTTGCATTAAAAATCATCAATGAATATTTAAATCCTATGCATCATTCCTGGATAATCATGGTATCTTGATGCTTTTAACTTCTTTTCTATGCATCTTCTCGTAATCTGTCAAAGGGGCACTCATGGGAAAGAACAGGATTTGATACTGAGTGTTCTTGCTGAAGATTCAATGAAAATGTTGACATTCAGAAAGTATGCGAGCAACAATGTTAAGCTTGCCTCAGAGCCTTTGGGTGGACAGAGAACTTCTTCACCATCCCATATAGGTCAGGTTCTTTTTCGCCATGCTGAGAGCTAAATTTAGGGAGTAAAATCTTGGAAGTGAATGACTTTGGATTGTGTTGGATACTATCTGGCGATTGGGGTGCCTTCCTTTTTTCTGACCAATCGTCGATCAACCGTTTGCGTTTTAGACTGTAGGTACCACCTGAACTTGATGACGAACTTAAGGGTTTACTAGACAGCGAAGAGAAGTGTGGACCTGCAAGACATTTATCAGCATTCCCAAATATTTTTGTACAGGAATTGTGGTTACCTTGTTGTTTGGGAGAAGTTTTGGCAAACTCTGATAATGCTACAGTCCGGATTTCTCGAGTTGGTTTACTGCAATTCAAAATCAGAAATGTATCAAAGCAGCTTTGTAAGGAAGGTTACTGCGCGGGATCAAAAAGCAAAAAATTGGTAACGCCATTCCTGTCCACCTCAAACCCAACGATGGTTCTGGAATGCCTGTTATGTTGCAATATGAGCGGCATTTTATCCGTTACTAAAACGGGAGAATTATTTAGTGTCTCCAAAAGGTTCACTGGTTTTGAGTTTTGGCTTTTCTTCGGTGAAAAGTATTCCACCACCCAATTAACGAGCAACTCGCAATCTGAATCAGGATTATCAGCCTAATGGCTATGACTACGTTCACAGTGATAGAGTACTTCGACATTGGTCTTTGAAATCGAAATCCACCAATTGAGCGCTGTCAAGTGATCATCAGATTAAAAGAGAAAATAAAAATGTGAATCATACGGAATTCCTCGGGAAATGAATGCCACCCATAGATCTATATCTATTCAGCGTTGGGACCTTCTCGTACTGAATCGCACCCACCAGCTGTTCCAATCCATTTGTTCGTATCCACCAATCTTTTGAGTTCTTTCTGGCCTTCTAAATCAAAGCCTGGCGAAGACCTTGTAGCAGCGAAGGTTGGGTCGTAGAGAAAAAAAAAAGTCCCACCATCCCTCCAGGCAGCTTCAATCCAACTCTGCAAATTCCTAATGCTCGGAGGAAGAGGAGATTCCAACATTGGAAAATATAAGGGTTGCTGTGTCTGGGTCATTAGAGCTGAGCACGCCATAAGGAAATTTCGGTAACTTGGAAGAATAAGCATGGAGGTATGTAGAATTGGATAGGGAGGTTTACCCGCATCCCCATCCAGCGTCCCATAATTCTCTACCAATATGAACAACCTTTTCATTACAGAGCACGGCTCGACGAATATTCCCGCGGCTATGCCCTTGAAGTAAACCCTTGCGGAGAAGTTGGATGAGGCCTGTCGTCAGTAGGTATCAGAGGTAATTAACTCTGGTTTTTCTTTTTGATATATACCAGGTGTATGGCTTGAAGGTGGGCATGTTACCTGCGCAGTGTGCCAGAAGACGTCGCATTCCTTAAACGGCCGCTTGGACGATTTGCGCAGGACACCAGAACTCGAAGACGTTGAATATACTTCCTTTGAGCTTGGGGTTTTGAAAGGTTGAGACATATCGATGAAAGAATTTCCTGTGCAATGTATTAAATACTATTTACAAAGTGCAGATGAGAAGCACCTGTAGCTTCAGACACGGAGTTCTCGGCAAGATCGCCGACAAAGTGGTGTTCATAATGGGCTTCGCGTTGAGAAATCGACATGTATTCGAGGTTCATAGGGCATATTGCACATTTGAGGGATCCGGGTTCAACCGCTTCACCCCTTTGAGGTCCTGGCATCATTCAATTTATCGATTTTGAAGTCACTGCGATGTGACTAAGCTTGAAAGGTAAAGTTGGTGCATAACGTCAAAACTCAACGGGTACAGAACTCGACGAGAATGTGAAAACTGAACAGAGACGGGTGACAGAGTTCTAGCTTCACTGTTCAATTTCGAAGGTCATGACACCATGGGTCCCGTGACGCCAAACGATCTGTTTCTGGACGCGCGTCCTCCAGGATCATATACATCTCATCTGAACCATGTCCAGGTCATACGATCGCGGTACGATCCTTATTCTTTTCATGGAATTTGCTTGTTCATGAACTTTGTCATCAGCTCTCACCGTTTTCTCCCCCGACGGCCATCTCTTCCAAGTCCGTTTCCTTCGTCGAGAGTATACGTTTCTACCCATTAACATTACGTTGCGTTTTAAAGGTAGAGTACGCCCTTGAAGCAGTGAGAAAGGGAACTTGTGCTGTAAGTCATTCAATTGCGATGTATCATAGTTGTACTGAATAACTTAGGTCGGGGTCCGAGGCAAAAGTGTCGTGGTGCTCGGCGTCGAGAAGAAGTCGATTCTCCAACTCCAGGACCCCCGAACAGTTCGTAAAGTAGTAATGCTTGACGATCACATATGCCTAGCCTTTGCTGGTATGCTGGATAAACTTATGTCTTTTTTCAGTATTCACATCTCGTTATGCAGGTTTGACCGCAGATGGACGAGTCTTGATTGATAAAGCACGTATAGAATGTCAAAGTCATCGTCTTACCGTGGAGGATCCGGTGACCGTGGAGTATATCACCAGGCACATTGCTGGAATCCAACAGGTGCGCGTTGTCAATGATCATTTTAGCGGAAACGTTTTATCAGTTTTGTAGAGATACACGCAATCTGGCGGAGTTCGGCCATTCGGAATCTCTACGCTTATTGTTGGATTCGACCCTCATGACACCAAACCATATCTGTACCAAACAGAACCCAGCGGCATATACAGTGCATGGAAGGTATGGTCTTGCGGTATGTCCAGAGCCACGATTGTCATCAAATATTCTGTCTAGGCAAATGCCATCGGTCGATCCTCGAAAACTGTCCGTGAATTCTTGGAAAAGAACCATAGAGATGATATGACGCGAGAAGAGAGTATCAAGCTAACAGTGAAAAGTTTGTTGGAGGTGGTGCAAACCGGCGCCAAAAATATTGAGATTAGTGTGATGGAGAGCTATGGCAAAGTTACGGTCAGTTGCTTCGAGTCCCAAGGCCCAGCTTTTCACCCATCGCTGAATATCTTTTAGAACCTTGGGCTTTCCGAAATCGAAGCCATCGTTACAGAAATTGAAAGAGAAAAGGAGGCAGGTTCGTGATGTTAGACCTCTACGGCTTTGTATATTCTCACCAGGAATTTTACAGAGGCAGAAAGGAAGAGGTCACGACTAGCTGCAACTGCCGCTGGACAGGCGGCCATGGCCCAACGTGCAGGAGATCAATAATTTTTGGTCAATATTTATATCCTTGCGTTGTACAGTTACACACCTCTACGAAGATTTCCTAACACGTTTGCAATAAGTATGGGGAATACATACCCGTCAAGCCCCACTGAGTCCAAAACTATCTTCAGTCTGCCTACACATGAGGCCAACATCACGCTAAGTTTCTACTAGTCAGAGCCATGAGTTAATAGTTGCCAAAGTCATTATGTCAACCTTCATTACGTCAGCCAATCAGTGCACGATCGGGGGGTTATCATTTATGACTGTTTCGTAGTCGCGTCTGCTCCCTTTAAACGCTCACATTTCTGTGGTTCATATTCCCTCATGTCGCTAGTTATTCCAACACACAAGTCAACACCGGCCTTGCTCAAGCATGTTCTACTGTCCGAGATCCTGTCAGTAACGTCAACGATGCGCAAAAACCTGCGCTGGGCATCTTCAACTCCGGTTATGCTCGCCAGAGACTCTCCCGCTCTAGGGACAAACATGGGACTTAGGATCTCTTCTCCAGCTCATCAAACGCGTCGTTCCGGGAGGGGAAGTAGAGAGGCCGAACTTATGGTTGGATTCATGGAGCTAAAGAGGGGCGTGAAGGACATGAAAGGTTGGACACATTTCCTTTGCCATCTTCCTATAGTCTAACGTTTTATTGGGATAGATGTTCGAGACGCGGATCTTTCAGACCTCCTTGCACCTTTCTTTGCCATTCTCCGTTCACCTCTCTCCACAGGGCCGATCACATCCGCAGCATTATCGGCTCTTCACAGCTTCTTCGTCTGTGGCTTGATCGCTCCAGAGTCACGAGCACTATATTCTGCTCTGATAGAGCTCAGCAGTACCATATCACACTGCAAATTTGAAGCGAGTGATTCCTCTGGCGATGAAGTAGTGCTTCTTAAAATTATGACTGTTATTCAAGACTGCCTGTGCGGTGTGGTGGGAAGAGGCTTAGGCGACATAGAGGTGTGTGAAATGTTGGAGACGGTGCTCACAACCTGTTGTCAGATGCGCCTGAGCGGTTAGTCCGACTTTCTTGGATCGCTAACACTTTCTCACCCGTTCGTCCAGAAACCTTACGTCGCTCAGCAGAAACAACGATGCATACCCTCGTTAGAACCGTATTTTCGAAACTGTACACCCTTGACCCAGATGAAGAAGAAGCCAAACTTCTGGCTGTGCAGGATGACGACGCAAACGAAGGAGAGCTGAGGATGTCCGTCACCGCAAAAGAGGAAACATTTGTGGAAGAAGAGCAGCCTTCCAATGAATTAAGCGAAACTATGGACTACCAGGAAAAGCCAAAAACAGTGGAAGAAGAACAACCCCTTCAATCACCTCCTTCGCCAATTGACAGACCGGAATGTATGTCCTACCTTGTTGCTTCGCCCAACTTTTGATGTCCATTGCTCTACAGATGGCCTACCTTCAATACTCGAGCTCTTGCGTGTCCTCGTCAATGTTCTTGATCCAAACGATCAACAGCATACGGATTCGACGCGCTTAACTGCTCTAGGTATCCTCAATGCCGCATTCGAAGAATCGGGCCCCACCGTTGCACAATTCCCTTCCTTGAAAGCCATTGTCATTGACCCTGGGTGCAAATTCCTCTTCCAGCTTGCTCGGTCTGAAAATAACCTGGTCCTCCATCTCGCTTTGCGAACCATATCCACGATACTGGGTACAATGCGCACGCATTTGAAGCTACAGCAAGAGCTTTTCTTGACTTTTACCATCGACAGGCTTGCCCCCCCTAATTTGTCGCTATCTGGGAAATCCGCCACTCCCATTCTGAGCTCGTCGAAGTCTCGTGGGTTTTCACCCTTGCCGAGGCCAGGAACCCCTTCCGCCAATAGCCCGTTGTTGATGACCGTCGACAATGCTGAAACTGAGGGCCCAACACCGCCTACTAGATTATTAGTTCCACCTGCCCGTGGAGAGATCCGCGATTTGATTCTGGAAACCCTGGGCCACATTTCTGGCCATCCTAGCTTCATGGTTGACCTTTATATCAATTATGACTGTGATATTAATTGTGAAAATCTATTTGAACGACTCATCGACTTTTTGACCAAGGTAACATTTCTATTTTTCCCTACAATGTTTTTTTTTCTGATCCATCTCTTACCAGGCGGTGTATCCTGTACAGGGTATGGGCAACTTTGAAGTGCAAAGAAACGTTCAATACATCTGTTTGGAATTATTGCTTTCTTTCGTGAATGACATGGCTGCTCGTGCGAATGACGTAGGTTTGGAACATCATCCTCCGAATATACATTTCTCATCTTGAGTGGCTTTGGCGTTAGGGCCCATCTTTCCCGAAATGGCCCTCAGTAAGAATATTCCTGTTGCCTTCCAATAAATATCTGATCTATTATCGTTGGATTTCCAGAATACAGAATCCTTGCTTCAAGCCAAATCGAAGAAACAATTGATATTGACCGGTGCTATGCGCTTCAACGCCAAACCAAAGTCTGGCCTCGCCTTCCTTGAAGAGAATAAGTTAATTTATTCAGACCTTTCTTCCGAAATTTCAAAAGCACGCAGTCTTGCCATCTTTCTCAAAGCATCGACCAGGATCGATAAACGGCTTCTAGGAGATTTCCTCTCAAAGCCGGATAATCTTGAACTTTTGAAAGAATACATCAGTCTTTTTGATTTCAAGGATGTATGAGCCTGCAATCTTCACCCCTCCATTCCTGCTTCTAATTTTATTGTAACGCAGAAACCGGTAGCCGAGGCGATGAGAGAACTTCTGGAGGCCTTCCGGCTGCCTGGTGAATCTCAACAAATATCTCGAATTGCCGAAACCTTCGCATCGACATATTTTGCAGCAGGGCCTGGTGATTGACTCTTTTATTTCTTGGATCGTAACTGCATCTTGATCACTTCTTAGCTGAAATCAAAACCGAGGATGCCACCCACATTCTCGCTTATTCCATCATTATGCTAAATACTGATCAACATAACCCGCAAATTCGGGTTTGTTCTTTAACCTCGTCGCTACATTTGAATACTTACATGGCGAAAAGAAACGAATGACAATTGACGATTACAAACGGAATCTGAGGGGCGTAAACGACGGGTCAGATTTCTCGGCTGAATTTCTGGTACGCAGCAACCCCTTTCTACCCGAACTTTTTTCATGTCGTCCCAGCAAAATATCTACGACTCGATTCGCAAACGAGAAATTATTATGCCGGAAGAACATACGGGACAGCTTGGGTTTGAATACGCCTGGAAGGAACTTCTTGCTCGCTCAAGGCAAACCGGCAGGTCTTTTCCTCTGAGCCATCTTATTGGAATTAAACATCTCCATCCTATCCTCAAGGAGACTATCTGATCTGCAACACCGATGCATTTGACGTTGAAATGTTTAAAGCGGTCTGGCGACCTGTCATATCCGCCATTGCATATGCATTCATCACCTTTGAGGACGATTACATTATCCAACGCGCAATTGTAGGCTTCAGGCAATGCGCAACCCTCGCAGGACATTTCCGATTACCTGATGTCTTTGATTTCGTGGTCGTGTCACTCTCACAAGCCACCAGCTTGTTATCAGACACTCTTCCATCGCAAGTTCCCAACTATCCTATTATCAATATCGAAGGGCAATCCATTACGGTCTCGAGGTTGTCAGTGGAATTCGGAACTAATTTCAGAGGTCAACTTGCTGCCGTGGTGTTGTTTAACATCGTTAACGGCAACGGCAATGCATTAAGAGAAGGTTGGACTCAGGTTCGAATGCTCCTTCTCATGGATATCAGGCGTGTTGTTCATTCCCTTTTCTAGATATTTGAGATGTTCCAAAACCTTTTCCTTCATTCCCTCTTACCCATCAGGATGTTGCAAATGGAAGATTTCCTTGGTGGTGTCACCATGATCCCTCTTCGTGGTGGTCAGCCATTAAAATCCCACGTCAGGAGCGACGGTGGCTTGCTCTCTGCACTCTCCTCCTACTTGATGACACCATACAGTTCCGATATGGGGGTTCCTGATGCAACAGAAGCTGACGTCGAGAACACCCTTTCCACGATCGATTGTATCACATCCTGCAGATTAGATGAGCTTTACAGCCAAATTATGTAGGTCACTATATTTCCGTGATCACGATATTTACCCTGCCTCTGATAGACAACTGGAGCTTGAAGCACTAGTGGCAGCTATTCGTGCATTAGAGGCCCTTGCTCACGAACGAACCGTGGCCAAGCTACAAATTCATGCTGTGGACGCGACCCTCATTGATGACCAACCCTCCCAATTACCCTATGATCCAGCTTCGGTGTTTCTCCTCGAGATTATGGTCAGCATCACAAGCCAAGCCCCGCTATATATTGAAGAGTTATGGTGAGTTTGTCGGCCTCGTTAACAGCTTTAACGGTCCTAATCGCTCTGCAGGCCAATTGTGTTCGAACATCTACGGGCACTGCTCTCTTCTCCCGCACATTACAGCATTCTTCTCATCGAACGAGCTGTTGTTTGCCTCCTGCGCCTGTGTCAATTACTTGTCCAACACGTAAATTTCATTTACTTCCCCGATTTTTCCTTTTCACTCCTCTAAATGTAGACATCACTTCGGGATCAAATCTATGTCGCATTTGATCTGCTAACAGGTTTGCCCCCAACAATATCAAATTTGGTGGGAGAACAGGTTGTTTCCGGTCTTATCTTGGTGATCCAAAAACACAAGGATATTATTCGGTAAATTGTACTCAATATCATACAATACTCAAAATACTGATAGGCTTTACAGATCTCAGACGGAATGGAACCTTATTTTTGCGCTTATTCGGTCGACCTTAGCTCATGCTGAGGCAGCTCGGATGTCATTTGAGCTGATCGAAGCTTTAGCAGCCGAGGGACCAGACAATTCTATTTCTCTCGATAATTTCGCAGGCCTCCTCACCGTATTGGACGACTTCGCCGGCAGCGCAAGCACTTTACAAGAGCAACAACAACATAAAGGCCGTCGTGCTGAGCCTCTGTCTTCTTCCAGGTTCGTACCCTCGACCATTTTGAGTTCTGTCACCCTACCTTCTCTCCATACTAGTTCACCCACAATTTCTCGTGGAAAGAAGGCTGTCGACCTCCTTCCAGTGCTACACAAAAAGCTCCTAACATGGGTCCAATCGTCCTTGGTCGAAGAAACGTCTGGTAAGTAAGCCACGTTCCCACCTCGGACATTACCTTAGCTTTCGCAGCCTGGAAAACCATGGCCCTTCCTCTACTGGCGGCTCTTGGTCGCCAATCTGTCAATGCTGCAAGAGAAATTCGACATAATGCTATGAGTCACTTGCAGCGGATACTTCTGGGCTCTCCCATGACAAATGACGCCAACCAAGCCCAAGTCGAGGAGGTATTCAATCGAGTCATATTTCCCTTGGTGGACGAACTCCTGAAACCTCAAGTGGCGGCCAAGGACCCCCAAGGTATGATAGAATCGCGATTACGGGGATCTGCTTTATTGTGCAAAGTCTTTATGCACCTGGAACTGCGTGAAAGTCGAGCCAAAACCGATTTTAGGCTGCTTTGGATACAGGTACTGGACCTGCTTGATCGCTTGATGAACGTCAGTCGCGGAGATCAATTGGTAGGCCAAAATTTTGTTCAGTCAACTACGAAATTGTTCACCTCTGAACCCCACAGTACGAAGCTGTTCCAGAATCATTGAAGAATGTCCTCCTTGTGATGAACGCAGTTGGGATCCTCGTTCCACCCGGTTCAAACCAAGAAGATCTTCAAAAGACACTATGGTTGAATACCCATGAGCGAATGGAACGATTTCTACCTGGATTCCTTGTCGATGTCATTCCAACGTCTCCCCAAGGCCCCCTTCCAAATAATAATTAATTCTGTCATTAATCATAGGTGGTTCTCATTTTTCTAGAAACCTGTGCTACACGTACGGATGCCATACATTTTGATTATCATTTCAGAAAATGCATTTTGGATGTCCTAGTTGGATGCGATAAACGGAAATAGGAGATGCTCCAGGGTTTAAAGACTCACCTCATCCGCAAGTAAACACCTATAACGACGGCTGCAGGCCCCAGTGTGAAAAAAGTGAAGCGGATAATCCAGATACTGTTTTTGGAGCTCCAGTTTGACCTTGCTCCGCCCAGGTACAAAGTGAACATCAGAGCTGGGAACAGAAGGTACCCTGAGAGCCTGAGATGGGTTTTAGTATGAATTTACAATTCAGCCTCTCCACACTCAGCTCACCGATGATATCTCCATAACGCCTTTGCTTTTATCCCTCCGCCGAAAAGGGCGCCATCGGCCCAGACGCTTCCCGCACCTAAGACAACCTGGAAAAGAAACCAGACGATGCAGAGAATCCCGATGAACTGCAGGGAGGTTATTTCCTCCACGATAACTTGTCTTGGCAAACAAGCGTACCCCGTGCCATGTCGTGAAATGGTCTGCGCCACGCAACGATTTATTGTAGGAAACCGAAAAGGTTCCAAGCAAGATAGAAGGAAAGCCTAGGAAGAATATTACGCCTTGGTGGCGCATTAAACCTGCAGCATTGCCCCTCGGATCGGCGAAGGAGGTGGGCTGAAGCGTGATGATTCCTGGCACAAAAATGATACATAAATTTCATGTCGTTGAATGATCGCAAAGGTGAAAAGAGAAAGTCCCAGGGTCTGCAAGGGGGGGTGCAACGCAAACCATCCGGCCTCGAACGGAGCGTTGCCCAGCACCATTGCCCATGTAACGACCGTGATCATCTACATATGAAAGTCGTTGAATATCATAATGTACTTGTATGCACAGTTGTTCGAGAATCACCACTGTGCTGGCCTTTAACATAAAGTCAAGCCCTAGTTGATTTACAAGGGATTTCGCATACACACCAAGGCAATTTGGCGAGCCACACTATCCACCGCACGGCGCTCTGTGTTGGATAACTTGAGTTCTTTTGCAAAACCCATTTCTGCCGTAGCTGGGGTTTCTCGATGTTCCATGGTGGTGTATAACTCGCGGTCTGATATATATCAGAAGGC
>Ga0307509_10001159_pt1 | contig 45037 bp, 40 predicted proteins | sample 10_EM_MG_FD_202245 | JGI IMG/M metagenome (GOLD analysis project Ga0307509, IMG submission 202245) | Populus trichocarpa ectomycorrhiza microbial communities from riparian zone in the Pacific Northwest, United States - 10_EM | ecosystem: Host-associated > Plants > Roots > Unclassified | place... | reverse complement strand
GCCGGCTCGAGTCTAGTCCAGACCTGGGCTCGAGCCGGCTCGGCTCGTGGCACCCCCGGGCTCGAAGGGCTCGAGCCAGGCTCGGCTCGAGTCTGGCTCGAGTCCGCTTGGCTCGTGCACAACACTAGGCAGGAGTGGTGGTTCAGTTGCGGAGAGATTGCGATCTGCGGACTTGGGAACACGGTCCTTGAAGTGCCATATCCGTTCCCGGTAATGGAGGCGAGCTGGTGGGGCTGCGGGTGGACTGTTTTTGATATTAGTATTGGGATCATGACTACTTGATTGGATATCTATAGTATACTCGTCCTTATTCCCATGGAAGGACGGAAGGGACACCTGGCCACCACGATCTCTTGGGTGGGAAATGACATCGTTCCGTATGATCCCCACAACCCTATCATGTCCTGTGGAGAAGGCCAATGATGGTGGGTTTTTGTTCTTGCGATCTAGTGTGGTGGTGGTGGTGGTGGTGGTGCGGACGCCTTGGCGTTCTGAAGGTATCTTTACTACCCCGCTATGCCAATTGACAGCCGCCCCTGCGAGTGGCGTTCGGCCATCTTTAGTGTCTGCTTGGCCGGAATTGACGTCCTCTCGTGCCAAAAGCATCTTTACTATCCTCTCTTGCCCGTTCTCAGCAGCCAGCGAGAGTGGCGTTTGGCCAGACCTGGTGTCTGCCCGGTGTGGATTGACTCCCTCTTGCTGCAAAAGGATCTTTACTACGCCTTCACACCCGCTCTGAGCCGCCCATGCAAGCGGCGTTCGGCCATAAAAGGTGTCAGCCTGGTCGGGGTTGACGTCCCCTCGTTCCAAAAAGATCTGTACAATCCCCTCCCGGCCATTCTCAGCCGCCCATGAGAGCGGTGTTTGGCCATAAAGGGTGTCAGCCTGGTTGGGATCGACACGTCCATTTTCTAAAAGAGTCTTTACTACCCTCTCATGCCCGTTCTCAGCCGCCAGCGAGAGTGCCGTTCGGCCATATCTAGGGTCTGCGTAGTTTGGATTGACTTTGTCTCGTTCCAAAAGGATCTTTACTACGCCCTCGTGCCCGCTCAGAGCCGCCCACTCGAGTGGTGTTCGGCAATAAAAGGTGCCTGCCTGGTCGGGATCGAGGTCCTCTCGCTCTAAAAGAATCTTTACTACCCCCTCAGTCCCGTTCAGAGCCGCCCACAAGAGTGGCGTTCCGCCGTATTTGGGGTCTGCCTTGTTGGGATCGACGTCCTCTCGTTCCGAAAGGATCTTGACCACCCCCTCATGCCCTTTCGCAGCTGCCCAGTCTAGTGGCGTTCGGCCATCTTCGGTGTCAGCCCGGTTGGGATCGACTTGGGCTCGTTCCAAAAGGACCCTTACAACTCCCTCATGCCTTTTTCTAGCTGCCCATATGAGAGCCGTACTCCCCGTGCAATCGACCGCGTTGACGTCCCATTCTTTGATCCCCAGTAGATCAGGAAATACCTCCACTATCCCGAGAAATGATGCTCCGTGCAGTCCGGTAAAACCCGTAGGTCCTCCGATCCCGTCAAAATATGGGCCCGAGTCGGTATCTTTACTATTGCTCAATAACAGTAGCTGAGCAGATATATGTTCATCAAATCTAGCCAGAAGCCTCAGAGCGAGTGTTTTGACATTTTCTGTCATTCCCATTCTTGTATGCTTGCCCCAGTAACAAGAAGCATATTCCAGAAGGAGCAGTGTTGAGGGGGCCGAGTGAAGGGTAGGCGAAAGTTCCATAACCGATTCGAAATTCAGGTATGTCAAGCAAACCTCTGCAATTGTCGCGTGGGGACTAGAGAATAGGCTCGGATCGCTTAAGAGATACTCGTGCAGGGTGAAATGTACCAGTCGGACTATGGACGAAGATGCTTCAACCGTGACAAGACCCAGACATGGTGCTAGAAGCGTCCGTAACGCAGGGATATTTTCCGGATCCAGATCTGCCGACCCAATCTCCACTCCCAAGGCGTGACAGAGCTCCCCGGCCCGTAATGGCCGTTCCGAATACGACACCCACATCAAGACTTTCAGCCCGAGTGCTGATTTATTTCCCTTTTGCGCCCTCAGTCGGGTCAGAGTTGCCGTGTAGGCATCGTCCAGTCCATTGCCTTGCGACATATCTTCAAGTTTCTTTCTTCTCTGACGTATTGTCACCTCTGCCAGAATGGCGTCCATGTTTAGCGCAACAAGGAGGAACCTTCACACGGTCATTGGTAAGTATGCATCGGTATAGGATGAAAGTACAAAATGCTCATACGTACATATCGGACATCTTCTCCAACATAATCCTGATAATCCCCGCCCGCAAATCATTGCTCATCGCCTCTGGCTCGGTGTCCCTGTCTAACCTCATCTCGAGATAATTCCTGATATCATCCATGTTAGGGCTGATGGGTATCACAACCACCTTGGGGAAATATCTCCGGATATCATCGTTGACATGGGGCCTGGCGGTGAGGAATATTCTCGTCGTAGGAGACTCCCGGACAATGTCTCTTAGCAACTCGAGTAGCTCTGGGATATTCTTTGATAGGCATTCATCGACCGCATCGATACAGATGAAAACTTGTGGTAGAGAGGCGATAGCGGTCTTTAACATGCGCATTAAATCCGCACGCAGCGGCCTTCGACCACCAACCGCCCTTTTCCCATCCTGAAATGCCTTGCGTAAATCGTCCGGAATGCCACTCCTGCTGACCAGTTGTCTCAAAATCGCCCCTATCATGTTGGCGGTGGTCTGCTCTTGATGCGCAAGGAAGTCGTAGTACAGGCATGCAACGGTGATATCTCCCTTCCCGGCCTGATCGCACAGGCTGTCGATCACCAGAGAACTGTTATTTCTGGCTGTTAGTAACACTCGCTTCTTTCAAAGAATCCCGCTACATGCCTCAAATATGTCTTCCCCACTCCGGGATTCCCGGAGCAAAATAAGACGGCCGTATCTGTTCCACCCTCACCTCCCCTCCAATCCCGAAACTCCCTTGTATCCAAAAGCCAACCCCCGACACCGTCGAATCGGTCGGTGCGCACACCATGGTGTCTGCCTTCCGGCTCCAATATGGAGAGCCAGCGCATTATCTGCGCATCCTCATCGGATTTATAAACCGTCTCGTTGTAGCTCACGAATACATTGCCGCTGTTGATATTGCCGCTGTTGATATTGCTGTTTCTGAGTTCAATCGATTGTGGATACGTAGTCTGGGCCATGATGCTCTGTCCAAAGTATTGGATGTGTGTAGAAGTAGTGAAGAAATATGAATGGTTAATGGGGGGGTATACCGAAGCGTTCTATGCGCAATGCTGAAGAATAGCGGAGTGATTTGGCTCCTTTTGTAACAATCACGGTGCAACCTTTTAGATGCTAAGGAAATGGGAGGAATTGATTGAATTTCTGGAGCCCGACTTTGCCTCACATGTCAGCGCAAAACACGGTCCTATGCAGTGCGACCATACCGGTAGAACACATCTGAAAGATACAGCGAATCGACCGGTGTATTTGTGATAATAAAACAAGCTCCTGGAATAGTTGGGTGTCAGCGAGTGCGAATAATAAAACGACCAACGTAATCAAACGCCCCACCGCACTCTACTCGTAATTACAGGTAGAAAGCCGCAGAAGCCATTCAGTCCCAGAGCCGAAAAATGGCACATGCAGGTTTTTTCAAGGTGGAAAAAAGTCTGGCGAACTCCTCGCATCATGAATTTACCATATTTGACCCCATGATTGGTTGATTGGTTTACGAGCTAATCAAAGCCTGTTCGCCTCACTTACTGTACCGTAAAAACTCGAATAGAGGAAACATGTGCTAGGACGTTGGAGTTACCTCTCCTAGTAAGGCGCGTCGTATACCGGTATTCCTTTTATTTTGTCTCAACTGGGGGCTGAGTTTGCGGTGTTTTCCCCTCGCGTAGCTCAGAAGGGAAATTCCAACGTCCTAGCACATGTGTCTTCTATTTGAGTTTTTACGGTACCCTTAACCTTTGGTACAAAAACATTCTCTGTGTACTTTGTGCAACTAAAATGGGCAGCACCACAACCCAGGACTTCAAACAAGACTCTGGGGAAAATGAAAAGCCCCCATCCTAGCAGAAAAGGGCTTTGAACTGTTCCACCGCTTCTGGCGCGATATTGAACTGGTTAGAGACTTCCTGCATGGCCAAGCCAAAGAGAGAACAGTGACGACAATGTACTGGGCTGGCCCGGGCTTGCTTCTACAGTTATCACAGTGCGGTCACGATCCGCCTCAGCTTTTTTGTTTACTCTAGTATACATACAAGCAACTCGTTCAAGACCCCCCTAATCCACTTAAAGCGTCAAAACTCCTTCAAGTAGTGCAGCTGTCACAGGGTTATTCTTCGGGATCGGAGTTGTGGAAACCCGTACCATACGCCTGGCCGGTCCGCCCTATACAGTAGGTTGATAAGGGCAAGGCAGACCGCCTCTTCCCACAGAACTGTACTAGAATACTATCGGTTGCATTGAGCAGGTCTTTGATCCAATTGGCCTATTCCACCATGTTAACCTTTTCTGTTATTGATACTTATGTCATCCGGGATTCGGCCCCACAAAAAAAGCGAGCACGATAGTATCTTCGACACGTCTCATAGCCCAATTCAGTGACAGGGATTTCACCGGCATCTAGGGACGATGCACAGTACTATATACTCGAGTACTCGCGTATTGGGGGTAGCATGCACAAGAAGCCGCAGTCAGCTCATACAGAGGTAGAGGGCCTAAGTTTTGTAAGTTCCACAAGCGAGCCTGCTACCCTCACCCATTGTGGAACCTACAACCCTTAGGCCCGTACCTCCGTAGGCAATCCAGCCAATTACAGGGTCGAGTATGGTAAACTCATTGTGCCAAGAGTGGGCCAGACCTTTTTATTTTATTTTTTAGATGCTTATTCTCGGGCTTTCTGTCAAATCTACCCCTCACCAGGGCAAGTCTAAGCTACGCACACCACGTCAAACCCGGGGATCTTACCCGCCTTCGCACCAACCCCCCTTCCTGGTCTTTGGCGCCAGGTGTCCAGCCCATGCCCAGGGCAACCAGGGCAGCTCGTTCGCCAGACTTTTTTCCACCTCGATACCGTAATCGAACTAAGATTAGCTGTCGCTGCAGTCACACAAACTTAATCTTAAGTTAATGTATACTCCGTAGTACGCAAACCCAAGTCTGCCCCACTTTTGCTCAGTCCCTGGTACCGTAAAAACTAAAATAAACGAAAAATGTGCTATGTCGTTGGACTTGCCTCCTCTGGTAAGGTCTGGCGCTTTTTTGCTTTTGTGCATCTTTCAGAGCGGCTGAACAGCTCTTTTTTTGCAGTGTTTTTCGCCCCTTTTCCAAAGTAGGGAATTCTGGACTACATAGCACATTTTTCGTTTATTTTAGTTTTTATAGTACGAGTACTCGCCTATGGTAGAAAAGGATGGAAAACTTGGAGTGGCGAGACAAGAATTAGGAGTGAAGATTGATAAGGGGTAGTGGAAAAGTAGCGGTGTTGCGTGACGCCATTAACTTAGAGTATTTGCACCCTGTATTTAGATATGGTCCCAAATCTATGGACTTTTATTAAGATAGGATACGGCTAAGCTGAGACTACGGGAGAAGGAATCAATGCTTTTGGAATAGTTCTTTTAAGGGATCATAGAAATGAAGGGGTTGAACTGCATGATGATACTTGAAGACTTGTTCAATCTAGATTTCAAGTGTCCGCTAAGCCCAGAAATTTTCCACTGATGCAAACTGTCTGCCAACTACCCCGTGTGATCTTGCTGCCATCCTTTTCTACCGTGGGCGAGTACAGGAATGCAGCGGCGGTATTAACTTCCTTGCACAATCGCACAGGCTGCCGATGTCAGGGCACTGGTGTTTTTCATCGTCAGCCGCAGTCGCTTCTTGCCAGAATCCCACGATTACGGTAACCTAAGATGCAAGTACTGTACTCGAGTATGCCTTGCCCGTTCCCGGATTCCCGAAGTAAAACAGACAGCCTTATCTTCCCCACCCTTAGGCTCCTGAAACACGCCAGTCACCAACCCCCCCAGCCTCACCAACCCCCTCAACCCCCGACACTGTCCAATCGGCCGGTGCGAACGCGCTGATGCCTGTTAATTCAGCTCTAGTGGGGCGAGTTAACCCATTCTATATGCATCCTCGTTGGGGGTAAAGAAGGTATTAATGTTGGAACTGCTTGTTATGTTACCGCAGGGGGAATTGCCGTCGCCAATGTTGACCGATTTTGTATGTGCAGTCCGATCTACGTGATATCCGACCAGCGTAGATCAGGATCCGAATTTGAGTGTGTAACGAATTTTAAGGTGCCGCGATGTGCACTCGAGTACCGTACTCGAGTGCGAGTGCATGCCATTCTACCGGCCGATTTTGTGACTAGCCCTGTCCAGCTGATTGCAGCCCGTCATTTTTGGACTTTGATGGCGAAAACGATACACGGCGAAACGAAAAACCAATAACGCCAAGCAACTCACACTTACTTGTAAAATGATCGCACACTTCAGGGGCGGGGAAAATCTTTTCACTAACAACAATAACCTCAGGCTCACGTTCAACGATACCTGCTCCAACTAACTAACTAAGGGCGATTATAGGAGTATATATCAATCACAAAGACATCATATCCACCCATGAGGCACCACACTACTCCATGTGAGTCTCTCCTTCCCCCGTGAGCACTTCCGGCTAACTAAAAGGAAAACAAACACTTTCCCACCTCCAGGCTTCCAGCTCTTTCCGGCTGATCTTACAGTACTTCCGATTTTCTCCCGGCTTTCCCGAAGGCTGCACGATCCCAAAACTATCACGCATTCCCACATTCGCAATCCTTTCCCGGACGTATAAACCAAACGCCCAAAGCCGAAGCCATATGCCCGGGTCCTCAGCGCATATCCGAAGCCACAAACAAGCGCGCTCCCGGAAGCTATCAGAACAAAGGAAGCATCGGGAGAGTATGGCGAGTAGCACCATTTTCAACAGTCATTCCTTGCGATCCTGCCATTAGATTACCAACCAACCTTTCCTAAGACAACCATCTTGGCGACAGAAGCCATAGCTCCAACCAGTCCTCCATTTTAAATCAAAAGATTCCAGTTTCAAAATAACACATGGCAATAATGAAACCGACCTTAGAGAGTTTTCCTCAGCTCTCCACTATATTGGAAGTGGCTAGATGCTCCTCGGCATGCTCACGTTATTGTTTCACTGATCAGATAGTTTTCGGAAATGCGCGTAGGCTTTGTGAAGGGAGTTTGGATCGATACATCCACTGGAAAGCGGGAGAACCGGAAGGGAGAGTCAAACAGTTTGATTCCCGGGGGCTACAAACAATGGGAGTCTTTATCTTTCTTTTGCAGTAAGGGAGTGCGTGGGGGGAAAGGGGAACATGTGTGGGAGAGAACTGACTCGTGTGGTGATCTGTGGAAGGATAGGAGGACGACTCGACTTTGTTGTGATTTATATATATTTCTGCCTTTACGGTTAGTTAGTTGAGTGAGAGGGAGAAGTGAATGAGAGTGAGCGAACTTCCGCACCCACAGCAAACTCGTGAACTGGCGATCGTATTTTCGTTGCTTGAAGTCCTGGTATTTGGCCATTGGCGTTAACCCGTTTTTATGTTTGCTGTTTAGCTACATAGATGCTAGGTCACACCGGACCTCTCAGATAAAATGAAGTTCCCAGAATCTCCCGCTCTCTCAAGTCTACTGTATGCAGCCTCGTCACCCCCCCCCCCTCCCCCTGTTTTTCCAGCCGAATCTGAACAATTCCTGCGAGTGATAACCGATGAATAGAGTAATGATCTGCCATCACCTCAAAAGTGCACAGTAGATAACGAATTTCCCTCACTCAAGAGAAACAAATCCTCAAAGGAGAAATATGCTGCGAAATAAATTGAATATATCATACCAAACTGTGTGAATTTGTGTTACCCCTTCCACTCCTCCCTTTTTGTGAAAGAAAAAAAAACGTATCATACAACAGCATTATACAAGAATTCAATACCAAACACAAAGCCGAACCTATCATAATCCACCCTCACTTCTGCACAACCCTAATGTCAAACAAATACTCCCACCAGCCATAGCAGTAATCGCCCTAGCAGTCCAGCCACTCATAACTACTTTCTAAAAGATAGAGAAGAGACATTGGGGCATAATTCGCCTACTTGCCTGAGTCGGCATCTAAGCGACCCTGGAGCAACCTTTTGACCCCTTCATGCCCGCCCAGGGCAGCACACTGGAGTGGTGTTTGGAAATTATTGGCTCGCGTATCGGGGTTGACCTCCTTCCTGTCAAGGAGCAGCTTCACAATCTCCTCATACCCGTTCTCGGCAGCACACCAGAGTGGTGTTTGGCCATAATTGTGCCTCGAGTCGGGGTTGACCTCTTTCCGGCCAAGGAGCAGCTTCAAAACCCCTTCATGCCCACGCCTGGCAGCATGCCAGAGTGGTGTTCGGTTGAAATGGTCCCACGAGCCGGGGTTGACCTCTTTCCGGCCGAGGAGCAGCTTCATAATCCCCTCATGCCCACTCTCGGCAGCCCGGAAGAGCGGTGTTTGGCCATAGTAAGTGTCTCTCGAGTCGGGGTTGACCTCTTTCCGGTCAAGAAGCAGCTTCACAACCCCCTCATGTCCACTCCCGGCAGCCCGGAAGAGTGGTGTTTGGCCATCACGGTCTCTCGGGTCGGGGTTGACCTCTTTCCTCTGAAGAAGCAGCTTGACAATCCCTTCATGCCCACCCCGGGCAGCAGGCCAGAGCGCTGTTCGACCATAATTGTCCCTCGAATCGGGGTTGACATCCTTCCGGCCGAGGAGCAGCTTCACAATCCCCTCATGCCCACCCCCGACAGCACACAGGAGTGGTGTTTTGCCATCAATGTCGCTCGAGTCGGGGTTGACCTCTTTCCGGCCGAGGAGCAGCTTGACAATCCCTTCATGCCCACCCCGGGCAGCAGGCCAGAGCGCTGTTCGACCATAATTGTCCCTCGAATCGGGGTTGACCTCTTTCCGGCCGAGGAGCAGCTTCATAATCCCCTCATGCCCACTCTCGGCAGCCCGGAAGAGCGGTGTTTGGCCATAGTAAGTGTCTCTCGAGTCGGGGTTGACCTCTTTCCGGCCGAGGAGCAGCTTGACAATCCCCTCATGCCCACTCCTAGCAGCACACCGGAGTGGTGTTTGGCCATCAATGTCTCTCGAGTCGGGATTGACCTCTTTCCGGCCAAGGAGCATCCCGACAACCCCTTCATGCCCACCTACAGCAGCACACCGGAGTGGGGTTTGGCCCTTATTGTCTCTCGAGTCGGGGTTGACCTCCTTCCGGTAAAGGAGGAGCTTCACAATCCCCTCATGCCCACACCTGGAAGCCCACCAGAGTGGTGTTTGGCCATAATCGTCACTTGAGTCGGGGTTGACCTCCTTCCGGTCAAGGAGCAGCTTTACAACCCCCTCATGCCCACCCGCGGCAGCACACCAGAGTGGTGTTAGACCACCATTGCTTGCCGAGCCGGGGTTAACCTCTTTCCTGTGAAGAAGCAGCTTCACAATCCCCTCATGACCACGCTGGGCGGCACGCAAGAGTGGTGTTTCGCCATCATCGTTTCTCGAGTCGGGATTAACCTCTTTCCGATCAAGGAGCAGCTTGACAATCCCCTCATGCCCACCCCCGGCAGCACACTGGAGTGGTGTTTTCCCACCATTGGTTCTCGAGTCGGGGTTGATCTTTTTCTGGTCAAGGAGCAGCTTCGCAATCCCCTCATGCCCATCCCTGGCAGCACAGTGGAGTGGTGTTTGGCCATGATTGTCTCTCGAGTCGGGGTTGACTTCTTTCAGGCCAAGGAGCAGCTTCACAATCCCCTCATGCCCACCCCCGGCAGCACACTGGAGTGGTGTTTTCCCACCATCGTTTCTCGAGTCGGGTTTGATCTTTTTCTGGTCAAGGAGCAGCTTCGCAATCCCCTCATGCCCACCCTTGGCAGCACATAGGAGTGGTGTATTGCCAAACGTGTCTCGCGAGTTAGGGTTGACCTTTTTTCGGCCAAGAAGCAGCTTCGCGATCCCCTCATACCAGAGCGGTATGCTGCCATCATGGTCTCTCGAGCTGGGGTTGGCATCTTTCCGGTCAAGGAGCAGCTTCACAATCCCCTCATGCCCACCCTCGGCAGCACCTAGGAGTGGCGTTCTGCCATCATGGTTTCTCGAGTTGGGGTTGACATCTTTCCGCCTGAGGAGTAACTTCACCATCTCCTCATGTCCACTTTCGGAGGCCCATATCAATGGAGTACGGCCCCAGTCATCAGCCATGTCTGAACTACATCCTTTATCCTCTTCCAACAAGTCAATCGCAATCTCATCAAGCCCAAGGTATGCCGCGCAGTGAAGACCAGTGAATCCCTCAGAATGCCGTCTCTCCCGTTCGCGCGAATCGAAGTTCCCCCATAAAAGAAGCTTGGCCGATATATGTCCACCAAATTTACCAAGAAGCTGAAGCGCAAGTGATTTCACCCCTTCTGTAAGCCCATTTCTCGCATAGATTCCCCAATAACTAGAGGCATATTGCAGGAGACGGGTCTCTGCCGGGGCCATGTTAAGACCGAGCGACAGCTCATTGACGGAATCGAAGTTAAGATATGTCAAGCAAACCTCCGCCATCGTCGACCGGGGGTTCTCGAAATGTTCGGAATGGCTGTTGAAATATTCTTGAAGGGTAAAGTGTACCAGCCGGACAATTGAGCTCTCATCAACCGTGATGAGTCCTAAGCAGGAGGCTAACAAGGTTTTCTCAGATGGGATATTATTGTAGTTCATATCCCTGAACCCAACTTTGACCCCTAGCGCCTCGCATAGCTCCCCAATGTGCATTGGACGCTCCGAGTGAGAAATCCACATCAATGCCGCCATGCCGAGTGCTGATTTGCCTTTACCCTGACTCTTTATTCTGCCCAATGTAGCATCGTAGGCGCTGTCCAAACCGTGTCCACTTGTCATTTCATCTAGCCTTTCTTGCCTCTGGTGGATTGTCGCCTCCCCTAATATCGCAGCTATGCTCAAGGAAATGAGTAGAAATCTAGCCACTATTGTCAGCGATTACTCGCGGCTTCAATTATAGAATTTGCTATCACATACGCGTCAGGAATCCTTTCCGGAATGCGTTTCATAATATCAGCCTTGAGTGCAGGGCTCATCTCTCCCGAGTCCGAGTCATGCTTCAACCTCATTTCCAGATATTCCCTAATATCCTGACTATTTGGGCTGAACGGGATAACCTGCAGGCTCCCCGGAAGATATTTCTCTACCGCGCTTCGTGTGTGGGGCCTCCCAGTAATGAATAATCGGACGCCCGGCGACGTCTGAGAAATGGTTTGCAATGAGGTTAGAAGTTGGGATAGATGTTTATCTGAACATTCGTCTAAGGCATCAATACAAATGAATGTCCGATTCACGGGCGCAAGGGCCCTCCCCAAGAGCTTAACGGTTTCCACAACCTGGAGTCCTCGGCCCCCAATCTCGCTCCCTGCCCTCTTGAATTCTTCCTCGATCTCAGGGGGAACCATTTTTAACGCATTCACGACCTGTTTGGTGAGGGCACCGACCATGTTGGCAGCGGTTTGTCTCTCGTGGTCTTGGAAATCGCAATAGACGCATGCGACAGCGATATTCTCTCCGCGAAAGTGCTCAAGCAGCCTATCAATCACCAGAGAGCTAAGTGTTTTATCCAGTTAGCTATATCTCTCCCTCTGAAGTAATCATTTTTCCTACCTAAGAAATGTCTTTCCAACCCCAGGATTACCGGAACAAAACAAAGTAGCTTTGCCGGATTCACCTCCCCCGTCACGCCACCTGAGAAACTCATCGGTTTGCAGAAACCATTCCCCTAAGCCATCCTGTCTTCGATCCCTCACATCGTTGTGGCGTACATGAGGTTGTAGGGGTGATAGCCAATTCAAGACTTTGGCCTTTTCATCCGCATAGGTTATATTGGTAGTGATGTTGTTACTATGTATCTGGTTAAAACAGTTTTGATTGCCTGAAACGGTAGCATTCGGTTCGGGGCCCATATTCCTTTGTGGTGAAGGTGCTATTAAGGTTGCGAAAAGCGATAGAGTATCCCGAAGTTGAGAAAGCGATAGAATACCTTAAAGTTGAAGCTCAGCAAGAGCGGGGTAGTGGTAAGCGTACTTGAGCGAGGCTTGCGCCGAAGGTGATGAGCCATGTGAGGCTGAGAACGGCAATATTAACAACCCCCGAGCTGCCCATCTAGTAAAGCAATTTGGGCCAAAATTTTCATCTATCTGTGCAAAAATCCCTAGATTTTAGTTTCCAACCCTTTAAAACTCTGTACCTAGAGTGGCTGAGGAATTGTCAAGACAGATGTGGTGGATACATTGGTCTTGGGGCAGTTTCTGACCATTTTGTATGGGAAATAGCAAGGCTTGGCGCGGTTCTTCAACTTTTGCCTTACAGTGTTGCTCGCCAAAGTAGCCAACATTCCTGTAGTCCTTAGAGAGATATTTGAAAGCAATCTCGACCATAATATCTTTTTTTTCTTTCAGCTTTAGACTGAGTTGAATGGCAAGCGTGAAGTAAAGTTAGCATCATTTGGATTGTTAGTTTCGTAGTAGTACCAGCCCCGCTAGTGACAATTGAGCTCAGTAATTGATTGTGCCCCTTCCACCTACTCGCACACACTCCCCTCCCTTTTTCAAGGATTTTAATGGTCATAATATCGGGTATTGAGCAGTACTGAGGAACAGGGAACCGGGAAACAGTGTATCTACTAGTACTCTCTGAGGCGGAGGAAGCTACAAATCACTAACTATCACTGATAACAAACCCGCCCGGTAAATAAAGTCATCCAATTCACAATCAATTCACCTTGCTCTGGCTAATTCACAAACCCTTCACGCAATTCAAACTCAAAGAAAGAAAGAAAACCAAAGCGAAAAAGAATGCCCAACCTATTCCGGTTGTCCGACTATCTATCCCAGGTGACCCTCCTCTTGTAGTTCGCCTTCCTAAAAATTCCTTCGTCCGTTGACGGTCCTAACTGTTCTTCCGTTGTGCCGCGATAGTACCGTGGTTGAAAGAAAAATGTGACAGAGGAGAAAGCAAGCCCGAGCTAACACCACCTCCTTGTACGGTATTAGGTTAGGCATGACCTAATTACTGGCATCCGCCTCCCATAAAAGACGGGCACCGTATGTAGTTTCCTCCAAGCAAAGATCTACTCGGGCGCAAATTAAAGATCCGGAAAAAGTGACAAACAAAATGTATGGTTGCAACACAGATATTTCAAGTCACTTTTTCCGGATCTTTAATTTGCGCCCGAGTATCCTCAACAGTCATTCAAGCTCTGCTGAATAGTTCCTAACTAGCTAAAAATATCCTAACTAAGCAAAGGTGAAATTTATCCACAACAGTTCCGGTACTGTACTCATGCGGCTGGGTACTAAGTAAATCACTTGATCTTCACTCGGGTTTCCCAGACATGGATCGACGGGGACGGCCGAAACGACGGCAGCGTAACAAAACGGCAAAACGCCAAGGAATCTCACAACTCAAGAGGACGATCGCACATTTCAGGGAAGAAATATTTTCACCAATAACACTCACGCTCTCAACAACCGCTACATCAACAACAACTAACTACTGTAAGGCAAAGACAGGAGTATCTATCATCACAAGGTCCTCCTCCCATCAGTCAGCCTCTTCCAGGTGTGCCCTCCTTTCCCTTTCCATACTCCGATGCTAACAAAAGGAAAAAAACATCACTGCTCACACCCATTAGGCATATTCCCTCAGGGTACCAAACTCCCTTACAGTCTTGCCGGCTTTTCTCGCACCCTTTCCCAGCGGCTCCACCTATCCAAACCCCGCCTGCGTTCACGCACGGGAAATGCTTTCCCAAAAATCAAAGCATGCCGCCGAAGACAAAGAGCCTTCTGGATACTAAAGCGCTTTCTCTGAGACTACCTGAAGAACAAACAAGGCGACTATCCTGAGAACATGTCGCGCGGCCTCTCGCAATTTCGAACAGGGTTTTCCAAAGCTTTTCATGTATAATTTAGGCTTTCTCTTTTTTCCCCCCTAGCTCAGCAGGGCTAGGAGATAAGAGGGGGTCGAGCCCTTCCTTTGAACATTTTATTCACTTCCATTGTCGAGTAATTACAGGAATCAAAAATCACGCGGTTTACTTAGCACTCGGCCGCATGAGAAGACTATCACTTGATCTATGCCGGCCGGTATAGGTGAGACCCAACAAGCGTAGCTCACAATCAGAATTTAAGGATGTAAAAATTTTTAAGGTGCCGCGATATCTACATGCCACCCCGCCCGCCCATTTTGTGACTGGCCTCGTACAGCTGATTACCGTCCGTCATGCCTTGCGATCCTGCCATTAAGTTACCAGTCATTCCTAAGACAACCATCCCGGCGACAGAAGCCGTGGCTCCAACCTGTCCCCCGTTTTGCATGAAAGGTTTTCAGTTTCCAAATGACACATGAGAATAATGAAACCGACCTTAGAAAGAGAGTTTTCCTCAGCTCATCACTATTTTTGGAAGCCGTTAGATGCTGCTTGGCATGCTCACATTACTGTTTCACTATTTGGATGGTGATCGGGAACGCACGTAGGCTTTGGGAAGGGGGTTTGGATCGATACATCCACCGGAAAGCTGACGAACCGGAAGGGAGAATCAAAGAGTTGGATGCCCGGGGGCTACAAACAGTGGGAGTCTTTATCTTTCTTTTGTTAGCAAGGGAGTGCGTAGAGGGGAAAGGGGGACATGCGCGGGAGAGAATGGATATGTGTGGTACTTTGCGGAAGGACAGGAGGACAACTTTGTTATATATATTTCTGTCTTTACGGTTAGTGTGTTAGTTGAGTGAGAGAGAAGTGAATGTTAAAGGGCGAAATTCCCCACTCACCCCAAGGTCGCGCACTGGCGATCGTATTTTTGTTGCTTGAATTCCTGGTATTTGCCCTCGCCGTTAATCAGTTTATATGTTTGTTGTTTGGCTGCATAAATACTAGGTGATGCAGGCCCTCTCAGATAAAATGAAGTTCCCAGAACCTCCCACTCTCTCAGGTCTCCTGTATACAGCATCACCATACCCCCCTATTTTTTCTAACAGAACTTAAACAATTCCTACGAGTGATAACATATGAATAGAGTAATGATCTTCCATCACCTCAAAAGGGCACTAAGCATTACGAATTACCGTTACAGTATCCCAGAGGGTCGCGAGATTCTCGAGGTGCGAGAGTGGCGGCGCTCTGGGCCACTTGGCATGGATTTTCCCATGGTCAACCCTGCTTTTAAATTTCTTTGATACTTTTCTTGTTTGTTCTTGGGATTGGAGTTTCTCTTTTGGGCTAAGCCTTGAAATAAGTGGAGGCATGTACCCGTTTTTATGCTACGACTCTCGCAGCTCGAGAATCTCGCGACCCTCTGGGATACTCTACTCAAGAAAAACAAATCCTCAAATATTGTACAAAATAAATTCAATCTGTCATACTATACTATGTAAATTTGTGATACTCCCTCTTCTGCTCCCCCTTTTTTTGTGAAAACAAACAAACAAAGTATCATACAATATTATACAAAAATTGAATTCAAAGCACAAAGCCCAACTTATCATAACCCACCTTTACAACCCTAATGTCAAAACAAATACTCCCATCAACCATAGCAGTAATCACCCCAGCAGCCCAGCTACCCATAACTACTTTCCAAAAGGTAGGGAAGAGACATTGGGGCATAATTCGCCTACATATCGGACTCGGCATCTAAACTATCCTGGAGCAACTTCCTAACCCCTTCATGCCCATGCCGGGCAGCCCACGATAATGGTGTTTGGCCAGAATCGTCTCTCGAGCCAGGGTTGACCTCTTTCCGGTCAAGAAGCAGCTTCACAATTCCCTCATGCCCACGCCCAGCAGCCCGCAGGAGTGGTGTTTCGCCATCATTGTCTCTCGAGTCGGGGTTGACCTCTTTCCGGTCAAGAAGCAGCTTCACAATCTCCTCACGCCCACGATCGGCAGCACACCAGAGTGGTGTTTGGCCATCATTGTCTCTCGAGTCGGGGTTGATCTTTTTCCGGCCGAGGAGCAGCTTCACAATCCCCTCATGCCCACGCCAGACAGCATGCCAGAGTGGGGCCCGGCCGCAATGGTCTCTCAAGTCGGGGTAAACTTCCTTCCGGTCAAGGAGCAGCTTCAAAATCCCCTCATGCCCACCCAAGGCAGCCCACAGGAGTGGTGTTTTGCCATAAATGTCACTTGAGACGGGGCTGACCTCCTTCCGGTCAAGGAGCAGCTTCACAATCCCCTCATGCCCACCCCCGGCAGCAGGGTGGAGTGGTCTTTGGCAAGAACTGTCTCTCGAGTCGGGGTTGACCTCCTTCTGGTCAAGGAGCAGCTTCACAATCCCCTCATGCCCACCCCCGGCAGCACAGTGGAGTGGTGTTTTCCAATCATTGTTTCTCGAGTCGGGGTTGATCTTTTTCTGGTCAAGAAGCAGCTTCACAATCCCCTCATGCCCACCCTTAGCAGCACACCAGAGCGGTGTTTGGCCATCATTGTTTCTCGAGTCGGGGTTGATCTTTTTCCGGTCAAGGAGCAGCTTCACAATCCCCTCATGCCCACCCTCGGCGGCATATAGGAGTGGCGTATTGCCAAGCGTGTCTCTCGAGTTAGAGTTGACCTTTTTCCGCCCAAGGAGCAGCTTTGCGATCCCCTCATACCAGAGTGTTGTGCTGCCATCATGGTCTTTCGAGTTGGGGTTGGCATCTTTCCAGCCAAAGAGCAGCTTCACAACCCCCTCATGCCCACCCTTGGCAGCACATAGGAGTGGTGTCCTGCCATCGCTGTCCCTCGAGTCGGGGTTGACGTCTTTCCGCCCAAGGAGCAGCTTCACCATCTCCTCATGCCCGCTTTCGGAGGCCCACATCAATGGAGTACGGCCCCAGGCATCAGCCATGTCTGCACTATAACCCCTATCCGCTTCCAACAAGCCAATCGCAATCTCTTCAAGCCCAAGGTATGCTGCGCAGTGAAGACCAGTGAATCCCTCAGAATGCCGCCCCTCCCGTTCCAACCAATTAAAGTTCCCCCATAAAAGAAGCTTGGCCGATATATGTCCACCAAATTTACCAAGGAGCTGAAGTGCAAGTGATTTCACCCCTTCTGTAAGCCCATTTCTTGCATAGAGTCCCCAGTAGCTGGAGGCGTATTGGAGGAAGCGTGTCTCTGCAGGGGCGCTATCGAGAGTATATAAAATCTTATCAACGGAATCAAAGTTAAGATATGTCAAGCCAACCTCCGCCATCGTCGACCGGGGGTTCTCGAAATGTTCGGAATGCTCGTTGAAATATTCCTGAAGGGTAAAGTGTACCAGTCGGGCAATTGAGCTCTCATCCACGGTGACCAGTCCCAAGCAGGAGGCTAACAATGTCTTTTCCGAAGGGATATTGTCGTCGCCAATTTTCCTAGAGCCAATCTCGACTGCTAAGGCGTCACATAGCTCCCCGATGTGCATTGGGCGTTCTGAGAGAGAAATCCACATCAATGCAGACATTCCGAGTGCTGAGTTGCCTTTACTCTGACCCTTTATTCTATCCAATGTCGCATCATAGGCGCCGTCCAATCCGAGTCCGCTTGTCATTAAGTCGAGTCTTTCTCGCCTCTTGCGGATTGTCGCCTCAGATAATATCGCGTCTATACTCAAGGAAATGAGTAGAAATCTAGCCACTATTGTCAGCAATTACTCGCCGCTTCAATTATACAATTAACCATCACATACACGTCAGGAATCCTTTCCGGAATGCATTTCATAATATCGGCCTTGAGTGCAGGGGTCATCTCTTCCGAGCCTGAGTCATGCTTCAACCTCATCTCGAGATATTCCCGTATATCCTGCCTATTCGGACTGAACGGGATAACTTGCGCACTCTCCGGAAGATATTTCTCTACCGCGCTTCGAATGTGGGGCCTCCCAGTGATGAATAATCGGACGCCCGGCGACGTCTGGGAAACGGTTTGCAATGAGGTGAGAAGTTGAGATAGATGTTTATCTGAACATTCGTCTAAGGCATCAATACAAATGAATGCCCGCCTCATGGGTGCAAGGGCCCTCCCCAAGAGCTTAACCGTTTCCGAAACCTGGAGTCCTCGGCCCCCAACCTCGCGCCCTGCCCTCTTGAATTCTTCCTCGATCTCAGGGGGAACCATTTTTAACGCATTCACGACTTGCTTGGTGAGGGCACCAAGCATGTTCGCAGCAGTTTGTCTCTCGTGGTCTTGGAAATCGCAATAGACGCATGCGACAGCGATATTCTCCCCCCGAAAGTGCTCAAGCAACCTATCAATCACTAGCGAGCTATTGTTTCACTCAGTTAGCTATAACTTTCCCTCATAAGTAATGATTCTTCCTACCTAAGAAAGGTCTTTCCAACCCCTGGATTACCGGAACAAAACAGAGTAGCTTTGCCGGATTCACCTTCCCCGTCACGCCATCTGAGAAACTCATCGGTTTGCAAAAACCATTCCCCTAAATCCTGTCTTCGATTCCTCACATCGTTGTGGCGTACATGAGGTTGTAGGGGTGATAGCCAATTCAACACTTTGGCTTTTTCATCCGCATATGTTATATTGGTCGTGGTGTTGTTGCTATTTATTTGATTGAAACTGTGGATATGGCCTGCGCCAGTAGCATTCGGTTCTGGCTGTGTTGAACGGCCCATATTGCTTTGCGGTGAAGGTATTGTTAAGCTTTGCGAAAGCGATAGAATATCCCGAAGTTGAGAAAGCGATATGATACCTCGAAGTTGAAGCTCAGCAAGAGCGGGGTAGTCCTAAGCGTACCTGAGCGAGGCTGGCGCCAAAAATAAATAATGATCCATGTAAGGGCTTTCCACCAAGACCGGCTCACTACCTTCTAGCTGCCGATTTAGCAAGCAATTTGGGCCAAATTTTGATCTATATGTGCAAAAATCTCTACATTTTAGCTTCTAACTCTTTAAAACTGTATTTAGAGTGCCTGGGGAGTTGTCAAGAGAGCTATGGTTGATACATTGGTCTTGTGGCCGTCTCACCATTTTGTATGAGAAATGGCAAGGCTTGGCGCTGTTTTTCAATTTTAACCTTACGAGTACAATCTTGCATGTCATAGTAGCCAACAATTCCTGCAGTGCTTAGAGAGATATTTGAAAGTAATTTAGACCATAACACCAAATTTCCATCTTTTTTTTTCGGCCTGAGAATGTGTTGAATGGAACGCATGAAGTAAAGCTAGCATGAGTTGGGTTGTTAGTATTCTCCGTGGACAAAATTAACCGCGGATCAACCATCTATGGCAAAGCACTCCTACTCATCATGCTGCGCTGTCAACACCACTTAAAGAACTTTCTCTAGCTCAAATATGAATTTCTGCTATGTATTCTACCTTATACTTATATCCTTGATTTTTCCCCTCGCTTTTAGTGATGGTGGGGTTGGTGGTGGAGTGTCGTTGTCATGGCTTATTTTTCCCTCTTGGTTGATCCGCGGTTAATTTTGTCCACTGACAATATCATACCCACGGCTGCAGGTCTGGTACTGAAAAACAACAACCCGGGAAAATGACGAGTTGGGACAACCCATTGCCAATTGGGCAAAAGATGCGGGGGATTACTCAAAGGGAACTTAAGAGGAGTGTCTTGGAGGTCAATGGAAAAAGGTATACCGTAGCCGACGGCGCGTCAAGCTTGGGGACATAACTCCACCATAGTGGGTCTAGGAGCCACCCACGAAAGGTCCTCGAGCATCCTAAAAATTCGAAAAAAGGTCGATATGCAGGTGCAAGGATTATCGCACTCCGATTGGCCACAATCCTTGCACCTGCATACCGACTTTTTCGAATTTCTACAGCAGCTCTCAAGTACTCTATCATACGGTACATCGAACACGAGTTCCCCCAAAACACAAGATCTCCCCAAACACGAGATCCCCAAACCATTCTACTTCTACAGCTCGCGTTCTTAGTTTCCCGCCCACCACCCCGCTCCCGAAAGGAAGCGCCCACATCGCCAGCCGGGAGATATCGGTGCCAACGATCTCGAGCGACAAGGGCCGCGATCGGCTCACCCCAACGCCTCGTCGCCTCCGGCAGTGGGAACGGACTACATGGACAATTGGAAAAGGGTGCAGGTTTTTTCATCACGGAGTTTACCTGATTTTTCCTTTCTCGTGTTTTTCATAATAAATATCATTTAATGTATATGTTCTCAGCTTTGGAAGATTGGCAGTTAACTTCAGAAAAAAGTCACAATTCGCAATCAATTCACCTGAGCCAACCCAAGACGAACCGTGAGGGAGGAAAAAATCCAACCAGAAAGAAAGCCCAACCTATCCCGCTTGTCCGACTAGATATTTACAGGCGGCCCTCCTCTTGTTATGCGCGTCCCAATTTCTTTCGTCCGTTGACGTTCCAAACCTCTTCTCCGTTGGCCGCAGTACACTGGTTGACCGTTGTGGTACCGTACCGGTAGCGGAAAGAAAAAACGCGAGAGAAGAGAGGTTCTCGCCTTGCATTCAGTCCTCGCCCCTTGTTCGCCAAGACCAAGCAAAAGTCACCCCTGTATGATAGAAGACTATGGACCGCCTCCCTGTCCACCTTTCAACCTGAGCCCAGCGTACTACCCTTCCCAAGCAAACTTATATCATGAACCGCTCTCCGAGCTTTCTAAATCTGCAGACTAGCTAAGAAGTGCGAACTAAGTGGAGCCAAATTTTGTCCGCGACAGTACCAGCCTCGCGATTGGCAATCAGGTTCAGCAATCGATTGTGCCCCCCCCCCTCCCCGAGCTACCCACTCACACTCCCCTCTTTTTACAAGTATAATCTATTTAGGGATCCTAGTGGCCATAATATCGGGTATTTAGTAGTACTCATGCGACCGTGTGCTAAGTAAATTATGTGATCTTCATTCAGGTTTGCCAAACATTTTTACACTAGTAATTTGCTCTTTCTCTTTTTTTCCCTTTTGACACAGAAGGACCAGGATACATGAGGGGGGTCAAAGCCTTCCTTTGAGCATTTTACTCACCTCTAGTGTCGAGTAATTAGAGGAATCAAAATCACGTGATTTACTTAGCACTCGGCCGCATGAGTAGACTATCGCTTGGTCTATGCCGGTCGGTATAAGCGATACCCAACCGGCGCAGCTCAGAATCCGAATTTGACCAGGAAACGAATTCAAAAGTGCCGCGGCGCCCACATGCCACCCTACTCACCGTTTCTGTCACTAGCCTCGTACAGCTGATTACCGCGTCATGCCTTGCGATCCTGCAAATAAGTTACCAACCAACCATTCCTAAGGCATAAATAAAAACGAAAGACTATCTGGGTGGAAGGGGGCTAGACATTGGAGGAGGATGTCTTGATCTTCACTCTATATTCGCACTCAGAAGGGAGACAAGTCCTTAAATACATAACTTAGAAAACTTTGACATTTTAACTTCTTCATCGCCTAGACTCTTTCCCCACTATAACATTCGCTGCGTCTCTCCTCACTCTGTCCAACCTCCCCTGATTTATTCGCTTCCATTCCTTCCATTTACTCCGCTTCAACTCTCTTCCGTTCCTAATGCTTCTTCTTCTTCCCCTTCCCTTCCCTTCCCTTCCCTTCTTCCTCACCTCTTCAATGCTCACCCAGCCCCTACCCCGCCCTCCGTTTTCTAGATTATTCGTGTTAGTCCTAAATGTGAGAAGTGATGAATTTCAGATATGCAGGCGTTGTTCTTGAGACGTCAAGATCCTGCTATGAATCAAAGCGCCGGTAACTCACAATAATACAACCATCTTGGCGACAGAAGGCGTGGCTCTAACTGGTCCCCCGTTATATATCAATAGTTTCCAATTTCAAAATGACACATGACACAATAATGGGACCTGTCTTAAGGAGAGCTTTCCTCAGCTCACCACAATGTTGGAAGCCGTTAGATGCTGTTCGGCATGCTCACATTATTGTTTCATTATTCAGAGATTTTTCGGGAATGCGCGTAAGCTCTGCGAATGCGTTTTGGATCGATCGGTACATCCACTGGAGGACTGAAGAACCGGAAGGAAGAGTGAAATAGTTGGATGCCCGGGGGTTATGAACAGTGGGAGCTTTTGACTTTCCTATGTTGGCAAGCGAGTGCGTAGAGGGGAAAGGGCGACATATATGGGAGAGAATGGATATGTGTGGTGGGCTGTGGTATTTGGCCTTCGCCGTGAATCCGTTTATGTTTCTGTTTGGCTGCATAAAGACTAGGTCACACAGGCCCTTTCAGATGAAATGAAGTTTCCAGAATCTCTCGCTCTCTCAAGTCTACTGTATACAGCCTCGTAATCCCTCCTGTTTTTTCCAACCGAATTTAAACACTTCCTACGAGTGATAACCGATGAATAGAGTAGTGGTCCGGCATCACCTCAAGAGCACTGAACATAACGAATTACCCCCGCTCAAGAAAAACATATCCCCAAAGGAGAAATATTCTGCGATATAAATTCAATATATCATACCAAACTGTGGAAATTTGTGATACCCCCTCCTTCCCCTTTTTTTGTGAAAAAAACAAAAAGAGCAAAGTATCATACAATATTATTATCATACAAAAGTTCGATTCAAAACACAAAGCCCAACCTATTACAACCCACCCTCACGTCTTAAAAACACTAACGCCAAACATAGACTCCCATTAGCCATAGCAGTAATCGCCTTAGCAATCCAGCTACCCATTGGACTTTCTGAAAGGTAAGGGAAGAGACATTGGGGCATAATACGCCTACATATCTGACTCGGTATCTAAACGACCCCGGAGCAACTTTCTAATCCCCTTATACTTATGCCAGTCAGCCCACCATAATGGTGTTCGGCCATAATTGTCACTCGAGTCGGCATTGACCTCTTTTCGGTCAAGGAGCAGCTTTACAGTGCTCTCACGTCCACGCTTAGCAGCCAGCAGGAGTGGTGTTTGGCCATCATCGTTCGTCGAGTCGGGGTTGACCCCTTTCCGGTCGAGGAGTAGCTTCACAATCCCCTCACGCCCATTCTTGGCAGCACACAAGAGTGGTGTTTGGCCACCATCGTTTCTCGAGTCGGGATTAACGCCTTTCTGGCCAAGGAGCAGCTTCACAATCCCCTCATGCCCACCCTCGGCGGCATATATGAGTGGTGTATTGCCAAACGTGTCTTTCGAGTTAGGGTTGACCTTTTTCCGGCCATGGAGCAGCTTCGCGATCCCCTCATACCAGAGCGGCGTGCTGCCATCATGGTCTTTCGAGTTGCGGTTGACATCTTTCCGCCTAAGGAGTAGATTCACCATGTCCTCATGCCCGCTTTCCGCAGCCCACATCAATGGAGTACGGCCCCTGGCATCAACCATGTCTGCACTACAGCCTTTATCCTCCTCCAACAATCTAATGGCAATCTCATCAAGCCCAAGGTATGCTGCGCAGTGAAGGCCAGTGAACCCCCCAGGATGCCGTCTCCACCGTTCCCCCCAACCGAAGTTCCCCAATAAAAGTAGCCTGGCTGATATATGTCCACCGAATTTACCAAGCAGCTGAAGCGCAAGTGATTTCACCCCTTCTGTAGGCCTATTTCTTGCATAGAGTCCCCAGTGGGTGGAGGCGTATTGGAGGAAGGGTGTCTCTGCAGGGGCCTTTTCAAGAATATATGAAATATTATCAACGGAATCAAAGTTAAGATATGTCAAGCAAACCTCGGCCATTGCCGTATGGGGGCTTTCGAAATATTCAGAATGCCGGTTGAAATATTCTTGAAGGGTAAAGTGTACCAGCCGGACAATTGAGCTCTCATCCACGGTGACAAGCCCCAAGCAGGAGGCTAACAATGTCTTTTCCGAAGGGATATTATCATAGTCCATATTTCTAGAGCCAATCTCAACTGCTAAGGCATCACATAGCTCCCCGATGTGCATTGGGCGTTCCGAGCAAGAAATCCACATCAATGCAGCCATGCCGAGTGTTGATTTGCCTTTACTCTGACCCTTTATTCTATCCAAAGTCGCATCGTAGGCGCCGTCCAATCCGAGTCCACTCGTCATCAAGTCGAGCCTTTCTCGCCTCTTGCGGATTGTCGCTTCAGATAATATCGCGTCTATACTCAAGGAAATGAGTAGAAATCTAGCCACTATTGTCAGCGATTACTCGCCACTTCAGATATAGAATTGGCCATCACATACATGTCAGGAATCTTTTCCGGAATGCGTTTCATAATATCGGCCTTGAGTGCGGGGCTCATCTCTTCCGAGTCCGAGTCATGCTTCAACCTCATCTCGAGATATTCCCGTATATCTTGACTATTTGGGCTGAATGGGATAACCTGCACGCTCCCCGCAAGATATTTCTCTACCGCACTTCGAATATGGGGCCTCCCAGTAATGAATAATCGGACGCCCGGCGCGGTCTGAGAAATGGTTTGCAATGAGGATAGTAGTTGAGATAGGTGTTTATCTGAACATTCATCTAGGGCATCAATACAAATGAATGTCCGCTTCACGGGTGCAAGGGCCCTCCCCAAGAGCTTAACGGCTTCCGAAACCCGGAGTCCTCGGCTCTCAGCCTCGCTCCCTGCTCTCTTGAATTCTTCCTCGATCTCAGGGGGAACCATTCTTAGCGCATTCACAAGCTGCCTGGTGAGGGCACCGACCATGTTCGCCGCGGTTTGTCTCTCTTGGTCCTGGAAATCGGAATAGACGCAGGCGACAGCGATATTCTCTCCCCCAAAGTGCTCAAGCAACCTATCAATCACTAGCGAGCTATTGTTTCACCCAGTTAGCTAAAAAATTTCCTTATCAGTAATCATTCCTCCTACCTAAGAAAGGTCTTTCCAACCCCGGGATTACCGGAACAAAACAGAGTAGCTTTGCTGGATTCACCTTCCCCATCACGCCATCTGAGAAACTCATCGGTTTGCAAATACCATTCCCCTAGGCCATCCTGTCTTCGGGCCCTCACATCATTGTGACGCACAAGGGGTTGTAGGGGTGATAGCCAATTCAAGACTTTGGCCTTTTCATCCACATATGTTATATTGGTAGTGGTGTTGTTGCTATTTATTTGGTTAAAACTGCTTATATGGCCTGTGCCGGTAGCATTCGGTTCGGGGTGTGTTGATGGGTCCATATTCCTTTGTGGTGAAGGTGCTGTTAAGGTTGCGAAAGCGATAGAGTATCCCGAAGTTGAGAAAGCTATCGAATACCCCGAGCTTGAAGCTCAGCAAGAGCGGGGTAGTGGTAAGCGTACTCGAGTACTTGAGCGAGGCTGGCGCCAAAAATGATGAGTCATTTAAGGATTTTCCACTGAGAACGGCCATATTCACAACCATAGCTACCGATCTAGTAAAGCAGTTTGGGCCAAATTTTCATCTATGTGCAAAATCCTTAGATTTTAACTTCCTACCCTTTAAAACTGTATTTAGAATGACTGAGGAATTGTCAAGAGCGCTATGGTGGATGTTGGCGCAGTCTCCAATCTTTTTATATGGCAAATGGCAAGTCTTGGCGCTATCTTTCAACTCTAACCTTACAATCTTGCATGCCACACTAACCAACAATTCCTACAGTGCTTAGAGAGATATTTGAAAGCGATTCAGACCATAATATCAACTTTTAATTGTTATTTTCAGCTCCAGAATGTATTCAATGAAAAGCGCAAAGTAAAGTTAGCGTGATTTGGGTTCTTAGTATCGTGGTGTGGCGGGCTTTCCCCAGGGGGCGTTCTTTCATGGGTGTTGGTCTTATCTGCGAGTAACTTAGAATAGATAGCAATTCATGATCTTTGCTTGGGGAGGCGTCACGCTTCCGCAGGGGTGGCTGTTGCCTAGCCTTGGCAGACAGGGGCTCCATGTAAATTATAGTACGATCTTTGGCTTCTCTGGCGCTTTCCCCTACCACAGTGACCATTGTGACAACGAGGGAACACAGCACAACGGAGGAACCATTGGACTGTGAACTGAGGATGGAATTGCCCTGTACCTAATTAGTCGGACAACCTGTAAGGTTGGGCTTTCTCGCCGTGGGATTTTCTCTCCTTTGTGCGGTTCTCCGGGCTGGCTTTGGATCAAGGTTTGCGTAGCTTAGTGGATTTGAATCGATCGTGACTTGTGTGATTTTCCTTTCTGGTTAAGATTTCCTGATAGCGACAGTTGTTTGCCCACACCTCTTTCATTCCGCAGGGTAGTTACACTTGCCCGGCCTCTTTTGTTTTCAGTACCAAGCGCTCTACTTGACAATTTAAAAAGCCTCCGGACGCTTTGGTGCCAAGATTGGTGTTAATAAGTGCCGGGTATTCGGAGACTTTTTAAGTGGCCAAGTAATAACAATCAGGTTCGGCAATCGAGTGTGTCCCCCCACCTATAACAGTTAGTACACAATCTCCCTCTTTTTATAATTTATCACTCGAGTTTCGAAATTTGTGGGACAACCGGTTTCCCCCACAAAAAAAACAGGAATATTCCGAACCATCAATATCACAAAAATATTAAAAAATCCAGATATCATACTATATAAATAGCTTCAATTACCTCCGGGAATTAACTACACAGATTTTGGAAGGTTCTTGTAAAAGGAATGCCTGTCTATAACTGCTGCAGTTGAAATTACCTCCAATGACACTGCCTCACAGCAGTTTTTTTTAGTGTGGCAACGAGAATAATATAAATCCCCACATGCTCAATATAACTAGTGGTGCAGGAACGATATCTACATTCATAAAACAAGAATAGGCAAAGTTGAGAAGCAATAGGACCAGTGTTTGAAATTATCTTCAGCTCAAGGTTGAAATCCAAGTTGGTATCAATGTGTGAAAGCTCCATGTTTTGATGTGTATTCAGGCTTGTCCCACTATTATCTTCACTTGTATGTATTTAAGGATTTAGTGGTCATAATATCAGGTATTCAGTAGTACTCATGAGGTCGCGTGCTAAGCAAATTATGTGATCTTCATTCAAGATTGCCAATGATTTTTATGCGTAATTTGTTCTTTCTCTGTTTTTCCTGCTGGAAATGATCCGTCGTCGGCTGAGTACTTTAAGCGGTGGGCAGAATAAAGTGTTTGCAGACCGCTTGATGGGTAGAGACAGTCTGGACGGAACTTTACCGAGGGTGAAAACAAGAGAGAGATTCAAGGTCAAAATGAGAGTCGCGTTAAGAGCAGTTTCGTTGGTTTTAGTTTACCGTGTAGAAAGAACTTGTTGAGTGGAGAGAAGAGAAGAAAAGCGAAACAAAACAGAGCGCAAAGAAGACAAATGGGCCCCATAACCGATGGCAACCAGGTCAGCGGTATGACTAAGCTTCGGCGAACAACCCAAGATATCCAACATTTCCCTTTTAGCTCAGAAGGACCAGGAAGCAGGGGGGGTCAAGGCCTTCCTTTGGGCATTTTACCTACTCTCATTGTCAAGTAATTAGAGGAATCAAATCACGTGATTTACATAGCACTCGGCCGCATGAGTAGACTATCACTTGATCTATGCTGGCCGGTATAACTGATACTCAACCGGCGTAGCTCAGAATCCGAATTTGAGCAGAGAACCAATTCCAAGGTGCCGAGATGTTTACATGCCATCCTACTCGCCGTTTTTGTCGGAAGCCTCATATAGCTGATTACCGTCCGTCATGCCTGGCGATCCCACCGTTAAGTTTGATGGAGTAACCCCATCGTGGTATGTTAGGTTAGGGCACACTTGTAGGTGTGAGTAGGGCTATTGACTAGACCGCACGGCGGTGACTGGTGTTGTGTGGTAGGAGCCCACTGTGCGGGCCACCACAAACTGTATCTAGTCTGAGCTGCGTTCCTTTCTCTGTACGAGAACTTCTCATGGTTAACACACTCCTTTGCGAACACACTTGTCATATATATCAAATATCGAACACATCTCAGTTTTCCTATCAGCGACTGACCCGGATCGTTCTCGTGACGACAGATCCGATCATAGCTGTGTCCTTGCGGTGCCTGTACGACGGCATATTCCCTGCGCGGAAACCAGACCTCCATCAAAGTTACCAACCAACCACCTAAGATAACCATCCCGGCGACAGAAGCCGTGGCTCCAACTATCCCCCCGTTTTGCACCAAAAGTTTCTAGTTTCAAAAAACACATGACAATAGTGGAACCGGCCTTAGAAAGAGAGTTTTCCTCAGCTAACCACTATATCGGAAGCCGTTAAATGCTGCTCGGCATGTTGGCATTATTGTTTCACTATTCGGACAGTTTTCGGGAATCCCCATAGGCTTTGGGGAGGGACTTGTGGTCGGTGCATTCACCGGGAAGCCGAAGAGCAGGAAGGTGAGGGAGCTGAATGTCTGGGGGCTACGAACAGTGGGATCGCTATCTTTCTTTTTTTGACAAGGGAGTGCGTAAAGGGGAAAGGGGGACATTTATGGGAGAGAATGGATATCTTTGGTGATCTGTGGTATTTGGCTACCGCTGATCAGTTCATATGTTTGCTGTTTGGCTGCATAAAGATTAGGTCACACAGGCCCTCTCAGATAAAATGAAATTCCCAGAACCTGGCCCTCTCTCAAGTCTCCCGTATACAGCCCCGTCACTCGCCCGCCCTCCCCTTCCAACCGGACCTAAACGACCCCTACGAGTGATAACCGATGAATAGAGTAATGAACTGCCAGCACCTCAAAAGGGCACTGTACATAACGAATTATCCTCGCTCGAGAAAGACAAATCTTCAAAGGAGAAATATTCTGCGAAATAAATTCAATACACCATACTAGTACCAAACGGTGTAGGCTTGTGATACCCCATCCGCTCCTCCTTTTTTTTTGTGAAAAATAAAAAGAGCAGTATCATACAATATTATTATACAAAAGTTTAATTCAAAACACAAAGCCCAACCTACCATAACCCACTCTCACTTCTTAACAACCCTAACGCCAAACAAATACTCCCATCAACCATAGCAGTAATGTCCCCTGCAGTCCAGCTACCCATAGCTACTTTCTGGAAGGTAGGGAAGAGACATTGGGGCATAATTTGCTTACTTATCTGACTCGGCATCTAAACGACCCTAGAGCAACTTTTCAATCACCTCATGCCCGTACTAGGTAGCCCACCGTAATGGTGTTAGGTCATCATGGTCTCTCGAGTCGGGGTTGACCTTTTTCTGGCCGAGTAGCAGCTCCACAATCCCCTGATGCCCATCCTCGGCAGCACACGATAGTGGTGTCCGGCCATGATAATTGTCTCTCGAGTCGGGGTTGACCTCTTTCCGGCCGAGGAGCAGCTTCACAATCCCCTCATGACCACCCTTGGCAGCACACCAGAGTGGCGTTTTGCCATTATTCTTTCCCGTGTCGGGGTTGATCTCTCTCCAGCCAAGGAGCAGCTTCACAATCCCTTCATGCCCACCCTTGGCGGCATATAGGAGTGGTGTATTGCCAGACGTGTCTCTCGAGTTAGGGTTGACCTTTTTCCGCCTAAGGAGCAGCTTCACGATCCCTTCATACCAGAGTGGTGAGCTGCCATCATGGTTTTTCGAGTTGGGGTTGACACCCCTCCAGCCAAGGAGTGGCTTCACCATCTCCTCATGCCAGCTTTCGGAGGCCCACATCAATGGAGTACGGCCCCAGGTATCGGCCATGTCTGCACTACAGCCTTCGCCTCCTTCCAACAAGCCAATCGCAATCTCATCAAGCCCAAGGTATGCCGCGCAGTGAATACCAGCGAATCCCTCAGAATGTCGTCTCCTCCCTTCCCTTCGATCAAAGTTCCCCCATACAAGAAGCTTGGCCGATATATGCCCACCAAACCTACCAAGCAGCTGAAGCGCAAGTGATCTCACCCTTGCTGTAAGCCCATTTCTTGCATAGAGTCCCCAGTTGCTGGAGGCATATTGGAGGAAGCGTGTCTCTGCCGGGGCGCTATCAAGAGTATATGAAATCTTATTAATGGAATCAAAGTTAAGATACGTCAAGCAAACCTCCGCCATTGCCGAATGAGGGTTTTGAAAATGTTCGGAATGTCGATTGAAATATTTTTGAAGGGTAAAGTGTACCAGCCGAACAATTGAGCTCTCGTCCACAGTGACAAGTCCCAAGCAGGAGGCTAACAATGTTTGTTCGGAGGTATTGTCGTAGTGCATATCACTAGAGCCAATCTCAACTGCCAAGGCCTCACATAGCTCCCCAATGTGCACAGGACGTTCCGCGAGAGAAATCCACATCAATGCAGCCATGCCGAGTGTTGAGTTGCCTTTACCCTGACCCTTTATTCTATCTAATGTCGCATCATAGGCGCCATCCAATCCGAGCCCACTTGTCATCAAGTCGAGTTTTTCTCGCCTCTTGCGGATTGTCGCCTCAGATAATATCGCGTCTATGCTCAAGGAAATGAGTAGAAATCTAGCCATTGTTGTCAGCGATTACTCGCCACTTCAATTATAGAATTACCCATAACATACACGGCTGGGATCTTTTCCGGAATGTGTTTCATAATATCAGCCTTGAGTGCAGGGCTCATCTCTTCCGAGTCCGAGTCGTTCTTCAACCTCATCTCTCTAGAAATTCCCGTATATCCTGACTATTTGGGCTGAACGGGATAGCCCGCACTCTCCCCGGAAGATATTTCTCTATGACATTTCGAATGTGGGGTCTGCCAGTAATGAATAATCGGACGCCTGGCGACGTCCGAGAAACGATTTGCAATGAGGTGAGAAGTTGAGATAAATGTTTATCAGAAAATCCATCTAGGGCATCAATACAAATAAATGTTCGCTTCGCTGGTGCAAGGGCTCTCCCCAAGAGCTTAACGGTTTCCGAAACCTGGAGCCTTCGGCCCCCAACTTCGCGCCGTGCTCTCTTGAATGCTTCCTCGATCTCAGGGGGAACCATTCTTAATGCACTCACTACTTGCTTGCTGAGGGCACCGACTATGTTCGCAGCAGTTTGTCCCTCGTGGTCCTTGAAATCGCAATAGATGCGGGCGACAGCGATGTTCTCCCCCCCCCAAAGTGCTCAAGCAACCTATCAATCACCAGAGAGCTAGTGTTTTACCAAGTTAGCCCCAACTTTCCCTCATAAGTAATCATTTTTCCTACCTAATAAAAGTCTTTCCAACCCCGGGATTACCGGAACAAAACAAAGTAGCTTTGCCGGATTCACCTTCCCCGTCACGCCATCTGAGAAACTCATCGGTTTGCAAAAACCATTCCCTAATCATCCTGCCTTCGATTCCCCACATCGTTGTGGCGTACATGAGGTTGTAGGGGTGATAGCCAATTCAAGACTTTGGCCTTTTCATCCACGCACGCTATATTGGTAGCGATGTTGTTACAATTTGTCTGGTTAAAACAGTTTTGATTGCCTGTGATGGTGGCATTCGGTTCCAGCTGTGTTGAAGGGCCCATATCGCTTCACGGTGGACGTGCTATTAAGATGGTGAAAACGATAAAATAGCTCGATGTTGGAGCTCAGCAAAACTGGGTTCGCGTTATGATATGTTAAAAAAGATTTTTTGGGGAAAGAGAGACACTGCTGCAATGTCCTGGCCGCAACAAAAGTACTGATTCCAAGATTGTGCTCGTGTCCAAGGCGTCGCTGGGGATCTCCTCCATGAGAAATGGATGCAAACTTACTACGACGAATGGGGAAGACAAATCTTGGTTGAGAAACATAAGTACTCGGGGGGTATCTTAAGTTGGACAGCATCGGTATATGGTAATTAGCTAGCGTTTAAAACATACTGTACGTGTACCGTAAAATCTCGTGAAATCCACCATCTCCGGCAGCCCCTAATCTCTGGGGTTTGAGTCAAAAGTTCTCAAGAAGGATTAGTGCTTTCCTGACACGGTATAGCCTGAGTCATTTGGCTGTGTTAGATCTTGTTAATCCGACAAGCTAAACCTATCTTGGGCTGATGTCGCCATTTGCTGGGGAATAACCTGCGATCCAGATTCTCGCTCCAAGCTCCAGATTTTTCTAGATTCCTACGGGAAGTCCTTCAATAGATCTGATTAAGAAAATGGCGCGACCTGGGAAATTTTGTTTTTAGATTAATGGCATTCAAAGAGTATTCTTCCTTAACCGGAAACAAATACCTTGGCATCTCAAACTGAGGCATATTCCACCGATCTCTTTGTTGGCAGCGAAGGACTGAGGCCTTGTTCGGTTGCGATGGTTCCGTTCCGTTGTCCCATACAAATGACCGTTTCAAAAAGAAGAGATCATCGATTCATTCTGTTTGGTCTGTTGAACCCTCCTGTTCGTCGACCCTGCTCCTAGTCTATGTGTAAAAAATGTCTGGCAACAGGGGCAAAAAGTGGGGACCGCTCACACAAGCACTGGCCCAGCCTTTGCTCGAACTATTCTCTGAGCAGGTGTTTGTTTCCCATCCCCATACCCTTACACTCGAGTCCAGTACACCCCGATCCTATTCAAGGTGGTCAAATATACGGAGGTACAGCACCTAAGTTTTGTATGTTCCACAAGCGAGGTTTGCTGCCCTTACTCCCTGTGGAACATACAAAACTTAGGAGCTATACCTCCGTACGTCACCGAAATTTTTAGACTTCGACGGCGAAACGAGGTATCATAGGGCGAGTGACAGGCGGTGAAATCAAACGATAAACGCCAAGGAACCCACACCTAAAACGATCGCACTCAGGAACGGGGAAAAACTTTTCACTAACTTGACAACAAGTCTCTCGCTCAACGACTCCACGATACTCGATGCTTAACTTCTCTAACTAACTAACTAAGGGTGATCACAGGAGTATATATCCACAAAACCCCATATCCAGCCATCAGGCACCACACTACACCATGTGAATCTCTCCTTCCCCCTCCCGGCTAACTAAAAGCAAAACAAACACTCTTCCACCCCTGGGCTTCCAGCTCTTTCCGGTTGATCTTACAGCACTTGCTCCCGGCTTTCCCGAAAGCTGCACGATCCCAAAACCATCGCGCATTCCTGCATTCGCAATCCTTTCCCGAATGTACAAACCAAACGCCCAAAGACAAACCGTTTACGCGAAGCCAAAGCGAGTCTCCGAAGACAAACCCACCCCATTCTCAGCACACCTCCGAACACAAACCTATGCCCGATGCTGGAGCCATATGCCCGGATCCTCAGCCCATATCCGAGGCCAAACAAGCGCGCTCCTGGGAGCTATCGGAATAAAGGAACTATCGTGAGAGTATTGCTAGCAGCACCATTCCCAACATTCCCATCCATTAACGGAAACATATTTCCTGTGCTTCCGCACTTGCATATAACAAAAGAAACTATAGCATGCCTCGTAGGACTAACTGATTTCTAACTGATCCCCCCCCGTCCAGTCCGGCGATCCTGCTAATACTAACCAACCACCCTTATTAAGACAACCATCTTGGCGATAGAGGCTGTGGCCCCAACTAGCCCCCGGTTTTGCATCAAAAGTTTCCAGTTTTTATATATATAAAAACATGACAATAATGGGACCGGCCTTAAAACGAGAGTTCTCCTCAGCCCACTAGGTTGGAAGCCGTTATTCGCTTCTCGGCACGTTCACATTAATGTTTCACAATTCAGATAGTTTTCGGGAATGCATGTTGGCTTTTGCGAACGTGGTTTGGATGGAGGGCGGGAGAACCGGAAGGGAGAGTGAAAGAGTTGGATGCCCGGGGGCAATGAACAGTGGGAATCTTCATCACTCATCCTTTAGCAAGGGGGTGCGTGGAGGGGAAAGGAAGACATCCGGGGGAGGGAATGGATATGCGTGGTGATCTGTGGTATTTTGCCGTCGCCGTTAATCCGTTTATATGTTTCTGTTTGGCTGCATAAATACTAGGTCACGCAGGCCCTCTCAGATGAAATGAAGTTCCTAGAATCTCCCGCTCTGTCAAGTCCCCCGTATACAGCCCCGCCACCTCCCCTCTCTTTTTTTTCTTCCAACCGAATTTAAACAATTCCGACGAGTGGTAACCGATGAATAGAGTAATGATCTGCCACGACCTCAAAAGGGCACTGTACTGTACATAACGAATTACCCTCGCCCAAGAAACACAAATCCTCAAAGGAGAAATATTCTACGAAACAAATTCAATATATCATACCAAACTGTGTAAATTTGGGATACCCTCTCCTCTCTTCCCTCTTTTTTTGTGGAAAAAAAAAAACAAAGAACAAAGTATCATAATAATTATTACAATATTGTACAAAAAGTCAATTCAAAACACAAAACCCAACCTACCATAACCCACCCTCATTTCCTAACAACCCTAACGCCGAAAAAAAAAAGACTCCCATCAACCATAGCAGTAATCACCCCAGCAGTCTAGCCGCTCATATAACTACTTTCTGAAAGGTAGGGAAGAGACATTGGGGCACAATTCGCCTACTCATCGGACTCGGAATCTAAACGATTCTGGAGCAACTTTATAATGCCCTCATGCCGATTGCAGGTAGCCCACCATAATGCGGTTCTGCCATAATTGTCAATCAAGCCGGGGTTGACCTCTCTTCGGTCAAGGAGTAGCTTCACAATCCCCTCATGCCCACCCCAGGTAGCACGCCAGAGTGGTGTTTGGCCATCATTGTCTCTCGAGTCGGGGTTGACCTCTTTCCGGCGGAGGAGCAGCTTCACAATCCCCTCATGCCCACTATTGGCAGCATCCCAGAGTGGTGTTTGGCCATCATTGTCTCTCGAGTCGGGGTTGACCTCTTTCCGGCCAAGGAGCAGCTTCACAATCCCCTCATGCCCACTATTGGCAGCACCCCAGAGTGGTGTTTCGCCATAGTAGCCTCTCGAATCGGGGTTGACCTCCTTCCGGTCGAGGAGCAGCTTCGCAATCCCCTCATGCCCACATTTGGCAGCACCCCAGAGTGGTGTGTGGCCATAATCGTCTCTCGAATCGGGGTTGACCTCCTTCCGGTCGAGGAGCAGCTTCGCAATCCCCTCATGCCCACATTTGGCAGCACACCAGAGTGGTGTTTGGCCATAATCGTCTCTCGAATCGGGGTTGACCTCCTTCCGGTCGAGGAGCAGCTTCGCAATCCCCTCATGCCCACCCACGGCAGCACGCCAGAGCGGTGTTTGACCGTAATTGTCTGTCGAGTCGGGGTTTACTTCTCTCCGGCTGAGGAACAGCTTCACAATCCGCTCATGCCCACTGCAGGCAGCACACCAGAGTGGTGTTCTGCCATCATTGTTTCTCGAGTCGGGGTTGACATCTTTCCGACCCAGGAGTAGCTTCACCATCTCCTCATACCCGCTTTCCGCGGCCCACATCAATGGAGTACGGCCCCAGCCATCAGCCATGTCTGCACTACAGCCTTTATCTTCTTCCAATAAGCTAATCGCAATCTCATCAAGCCCAAGGTATGCCGCGCAGTGAAGACCAGTGAATCCTTCAGAATAGCGTCTCTTCCCTCCCCACTCACCGAAGTTCCCCCATAAAAGAAGCTTGGCCGATATATGTCCACCGAATTTACCAAGCAGCTGAAGAGCAAGTAATTTCACCCCTTCCGTAAGCCTATTTTTTGCATAGAGTCCCCAGTAGCTCGAGGCATATTGGAGGAAGCGTGTCTCTGCCGGGGCGCAGTCAAGAGTATATGAAATCTTATCAACGGAATCAAAGTTAAGATACGTCAAGCAAACCTCCGCCATTGCCGAATGGGGGCTTTCGAAATGTTCGGAATGCTGGTTGAAATATTCCTGAAGGGTAAAGTGTACCAGCCGGACAATTGAGCTCTCATCCACCGTGACAAGTCCCAAGCAGGAGGCTAACAATGTCTTTTCTGAGGGGATATTATCGTAGTCCATATCCCTAGAGCCAATCTCGACTGCCAAGGCATCACATAGCTCCCAAATATGCATTGGACGTTCCGAGCAAGAGATCCACATCAATGCAGTCATGCCGAGTGCTGATTTGCCTTTACTCTGACCTCTTATTCTATCTAAAGTCGCATCGTAGGCGCCGTCCAATCCGAGTCCACTTGTCATTAAGTCGAGTCTCTCTCGCCTCTTGCGGATTGTTGCCTCAGATAATATCGCGTCTATAGTCAAGGAAATGAGTAGAAACCTAGCCACTGCTGTCAGCCATTACTCACGGCTTCAATTATACAATTGGCTATCACATACACATCAGGAATCTTTTCCGGAATGCGTTTCATAATATCGGCCTTGAGTGCAGGGCTCATTTCTTCCGAGTCCAAGTCATGCTCCAACCTCATCTCGAGATATTCCCGTATATCCTGAGTATTTGGGCTGAATGGAATAACCTGCACGCCCCCGAGAAGATACTTCTCCACCGCACTTCGAATGTGGGGCCTCCCAGTAATGAATAACCGCACACCTGGCGATGTCTGGGAAACGGTTTGCAATGAGGATAGAAGTTGGGATAGATGTTTATCCGAACATTCGTCTAAGGCATCAATACAAATGAATGTCCGCTTCGCTGGTGCAAGGGCCCTCCCCAAGAGCTTAACGGTTTCCGGAACCTGGAGTCTTCGGCCCCCGACCTCGCGCTCGGCTCTCTTGAATGCTTCCTCGATTTCAGTAGGAACCAGTCTTAACGCATTCACGACCTGCTTAATGAAGGCGCCGATCATGTTCGCAGCTGTTTGTCTCTCGTGGTCCTGGAAATCGCAATAGACGCATGCGACAGCGATGTTCCCTCCCCCAAAATGCTCAAGCAATCTATCAATCACCAGAGAGCTAGTGTTTTATCTAGTTAGCTATAACTTTCCTTCATGAGTGATCCTTCTTCCTACCTAAGAAAGGTTTTTCCAACCCCGGGATTACCGGAACAAAACAAAGTAGCTTTCCCGGATTCACCTTCCCCGTCACGCCATCTGAGAAACTCCTCGGTTTGCAAAAACCATTCCCCTAAGCCTTCCTGTCTTCGGGCCCTCACATCATTGTGGCGGGCGCTGGATTGTAAAGGTGATAGCCAATCCAAGACTTTGGCCCTTTCATCCACATATGTTATATTGGTAGTGGTGTTGTTACTATTGGTGTTGTTGCTATTTATTTGGGTAAAACTGTTTATAAGGCCTCCGCCGGTAGGATTCTGTTCGGAGTGTGTTGAAGGGCCCATATTCCTTTGTGGTGAAGGAGCTGTTAAGGTTGCGAAAGCGATAGAGGATTCCGCAGTTGAGAAAGCGATAGAACGCCTCGAAGTTGAAGCTCAGCACGAGCGGGGTAGTTGTAGGCGTACTTGAGCGAGGCTGGGGCCAAAAATGATTGGTGTAGGGGTTTTGCACTGAGAACGGCTATATTCACAACCTTCTAGCTGATATCTAGTAAAGTAATTTGGGCTAAATTTTCATCTATATGTGCAACAATCCCTAGATTTTAGTTTCTAACCCTTTAAAACTCTGTATTTAGAGTAGCAGAGGAACTCCCAAGAGACCTCCGGCTGAAAGATTGGCCTTGGCCCAATTTCTGTCCATTTTATGGGAAATAGCAAGGCTTGGCGCTGTTTTTAACTTCAACCTTACAATCTTGCATCAAAGTAGCAGGTGATTCCTGCAGTGCTTCGAGAGATGTTTGGGGGCAATTTAGACATTAATATCAATTTTCATATTTTTTTCCTTTCAGCTTTGTAATGTTTTGAATGGAACGTGTAAAGTAAAGTCAGCATGATTTGGGTTGTTAGTATCATACTAAAAAACAAGAGCCCGGCCAACTGTGTATCTACTCTCTAAGCCGGAAGAATCTGCAAATCACCAACTATCATAGACAACAACCCCACATGAAAAAAAGAGTCACACAATTCACAATGAATTCACCTTGTCCTAGCCAATTCACAAACCCTTCACATCAAAGAAAGGAAAAAAACCAAAGCAAAAAAGAAAGCCCAACCTTTTCTAGTTTTCCAACTACCGGTATCTATCCCAGGTCATCCTGCTCTTATAGCTTGCCTTCCAAAATTTTCCTTCGCCCCTCTGTGCTGTGGCACCGTGATGGAAAGAGAAGCGAGAGAGGAGAAAAGTTGTTGCCTTACATAGAGTCGCCTACCCCCCTTGTTCGCCAAGACGAAGCAACAGCCACCCCTGCAGCAATCGTGACACCTCCCCACCCAAGCCAAGCTATCGTACTATCATGAACCTCTAGCTAAGCCCTCTAAGTTTTCAGCTGGCTACCTCAGAAGTGCAAACTAAGCGGAGCCCAATTTCATTCGCAACAGTGCCCACAGGTCAGGTACCAGCCGCGCTGTTGACAATCGGCTCGGTAAAAGATTGTGCCCCCCCCCAGCTGCACACTCCCTCTTTTTACAAGTACTGTACTCGTACAATCTATCCCTTCCTTTGATTTCGAGGCTCGCCCCTAGCGATGTGGCAACGACACTTAGGTGAGCGCGATACCAATGAGAGTATGGCTAACTATGTCATTGGCCATTATTCCCTAAAGCTCTGGCACCCACTCGGGATTAAAATTGTAGACCCAAACCTATTCAAGCGATCAGGAGCAAATATACGCAGACAATCTTGTGTCCATCATGGGCATGCTGAGTTCTGCTGATTTTGCTCCATTCCGAGCACTACACTGCTTCTCAAGCAAGGCGTTTTCCTCATCATGATTGAGCAAATGGACTAGTGCCCAACATTGTGGATGGATCAAAACATGACGGCGGTTTAAGGTAGACTTTGCCAATTACTGACTAGTCATTGCTGATCCCAACGCTACAGCAACGCTAAAAAGCTGTGAAATTCGGGAACAAACGAAGGGATTCAAAAAATTTAGTGGCTATAATATCGGGTATTCAATAGTACTCATGCGACCGCGTCCTAAGTAAATTGTGTGATCTTCATTCAGGTTAGTCAAAGATTTTTGTGCGTAATCTGACCTTTCACTTTTTTTCACTTTTGGCTCAGAAGGACCAGGAAACATGAGGGGGGTCAAAGGCATTCCTTTGAGCATTTTACTCACTTCCATTGTCGAGTAATTAGAGGAATCAAATCACGTGATTTACTTACTGTAGCACTCAGCCGCATGAGCAGACTATCACGTGATCTATGCTGGCTGGTATATGTGATACCCAGCCAATAGCTAAGAATCCCAATTTGAGGGTGTAATGGATTTTAAGATGCCGCTATGTTTACATGCCACTCTACCCTCCCTATCTTGTGACTAGTCTCGTACAACTGATTACCGTCTGTCATGCCTTGCGATCCTAGCATTAAGTTACCAACCAACCATTCCTAGGACAACCATCTTGGCTACAGAACCGATAGGTCCAACCAGTCCCCCGTTTTGCATCAAAAGCCTCCGGTTTCAAAAACAAACACATGACGATAATGGGACTAACCTTAGAAAGAGAGCTTTCCTCAGCTCACTACTATGTTGGAAGTCGTTAGTTTTAAACTTCGACGGCGAAACGATACACGGCGAGTGACAAGTGGTGAAACGAAACGAAAACGCCAAGTAACTCTCAACAAAAACCATCGCAGACTCAGCGGCGGGGAAAATCTTTTCACTAACAGCAACCTCGGGCTCACTCTCAACAACGAGTTCACGATGCTCGATGCTCTCTCTAACTAACTAAGGGCGATTACAGGAGTACATATCTACAAAGACCTCATATCTAGCTATGAGGCACCACGCTACCCCATTTGAGTCTCTCCTTCCCCCGTGAACACTCCCTGCTAACTAAAAGGAAAACAATAACTTTCCCACCTCCGGGCTTCTAGCTCTTTCCGGTTGATCTTACAGTACTTCAGCTTTTCTCCCGGCTTTCCCGAAAGCTGCACGATCCAAAAACTATCGCGCATTCCTTTATTCGCAATGCTTTCCCGAACGTACAAACCAAACACCCAAAGCCGAACCGTATACCCAAAGCCAAAGCGAGTCTTCGAAGACAAACCCATGCATGAATCCTCAGCACATCTCCGAACACAAAACTGTGCCCGGTGCTGGAGCCATATGCCCAGATCCTCAGCGCACATTCGAAGCCACAAACAGGCGCGCTCTCGGAAGCTATCTGAACAAAAGAAGTATCGTGAGAGTATGGCTAGCAGAACCATTTTCAACATTCCCATCCACTAACGGAAACATATTTCCTTTGCTTCCGCACTCGCATATAACAAAAGAAACTATAGCATGCCGACTAGAACTAACTGATTTCTAACTGATCCCCCCGCCCAGTCCCGCGATCCTGCTAATACTAACCAACCACCCTTATTAAGACAACCATCTTGGCGATAGAAGCCGTGGCACCAACTAGTCCCCGGTTTTGCATCAAAAGTTTAGAGTTTAAAAAAAAAAACATAACAATAATGGGACCGGCCTTAAAAGGAGAGTTCTCCTCAGCTCACCACTGTGTTGGAAGCCGTCATTCGCTCCTCGCCACGTTCACATTATTGCTTCACTATTCCGATAGTTTTCGGGAATGTATGTTTGCTTTGCGAGTGCGGTTTAGATTGACCCACCGGAGGGCGGGAGAACCGGAAGGGAGAGTCAAAGAGTGGGATGCCCCGGGGCAACGAACGGTGGGAATCTTTATCATTCATTTTTTTAGCAAGGGGGTGCGTGGAGGGGAGAGGAAGACATACGGGGGAGAGAATGGATATGTGTGGTGATCTGTGGTATTTGGCTGTCGCCGTTAATCAGTTTATGTTTGCTGTTTGGCTGCATAAATATTAGGTCACACAGGCCCTCTCGGATGAAATGAAGTTCTCCCGCTCTCTCAAGTCTCCTCTATACTCGTACAGCCTCGTGACCCCCCCTTCCGCTTTTCCAACCCGAATTTAAACAATTCCTACGAGTGATAATCGATGAATAATGATCTACCATCACCTCAAAAGGGCACCGTGCTGTATGTAACGAATTACCCCCGCTCATGAAAAACAAATCCTCAAAGGAGAAATATTCTGAGAAATAAATTGAATACATTCTACCAAAGTGTGTAAATTTGTGATACCCCCTCCTCTCCTCCCCTCCCCCTTTTTTTTGCGAGAAAAAAGTACAATGTATCATACAACATTATAATACAAAAATTCAATTCAAGGCACAAAGTCGAACATATCATAACCCACCCACACTTCCTAACAACCCTAACGCCAAACAAATACTCCCATCAACCATAGCAGTAATCACCCCAGCAGTTCAGCTACTGGTGGCTGCTTTCTCAAAAGCAGTAACAATATATTGGGGCATAATTCGCCTCATTATCTGACTTGGCAGATCAACGGCCCTGGAACAACTTTCTAACCCCTTCATACTAATGTAGGGAAGCCAACCAGAATGGTGTTCGGCCAGAATTGTCTCTCGGATCGGGGTTGACCTCCTTCAGGCCGCGGAGCAGCTTCACAATCCCCTCATGCTCACTATTGGCAGCATTCCAGAGTGGTGTTCGGCCAAAAGTGTCTCTCGAGTCGGGATTGACCTCTTTCCGGCCGAGGAGCAGCTTCACAATCCCCTCATGCCCACCACCGGCAGCGCCCCAGAGTGGTGTTCGGCGAGAATTGTCTCTCGAATCGGGGTTGACCTCTTTCCGGCCAAGGAGTAGTTTCACAATCCCCTCATGCCCACTATTGGCAGCACACCAGAGTGGTGTTCCACCAAAATTGCCTCTCGAGTCGGGGTTGACCTCTTTCCGGCCGAGGAGCAGCTTCACAATCCCCTCATGCCCACCACCGGCAGCGCCCCAGAGTGGTGTTCGGCGAAAATTGTCTCTCGAATCGGGGTTGACCTCTTTCCGGCCAAGGAGCAGCTTCACAATCCCCTCATGCCCACTATTGGCAGCACCCCAGAGTGGTGTTCGGCCAAAATTGCCTCTCGAGTCGGGGTTGACCTCCTTCAGGTCGAGGAGCAGCTTCACAATCCCCTCATGCCCACGATTGGCAGCACACCAGAGTGGTGTTTCGCAATCATTGTCTCTGGAGTCGGGGTTGACCTCTTTCCGGCCAAGGAGCAGCTTCACAATCCCCTCATGCCCACGATTGGCAGCACACCAGAGTGGTGTTTGGCCATCATCGTTTCTCGAGTCGGGATTAACCTCTTTCCGGCCAAGGAGCAGCTTCACAATCCCCTCATGCCCACCACCGGCAGCGCCCCAGAGTGGTCTTTGGCCAAAATTGTCTCTCGAATCGGGGTTGACCTCTTTCCGGCTAAGGAGTAGCTTCATAATCCCCTCATGCCCACAGTTAGCAGCCTGCAGGAGTGGTGTTTGGCCATAATTGTCTCTCGAATCGGGGTTGACCTCTTTCCGGCCAAGGAGTAGCTTCACAATCCCCTCATGCCCACAGTTAGCAGCCTGCAGGAGTGGTGTTTTGCCATGATTGTGTCTCGAGTCGGGTTTGATCTCTTTCCGGTCAAGAAGCAGCTTCACAATCCCTTCATGCCCACCCCAGGCAGCACGCCAGAGTGGTGTTTGGCCATCATGGCCTCTCGAGTCGGGGTTGATCTTTTTCCGGTTAAGGAGCAGCTTCACAATCCCCTCATGCCCACCCTCAGCGGCATATAGGAGTGGTGTATTGCCAAACGTGTCTCTCGAGTTAGGGTTGACCTTTTTCCCGCCAAGGAGCAGCTTCGCGATCCCCTCATACCAGAGTGTTGTGCTTCCATCATGGTCTTTTAAGTTGGGTTTGACATCTTTCTGCCTAAAGAGCAGCTTCACCATCCCTTCATGCCCGCTTTCCGCTGCCCACATCAATGGAGTACGGCCCCAGGCATCAGCCATGTCTGCACCACAGCCTTTACCCTCTTCCAACAAGCTAATCGCAATCTCTTCAAACCCAAGGTATGCCGCGCAGTGGAGACCAGTGAATCCCTCAGAATGCCGTCTCTTCCGTTCCCACCAATTGAAGTTCCCCCATAAAAGAAGCTTGGCCGATATATGTCCACCAAATTTGCCAAGGAGCTGAAGCGCAAGTAATCTCACCCCTTCCGTAAGCCCATTTCTCGCATAGAGCCCCCAGTAGCTCGAGGCGTATTGGAGGAAGCGTGTCTCTGCAGGGGCGCTGTCAAGAGTATATGAAATCTTATCAACGGAATCAAAGTTAAGATATGTCAAGCAAACCTCCGCCATTGCCGAATAGGGGTTTTCGAAATATTCAGAATGCTGGTTGAAATATTCTTGAAGGGTAAAGTGTACCAGCCGGACAATTGAGCTCTCATCCACCGTGATAAGCCCCAAGCAGGAGGTTAACAATTTCTTTTCCGAAGGGATATTATCATAGTCCATATCTCTAGAGCCAATCTCGACTGCCAAGGCCTCACATAGCTCCCCGATGTGCATTGGACGTTCTGAAAAAGAAATCCACATCAATGCAGCCATGCCCAGTGTTGAGTTGCCTTTACTCTGACTCTTTATTCTCTTTAATGTCGCATCGTAGGCGCCGTCTAATCCGAGTCCACTTGTCATCAAGTCGAGTCTTTCTCGCCTCTTGCGGATTGTCGCCTCGGATAATATCGCGTCTATGCTCAGGGAAATGAGTAGAAATCTAGCCACTATTGTCAGCGATTACTCACGGCTTCAATTATAGAATTAACCATCGCATACACGTCAGGAATATTTTCCGGAATGCGTCTCATAATATCGGCCTTGAGTGCAGGGCTCATTTCTTCTGAACCTGAGCCATGCTTCAACTTCATCTCGAGAAATTCCCGTATATCCTGACTATTTGGGCTGAATGGGGTAACCTGCACGCTCCCCTGAAGATCTTTCTCTACCACACTTTGAATGTGTGGCCTCCCAGTAATGAATAATCGGACGCCCGGTGACGTCTGAGAAATGGTTCGGAATGAGGTCAGAAGTTGGGATAGATGTTCATCCGAACATTCGTCTATGGCATCAATAGAAATGAATGTTCGCCTCACTGGTGCAAGGGCGCTCCCTAAGAGCCTAACGGTTTCCGGAACCCGGAGTCCTCGGCCCCCAACCTCACGCTCAGCTCTCTTGAATGCTTCCTCGATCTCAGGGGGAACCATTCTTAACGCATTCACGACCTGCTTGGTGAGGGCACCGACCATGTTCGCAGCGGTTTGTCTCTCGTGGTCCTGGAAATCGCAATAGACGCATGCGACAGCGATATTCTCTCCCCCAAAGTGCTCAAGCAACCTATCAATCACTAGCGAGCTATTGTCTCACCCAGTCAGTTATAACTTCCCTTATAAGTAATGATTCTTCCTACCTAAGAAAGGTCTTCCCAACCCCGGGATTACCGGAACAAAACAGAGTAGCTTTGCCGGATTCACCTTCCCCGTCACGCCATCTGAGAAACTCATCGGTTTGCAAAAACCATTCCCCTAAGCCATCCTGTCTTCGATTCCTCACATCGTTGTGGCGTACATGAGGTTGTATGGGTGATAGCCAATTCAACACTTTGGTCTTTTCATCCGCATATGTTATATTGGTAGTGGTGTTGTGGCAATGTATTTGGTTAAAACTGTTGAAATTGCCTGTACCGGTAGCATTCGGTTCCAGCTGTGTTGAATGGTCCATGTTGCTTCGCGGTAGACCTGCTGTTAAGATGGTGGAAACGACAAGACAGCTTAATGTTGAAGCTCGGCAAAAGCGGGGGGTCGCGTTATAATAAGTTAAAAGGTTTTCGTGGAAAGAGGGGTATCATATTGCTGCAATGTCTTGGCGGCAACAAAAGTACTGATTCAAAGATTGTGCTCGTATTCAAGAAATACTTGTACGAGTACTTATAGCACCCTGCTTGCCAACGCCTCGCTAGAGATCTTCTCCATGAGAAATGCATGCAAACTTACTACGACGAATGGGGAAGACAAATCTTGGCTGAGAAACTTGAGTACTCGGGGGGTACCTTACTCGGGCGCAAATTAAAGAACCGGAAAGAGTGACCTCGATATCTATGTTGCGACCATACATTTTGTTTGTCACTTCTTCCGGATCTTTAATTTGCGTCCGCGTAAGCCGGGCGGCATTCATATGGTACAGTGCTAGGGCAAAAAGGTTCGTCCGAAGCCCTTTTTACGGAAAATCACGTATGGGGTATCATACTACATGCATTCTTACAGCTTTACTACTAAACTAATATTTTATGTTTAATTCTTCGCTTTGTTCTACCATCGAAATGCCATTAT
>Ga0307509_10001158_pt1 | contig 45053 bp, 37 predicted proteins | sample 10_EM_MG_FD_202245 | JGI IMG/M metagenome (GOLD analysis project Ga0307509, IMG submission 202245) | Populus trichocarpa ectomycorrhiza microbial communities from riparian zone in the Pacific Northwest, United States - 10_EM | ecosystem: Host-associated > Plants > Roots > Unclassified | place... | reverse complement strand
GGTACTTTTTAGGAGGGCGTGATGGTGGCATGGTGGGTTATGGCTGTGGATGTCGTTGCGACCGTGGTCAATTTCATGACAATTTTGCCGGGGGTGCCAAGACCTTCCACCCGCTAGTTGTACAGTAGCCTATTATCACAGATGGAGAGTACAAGTACCTGTCATAGTTATGGATGAGCGCTTATTTGACCGACTCAAGGATAGATTAAGGTTTGCGAAAGCGGGAGGTGCCTGAGACGGCGGGTATGATACTGGTACGAGCAGTACGGGTAATAGTATATTATATATCTTTCCACACTAAAGTGTTGTCCTATCCTTCCTGGCTGCGCAAGAGAGAGAAGAGAACAAACTGGGATGAAAAATGCTGAGCCTGCATATAACAGTATCATATACCAGTATCTAATGCTCCGCCCTCATAAATAGGTCTCCAAAGCCCAACTTCTGTCTTCCTCCAAGACGATTACAGCAATCGAAGAGCCCAACGCTTAAATGATATATTATTATTGAGTAATTCCTTAGCCATCACCACTCCTACCCTACCCTTCAAACCCTCTGCAAGACTTTACTTTCCCGAGGCCTACCCCTTCCCGCCCGCTAATATCACACACTCGAGACAACCAAACACCTGCAAATGCCATAGCAAACTAAACATCCCAAGAGGCCTGCAAGCGATGATTCGATCCATCGAGGCCAACAGTGCTGGTAATAACAGAGGAACCTGAAATGCCCCTCGTCTGGACAGACTTGTGCCGGGCGAAAGGAAGAAGCTCGACCACACCTCAGCCAAACCCTCCCCAAGAAACAGTGAAACAGTACACTCCTTGTATCCAAACTTCTAGCTTGATAGAAGCGCCCTCGGGTAAAGATCCAAGGTAATGATAATGTCCCTAGATCCCTCCCAGCCTGCATTGTGTACGCGTAGAAGAAAGTCTTCCTCCGGCTTTTGGCAAAATAAAGGCCTGGGACAAATTACCGGCTAGCATCTAAACCTCAGGTGCGCACCCATCTCCGTGCAAGGGTTGACGGGAATTGGTGAGAAACTCCCCTTTCCAGCTCTGCAGGGGGCACGCTCGGAGCCCAGGTAGTGCACAAAATGCTCCCGTCCCAATACGGCACAGGAATTAACAAATTGGCAAGAAACCCCCTTGCAACTTTGTAGGAAATACCTTAAAAACTACTAATGAGGTATGATACATATAATGTGTGCCAAGCCATGGTATAATAAAAAATTATAGTGTAGTGATCGCAGTATACTCTACTACTCGCCTTTCCTGTCCGTTCTCCTCTCACGAAGTGCGAAAAACAAAAATATAGCATCTGGGTAGGTAAAATTGAGGTCAAGTTAATGAGATGAGAAGTAATAAAACAAAGCAAGTTCACAACACCGATGATAAAATGATAGCCGAACAAAAGAGGTGAAAAAAATTGTGCGATGATGGTAGTAACGCGGAAAAAGTGCAAAAAGAAATGACAATGGGGCTTTTACTTTTCGGGCAACAAAACGACACCCTCAAAGAAAACTCGGAGAAAACTCTGAGGGATTGATTGAGGGAAGGGCGAAACAAAAGGGATAAAATAATTTCAAAACACAGCCCGCCATTAGTCCACTGCCTGCACTTCCCACCGGGTCTTCCGCCCCCTTTATTTATTTATGTCGTGGGTAGTCCCGTTTCTAGGTAAACGTTTATGCGAATTTTTGGAAAGGAATATAAAAAAATGAGATCGATTTTAATGGGGGTTAATGCCTAAAGCGTCGTTGACTAATGCTTGTTCTTCCTTCTGTTCGGGTTGTTAGAAAAGCAATCAAGGATGCGGTGGACCTTATAGGTACTTACCAAATGAGTTGACTTCATTCCAGTCGCAACACTGGCGCTTGGGGCTCTACCAGCGTACTTGACGTGCTTTGCACTGTGGTTTTCAGTTTGACGGAGGATGGTTTCCAATCTGGGCTGCACATAGGTCCAGGCACCTGCATTGAGAGGTTCTTCTTGTGTCCAAATAATCTCCTCAAGATTGGGGTATTTCTCAAGCTCGTCGCGAATCTGGGCCCAAGGGAAGGGGTGAAGCTGCTCGATACGAGCGATAGCGACATCGTCGACTCCGTCGGCGGCACGCTGCTTCACAAGGGCGGCATAAACCTGGCCAGCACAGAAAAGTAGACGTTTGCACTCCACGGGGTCCTTGATGCCTTTGCCATGGTCGGTCTCTGGGATAAACCATCGGAAGTGGGAATCGCCTGTAAACTCGGATAGTTCGGAACGAGCAATGGGATGTCTCAAGAGCGATTTGCTGAAGAATATTATGAGTGCTATACGTAATCGTTAGTAACAGACTAGGTATATCAGCGGCGAAATCTTACGCTTTCGGAATTGACGCTTCATCTGTCTTCTCAAAACATGAAACAAATTAGAAGGGCTGGTCATGTAGGTAACTTGCATGTTGCAGTCTTGGTGTTGACGGTTCAATTTTTCGGGGCACGGGAATTCCCTGGGGTCTTCGTTGCACAGCTGCAGGTATCTCTCCAGTCTCCCCGAGGAATGTTCAGGGCCTTGTCCGTCGTATCCATGAGGGAGAGACATCACAATGCCGGTACGCTGAAGCCATTTTGACTCCCCGGAGGCAATAAACTGATCAATGATACATTGCGCGTTGTTTGCAAAGTCGCCGAATTGAGCCTCCCAGATAACAAGGGCATCTGGTGATGACAAGGAATAACCATACTCGAACCCGAGACTATAATATCATCAACTCTGTATAACCTTCAAGAAGAGCAGCAAGCCGAAACTTACACTCCGAATTCACTAAGAGAAGAGTTTGAAATGACAAAGCTTTCTTGGGTGTCGCTCAAATGTTGAAGGGGGGTATAGGTGTTCTCGTCCTCCTGATCGTGCAGAACAGCATGTCTCTGGGAGAAGGTCCCACGCTCGACATCTTGACCACTGACACGAACATGCTGCCCTTCCATTAACAAACTACCAAAGGCAAGGGCCTCTGCTGTGGACCAGTCGATACCGGTGCCTTCATCAACAACTTTCTTACGGTTGGAAAGGATACGACTTAGGTTTTTGTGGACGCTAAACCCCTCTGGAATGGTACCGATGACGTCACCAATGTGCTTCAGTTGGCTCTCTTCGATAGCTGTGGGGAGATGAGGCAAGATCTCCGTTGACAATTCCTTTGGAGTTTTAAAGCCTGTGATTCTACTCAGTACTTGCTCATCGTTCTCGGATATCTTGATTGCAAACGAACCGTTCCAAGCGGAAGTCAACCATTCTCTCGCAGTTGGTTGGTAGACTCTGGACTTGGCGAAACTGTCTTCCAGCATAGACCATACCCTGCGTTTCATGTCAGCTGGACCCTTGCACGGTTCGGGAGGATCGCCTTCTCACCAGCCCTTATGCTCTTGAATATCGTTTTCAGTAAAAGTTCCCTCCTCTAGAAGCCGAGCGATGTAGCGATCTAAAGCATGCTGTTTCTCGGCAATCTTTCTATACATGAGTGGTTGAGTAAAACTAGGCTGATCTGTCTCATTGTGACCATATTTTCTGTAGCAAACCATGTCGATAACTACATCGCGCTTGAACTGAGCCCTCCAATCAGAGGCGAGCTCACAAACAAAGTTGACAGCCTCGACATCATCAGCGTTTACGTGGAAAATTGGTGCGTCAATTGACTTTGCGATATCCGAACAGTATGGCGTAGACCTAGCAAAGCGAGGATCGGTGGTGAAACCAATCTGGTTATTGACAATCAGGTGGATGGTTCCACCGGTGGAATAAGCGGGAAGGGCGTGAAAGCCCATTGTCTCGTATACAATACCTTGCGCAGCGAAGGCCGCATCTCCGTGTACCAACACACCCATAGCACTATTGTGACTCTTCTCGTCATTGTTGAAGTGCTGAATCGCGCGAGTCTTACCGAGGACGACAGGGTCCTCCGCTTCCAAGTGTGAAGGGTTAGCGACCAGGGACAACTGTACCCGTTTCCCAGAAGGTGTGGGACGCTCGAAATTCATCCCCAGATGGTACTTGACGTCCCCAGAGCCCTCATCGCTTGGCTCGGCAGTGCCTCCGAACTCGCTAAAAATACTCTCGTTCGGTTTTCGGACAACATTAGAGAGGACATTAAGGCGACCACGATGGGGCATCCCAATGATGATGTCCCCGACCCCACGATCAACCGACCTATCAATAAGGGCCTTCATGCCTGGCACTAGAGCCTCGCACCCTTCAAGGCCAAATCTCTTGTCGTTCGGGTACTTGCTCGACAAGAAGCTCTCAAAGGAGCTAGACCAGATCAAGCGGTCCAGAATACGACGCTTCTCGTGGGTGTCGTATTCCCAAGGAGTAGGGATTTCGACACGCTCACGGATCCAATCACACTGGTCGCGGTCCGCAATGTGAACATACTCAATACCATAGGAGCCACAATAGGTCTTTTCGCAAGCAGAAATGATCTCCCTCAATGTCATCTTCTCCTTCCCATCGACAGCAAACCTCGGAAGAATACCAGGACCAAGGGTGTACTCATCGTCAAGGTCCTTCTCAGTGAATTGGTAGTGATCAAGGTCAAGCTCTCTGGGCTTCGATGTTCCACCAAGATTTGCACCTGAACGGATACCGAGGGGGTCGATATTTGCTTTATGGTGACCACGAACTTGATAGGCACGTACGAGAAGTTGCACCTTTAAATGTTTGGTGACATCAGTATTTCCGCCAAGGTGTGCACCGGGTACGAGAGAGGGAACACCGCCGGTGGGGGTAGGAACAAGCGTCGGAGGTGCCTGGAACGCCTGTGAAGGAGGGCCATCCCCCTCCATATTCCTGAAATACACCTGCCAAGAAATGTGAACGCTCGACGGGTCCCTTTTCCATGAAAGGTACATTTCGTCAATGTAATTAGCAGTATTGCCCTGGAGGAAAGAGTCACTCGGTTCCTATTGTAGAAGAGGGATGAGAAGTTAGCTTAGTTCTGCAGCCCCACGATAGGAGTTTGCCAAAATTGGGTGTTTGTCAAGCATGTAACAAGGAAGGGGAACCAGTTTGTATGTTCTGGAAACGCCATACCACTCCTTTACTCGAAGCATCGGTAGAATTATTTCTTGAAACCAGATTTAGACACCCCTTGTAAGCGGCCAAACTGCCCGGCCTGCGAGTGACTGTGGCCTGGGGGATCAACCTTTTGGCCAGGGAAGCTGTAGTAAGGGACCTCGACGAGCCGAGGGCAAGCGAGGAGCCGCCATAGCGACATGACGATCGTAGAGCCGATCTAAGCATGTCGGTATCTATTGAAGGACGGTGTTTGAGGAATGCGTTGAAGTTCTCAGATTCGGTGGAAGAGAGAAAGGAAGGTAAAGGGGGAGGGGAAGGGGTTATGAAGGTTAAAAGAGAGAGAGGGAAGGGTGAGGGTTGTCGTCTGAAGGGTAGAAGCTAGCGTCAAGCAGCGGATGAGCACGATACCGGTCTGTCTGTATGCGTGAGACGGGGACAGGCTTTCAGCCTCCGGCAGTACGACAAAGAGAAGGGAAGGGGAAGGGAATGAAATAGAAGGGAGAAAGAAAGAAAGAAAAAAAAGCCGCCACAGAAAAGTCACAGAGATGAAGACTTCCAAGACTAGCACGATACATTTAAATCCCTCGTGGACTAGGAAAATAATAGTAAAATCTTATCTAAATCTGATAATCTCTTTGCTGCACATGCGTTCTTCTGCCCAATCAACAGCCCTATTGTGGACCCTTTCTCCACTCCATCCCAGAGAGCGAATGACCTCCGACAGCTTGGGCCATCGGGTCGCATGCCCCGGATTTGCCTGGGCAATCGATCAAGGACCATGTTCCTGCCGAATATCGGCTGGCAGTGCTATGATGGGAGCGGCGGCAAGGCCGTGTAATGCAGTTATTCCCCTCACAGAAATTGCCCGCAAAGAGCATGTCCTTTAGGCCTGAAAAATTTGTAACTTATCCATGTCTCGCATGCTGCCTATCCACTGAGAATCGGTACTTGAGGTCATGATACGTATTTGGCTCACTCGAAAACCGCTTCACCCGTGCCGTGTAAGTGATTCCCTGTGTATCGGTTTAATACAGCACCCTCTTTCACCGTCAAGTTGAACCTTCACGAATTGGTTTGGCGAGGTCACCGGTATGCTTCTTCCCTTTCATCATATCCTTTTCCCTACCGCACTTTTCCCTCTCCCTTTCCTTTTTCCACTGTCTCAGGGTGGCCGTTTTTTTTTCCCCACAAAATGCTCGGGCTATTTCCGTTTCTCCTCACTGTAAAGCTTGTCCTACCCGATCAAACCAACATCATATTTGCCAACTTTGTTCCAGAAACGACCTCATGGTAGTACGGCACTTGAGCTTTGATAAGTTCTGTATGCAACCGGGTCGCCAATCAGATCGGTGCCGAAACGAACGCACACACCCGGATCAATGCTCGGCCCGTTCGGATAAAGGCACAGTTTGGTGAAAGCCGGATGAACGGGGTATGAACGGGGGAGTGCAGAGATAGCTGCAGAAAACACTGAGGGTATTCCGCCCCGTGCCGCCATCTCCTCCTTTGTAGATATTGTGATGTTTAAACAGGATACACAAGAGTAGACACGAATCTAATCCTCTGGCGATAAAAGGAAGTGGTAAGCTCGTATGCCGGTGACCGTACAGACATAAGTGCCGGAGACATTAGGTGCCCTCCACCCAATCATCGCTGGTGTTAACCAATCAGCCAAGAGGTGGTGGTCAGCAAGCTCTCCAATTACCCTATCGTATGGATTCGATGAGAATATTTGCCTCTCCCGCTAAGGCGCTGTGTCGATTCCTTTGTCTTAACCGAGGGCTGAATTTGGAGTGCTTTCCCTCGCGTATCCGGGAAAGGGAACTCCTGGCACCTTTGTCTTCTACCGGCACTGGTATCCGAGTTCTTTCGGTATGTCAGCCGTCGCCAACTCGCTCAAACTCAATTACCATTAACCGTACCAAGAGCCCTCCGTTTTGAGTACAGTATATTGACAAGGGAGCTAGTTTGGCCAAGGAACCAGTGCGAGGGAAACCCTCCGCAGCACCGGATGGTGTTTCCGATATCCCAGCGACTTGCAGTAGGAGTACAAGCAGCCAGAACGCAATCTCCACTCTCACTAATACCAGAAATGGCCTATCATTGATCGGGATAATTGCTAGAATTATGTTGGGTGGCACGAGTATGCCCGATAGATGTGGTCTGGGAGACTGGGTACCTAGAAGGTGTAGACAATGTTCGAGCACTGTCTGAGAAATACGGTACCTGTCAACCCCACATGATTGGATCTTGAGGAAGATCTCAAGTACTCTCCAAGGATTTGCCGGCACCCGAAACAAGATACTAGCACTGATTTGGGGTTCTGTGGGTTAACTGGGTATAACATTTATATTGGTACTTAGCATACTGGTGCCCCATCTCCGGGCTTAGGCTCCCGACATAGCTGCGGAAGCGATGTGCCACCCGATACGATTCTAGCAGGTGCGATCATAGCCTAACCACAGCGGTATCCCGTGCCACGAGGGCCGTACTAAACCTCCGCAGAACTCCAAAAGCGTGGGGTTCATCCCACAAACCCACACCAAACCTCCAGCCCTCCAACCGGATGCACAACTCCCCACCGGCAACTCACTTCCTATCGTACCCCATACTTCAAAAGCAGCCTCCCGCCCGACTCAACTCACCTACCCTCAATTCACGTTACCAAACCCTTTGAGCAAAAATCGTCGCTATCCTGCCTGCATCTGATCAAACACAGAATACCAAACAGTGGAGCTCAAACATGGTGTGAGAGCGACGGATTACCGTAAGTCTGCAGTTCCCCTTCTCAGATATACGAGACAACAAGCTACAGGCTCAGCCCTTGGATGGGGTGGAGCAAGGAATACATATTATGTACCTTATTTGGAGAGGACTGCGGCGTTCTGACACGTTTGGATTTTGTTCAGGTAGTCGCAGTGTGGTCTGCGGATGGAAGGTTGGTATTGTGAATGGCCGAAATCGAGCTGTGGTGTTGTTGGAGCAGGACCAGTATCAAACCGGCAGCGCACTGCACTTGCATGAGACCTACTGGTACTCGAGCATTGATACCTACCCTCAAAACTTGATATACCGAGGCACCCTTTCCCCTCAGTTACGGCCTAGAGAGTCCTCTCGCACCCAGCGGCTACCGCTGGTGCCTGTCAGGTGCGCTGTGCCCTCCATTCCTGTTCACCATCGCTATGATGCCTTCGTTGAACAGCTGCCTTGGCACAGTGCGTTCCAGCCAACTTCACCTCTCAAAATTCTTCAGTGCCGTAACTCACGTGGGCCATGCAAGCCTTCACCTGCAGATGGCCGTACACATGCACACCCGCTCATGTGTTACATAATACAAACGTTTTGCCACTACAGGCACGGGACTTTCGAAAATTTCGCACGTGCAACTCTTGGTGTCAGCAAGTTGGCTTTCACTTCATCCCCTCCACCCCACCGGCAGCTAATCTACCATTACCGCAGGAGCCACCGCAGGGCTTCGCACGCACCCTAAAAATCCTGGATTAGCTACCTATGTGACTATCACTTCCTCATCAATCCCCCAGAGGATGAGGGTGAACTCGACCATCCCTATCCACGGGATACACTTGCACTCGAACGATATTTAGCACTATCATGAGTTTTTATATATAACAAACTGTAGAAATGCAGAGCACCCACGAGCACTGTGCAGCGTAGTATGATACCGGTACTCTACATCCGTTAGGAGTTCCGAGCACAGTACTAGTACTGTACATACCAGAGTCCCAAGAGAGGAAGCTTGGGAACACTGCCAAGACAGTCAGTCAGTTTGTGCGATAGTACAAGTACCGCACACATGGGATTTCTGCCTGGCAAGCACAATTGTCTAACTGACTTACTAGCTACAGCCAATCATCAACAGGACAGAAAATATTGCCAATTTTACGTGTCAAATTCTACGATCCCCCTTCATTTGATTTCACTACACTTTTTCAGGAATGGAACATAATTTCCGGTATTGTCCACGTTTGTTATGTTTAGCTGAACTCGCGCGTTTTGTATAATAATAATGTTGTAAAAACCCGGGCGCGGGGTTGATTTCTTTTCGTCACCAAGTTCGTATAATACCACCGCCGCAGTACCTCCAGCCAACGGCTCAGAAGGAATATAGAGCGGAAAAGGTCTCAGTTGCGTTCCTATCGTGCCTTACCATACTCCACCCAGCCCTCGCAGGGACTGGTATGATATATACATCCTCCCCCCCCCAACGAAGCCGAAAGCCACGAACCACAGTACAGCACATCCCACAGAACCTCGCATTACTCGCACAAACCTGCGCACGACAGCATAATGACTAATACCGAATACCCCCCCCCCTCCCCCCAGGTACAGCTCCCAAGTTTCGTAGATTTTAACTAGCAGGGCGTGATACTGTGAATCGGGCAAGTTATCCATCATCCCCAACTAGTTCCCCACATACCAAATTCGCTGCTTTTTAACCATGCAAGCGTAACATCCCATTCTAGTAAAATCTGCAAAGCGTACGGTACTATAGGAGATTCCCGGATGTCTTGGCGAAGGATATACCTCCGGGTAGAAAGTGTTTGGGCGCATACTCCGGAGGGGGCCGAATGAATCCCCGAAGTACTATATTACAAGTTCTCAAGTTTTTCTCTCAAGTTACGGGATGGAGGCGGTGCTAGTACTAGTACTAGTGCATGTCCGGTGCGCGGTCGTGTATCATATCCCCGAAAAGCAGGGGTCGGGTTGGCTACCTATCTATTAATTAAATACTTGGGGGAAACTACCCGGGACTGAGAAGGAGTGGAACATGTTATGCATGGAGGTGTGAGAGGGGTGGGGGGAAGAGATTTATTAATTATCTAGAGGAAAGAACGGTGATCTAAGGAAGGGAGGGGAAATTACGCCCCATCTAAGGAAGAAAACTGTGGCTGCGGGTTCCGCACAGAAGCGTGGTAAAAATTTTATTTATTTATTTGTAATAATATGTAGGAATACGTACGTACATAGTCCACGATGGGTTCTGCGATAGACGATATAACTGCGAACCCAGGCAATAGGAAATCCACATTCTACTAGACTTATATCTTTCCAGTCCCCTTCTCCCCTCCCCCGGGGTTAGAAATTCCCCCACTTTGCCCCATCCGAGTGATGTATGATGACTAGGGGTTTTTCTCAACGCCATTTGGCAGGACAACTTCCTCCATTACTCCTTTATCTTGGCTGGGCGTAATCCCATTAACCTCCTTCTCCGCCTCCTTCTCCGCCCCCTTCTCGGCCCGTTTCTCCTTCGCCCACTCCCCGGCAGCCCCAACCGCTGCCATCGGATCCTTCTTATGCATCAACAACAACCCCTGAATCTCTGCCGGCGTGAACACGCCCTCCGGCAATACCCGACCAAACTCCCTCGCCAGCTCCAAAAGATTGTCTCCGGTGGGAAACCCCTCCGGAATCCTAAGCGCCTCCCGATCGCCCGTATCCACATCGTAAAGATTCAAGAACAGCGACTCGATGACGCCGCGCGAAGCGCACTTGAAGGAGATCTGCAGATCCACACGGCCGGGGCGTATAAGTGCTGGGTCTAGTCGTTCGCGGTGGTTCGTGGTCATTATCAGGATGCGCCCTTCGCGCGAGGCGGCGCCGTCAATGGCGTTTAGGAGGCCGCTGAAGGAGACGTTGGCCTTTGTGGAGGAGGGGGGAGGAGGTGCCGAGAGGGGGCGGCGTAGGAGGGAGGGAGGGGGGGAGAGGTCAGTGGGCGCGTCTGGGATGCGTTTCACGCTTGAAGCATCGACGTCTTCAAGGAGGACTATGCATCTACTCGGCAACCCGGCGAAGAGCGACGCCAATGTATCGTCCGTGATACTCCCGGCGGAGAGGGAGAGGGCGTAGACTTCGAGGTTGAAGAGGCCAGCCAGGGCCATGCTTAGACTTGTTTTTCCGGTTCCTGCAGATGCACGTTAGCATGAGGAATCAGTCTCAGGTGATCGAGTTAGCGTGGGAATATACCTGGCGGGCCATAAAGCAAATAACCCCTCCGGTACGGCAGCCCCCGATTGGCATACCACTTCGCCGTAGCCGGTAATATGTACTCCTCAATATCTCTTATAATCAAATCCTTCTGCTCCCTTTCCAGCACCACCGTCTCCATGGACCGATTCGGCCTAGAGAGCGCCCTCTCCCAGCGCGGCGGAATACCATGGGGGCTCATATTCGCATGAAAAACGATGGTCCTCCCCTGGTCACGGGCATTGCTTTTCCGCAGAACCTCCTCTAGCAGCTCTTTCAGGACAGCCGGATCCCGTCCATACGAGCGCAGCCAGACAATCCTCCGGTGTGGCAGGCCGTGCATCGTTATGCCCTCTTTAACCTCTTCCATTACTATCCTGATCTTGTGCCCCCGGTAGTGGAGGAAGTACCTCGACCCGGCTGCCGGGAGGTACTGAACCCGGTAGACTTGTTTTCCACAGGGACGCTCGCGGCCGTGGAAGTACTCTTGGTCCATATGGCGGCCACTGTCGCCGTCACCGGCGTTGGCTGGGTCGCCGGCGACTTTCTTCGCGTTGAGGATACGGCTCAGGGCCAGGTCTGCGGTTTGCTCCTCAGCCAGCCAAATGAAGAAATCCCGGAAGAGCGTGTCCTCGGAGTTTATCCTCACGGAGGTGCTGTAGTACTTGTCTATCAACGCGGAGATGGTGGAGTAACCGAGGTTGTAGCAAGTTATTAGCGCGGTCGATACCATCACTGCTCCTGCTGCGGTGTTCATGTCTATTCCCAGGGCGCGCATTACACGCCGCACTCGGTCGTAACCAGGTAGGCGTTCGAAGATGAGCGTAGTGATACCCAGCGCCCCGATTAGGCTCTGTGCGCCGAGCGGTAGGCTGGGGGAGGTTCCTATCAGTTTGCTCATCTTGGAGATGGATTCGTTCTGCTTGCGTGTTTATATGGGATGTATGTATGCTAGGGTCAATTTTTCCGAGCTGGAGTGTTTCCAAAATCCATTCACGAAAGCTGCCTTCCAGCGAGTATTTATAACACAACTCCTTGACTCACATAGGCGCGATACCGGTAGCTGGTACAATGACACTTCGAGAAACGGGAGCTAGCGAGGTGGGTACTCTATAGGAAGCTGCGGCGGTGTTTATCTATAACCCTGCTGCCCCTGTTGCGCCAGCCTTCTCAGAGCTATTGAGCGAACCCTGCCGTGTTGCCTCCCCACAAGTGAGAAGAGATGCATGGTGGTGCAGGTAGGCACTGACCTCCTCACTTTTGGAGTTACCAGTATGATCCTACACTGCGCAGGGTTCGAGGCGCTCATCCCTATTGTTTGACAAGATTTTAGCGTGTGCAACGCCCCTTCGCATGAACAAAAGGCTCTCCCAACCCAGCGGCACAATGTCTCTATCATACCTCCTCGGGTCGGGAAACAAGGCGTGTGGGAGAATTGACTCTACTCGAGTATGTGAGCATCTCAGCCTCGAGGGTTCTCAGGCTACCATGCATTGCAGGAGGCTCTATCTTATCGACCTCCGCACAAGAGCCCCTGTCGACCTGTTTTGGGTAGGTTACTTACCAATTCTTCAATTCCCAATGGAGGACTGAGTGTAGTATCGGCACCACCATGCATGCCGCTACTACTCGCAAACGCATGACGTTTGTGAACACAACTGCTATTGCATACACCAAAACCATGAGGCTCCGGCCGATTTTTTGCCCGTATGCAATAGCAGTTGTGTTCACAAACGTCATGCGTTTGCGAGTAGCGCCGTAAACAATCATGGCTACCTTACCACGTCGAAAAGATTCCCCTTGGGGATAGTATTGTCCTGTCGTATCCCATGCTCTGGCGAACCTGAGAGGGTAATGTAGGAACCCCGTGAAATTCACCATGACATCGGATTATCAGCGGGAGTCAACCCGTCAGCCCAGGATAGGTTTAGTTTGACAAGTTAGGAAAGGGCTATTCTTCTGGGGAATTATTGTGGCTGAATCCGGAGATTAGAGACAGCGCGGGGCCCGTTGGGGATGGTGGGGTTCGCGTGTTCGGCTTCCCGCCCCGCCTTGCGGGACCCCCTAATAAGATACTTGTAACAACAAAAGAAGAAAGTAAACGGGAGAATAATAGGCGGCCTGAATGAACTCATGTGCTTATCTTAAACCAACGACGGCAATTATTCCAAGTCCCCTTTCAGTTTCCAAAAACACCTCTATTAATGCCAAACGCAGTCAAAAGAACAGGGAGAATTGACTAAACTTCCTCCAGGCCCTCCATTGAGCCTTATTGTTCTGGTGAGACGGGAGTCTTTCTTGGTACTCAACATAACTCTGGGCCTCTGGCTCGGTCGTATCCTTGGAGGTCTGAAACAGTAAAATTCGCAGCCAGACCCACTTGCTCCAGATCAGTCAGGACTTAGCTATATCCAGGTCTGAATATCTGGGTTTTAAACCCCAAAGTGACTCAACACCATAGCAATCACCAATTTCCAACAAATCACAATACTGGGATTCTTCCAAAACGGGATGGGGTGTGCCCGGCTGCGAATTTTACTGTCTCAGATCACCCAAGGGATCAGTGCCTTTTAGATAATTGTACGGTAGTAGTAAGCCTTGTCTCCATATCGCCCGGCTCTCTCGTCAGCTCTTCCTCAACGTAGCTGTCGTGGAAACCGAATTCGGAGATGATCTGTTGATCCGCCGGCCTAAGGCCATATAGCAAAAATCTCCCAACAAGCGTATATATGATACCCCAAGACCAATTTTACCCATGCGCGGAGATGGTTGATTCCATCATTGGTTGCTCGCAAACACTCCTTTCCGCACTCTTTCCCCACTTGTCCTCTATGGCGGTATTGAAAGACTCGAAGACAGTCAGAATGTTGCCAACCTGGGGTACTGTACTGTACATACTGTAGTTTTACCACAGCAAACATTAACCGTTTCCAACTTTGTGATCCGGTCGGTCAAATCTTGCATTTCGGAAATGTTCACATTGGTCGAGTACCTCCATTCAGCCGCACAGTGAAGTGCTAGTACTTATGCATCACGCTCCGAACACAATTGATTCGTAGGCCTACTTGGGAGTCCCGGTAAATGGGTTGGGGGGGGGACCGAAACTGCGTGGACGATGGGTGGGCCTCGGGTGAAACACGGGAAGGATGAGCGAGCGTCGAACCAGCAATCCAATCCAGTAAATCACATCCTAATGAGCCTCCGTTCAGGCAAAGTGCAAGCAAGATGGAGGAAACCCAAGGGAACCATCGCCATAATACCACACCCTTACACAGTGAGAATCAAATAATTGGACCATACGCTAGGACGTTGAGGTTGCCTCTCCTGCTAAAGTCTGAGGTTCTTGGGGCTGTTGAGGTCAAATTCGCTGAATTTGCTCTTGTCCTAGAGTTAAATTAAAGGTCTGGGTGATACAGTATAATGCTTGGTATTATATATGCATGCTAGGCTGCAAAAAGACTCTAGATTTGCCCGCCGCCAAGTCTCTATCAGCTAGTAAGATCCAGCCCATTGTGCTAGTAGGAATTAGTGCTTCTCTACGAGTATCTATCTTGTGCTTAATTGGAGATATGATCAGCTTAGCTTGGCAAAAGCAATCCGTAGAACTTGGTATTATAAAGAATCTAATGACAAGCTGTACCCTACGAGTACAGCCACCAGGTCGCTTTCCCACAGGCGGAAATTTCAGACCGTGATAGTCCATTCTGGAGGCGGAAATCTAATGAATCTAGTCTAACCCAACCCACCTATGGCCAAGCATATCTACTAGCGCATGCCCCACTAACACTCATCATCCTCATCACTAAGCTCCCACTCCTCGCTTTCGCTCCCGCTCTCAATCTCGCTCCAGCCCTCCTCATTATCCTCATCTTTTTTATTCTCCCACTCACTCCCGCTCTCGTCATCATCATCCATCGCGTCATCCTCACCTGACCCGTTCTGTTCTAGTTCAAGCATCAACTCATCAACCTGCTCCGGTCTAAATCCATGCCCATTCGCACTCCCCAGATGATTCCTCAAATCATAAAATCTAGCATACCTCCACCGACACCCATCCACAACGCATGCGATATTCCTACCAGAATTCTCGTAGCCATAGCCACTTAATTTCTCGATAAGCCCCAACCTCCTAATCAATGCTCTAGGCCTCCTAGGTTTTCTCTCCCCGTACGTAACCTCTGGATTTGGGTTGTGTTCCCGGGCAATGTGTTTCTGAAGCGGGGCTTTGTATTGATAATCCCTCGGACAGTGGGGGCAAACGAATGGGCGGTATCTTTTGTGCACGATCCTAATGTGGGTTTTGACGTACTGGGGCTTGGTCAAGCCCTGTCCACATATCTCGCAGATATGTGTTCTGCGCTTATCGAGGGGTACATCGTGTTTATTGTGTATATGTAGTTTTAGAGCCTTATGGCTAGGTGGCCGGTAGGAGCAGTGTGGGCAGATTGGCGGATGAGCTGTCTTGGTGTGTGCACGGAGCTCGCTGTAAGATTTGAAAGAGGTTGTGTCTGGTAGAACTGTGCGTTGGACAGGGAAGACTGTGTCGTCTGTAGATATATCCTCTAGGGGAGGTGGGCCGGGGTTCTTCTGGCAAATTTCACACCAGAATCGTAGTTTGGGCATACCACTGTGCTGGGACGCAATATGGCTCTCTAGCTTTCGTTTTGTGTCGCCGGCGAATGAGCAATGTTCCGCAGAGCCATCGGCGCCCTTGTGAGGACATGCCCACGGGGGCAGCCCGCGGTGGACTTCTCGGATGTGTCTTGCCAGCGGCCCACGTTTGCGGAAACCTTCATTACAAGGGGGATAATCCACACACTATGCAACACTTATCAGTCCAATTTCCATCAGCAAAACCTACTCGCGGTGTCGAAGCGTTTTTAAAAAAGACTGCTATTGCGTACGGCTGAAATCCTAGCAAAAAGGCCAAATTTTGGTGGTATGCAATAGCAGTCTTTTTTAAAAACGCTTCGACACCGCGAGTACTAAAGGAGAAACCCACAACATGCGGCAGAGCCTTTTGATGGCTTTTCAGATGCCTCTTAAGATGCTGATTCGTAGTAAACTTAGCCCCGCACTCTCTTCCACCATCGACCAACTCCCCGCCTTGTCCTGCAACCCTCTTGAATCCAAAATTTCCAAGGTGACCTTCCTCCCCTTCGGGAATGGCAAACGTGCATATGTAGCGCTTGTCCTGCAGATGCTTGGCTCGGGAGTGCGCTTTGAGATGTGATTCCCTGAGGAAGGACATATTACACCCCTCAACCAAGCATTGGAATGGTCGTTCGCCAGTGTGACTTCGTAGATGCTCCGTGAGGCGACAGGGGCGGGTGAAGTACTTGCCACAGCCTGGTTCGGTGCATGGGAATTCTGGAAGACAAGGTTAGCTGCTTGGCCTAGAATTTCAACGGTTGACATGGCCGGGGTACTCTTTTCTCGAGGTTTGCTAGTAGTTTTCTTCTCCGACGCTCGCTTCGGTACTGGTTTCGGTGATGGCACTAGCTCAATGCTAGCTATCTCCGCGGTTTTCTTTGCTGATTTGGAGTCCGGAGGCGAAGAGGATGCTGAGCGTTTTCCAGGGCCCTTGGCTACAGGAACGGGACCTCTTGTCATGGGTGGCTCTGTAGAAGGGAGTGCCTCAGCCGGCACGCCGGAGGTAAGTTTCACACGCCCGGGCATTTTGAGCTATGCTCCGCGATTTCTGATGGTGAATTGAGTTTGTTCTTCTTGTGCTCCGAAAAAAATAGTTGAGGATTTGTGGGCGCCAAGATTTCATCCGTCATAGTAACCCTAGCCCAGGCAAGTTCATTATCGATCGAAATCTACAGTATGATATCATACTCGTCCAAGGCAAGAAGTACTAGCATGGAGCAAAAAGTGATCGGAAAACGGCTGCTGTGGCATCAACCACTTTTTTTCCGATCACTTACCCTCACACCCAAGTACAAGTATCATACCCGAACATTGAGGTGATCAGACGCCATTTTGGGCAATTCTCACCAAAATCCCCCCTGTTAACCGTGTACTCGAGTACAAACCCGTACGATTTGCTATTGTAGCTCTATTGTTATTTTTACCCTTTTTAAAAAGAAGACATAAAGGGACAAAAAAGCACGACAACAATTCCGACACAAAAGTTACCTTTTTATCCGCAACTTCATTCATCCCTTGTTAATCACTGAGAACAGGTTAGGTTTACGCTATTCCCATGCACTTGATGAAAACTGCAGAGTCCAATAAGTTATCGTAATCCGAAGCTGTCTGAATCTCCCTAATCGTGCCAAGGTTGTGGCGGAGCCACAACCCACGCTTGCTCGCTTGCTCGCGACCATGGGCACTCTCTTGAGAGTGCCCCTGAGCTCAACGAAAGAAATCAGCTCAACGAAAGATTTTCCTCTACCAAAACACCAGATCCCTGTTTCCTCCACCCCATGTTGCCCAAAATGTCTGAAACCTATACCGACATTGAGGCAAGAATTCAGGCTGCCTGTTTAAAGCTTTCAGAGCTTGAAAAACCGAATATTGCCGCTATTGCTCGCGAGTATAGTATCCCAGAACAACGTTTAAGAGCACGAGCAGCTGGGCAACCATCTAGGTCTCAAAGGGTAGTTGGAAATAAACGCTTGTCTGAAGCTGAGGAATTAGCTGTCTGCCTATACCTTAAGCCGCTCGATAGTATTGGCACTGCTGCTCGGTCTTCGATGCTGACAGGATGTGCTAATGCAATTCTCAAATGGAATTATCAGCCCACTACAGAGTCTCCGAACACCCCTCCACCAACGGTTGGTCTAGCCTGGGCACCACGATTCTTGGAACGCTATCCAGAGTTCCATATTCGCAAGCAAAGGTCACTTGATTATAACCGGCGAAAGGCACATAATCCAGAGGTTTTGCTCAACTGGTTTCAGAGCTACAAGTCGATTTGTGAGGAGAAAGGAATTGTATCATCTGATATTTACAACTTCGACGAGACAGGCTTCCGCATCGGGATGAGGAAGAATCAGTGAACAATTACCTTAGATCCTGACAGGATATCCTATCTTGCGTCCTCCAGTAATTGAGAACTCATAACTGCTTGTGAGACTATTAGCGGCCATGGCGAGGTTCTTCCACCAATGTTAATTCTCCCAGGGGCACTCTATCTCAATGATTGGTATACAAAAACACAACTCGATGGTGATATCCTTCTTAGTGTATCGGAGACTGGGTATTCAAATGACCGTCTATCTCTACATTGGCTTCATTACTTTCACAAGTTTTCCTCTCAGAGACAGCTGGGAGCTTACCGGCTTTTGCTATTGGATGGATATGGTTTGCACTGTACGAAGGAGTTTATTGACTATTGTGATGAGAACAAAATTATTCCGTTCTGCCTTCCTCCTCACAGCACGCACTTGCTTCAGCCATTGGACGTAGTGGTTTTCCAACCACTCAAGCACTTTCACGCAGAGGCAGTAGAGCAGGCTACTCGAACTGGCTGTTCAGACTTCAACAAGATAGAGTTCTTAGCAGCTATTGACTCAATTCGGGTGCAAGCCTTCAAGCACTCCACTATTCTCTCTGTCTTTCGTAAATGCGGCCTTATCCCCTACTCCACTTCAATCATCCTATCCAAGCTCCAAGAGTCTACTCCTCCTCCGACCTATCACGCGTATGCTTCAACCTCCCCCGAACATGTACAACCACAAACTCCTTCCCGACAACGCTTATCTAAATTTGTTCCCACTTCCCGCACCGTTCACTCATTAAAGCAACATGCAGACTACCTATGGCAAGCTGACCCAACCTCTGACAACTTCTGTATCTCTTTAAATTTCTTTTTGAAAGGGAGTCTTGCACAAGCACATTCGGGTGCCCAGGCACAAGATGATTTACAGTACACACAAGCGGCAGACATAGCATGAGCTGATCGACAATACCGGAGTTGGCAGTCAATCCAGAAGGATGGTGTGCTCTACACAAGCGAGACTAGAGCTATGATTGACAGGCAGGAGGAGGAAACCACAGAGAAGAAGGTCCAACAAGCTCGCCTTCAACTTGTCCCATATGAAAAAACTCTCTTAAAGGAGCAAAACAAGACCTGGAAACCCATTTTTACCGAGTTTAAACAGACTATAAGGAAGAGGAATGCTCGTTTGAAAAAGGCTAGGAGGGTTTATGGTGCTGGGTGGCCTTGTAATTAGTTTCTTATGTAAATCTTTGGTGGGCTTAATATCCTATCTCATACTACGATCGTGAATAACAGCAGCAATATTCGGTTTCTCAAGCTCTGAAAGCTTTAAACAGGCAGCCTGAATTCTTGCCTCAATGTCGGTATAGTTTTCAGACATTTTGGGCAACATGGGGTGGAGGAAACAGGGGTCTAGTGTTTTGGTAGAGGAAAATCTTTCATTGAGCTGATTTCTTTCGTTGAGCTGAGGGGCACTCTCTTGAGAGTGCCCATGGTTGCGGGCAAGCGAGCAAGTGTGGGTTGTGGCTCCGCCACAACCTTGGCACGATTACCCCACTGGCTCCAAACCACAAAGCATACAGAAACCTATCTGCTGGGCCTCCCCAAAAAGGCTGCAACTTAAGTCTACAGCGAAACATTTCGCGACAAGCGAAGCTGCAGTAATAAATGAATACAGCAGCTCCCAGTAGTTAAAACGCCACGAGCCCGGCTCGAAAGAAGCACGAAATGCAAACGTTTATCTCACAACGACCTCCCTCTAACCCGGAGAACATGGATCCTGAAGTTATTTCGGGAGGAAGTGGGGGAAGACAAGGTCGCAAGCCACGGGCGATCTATTCTAATCCTTGAACGTTGAAGGGGTGGCCCACCAGTGGATAAGCCAGGACTTCGCAGCTGCAGCTGATTCAGGCGCAGCCCACCCGGGCCGGTTTAGCTGCGGCACCTGGCCCTACTAACACTGTCATCATAGGCACAAAAAAACATATATATCCCCAAACATGTTCAAGTCTCACTCACTCACTTCGGAGGAAATGCGGGGACGGAAAAACTATTCAAGCTTCCTACTCCGGGAAAAATATGGGAGGAAATGGTGCTGACTTTCATACCCGATACTATCGGCCAATAAAAATATTTTTCTTTTCAAGGCTCTTCGCGCCAGTCGTCGACACAACATAGATTCAGCCTCGTCGAAACCCATTGATCATTCAAGCCTGGAAGACCTCTTGAAAGAACGCACGCAATATCAAACTACAGCTTTTCATCCATCCAACGGAAAAAGGAAAAAGAGAATTAATTTTGAAAGAGGAACTGCGATCTTTCCTACTACCCGTTAGAAGTGGAGGGGGGAGAGGGGGTGTTGAATTGCTCAATCTATCCACGCTGTTCTCACCAGTCTTACTTAACTTGACTCAAATATCCACCTTTTTACAAATACCACAGCAAAACCCGGGCCCTACTTACTTCCATTCCTTCCACGGCACTCAACTCCCAAATCTATCAAATAATTTATATCTCCACTATTAACCCACACACAAAAGAAAGGAAAGGGAAAAAAATGTGCATCCGCCACACAACAACCTTCATCTGCGGCCACCTGTTCGCAACAACAACCCCCTGCAGTGGCGGCTGCCCAGTCCCCGAACAAGCAATAGCCATCCTCCCCGCGAAGCTCGCCGAAACCTCCTGTCTCGCGTGTGTGCAGAAAACACAAAAATCCCGGCTAGAGCGGGTCCGAGAGAGGCTAGACGTGACGCTCAACGAAGTCTCCCGTCTACTGGGCCGCGCTCAGCGCGACTCTGGCTATATCAAGCGGGAAGTTGAGAGTATCCGCGCGTGGGTGGACTTGCTGGAGCGGAGGAGGAATAATAGAAATGGGGGCATTTATGACGAACTGAAGTGCGTCATTAGAGGTTCGAGGGAGTATGCCGGGGACTTGGAGAGTGGGAAGTTTACTGGGTCGTTTGAGCTTTGGCGTAAGACGAGAGGCGAGAGTGAGCTTGAGGGGTATCTTGTGCAGGAAGGTGGGAAGGGGTATGGCAAGATGTACGACGAGGCGTGGGAGCGGCTGCTGGCGCCGAAGAAGCCTGGGGACGGGTTTTCGGAGGAGCTGCCGCCCGTAATGGGTTCGGAAAAGTAGGGGGAGTGCGGTGGGAGAGAGGGTTCATCTAATATCAGAGTCGTGCTAGGTTTTACTAGGAGGGGAAGTAAGGTTCGAACTTCTCTCTATCCCTCTTCCCCTCCGCGTTTCTCTTTTCTTTCTGCATCTTGGGAGTATTTTCATAGTTATAGATAGACCCTTGCATAAAACGTACAAGAAATATAATATCGCATCTTCATTCTAGACGATTTTTGTCCCTCCTGTGAGATATTGTGAGTTGTGCTACGCCTTGGTGGTTTTGGCCGAAATGTGACCTCGGTTTACCACCGCAAGGTCCTAGCGGGGAACAAACTCTCTAGTTTTATCGGGGAGCTCATGCGAGAACACCAGGAATAACAAACATATCATACAACACGCAATACGATGATTCTGCGTGTTCTCGGGGGCCTGCTATACTATTACTAGCAATTACAGCGGTCCAGGGACATTACCCAAGCAGTAGTCTACAGCACTACCCGTAGCTGAGGTCAATTTAAGCTTAATCCACCACACCACCATACACCCGGCATCCACTAACAGGAATTATGAGTGATAGAAAAATCCACGTGGGACTTAAACAGGGCAACCACACCTGCACTCGAAGAATTCTCCATTTCGTAACCCACTCTGGCACCCGCTGGGGGTTATACACGTCCCCATCATTAATGGACCTTACAGGGGGGATCCTGGGGACGGAATTTAGTATGGGCGGTGGAATGCGCACAGATAATCCGCAATACAAAATTCTGCTCCTAGAATCCCCTTTATTGGGTCCATTCATGCCACATACTTGTAGACCCTTGAGCGCCTTCGCAAAATAAGGGCAAATAAAGGCAGGCGCCACTCTATGATAGATATATCGCCCAGACCGTCTCTTCGCAATTAGTTGGAGCCGATTAACCCCGCTGGGAGGGCAGTACTATCAAGCGAATGCATAGTAATCCATTCAGTAATGATGCTCTCTACAACTCCACCCAAAGGCACAGCCTAGAATGAGACACTCACATGGTATGGTACTTTGATTGAAAAGGTTTCCTTCTATAGTCCAAGAAACTGTTCCTGCTCAGCTACCTGATTGTTAGTTGGCCCGTGCAAGCCCACGGAGCTCTAGTTCCACAACCGAGTGATCTAGGATGACCCACTTGGAAAAAAAGCCCCAACCCGATCACTCTGGAATTCAATATTCCCTGAACTACTCCAAGTTTAAGTCATTGTATTACCCCCCTCTCTTAGAAACGCACACTCGCACAAGCGCTGATAGCTCAGAGTCGTTCAAACAACCTCTTGAAAATAGAAGAGAACGAACCGGCTAAGACAAACAGCATCTGTTTTTCAAAGTTGGCAAACTCGGGCGATAGCAGTATATATACCGGCTAGTCAACACTGTAACATCGACTATCCATCAAGCCCATCCACGATCCACCAAGCAATACCAATATCACCACTCCCACTCATCAACTACCTCACAACTAAATCCTCCCTCACAAATCCAGCAACCAAAATGTGCATTCAAACCATCACCTCCTACGCTTGCAAGCACATCTCCACTACTTACAATACTACAACCCCTCATTGCTCTGTCACCTCAATCTGCACCCTGCCAAGCCCACTGCCGGCTAGGAATGTGAAGTCCTCCTTGCTCTGCGCCGAGTGTCTTGCTGAAAAGCTTGAGCGCGAGGCGAATCAAATGCGAGAGTTGGAGCGCTTTGCCAGAATTAGTGGTGGAGAGGTAAAGGTGGCCGGGGGGGAGGAAAAGGAGGTGGAAGGTGGGGCGAAGAGTGTTAGAGTTATTGCCAAAGACTTGGAGGATATTGGGTATGTTGCTGAGGGGTTGTTGAAGAAGACTGGGAATGTTGAGGGGGGGAGCACGCACAGCGTTGTGGAAGAGAAGGAAGAGGCAATTACAGAAGCCGCTGATGAGAAGGGAACCGAGGAAGGCATAATGAGCGCCGAAGATGTCGGGATTGAGGAGGGGCCCGCCGAAGGAATCACCAACCCCACGGACGTTTGCGCCGAAGAGCCTAGCACTCATGGTCAGATTCAATCCGAAGAGCTAGATACACCCAGCTTTAAGGATCTTTCCCTCAATGAGCCCGCTCAGAAAGTGGATGCCAAACAAGAGTCTAAAATTGGAAAACCTGGGTCCCTAGAGACCAACAAGCCCGTGAGATTCACGCCGGGGCCCTCCGAACAAAAGGATCTCGGACTCAAGAACGTCAAGGCCAAGAACCATACTCCTGAGAAATCCAAAATCGCAAGATCCACAAGCACGCTTACCCCCAAGAAATCACTCAAGTCTTCTAACGATACAGCAGCAGCAGCAGCAAAGGGAAAGGCAAGAAGCGGTAGACCTTCAACTTAGTGGCTTTCCCAGCTTTGCAGGATTCTCTGAGGTTAAGCCTAATAGCAAGTTTCCCTATCTCGTTGCTTATAGCTTATATTTTATTAATAATTATCATGCTTTCTCTGTTTGTTGTGTGAGATCTGCTTTTATTTTCTTTTTCTTTCTCTTTCTGCTTTTTTTTTACGAATTTTTCTAGTATGCATAGCTGGTGTTTTCGTGCGGAGCTAGAGTAGTGGTAATTTGGTGATAGTGTATGGTTTTGATAGGAATTCTTACTTAATTCATACTTGATTCGCAGAAATGATGTCAGAAACCCATGGGAAACGTGCAGTAAAGAATGATTACGTAGGCGCTCTGGAGATGGTTGGAGCCTAAGATACTGGAATTGTAGCTTACAGTAGCGAGGTGGAGATGTTTGCTTCTTCTTGCCTTTACCTCCCTTCATCTTGTTTTCACAACCACCCTACCATCTTTCCGCCGTGATCCTCCCAGGAAAGTTTATCTTCAACTCTCCAATAAGCTGTCTCCTTATCACCAACCAGGTTTGCCCCGCTAGGGATTTCGGCCGCTCGCCTGGAAACACGGAATATTAGTTATTGGAGGCTTTTGTCGTTCGCAGTGGAATTGGCAAAGCCGCTGCAGGCAATTCCACCGCAAAACACCATTCGTGGCCCGACCCCTCTCGCCTGCTGCACTATACTGTACTGCTCCAACACTGCACCTGGGCTCGCTGCGCCAGTAGTAAGCATACTACCGAGCAGCGCTCCCATATGTCATTCCATTCTTTATATCCAATCACTAGTGACACCCAACATTTAACTGCTGACCAAGTCATATGGGCTCCTAACTTCAGCTGTTATCATCAATACCCCGAATCCCGAAGCTCCTACAATCGAGCATTTGTCAATTGATCGCCTCTCCAGAAAGCATGGGATTCCGACCGAAATAATAATCTCGAGGAGGTATTGTATCACATGCATCATCCGCCCCGGTGGGCACTCGCCATCGGCGTCTTGAGTGGAAATCCATGGTAACGGCGCTACAACCCCGGGAACACAAAACATTAATTCTTGTCAACTAAATTAAGGATATCGGCGAGAGCATTTTTCTGTTCCTTGTCTCGCCAGCACAAATCATACTTGTGCTCTGCGCCTCAAGGCCTCCGTGGACCAGGCTGACACATGAAGTTCATAATATAATGCTTTTTCCTTAAGTCTTCCGCAAAGACCACTTTTAATCTTGTGAGCCTCTTACCCCCTAGGATCCCTTCCAATCCCTGCTTAGCAGCCTTTATATTGCAAGGTGCTCAGAATGCCACGAACATATTCAGCCCCGATAACTAACTTATCACACAGCGCAGCGTTCTTTTTCTACTAGGACAGCGTTTCCAAACTGGACTACCACCTGCCGTTTTTCCACCTGCGCCATATATACTTGTGGTGAGCAAATTGTTCAAGCCGCCAAGCCATCGTAATGCTCTCAACTTCGCAGTTGTACCCAGGCCCGCCAACCAGACCAATTTGCTCACCAGGAGTGCGGTACCAAGGGCAGCTAACAGAACTGGATGCTTGGGTGACATAACATTTCGCAGTCACTTCATAGGTGCTAGTGAGAAAACATGGGGTGCTAGGATAGGGAGCTGATCTCGCTAGCAAACAGTCACACCTAACTCGATGCCTAGGCAAGCTAGCACCAGAAGCAGAGCAGGAAACAAGTGGCATTTCACGAGTGAAAAGTTCCGAAATTCAGGAGTGGATGAAGGAATAAGCTAGCTCGTGCATATGTGCCTGCACCCCACTGACACCTAACTCTACCGGTAAAAGTCTGCGAATGTCTAGGTTGACTAAAAGGGAGGATCTGGTACCAGAGTCAAGATTTTTATACTCAATCTAATATCCCTATTCCCGGAGTCTCTACAAATAGCTTCAAACTACCCTTTTGAGACACTTTTGGGGCATCGTCCACCAATCAAATAGTGTGCGAGATAGATTGGTTGGCTACAGCACCGAAGACCACTGGGCGAGGCAATTAACAGTTCAATATCGCCCAGCAAGTTACGTACTTCTGGTTCACCTTAACAACTCTTTCTCCCTCGTCAGACTGGCCGCGCGCTGAGTGATTTTTACATCTTGACACACTTTTATAGACAAGACCACGAACCCCAGGAGTCCTGATATCGCTTCACTTACCCCGGCCGAAACGAATGGGTTCTCTTTTTTTCTCACAAAGCTTCCGCCTACGACTGACAGAGAGCGACAGCCACCATCCCGCTTGGTTTGATAAGATCTGATTGGTTGGGCCACCGCATATCCTCCAATCTCTACGCATCGTTCACTTCCCAGGGCCAGAAAGCACACAGTAACATGCATCTTGCTCTTTTAACCGGGCCCAACTCCCCTGCTTTTAAACTAGCCGGCATGATACAATATGGCAGATGGAGAACCCCCCACGCTTTCTCTCCCCTCCTCTATTTGGAAGCCCCTTTACAAAAGAAACAGACTTGCCCAAATCAACAAGACACTAAGTCACCTCAGGAAGAAATACCACAACGATAGTGGTTCCAACTCCCTTGTTAATACCAACGATAGGAAACCAGAGGGCAAAGTGACGGTTGAATGGGAAGGTTGAGTCAATGCAGGCAAAGAGCAATGGTTTAACAACAATGCAGAGAACAGAAGACGTTGTCGGTTTGGATTTGGAAAGGAGGAGAGACAAAATGGCGCAACTGCCACCGTTTGTCAGAGGGCTAGATTCGATTGTATTGCACAAGGACCCTAGCCCTGCGGGGCATGCTCGCGGGCATTTGGGGCTTTCCTAACCCAACAAAAAAACTTATGCATGCCCCCCCTTCCCCTGTGCACCCTCTAGCTAGCAAGTCGGACACTGTAGGCCGAGGTGGGAAGGCTGCGATACATTTGGGGCAGCCACCAGGGTGGGGGGTGAACTGGTGGACGAAGTTGGCCAAGCGGCAGTTTTCAGGTACTGTACCGTTTTCTGGCGGAGTCTTTCCCAAACCTTGGGATTTTCTTTCTTTCTTTTCTTTTCTACTGAGGTGCTTTGTCATTCCTCGACAAAACTAAAAATAGGGGCCGACGTCACGGATAGATGATTCTTTATACTTTAGAATATTTTTGTGATTTTTCCTACTTTACAACTTGCTCAATTTTTTTCGCACAATTCATTAAGGGGGATGCAACATAATGGAGTATCGGTAAGTGCTCCATATTAGACTTCCAGACTTTGCAACACCCTCCTCTTACTCCCCCACCACTATCACCAGAAAAGTAGAGTAACTGATAGCATTACAGCCGGATAGGTTGATAATGATAGGAAAAAAAATGCCCTAACGCAAGAAGGGAACTATGGTTCCTCCTCAGCCTCTTCGTCCCCTCTTTGCTTTCCGAATCCTTTCCTATCGGAAATTCCAAAGATATCTGCCGTCGCCGCTGCTGACATGGACTGGCTGGCTGCGGGAGGAGAATGGTACGTATGCCCGGCGAGGGCGCACAAAAAGCTAAGCGGGGGGAATGGATTGGTTATCTTTTTCTTTTCCTTCTTCCCTTCCCTTATCTGCTCTTCTTATGTGCGGGTCGTCTCATAACTGATATACTCACACTCCATCACCTTGTGTTCCGAATAAATTGGAGCAAGTAAGAGTAAAAGAAAAGGGAAAAAAAAGAGGACAGGTGTTTAATCCGGATGTGTGTCGAGCAAAAGCCGAAGAGAAAAAACATCCGGATCGCGGTAATGTAACATTGTATCGTACCGTCCGGCGATCAAAGGAGGTGCTGAGCAAAGAGAGATAGAGAAGGGAAAAGTCTGGTTACTCACCTGAAGATACCCTCCTTCCGGTCTTATGCCAACCTACTCCATCGCGTGGTTTCGCAAAGACAAGAGAGTAAAAAAACCAAAGATGGAAAAAAAGCAAAGCCACTCTAAACAACCAAAACGCATCGGGCGCTTCCTTACGGTAGGGAAAAGAGTGAGGTGGGCAGGAAAGAGAGGGTGGGAAAGAAAGAAGGTTTCCGCCTCAAGGATACCAGTCCAACCACATTTGCAATGCAAAAACAAAAGACCCCCACGCTTTCCAAAATAGAATACCGGTATCGCACCCATCCATCTATGCATCCATCCTTCATCCATCCATCCCTCCATCATGAACAATCGAGACCCAGCGAAAAGAAAAGGAAAAAAAAGATAGAACACCAATTTGAAGTAAAAGTAAAAGTAAAGAAAATCCACAATTTTGCAAAAAAGTAAATAAAAACCCCCTTCTGATAAGGAAACCAAAGCAAAAAAAAAAAAAAGTGATATCGCATGTTCCCTCCAGATCACCATTATCCGTCGGCAATCTTCAACCACCACCAGCAAGGACCCCCACCCCCGTTACCGTCGTCGTCGCCGCCGTTGCCATTAGAACCGGGGGCATAACCGTGGGCTGTACCTTACTCGCACCATCCCCGCCGACCTTGTTCTCGTCGATGGGGACAACGTCGATACTCTCCATCCAGTCCATAACCGTCTCTCGCAGTTTCCTCGCACGCTTCCTCCACTCCTTTATCAGGCGTCGGCGCCGCGCCTCCTCGTAGTCGTCCGCGCACCGGGCGCAGGCAAAGGTGACTTCCATCCACCGGCATAGGTCATGGCAGGGTGGTCGGCCCGTATGGTTCGTTGTGAAGTTGTGGTGACCGCAGACGAAGCGGGTCGTTGTGAATACTGACATTTTTTTCTCGCGCGTTTTTATGCACTCGAGTATGTATGTGTGTTGTATGTGGGATTGCGACTGTAGTTGTTGCTTTGTTGTATATAGCTAATCGGTAGCTAACGAGCGGTAGGGAAAGTGAGGAGAGGGAAGGGGAAAGAAAGAGGAAGAGGGAGGGAAGAAGGTGTGCTTTTCTACCAAGCTACCGAGTGAATGAGTGAATGAATGAATGAAGTTGGATAGGCCCCGGAGGGGGGGGGGTTGAATATGTTAGATATATGTTTGAGCGGTTTACGGGGGGCGTGGGGTGATCGGCGGGTCGAGATGGATGAATGAATGAGGTGTGTATGACTGGTGCATGGTACGCGAGGGGGATTTGCGTTTGCGATCCGGGCTGCAGGACCAGGGAAGGGAAGTGTTACAATCTGGATGGACTTGGGTGCCGTTTCGCACCGTGCTCGAGTGCTGTGGTAAAGGAGAAAGTGACGAGGGACTCCGGAGTTTCTGATTGGCCCCAGCCCAATTGATTTCAGTGCTTCTAGCCCCTTCTGTTTTCCGATTATTTCGACCGTAGGGTGTATTATATGGAGCTTCTAAACTCGGTATTTCGGTTTGGCCCGGCCCGTTTGTAATTGCGAATGTCTACCGCGCTGTGCTCGTATAATCTTCCATGCTAGGATACATTAAGTTTTCTGTTTGCCGAACTTTATCCCGTGTTTTGGTCCCTCAAGAGTGGAAACGCGACGAGTGCTGGGGAGGGAAATAAAAGAAATATCGGCAGAGAGGAGGTGGTATCATATGATTTGGATACCGATTCGGTGATTGATCGAGTTGGTGCCAGTATGGTACCGTGGCGGAGCCCCGTAGTTAGGTAAGGGATAGAGGGGTTAGGCTCGGCCCGTTTATAGGCGGTTCGAAGTTCGGTTGGGAGACCTCCTGAGTGTGGTACACTCGCATCCGCAAAGTTCTCGTAACACCTTCGGTACTCCTAGCAATACGGACCTTGATAACAAGAAAGGGACAACTCTTTTTCGAGAGATATTTTTTAATCCAGTAATGGCATATTCCGTAGAGAATATTCAGATTTTTTTTCCCCTTAAATACCTTCTGCAATCCCCCAGTTTAAGGCTGTCAAGACTTCGCGATACATCAGACGTTACGAGAACTTTGCGGATATGAGTGTACTCGACTGTCTCTTATCCTATCGGGGTCTCCACTCGAGGATGGAATTAAGTATGGTACTTGTAACACGCAGAGTAACACCTTACCGTTGCTATCAGTAGCAAAGTGGGAAAAGCAACGGTACCGGTATTTATTGTACCATCTACCATACTAGTACCGAGAGTACTAGTACTGGTAAGCTAACAATCGAATTCACATATCCCCATCAGGTCGAATACCGATACTGTACCAACAGGGTATCACAAATGTCTCATGAGAGCAAGGTCTCGCAAGGGAATCTAAAATGCCAGATGAGACCCGCAGAATATAGACCAGATAAGGGCTGAGTGACGTCAAGAAGTACGCACCATCCGCATTGCTTCCATCCTGCCTAAAAGTACTCGTACTCTTCCCTCTTTGGGCACGGTTATGCATGGTGTAGGCGTGCGCTATTCTCCAGTCCAGATTGCAAGCACGGTAGAAGCCCTGTAGGGAGTAGGTACAAGTGGGCTCGTAGGATCCTTTGCGGAAAAAAAGCTAATGAGTTTATCCACAGAATCCTCCCCCGGCACTGTACGAGTACTGCACATCCCGAGCGGCCTCTGTGACCTCTGCTGATCTTTTTGCCTCGGGAGCTCCATAAATTAGACTCAGGTAGGATAAACCGCGCAATTTGCAGGCTTCGATCCTTTGTATCCCCTAGCATATTGTTCTCGGAGACCAAGATTCTAGACTAAATATCTAACTCAGATCTGGAGATGCGGAATGGTTTGGAATCGGGTAGGTGCTATCAAACATTCCAGTACCGCAAAGCCTCGACACCTTAAGTTAGCTCCGCTTCTAGTAATTGAGGGGCCAAAATCATACAACACGGTTTGCATATTCCCACATTCCGCCTCCCACTCTGGATTCGATTCTTCCGAGGACCCTCATAAGCCATAAGCAAAAGCTCATGGTCAGTGAAAATAAATAATACGTGTAGCCCTTAATAGAACCGTACGATGAGGCCCACCTCGATAAAAATAGCATTGCTAATTCAGTCATCGTAGTCCAAACACCCCACACGTCCAACTGCGAGGGATCCCTAGGGGTGTCGGTTGAGCGCACTGGCCTAGCTTTTCTAAACCTCGACGTTGGGGCGGAAGCAACCCTTCGTATATCCGGCCTGATGGGATCCCTCCCCCGCAAGATCTTGTGTGACTGCGGTCAACATTCCCCTATCTAGTCTCTCTCTCCGGGGTTATATCTTCAAATATCCCACGCAAACATTTTGCACGAGTATGCAATGAGTGGATTTGAAAAGAACAGAGGGCCGCCTAGTGTACCCCACAGGGTTTCCCGAGATAAAGATCAAATACCATACTCACTCATAATGAGCAGGCCCGTCCTTGGGAGAAATGCGCAGGTCTATCTGCCTCGCAAAACTCTCTGCTCTTGCTATCCTTAGGTTTAGTTTGAGCTGACGCATAAATGTGCTGTTAAGAATATTGCTTCACCGTGACAGAAGTATGTCCCGCGGGACGTAGTGGGGCTCGTACTATTGACACCGTATATAATGCTTCTCAAGGGTAGAAGTACCGCTGCCCCGAGCCCAAGTAGCAGTGACAGAAGAGACATGGGACACCTAATCCTTTCTCCTACCGATAATTCATATCTTCCTATAGTCCCCATGTCCAAAGAGTGTTGCTCTCTCCTGAACCCCTTATTCCCCACACTTTATCTCGAACTGGTGTGCCCAAAGTAAGGAAAGCGGAGGTAATGATCGGCGAGACGGGTTTTACGCAGCGGGGTGGAGCGGCTCAAGTGATCGCACAGAGTCTGTACTAAGCGGTGGAGGGGTTCAAGATTGATTCCATTAGGTACTTGGAAGAGAAAGTCAAAAGTGAGGGAAAGAGTAGGAAGGAAGACCAAGGAGAGGAAAGGACAGGAAGGAAGAAAAGTAAAATAGGAGGAAACAATCAAGGTTTGCGTGTCCCTCCACCGGGTGCGTACGCGTACCACTGCCGCCAATGAGCGCGGGCATTTCCCACACCAAGTGCTGCTACTAAGAAGATGTAGGATTCCAAACACGAGTGATAATGTATGATCGGCGAGTTTTTGAAGCTGTTGAGGAATGAATGGGAGACGACCAAAGGCCCTGGCGATGAGAAGAAATGCTCTTCGGTCTCCATAGGTATGTTCTTGGAGTTCTCTGGTGAGAATACGCCCGACGAGAAAACTGCCAAAATATCACGGAGACAAACCTTACCCTGTGCAAACATGATAATTGTGCTATGCCGATCGAAACCGCAGCAAAGTCCGTGTGACTAAAGGATATGAAAACAAACTAGTCAAGGGGTATCAATAAGCATATAGAGGGGGGTGACTGTGAAACAATTCAAGCTTGGCTAAATCAGGATCTGGGAACAATAGGATACATATTTACTGCTAGGCGGATTGGGAAAGGAGACGTAACCACTCTTCCCCCCGTTTTACGTCCCCCGAAGTCGAAGCGTGGATGTGGGGCACGCTCACTTCAGCTCTAAGCTTTTTGGGGGGGGGGCTCTGAGGGGCCTTCGCTTCTTTTATACATCACCTCATGGCAAATTAAGTATGGCGAAGCGCACACACCATTTATACTAGCTTTCTCTTGAAGATCCTCTAGTAACGCAGATTCCCAAAGTATCTAAAACCAGGAAAATTACGAGATTCCTCCAATGCTCACTACTTTGCCTGGACTCTCTTTGGTAAACATCTAGATTTTCCCGGAAACGACACTGGGAAACTGAGATAATGGGAAGCTGGTAAAGAAACCGAGTGATAAAGATCATTGAACCTTAGGAAATGGGTGTGCTTTATTTTTTATGCTTGAGTAATCACACTCTGTGAAACAGTAATAAGCGAGGAAATAGGAAATGATCCATCTGCAGGAGCAATGGGGGGCGAAGTTATCGTAACACTTAACCAGTAGGACCGTCCCTTCCAGCGATGAAAAGGAATGACCGGCACCTTGAGCACCATAAAACAGATGCATCAGGGCACTGCTGCACTAGGTAGCAGTATTATGGGAGATAATATCTCCCGGGGCCTGGAGCCAGCCAGAGAACACACAAAACCCCCACTCATGTTTTGATATAGATATCAACCATTGACAAGAGGATACTTAGCTAGGTGAACTACGTCTCTGGAACATAGCCAGGACGGCAAAATCGCCCCTTCGACTAACTTACCTCTGCCAGGACAAGACCGAGCCTGTTCATGAAACGAGACTGATGCCTCTCTTAGCTAGAACGGCCTTTTAGTGGTTGCCTCTATTAAGTTTGCCTCGCCGCCCGGACCCTCCCGCTCACGACCGAGACAAAGCTACGACTTTTTAAGCCACGGAATGATTGATTTCTCAAAAAGCACAGTTCATTACGTCCACTTTCTCTACGGATACATATCCGAGATATATCAGCCTCAGGGTTCGTGCTCCCATAACCTAGAGCCCGATGTGAGTTGTCCACAAACCCGATATATAATAGCAGCCTTGTATATCATGTGTAGCCCAAACCAGCAGTGCGCGTACCGTAGGAAGGAGATTCTCTCGGATAGGGGAATTTTCCAAGTATCAGTGCTCGTGTTCTGGCAGAAAATTATGATATGACGGGGGGAGCCTCCTGCGATGTTGGAGGGTTGTTGGGTGTTACGGCGCATGTTTTCGCTCGGCGGGAAGCAGACATCGCGACTGACAGAGGGTGAGCGCTAGAGGTGCTAATAACGTACATAGGGTTCTGGAAGCCTAGCGATGGGGCCTCTTCTCTCACAGAAAATGTGACAGTCTTGCGTGCGACGGTTACGGTCATGCTTGGATTTATTTATTTTTCCTAGAGGCAGCTATTCACGATAACGAGATGTATTATCCTAACCTGTTAAGTATGGGGGGGTGGTTTGGGCCCTGTTTGGCATAACACCGTGTAAAACAGATTTAGATGCCATTCTTCTGGAAAATGGCTTATCACAAGCCATTTTTTGAAAAGTGCTTTTTTCATTTTCAGAAATAATAGCATTTAGAAATGTGCTTCACATTATTACACTTCGGGGTTTGCTGAGGCAGAGAAAAGATTTGCTAAATGTTAGGTCTAACTTAGGTAAACCTAAATATTGGCACTTCTACTCGTATTTCTTTTATCATAATAATATTATGATAGGTTTGTAACAACTTTTAATCCCCACAATCCCAAAATGAATGGATTGGCACATTTGTTATAATAGGGGTTTCTATTTCCTCCACTCCTTCTTTTATCTCAAGCACTCTATGATGCTAGCCCCACAGAGAATGCCATAAAAAAAGTGAAACTAAAGCTCCATTTAGCATACAGCTATAAAAAATAATACCGTTTTCTTGTATCATACGCCAAACAAAGCCTCACATGTTTTTAACCCTTAACTTTCTCCATTTTTCTTGGCAAAGAAAAAAAAAGAGACAGGTTAAGCCAAGCCCACTTTCAAGCATTGCCATAACGGTTACACCCAAGGCGGTCCCACATCCTGCGAGAAAAGCGGTCCAACCTCAATGCTGCCGGAACCATGCACCATTAAACGAAGATCAAACGCACAGGGCCTTCTTCCCCAGCCAGTGAATCCAGGGCAGAGCGCTCCTTCGATTCCATAGTGGCCCTAGCCCCCTTGTGACCACGATGATCTTCAAGATAAGGAACTGCCGACTTCGGGATGATAGGTCCGCCCTGTTTGCACTTTCGCTTTAATTAGCGGCGCAGTAGAAAGGTCCGGCAGGAAGTTACGGAATAGTTTTTTTTCGAGGTTAACCAGCCAAACATATCCCTGCCCGTTCCGGTTAATGGATGGGGCTCTTACAGCGGAGAGTAGATATTATTCAGGGGTGCCAAATCCTGGGAGAGAGAAGCGGATGGAAAGAACAGAGCCCTGAATCATTCACTCTCACTCGACATGAGCTCACGCTTGTCGGAAAGCGAGTTCTGCCCCCTTAGGCACAGGAGAGCTCGCTTCGCATCGATGGAGGTATTTGGGGTACCCTTGCCAGTATTCTGCGGAGTGAAATTACAGCAAACTATTGGGGGGGGTAAGTTACTCTGCGCAAGCCAAATGGAGTTTCACCGTTGCAAGGTTCCTTTGAAGTGTAGGGCTGAGCTTGCTTCACTTACTGTACAATGCGTGGCGGCGAACGAATCGGAAGGAGTTATGGGTCACATGTCCCGTATAAGTTGTGCACCCAAAAGCTGAGTGAAGCTCTTTTTTGCAAACGGTGAGTAACCGTGTTCTCCGGAGGAGGGGCATTCTCTGAATGTATGGAATGATACGATACCGCGCGCATCACGCGTACAAGGAAACTTGTGTCTGCAAGGCTCAGAAAATGTATTCGATACTTATCTCGCCTAAATCCACGGGATGAATGTACGGTATTGGTACTCTTCCAGCATGCTATTTTCTAAAGGGCAACCCTGCGGTGTTTATTCTATTCGAGGCTCGAACACCCGGAGCAGACCCGGGTTCTGTACGGAGCGGGATCGGCACTCCTTCGGATGGCAACCGGGTGTATTTACGGCAAGACCTGGTGGTCCGAAGTTTCCTTCTCTGGAAAAGGAGAGAAAAACACCAGCCCTTACTAGGATAGGCATCCCAACGTCCTAGAACATGGTCCAATTATTCGAATTCTTTCGGTAATTCAGGACCGCCGAGTTGGGTGACAGCTATTCACGGCGCATGTTCAAACAAGTCCCCATTGTTGTGGGGGAGGCAAGGAGCCAAATTCGCTCCACCAGAAGATTTAGCCCCAAGAGACCTTGGGTCCTTCTCCGGAAGGGAGGGCAAAAATTTTGATATTTTCGTTCGGCCACCCTGGTTGAAACGGACCCTGTGTGCACAACCGCGCGGGGCGAGATATCAAGCACTGGCGAATGGATAGGCATTTCCCCTCATAGATCAGTTCAAGCCCCCGGTGACTGGGCCCGCTAATGGGCTGGAAGAGTGCCAGAGGGGCGTAGTTGTGGAGAGCCGTTTCGGGCAGGGTGTTTGTACTAAGCATATTTTGAACTCAGATCTGCATCCCGAGCAGATCCAGTCATCCCGAGTTTTTTTCCTCGAAATAAAATGATGCAAGGCTGGTGTCAATCATCTACTTGAAAGGTTTATTTCACTCAACCCGATAGCAGATGGTCGACTTATCATATTGCCGTGCTCAACAATAGAGCATCCAACGAAGAGAGAAAGAGACTGGCACCATTCTAGGTAGGGCAGAGAGCTAGAGAGGGAGCAGTGGGGTTTGCCCTCTACGATGCCATCAGGGGTAATCGAGCAGGCAGGTGGGAGAAATTGATGCAGCGGTAGGCGGTATTTTTTATCGTCTCATAATTACCATATCGGGATTCTAGTAAGGTTTATCTCTTCCATTCTTGCAAGAGAGGCAAGGACTTCGCACGGTGTTACTGGAGTCAGCATCATATTGTCGATTCAGAAAGGCCCTCAGTTTGTCACTTCTCCAACTTTCTCGATTTTTTCTCTCGCTACCACAAAAGGGCTTCGTATTGGCTCTCTAACTCCCTAGCTGAGAGGGGTAAGGTTCACAGCGAAAAGTAGGAAAGTGGGCTGTGGGAAATTGCTTTCAGGGTGAAAAAAAGCCCCCGGGAAATCCTAGCTGACAACCTTTTCCAAGTTGGTAATGAGGGTAGAGTCTTCACCCTCACGCATGGCGGTCTCTGGGGCGAAGCCCTAGCCCTAAGAAGGAGACCCATCGCCGGATTCGCCAGTAATGAGATGCTGATTTCAAGGATATGGCTTGGAAGACACGAAGGATAGCGTGGACTGGACGCGTACGCGCGATCACTTGACTCTGGATGAGTATGGGATGATCAAATATTTTTTCTGGGATGACAACCGCAGTTGGAGGGCTTGATGATAGCGGGGTACACATAGGCCGGGTATCGCACTTTGTCACCGCAGTTTTTTTTGCTTCCTTTTTCTTCTTCTAGTGTGGCGTGGCTGTGTTGACTGCGTTGTGTTGGCCGTGCAGATGCTGATTGCATACAAGTCGAGCGAGTCCAACGATGAGTTTGGGATGAAACTCCTCTCCAAGTGCCGATATGGTTCATGTGCAAATACCGGTATCGGGATATCAGATGGTATTTAGCGGCAGCGCTTTAGGAGAGGAACATACGGCACGAGCCTCTATCGCACAATCTAGCGAGAACAGGCAGGAGCTCGGAGGGTATATCAAAGTGCAGCAGCGTCCGCAATGTTTCGGTACCTAGAGCAAGACGTCTGCTTATCAATCCGAATCTATTAATTCAGTTTTGTCTTGACCATGATTCTGATGAAGCAGATGCTCGAAATCTCTACCGGTATGTAAAACCGTATTTTTATCACTGGTACTTCTTAGGTTGCTTCAACGTTTAAGCTCGCTTCATGTATTCCGTTTTGTAACCTCTGACTACTAACTGCTAACTGTTCTGGCAAGATACTCTTACTTGAACTAAGAGAAGATCTATAGGCAAGCACATTAGACTTGATTAATCTGTCATCTCTAGTAGTACTTTTTGTTAATAAGGAGAAAATAGTGTATTTTTAATATGATTTTTGAAATTAGGAAACATTTTACAGCTAATCTTCCCACCACCACCACCTCATCCTCACAGATGGTTTCCCTACCAAAATAGTTCTCATACCAACCGGATACCCCGCATTGCGTCCAAATACTTTTTTTTCTCCCACACACCGCCTACATCACACACATGGCTCGCCATACAAATTGGTAATTTTCAAAACATGCACTTTTTTTTCCCACGAACTCCCGTACAAATTTCCAGTCTAGTTTCAGGATGAGTCGTGCACAATTGACAAGTGCTGCCTGCAAGACAAAAGGAATTTGTTATAGAAAGGGAAGATTTGGGATTTGCTTCACTTTCTTCTTCTTTGCCTATTGGTATACTTGAATTGGTTAGGGAGTAGGAGTGCAAATCAGCATTTCCTAGACTTTGAATTTGGGTTGTTTTGGGGTGCTTTCAGTTGTACCATACCTGGGCCCACCAATGATTGCTTTTCTCCAGGAACTGCTCGTATATTTATTGAGGTCGGGGGCATTAAGGTTTGGATGTATTCGGCTTCAATCGCCCATCGTATAGATACCGTAACCCATGTGCCACCGGACCACACGGCGCCACAAAAGACTCATCACTTTCAGGTGCCCTGGAATACCGTTGCCTACTTTTTTCGTTGATGGTTTACTGTAATACTGGAGTTCTCGGATGATCAAATACGGAAGGTACTCCAACGCCTCGCTGCCGCCATGCCGTACCAGCTGTTCTCCTCTATGCTTCCAAGACTTGGAAGATTGGGTCAATCGATGTATTTACAATAGATTCCATGTCTGTAATACAGTAGGCAGTAGGATGGATCCATTCATCTCGAAAAGACTTCCCAATTGATTGAGCCTTTAGGAGGACCGGTTCCCATGCCCCCGGGCAAGAGTGGTGTAGGCGGAAATGTACCCTACTGAAGGTAGGATACAGTACTAATTCACTTACCAACTTCGCCTTCGGTGCCTGCGTATGTATGCGCCTCAACCAGCAAAAGTTTGTTTTTTTCTCTTGGTAGACTTTGAAACGCAATGAGTTCACCCCTTGTAATTTGAGCGGTAGAGATGGAGCGAAAAGATGGGTATGATGAACCATTATCCCCTCATTGACTTTCTGCAGTTGTTTCACAGGGTGGATGATGATGATGGTGTGTGATGATGGGGATGGTGGTGATACAACTTATTTTGAATGCCACGTTGGATACCCAATGTGCAGTACCGTATGGAGCATGTAGTGGGTCACGCTCTTGGTTCTCGCAGACTCCAATTTTACTGTCCGAAGTCGGTGGAGAAAGTTTGCCGAAGTGGTTGTGGAGAAGATGGCGATGCTTATGCCGAATATTATTATTATTATTATTATTATCATCATATTTCTCGAGTCGCATTCCGCAGGACATGCAGGTTTTTTTTTTGATGGGTCGGCGGAACTAGTGATTTTGTGAACGGACTTCATGAGAATTTGGAGGGTACTTGTCCCAGGCCATAAGTACCCGAAAACAGGGATTAAAGAAATATATGGCAAAACATCCGTGCGTGTCTGTGCCCCCATAGGAATGATCCCCCTCCATTTTCGGGTACTTATGGCCTGGGACAAGTAGGAACAGCTTGGATTTTATTACAGCTTACAGTGTTGGACAATTCTTTTGTGTTGTAAGCTTAGTTGGCCTGACTGAGATAGATTTGTTGATGTCGAAGGTGTCGTTTAGGGGAAAGGTTGCTGCTGGAAATGATGCAATACCAAAGTTACCTTACTGTACATGATACGAATTCAGAACCCATCTGTATCTGAATTTAGGCAGTCTAGGTGAGAAAAAACCGTTTGTCCTGAAGAAATTCAACAAGGGAGTGAGGCTCTGTGGGGGGGGAAGCAGGACGGGAGGAATCGAAGCGCCATTGCGTTTGTTGCCTATTTTTCCCTCTCATCGCGTCCGATTTTGCAGACGATCAGCCCCTTCATTCCTTTCAATCCTTTCACCTCACCTCTTCCTCTCTTCTCCTTTCCTCCGCCCACTTCTACTGGTCCGGTTCGACTAGTTTGGTCACTGGTTCGGGCTCAACTTCTTTGACTGTCATTCTTTTCCGGGTGGATTGCTCGCTTTTCACTGCTCTACACCTTCTCCCCTTCCTTCATTTCATATTCTGGGCTGTTTTCCTCCCTGTGATATCCTGCAGCAGCTTCTGCATTTTTTCTACCCAAGAAAAAGACATCGCCTTATTTGTTCGCCTGGCCCGGAAAAGATATATAAAAAAGTGTGTGGGAAAAAAGTTTTTACTGCTCTGCTCGTTTATTCGTCTTGATTGCTTTTTCCCTCTCTTTTTCTACGTAACTCTCGTAACTGTATCCACCCCAGTCCGAGACACCGATATAAATTCACCCCCAAACTGTTTGGGCCAATCACGACTAGTACCTACCACTCCCGATGGCCTATCGACAACAAACCGTCGCAGCCCTCTCGGCCAACGCAGCATCACAACCAGCGCCAGTCACAGCAACCCTAAGTCTGAGGACAGGACAGTCGAGCAACACGCATCGACCTCCCTCAGAGCCCACATACAGCTGCGACAATGCCCGTAATAGCAGTACCCTCCTGTCGGATCGGCCAGCCAAGACGCTCTATGATCCGCTGTCTGGCGTACACGATGCAGCTCACACAACAGGCGGCCAAGTGGCAGCAGAGCCGGGTGCTGGACATGGGGAGCCTGCTCCCCTCGTCTCCCTTCCTGCTTCTCCTCCGCTTCCTACTTTCACTATACCTACTACTGGGCTGGCTCGCAATTTCTCACGTAGACTTGTCGTCCAATCGCAGCCCATCACACTTACTCGGTCTAGTTCCACTACCGATGAAACGTCAGCTCCTCGGCCTCCACTCTCGTCCTGTACTGTTTCCTCTTGGCCCTCTGCTATCGACGATTCCCCTCCGCCTTCCTTGTCGCCAAACCCTTCCCTCGAGCCACCGTCAAAGGGCACGGAATCATCCACGCCGCACCGTTTATCCTCAGCTCAACATTCACAGTCTCCAGTAGTTTGCCCTGTCTCGCTTTTGCACACTTCTTCAACGGAGTCACCTTCTGTAGCAAAAGCCGGGCCAGCACTGTTGTTTAGCGATACCAGCAACAATCACAACAACAACGGCGATAGTAACGAAAAAGAGGCGGAGAAGAAGAAGAAGAAGAAGAAGCAGATTCACCAGCAGCGATTGCTGTACAACCCCTCTCGGGCTCCATCCCATTCTCCTCTTTCTATCGGTACCACATTCGTCCTTCCAGAGTTAGACCTAGACTCGGGCTTGGATCGATTGTACGGCGGGTACTTTGACCGCACAGTAGATACTGAGCAGCTTGTTGCGATGACTACTTCAACCTTCCAGTATACCCCTCCTTTTCAGCCTCCGCTGCCCCCTCCACCCCCATATTCCGAGCCTAACGCTGGAGGGAGATTTTCGTCATCAGACCTGGGGCTCCCGAGGTCTGGGGTGGATGGATTCGGTAGCCCAACCACAGACAGCTTACACGATGGTGACAGTCCTAGGCAATTCCGAAATTCTCAGCACTCTACCATGACACAACCCACCCCGGCGCAGAGCTTTTCTCGGAAGGTTTCTACAAAGATTCGGGGCTTTTTAAACCACACTCACCGAAGCAGGAGTCCGAGTTCTCGGCATAGCACTGCGACTGTTGCAACTGTATCAGAGGATAGTCACATTTCATCTTCCCTCCCTGCCGCCAATGATAACAAGGGGAGTAAGGACGTGCCGCCCGTCGTTGTACCAGTGGTGGCAGCTGTGACTACAACCATAACTGCACCCGTCACCACCTCGGTCGTCGAGCCCGTCTCCTCCACAGCAACGATGGAAGTGCCTGCCAATGCTGCTGTGGATGCTTTCATGGATGCTCACACCGCTGTGGAGGTTCCCGTCGTCATGCCGATGATGGATGCTGTAGACGATCGTCTCAAGTCTCAAGAGTCTCAGACCTTTGATGGTCATATTCCGATAATGAACGGTTGTCAGCCAGATAGCGGGGTCCGCTCCGGCCGTTCTTCATATGCTTCGTTGGATTCCCCAACGTTGGCCACTGAGTCTTCCGGTAATCCCAGCAATCGCAATTCATTCAGAAGTTTTGTGCAGGAGGAGCGACCGCGGTCGAGGTCTCCTGAAAGCCCCGTCACGCCGGATGATGATTATAGGTTTAACAATCGGATGCCAGATTCGAGACCCAAATACCATGCCGCGGCGGAATTACAGACGGAATATTCTCGCGATGAGGAGAGTACCCATGATGGCGTCGAATCGCAGGTTGTACCAGTGTACTTGGATGAGAGGAATGAATCGGGGAATAGTATAATTCCTTCGCTTCTCATCGAGACTGCATCGTCTCCTTGCAGACTTCACCCAGATCATCCAGAATCGTTTATGACCCCGCGGCCCGCCCCCCGAAGTCCCCGAAATCGGCCCGCCTCGATGCGTTCAAGATCCCCGAGCCCGGCTCCGATTATGAGCCCTTTAAAGAGTTTACTCCCGGAATCGGGCCGAGAGACCCCGTCCTTCTTAACGCCAAGGCCTGCTCCAACCACTCCGATACCCTCACCCGGATGTGGTCCAATAAAGCCTTTACGCTCTCCCACCGAAGCCGGACCGAAGCTTCTGCGAGCGAGCACAATGTCCTCTAGGTCAGCTGGGGCAAATCCTACACGAGCACCCTTGTCACTCAACCCTCGGGTGAGATCTCATGCCTTTCCGTACATACGACCATCCACTGCCACCAATTCGGTCTCGGAGGTTAGAAGTTTTAGAGAAGTATCGTCATTAAACCGCGTGCTGCCCCCGCCCGAAAGGTTGAGGGAGCACGATGAGATTTCCATCATTTCGCTTGGTCCCCCAAGCAGTCCAAATCAATTACATGATATCGAACATAATTTCCCCCCGATGCCCATGCCGAATTACGCTACATCGTTAAGGAAGTCGGGATCAATTCGCTCAGCTTCTGGAAGGGCACTTGAGATTGCTGTTCCACCACCATTAGATTCTCGAAGTCTGTATGATGCCAGAAGCATATTTGATGGAAGAAGTATTTTGGAAACCCGTAGTATTCTTGGTGCTCGAAGTGTGGAAGCCACTTCGCCAACTACAATTCCGGATGATTTCAAGAGTATGACATCGCCAAGATACCATCCTGACGACGCACCACTGTCACCGACTGTCTACTCACCAGATATAGATATGATTGAGACAGATATTCCCCCGCGAACGCCGCCAATGGAGCCCGAGGTGACTCCCACACTACTACCCACGCCAGCTCCTGCACCCACACCAGATCCTGTACCCGCTGCCGCTCCCGCACTCGTTGCGGCCCAGGCATCACCTCCCTCTGAAGTGAAGCGCCACAACACGGTTAGCAAAGGAATCCGACGAGCGTTTAGCCGTCGTAAATCCGCCAATAAACGTACAACCGGGCCAATAACTGGAGAGATCATTTCCCGACCATCTACTTCCGCTACCGCAACATCTGTGGATACAATCCCCGGGGGCGAGCCACCAGACGACACTAGGTCCGTGAGGAGTCGATCAATGATGAATCCATTGACATCTCCGCCGTCCTCACCCACGGTCTCAATATCCCGATGGAGGTCCGTACGCGGGCGAAGCTCGTCCACCTCATCAGCCTCCGCCCCATACTCCCAGCCACCAGAGATCCTCCCACCAAAATTCAAATTGGCCTCGGTTCCGGAAACCGCAAAGCTTACCCCGGAGGAATTGATTGAGATCGCGCGAATGCCAGGGACTATATTTATCAGGACCAGCATGGTCAAGGAGGGCGCAGACCCGGACTCTACAAGGGAAGAAGACCTTATCATCAAAAAGCACAAAATGAAGCCAAGGAAGGGAATGGCTGGAACTGGCGTTGCGGGAAGCTGTAGGTTCTGCGGGAAGGGGCCATTCCTGAATATGTGGGTGTGCATGGATGTATGCCAGTTTGTCATGTGCAGGATGTGTGCGAACGAGAAGGTTCAGGCCGGAGAGGCGGAGTTGTTTTGAAGAGTTTGTGTGGGCGTGGTGTGTGGTGAGAGAGGAGTTGGGCGAATTCGAAAGGTCGTGGCATGTGGTTATGATAATTGTTGCATAGCGTGGTTTTTTTCTTGTTCCTTTTGCTTTGTTTAGTCAAAGTTGACTTTTTACTACGGTCTTTTCCCCTTTTGTCACGACCTTGTGGCGGTGTTGCTGGCATTATCAGCGAGCTGATATTGCAAGTGGATGGATCGATGGATATGGAATTCGATATTCCCATGATGGGAATTGTAATTTGTGGGACATGAGATAGTCTGGTTTGGTATGGTCTGGTCTGGAATTGCGATATTTCTTTTGCATGGGGGCGTTTTCCAGCATCACCTTCAACTTTGCTTATCCATTTTTTATACTTGGCCTCGCTTTCAAAACCGCTTATATACCTTTTTTATCGATTCTGTCGTTTTCTGTTTGACTTTTTTTCATTTATATGGAAAATGCTTTACCTGTAGTTATTTAAGTAAACAGTTTTTTCTTTGTTGCATCCTGTTTTGCTGTGTCTGATATTTTCGTTGAGCTGGTTGGTTAGTTGCCTGCAAAGTGCGGGGGATTGGGAATGGTGTGAAGTGAAATGTTGGGGAATCAAAATTTTGACGCAGTATCAAAGAAAAACATGAGCATAGTGTGGCGTGGTGCGATGCGGGAAGAAGCGGCGGCTATCATACGGTAGTACGGCAGCCGGGTAGTGGTTCATGGGGACTCACGCGAGGGGACTAATTCTTCATCTTCCCTCATTATTGTGAGAGAATAGTGTTATCATACAATCATATTATTATAATCGAGGCTTTAGTCGTTTGTGGCTGACCTTGCGAAACACGTTATTTTCGCTTCTTGAACGGGCGTCGGTGCCCACGAGGGGACTGTGCAACTGCCGTAGTAGACCTTGCAGTGCCTTTTCCCCTACTTGTGCCGTGGTAGTTTGTGCATCGATCATTCCAGCTTAGCGTACGATGACTGTCTGTAGCATGGGATACCGGTACGGTAAGTATGCTCTCATATCTCCCGAATTCCACAGGCTCCCATTTCTTGGAATTGGTATGATACAGCATGTTACATGACTACTCACCCTTCCCACTTGAAAACCAGCACGACCGGCGAACACTCCCCCCCCCATGAATCATCTTCCCGCCCTCAGCAACAAGTATGCCTCATACAATTATCGCGCATTTTTCACCAAAGGCTCAGGCAAACACCACAACTACCGTATTATATTATACATCGGCAAATCTGCAGACCAAGTTACCGTATCCCTGTGCCACACCATCATCCCTCCCAGTGGAAGGGGAAATGATTGTGCGGGCGGGCATTGATTCTCTAAGTTAGGAGCCGTTCCTGTGATATAATACTACTAGTACAGTAGCAATCAATACACCAGAGGGGGGAAAAAAACACGTTTAACTTGGTATAATAATAATAATTAACTTGTCGCAGGTGGTCAAAGTTAGAGTATTATACGATTCTATACAGTACAGTGTAGGTTTCCGGCAGGAAAGTGCTGGGGGGTCTAAGCGCTCAGAGGTGCACTGGGGGAAATAATTGGTCATTACAAATATTTTGTCTTCCTGCGTTTTGGGGTTGTCATGCTGCGTGGTGTACTTTAGATACGTACGGTACGTGTAGCTGGGGAAAGGGTGGTGGTATGTTGGAGGGGGTATACGTTTGAAGAATGATTGGTGTGTGTGTGATGTAAGATATATACCTACTTTCACCATGAATTCGAGTATTTACTTACGCCTTGGGGCGAGGAATTAGAAATTTAAGGAACTAACTAGCACATACCGGCAGCAGCGTGAGTGCCCAAGCATAGCGCAGCACTACCGCATTAACCGGCGAGGAACGTCAGGCGCTGGTTCGCTCAAATAAAATTCTTATAATACTGCATAGTTTTGTCTCGTCTCGTCGATGGAACGCCATGGCCTGGCTAAATAACTAACTCCTTAAATTCTAGCGGGGGCAAGGTCTTTCGGAGCTCCGGTTTTGACGCAGTTGTAGGTTTCGTCTTAGCGGAAGGGTGTTTGCAGGTTCTTGCTGGCTGGGTGATGCGGGATATATCGTTCGCCAGGCACTTACGGTTTGCTGGGTGAGTGGCG
>Ga0307509_10001157_pt1 | contig 45067 bp, 69 predicted proteins | sample 10_EM_MG_FD_202245 | JGI IMG/M metagenome (GOLD analysis project Ga0307509, IMG submission 202245) | Populus trichocarpa ectomycorrhiza microbial communities from riparian zone in the Pacific Northwest, United States - 10_EM | ecosystem: Host-associated > Plants > Roots > Unclassified | place... | reverse complement strand
TTGTGCACGTTGAACGGTGCGCCGCGCTTCAGTCCGAGGTAGTAGTTGACCGCTGCCATGCGTCACTCACATCGTATAGCTGAGGCGAAGACCGACCTTGCCCGCATTGGTGACCGCGGTGGTGTGAACCACCATGACGAGATCAATGAAGCCGCCGGGGTTTGCCGTCAGCGCAAGCGCCTGCCACAGCGGCAGGTTGCGATGGTCGATAGTGTTGTTGCCGCTCTCGTTCAGGACCTGCACGTTGTTCTGCGCGGAGGTCAGATCGATGTCGCTGGCGAAGAACTGGTCGCCGGTGGTCGGAACGATCAGACCCTGATTGGCGACGGCGGTTCCGTCCGTCGTGCTGTCGCTGTAATAGGCCGAGATGTTGATGCGGCCTCCACCCAGCGCATCGCTCTCGAGGATCAGTTCCTTGAGTTTGACCGTGGTCGGCACGCGCATTATGCGATAGGTCGAGGTGACCGACGCCAATGCGGAGATCGTGACGTATTCGGTCTGCACGTACTGGACCGCAACCGCGCCTTCACCGGCCGTGCTGGCGACCACGGGGTTGGCGTCGAGATTGGTGATCGAGGTGGATTTCAGGTTTTCGACAGTCATTGCGCTCTCCTACGGGGTCACGTCGGCCGCGGCCGAGCCATCGGCGCACATGACCTGCAGCAGCCGGCCCGGCTCCAGTCGCGTCGCGCCGGACGACATCATGGTGTAGATCTGATAGGGCAGGCCGGTGATGTCGAAGCGCTGGCTGACGTTGGTCGTCATGTCCATCCAGAGCCCGAGGTAGAGCCCGGACTTGACGAAGGCCATGTTCTGGCGGGTCGCGCCGTCGCTCGACAGGCGTTCGGAATAGACGATGTCGAAGCCGAGGAAGCGCGAGACCGAGCCATCGGTCAGCACCGGACGGTCGTTGAACTCGGTCGAGACCACCTGCACCTGATTGAGCAGATCGGATTCGCCCTGGCTGTTGGTGACCCAGGTCTTGGGCTCGCTCTGCGGCACCTGCAACTTGCGCAAGGCACGCTTGGCCTCGATCATCTTCTGCACGGTGAGGCCGCAGGCCGCGGTCGAGCCAAAGGTCGAGGGCACTTGGAAGCCGGCGCCGGTGACGGTCGAGCCGGTGTTGAAATTCTCGGTCGTGAAGACGCCGCCCGAGGTGCCACCGATATTGCCGTCGCCGAGCAGCGCGGCGCCAAAGGCCGATGCAATCACGCGGTCATCCCATTCACGGGCGACGGCGGCGGCGTGCACGGCGGCATATTCTGAAGTGGGGTCGATCGCGGTCTTCAGCTTGTCGAAGGTATCGATCATGGAGGGGCCGACATCCTTGTCGACCGGAACCACCCAGCGGCGGCTGAAGTCCTCGACGGCGGGTACCAGCGGAGCGAAGCGGCCCAGCGGCGTCTTGGCCTGCACCGGTCCCACATACTGGACCGGGGAGGCCTGCTTGCCGACATGCGAGCCCTCCATGACCCGCCCGCGCAGCATCGATTCGGACTGCTGCAGGTTGATCTTCAGGAGGCTCGAAAACTGGGTCGTGAATAGTTTGGGCAGATTTTCGGACATGGCTATCCCGTGTCGGAATGAGGTGATGATCGCGACCTTGTCCGCGCGGTTGCGCAGGGGTCATGGTCTTCAGCCTTGTCCTTGACGGGGGCCGTCTACTCACCCGAGCCTGACTTGTCCCTTGCGGGGGTTGGCTACTCCGGGGCCGTGCGGGATGCGGGATCGGGGTCCGTGCGGCGCCCTCCTCCTGCATCCCTGTGGCGCGCTTGCGCAACGGGCCGAACATGCGGTGTGTCTATCTGCGGATCAACGCACCGCTATTTCTTCTTCACGTGCCGCGCCAGCTTGCCAATTTTTCGGCCCTTGTCGGCAGCCATAAAGTCGTTCGCCGCACTCATCGGCATCGGCTTTTTGCCGTGCGCGCGGAGCTTGGCGCGACCGGCGGCGGTGCGGGACATCATGGCCATGCCGTGTTGGGCCTGTGAAACGCTAGGCATTATCCACTCCTTTCGAATACCGGAAGTTCGGTCTGGATACCCTCCAGTAGCAGCATTGTCTCAATCCGGTTGCTTAGGTCTGGCGACAGCGGCACTGCGATGGCATCACCGCTGCGGCGCTCGCCGATCAGGCAGATCACGAAATGGGTGCCGCCGATGTCGCGGCGCAGCTCCAGTCTCATGTCTCACCTATCTTCAGCTTGAGGCCGGCGATGATCTGCTTGGCCTGATTGTACATCCGCATGCTCTTGTCGTTCTGCAGACTGGCCTGCAAGCCGCCCTTGGCCGGATGCGCGCAGATGCCGACGCCGGAGATGGCGCAGCAGCCGACCTTGCAGCCCGAGGCGCAGTCGAGCGCGGTGAGGCCGGCAAGCGGCGAGCCGGCTGGCGCCGGGGTGCGCTTCAGGGCTGCCGGGGCAGCCCTGACCTTCCTCCTGGCCTTCTTCTTCATTGGCTTGCGGGCGGGCCGGGCGGGCTTCTCGTCTTCGTCTTCGATGATCTGGATCTCGGTCATGTCCATGCTCCTATGCGGCTTCGCCGTTGATCAATGCCATCAACGAGGACCATTCGGCCTTGGCCGTGGCGTCGCCCGCCTTGAACTTCTTGCCCCAGCCCTTGTCAGCCTCCAGCTCCTGCAGCCGCGCGATCGCGCCAGTGCGAGTGTTGATCGAGGCGTCACTGCTGCCCTCGTGGAAGACCGATTCGGCACTGGATGCGCCAATGCGGCGGAACAGCTCCATGACCTTGGCATAGCCGACCTGGCCTTCCAGAGCCGCGACAGCCTCCTCGGTCATGCCGGCGCGCTTGGCACCCTCCTTGGCCTGCAGCATGTTCATGTCGAACTTGGCGGGTCCCCAGTTCTTGGCGAGATCGGCCTTTTCGGTAGCCACCTTGCCGGCCGTGATCGTGGTCTCCGCGGCGTCGGCGTCCTCCATGTATTTCACCACGCCGGCGACAATGGAGTTGGCCTTGTCCTTGGGCACCGAGGCCGCGAACAGGCTGGCACGCATCGCCTCGGCGAACTCAGCCTCGAGGTCGGCGCCTGCGAACTTGATGCCGGCGAAGTCGTATTCCTTGGCCTCCTTCGGCGCACCCAGGCGCTGGTAGACCGGGGCCCACTCCTCCGGCTTGGCGGTGGCGTCGGGCAACTTCAGGAGCCGCTCGACCGGGACGCCGAAATGCCGTTCGGCTTCACGCGCCTGCTTGGTGGCGGCCAGTGCGACGTCGCGCGCCGAGTCGAGCTTCCAGCCCTTGTTGTTCCAGTGGCCGATGATCTCCGGCTCGACGCCGTCATGCCATGGTTTTGCGGGCGGCGGTGGCGCAGGAGGTGGCGCGGGAGGCGGGGCCTCATCGAAATGAAAGCGCGGGCGGCCGGTGTGGTGATTGAAGAAATGAACGTGGTCAGTCGGGAGGGGTAGTTCGGTCGTCATGGCTTATCGCTCCTTGCGCGGGCCTGGTAAATCTGGCCACCAGTTGCTCCGGTGTCAGGTCGAGATAGTCACGGATCGTCAGATAGACCTCGCGCCGGCCGATCAGGGCCCAGGTGCGGTCGTGATCTCCGGCTACTGCCGTGCTCTGATTGGCGCGGCAGAATTTGGCTAGGTCGGCAAGCACGGTGCGACCGGCATCCGTGCCGAAGGTGAGAATGTAGGCGCGCTTGCAGTCATCGAAGACAGCCAGCGCCTGTTCGGGGGTCATGCGGGCGCCCCCTGCTGTTGCGGCAGCGCGGCCGGGTTGGCCTGCGCCTTGGACTGGGCGTTGAGCATCGCTGCCTCACCCGGCATCGCGGCGATCCGGGCCTGTTGCTGCTGGGCGCCGGCGCGCGCCTTGCGCTTCTGCGCGATCTGGTCCGGGGTCGCCTTCCAGCTCTCCCGCACGCTATAGATGTCGGCGAGGTCGGCCGAGGCCGCGTCTGAGTTGACACCATCGAGCCAGCTCGGATCCTGCATTTCCGAGGCGACCTTGGTCAGGTTCTCGATCCACTGGTTGAAGCCGGCCGCCTCGCCCATCTGCGCCGCCTTCGACAGCGGCGAGGTATCGGTGACCTCGATCAGCGACAGCAGGTTGCGCCTTGAATTGCCTGCGGCCTCGATCAGTCGTGGCGGCGGCGGATCGATCAGCCCGAGCTCGAACAGCACGTCGATCTCGCGCGGAACGAGGCCGGAGCCTACATATTCGGTGTGCTGCCGCCCCAAGGTCGGCGCCACCAGCATGCCCTTTTCGGCGACCAGCGCCACCACCTGCGTCGCGGTCATGTTCGGATTTTCCGAGAGGACCTTGAACAGCGAGACAAGGAACGTGTCGTCGATGATGCCGCGCTCCTCCTGCATCATCTCCAGCGTGATCTTGATGTCGCCGGTCGGCAGGATATGCACCAGCGGCTTGCCGTCTGCGGTGACGCCGCCCTTGTTCTGCGCGCCGGGCCGCAGATCCATGCCCACCAGCCCGTCGTCGGCGATCAAGAGCACCGGATCGGCGCCGCGGTGGCCGGTCTTCAGGAAGATCGATTTCTCGGCGTTCAGGGTCTTCAGGCCGGGCAGCACGATCTGGGCCGGTCCCCTGCCCTCGACCTCGTCCGGCGCCTGCTCGTAGCGGCTGACTGCGAACGGGAAGGTGCGATAGCCACTCTCAGGGGCCATCAGGCAGCGGCCCTCGATCGAGACGTAATAGGATGAGAACGGCATCGAACGATGGTCGAACGCACTGGGATCGTACTCGCCGAGATCGCGCGGCCGGACGCAATGCAGGAAGTTGTAGCGCCATTGGCTGTCCTGCTGCAGCGGCGCGACCAGCGCGTCAGGCAGCCACTCGCGGCCCCACTTCTGCACGGCCTGATACGGCGTCAGGCGGAACCAGCGGATCATGCGATCGACCTGGCCCTGATGGTTCTCGCCGAAGAATGTCTCGCCGAGCGGCACCGACTTGTAGCGCAGGCCGCGGCCGCCGCCATGCCAGCGGTCGTCATAGGCATCGGTATACATGGTGGCGTTGCCGAACGCGCCGGTCGATTGCCAGTTCTTGTAGTTCGAGGCCGCGAAGTTGGCGCGCGCCGCGTAGCGCATCTTGAACAGTTTCCGCGCCATGCTCTCCAGCCATAGCCTGACCGCGATGTCCTTTTTGATATAGTCGTCGCAGGACAGGCCGTGCCATTGCATGTTGCGCGGCGTCACCAGCGAATCGGCGATGGCGCAAAAACGATGCAGCGCCAGTGCGCCCGTGGCATCGACCTGCTGCTGGGTCTTCTTCAGGCCAGGCGTGTTGTAGCTCTGATAGAAGAATGTGTTGCGCGCCGTCGGCAGGATGAGCTGGGCTACCTCTTCCCATTGCATCGCAAACATGCTTCGGCGCGTCTGGTACTGTGAGAACTCGCGCAGGATTGCCGTGACGAGATTGAACTCCCGCTCGGAAACGAGCCGACCGAGCCGTGATGGCGGGGCAGGATCGGTGGCGGCGGTGGTCAGCTCGTAGGCCAATCAATACCTCGACGCGCGGTGAGCGTCGCGCGATGACGAAGCTAAACGCTCAAGTAGTGTTTTGATTTTTTGATCCTTTGGATCATTGCTATTGCAAACCTCTGCATAGACCTTCGAATCCTCATCATTGAGGTAGTCGAATTGTCCGTAATGATTGCGCTTGAGTACTTCAGCCATCAGTTCACCAATCGTTTTGCGTCTGGGTCCAGCGGGTTCATGGTGGGATCGAGGCGGCGGTCGGCGACCACCCAGCGCTGCACGGCGTGGAACATCTCGATGCGGTCACCGTCGCTGAGTTTCAGGTGATCGGCGAGCCGGCGAAACGAATCCCGCAGCTTGATCTCGCTCGCGAAAATCACCTGATCCTTGCGCTTGCGACCCTGGCGATCGACCATGTCGGCGACGATGCGGCCTGCCTTGTCGATGCGCGCGGCCGAGGTCAGTGACGGCAGCGGTATCTCTGTGCGCGGCCCGACATACCAGGAGAACGCGACCGTCAGCACATAGGGCATCTGCTCGTCGTAATTGTGCGCCAGCACCGACATGACGACGGCGCGGTCGATCCCGGTGGTTGCGATCAGCATCCGGACCTGCCATGTCGCGCGCAGGTCGAAGCCAAGGCGCTTCTCGAGGCTAGTAGCCAGCACCTGATGCCCCTCCCATGCCTCCACGCGAGCCGAACAGGCTGTTCACCGCGAGCGAGCCGGCCGGGCCCATCAGCTTGGCCTGCTGCATCTGCAACAGCCGCTTCTTGCGCTGCTCGTCCGTCTCGGACTGCACATCGCTGGCGAACTGGCCGCCCAGCCCGCCACCGGCGCCAAGGCCGAGATCGGCGACTGCGGAGCCCGTGAATGAGGAAAGGAAGCCCATGGCCGGGAAGGTGTGCGGGATGCGGCCAGCCAGCAACGCACCGCCGAGGGAACTACTGACCCGTGAAGAGGTCAAACTCCGTGCCGGGGGCTACGGGTGCGCGGGGGCCACCGCCCGTTCCGCTACCGCCGTTTGGTCCGAGCGGGACTTGGCGGGCTTGCCGCTTTGCCATCACGGCGGTGCGCAGCGCCGAGAGCAGGTCATCTCCAACCTTCACGATCTTGCCGTCCTTGCGGTGATACATCCGCCGCTCGGCAAGCAGGTCGGACAGATGGCTGGCGTATTTGATCCGGCCCGATTTTTCCCGCTCGTCGATCTCCATCACGCCGGCCTCGGTCGATACGGAGCCGTCGGGCCAGGTCGCATGTCCCGGCAGCATCTTGACGCCATGCCGCTTGTAGTGGTCCGCCATCGGCTTGCCGTCGTCGCGGCGCACATTGCCGTCCACCGGCCACGCCACCGGGACCGCGGCCGCCACCTTCTTGATCGCGTCGGCGTGCTGGATCGGCAGCGCGTCACGGACGCGGTAGCAGTGGTGGACGTGGATCACGTCGGCGTCCTTGTCCCACAGAATGAGCACGAAGCCGAACGGGTGATCGATGCCAAAATCAAGGCCACCCAGCTTGAACCAGTGGTCAGGCACCGACTTGATCAGCTCCTCGGTGACCGAATCCTCCGGCGCTGTGAAGATCCGCCCCGAGCCCAGCATCGGCGTGCCGCGCGCCCGCGCCTCGCGCTCATGCGCCGGCCACGACGCGATCAGCCGATCCTTCTCCTCGCGGGTGATGTGCTCGGCATCCTCGATCGTCATCGTGATCGTTGTGCGGTATGGCGAGGGTTCGTCAAGGAAGCGGTTGACGACGTCGGTCGGGCCCTGCAGCGGCGTGAACGTCATGAACACGATGCCGTGCGTCGCCGCGGTCCTGGTCAGCCCCTCCGAATAGATATCCATCGGCGGCTCTTCGTCGAACCAGATCCAGTCCAGCGTCTCGCCCTGGAACTTCTGCCGGCCCTGCTCATACGACTTGAACCGCGCCACCGACACCCCGCCCGAGACATGCCGGACCTGGATCGTGTCATAGGCATCGGTAATGCCGCGCGCCATCGACGGTTTGTCAGTGAACAGGTCCTTCGGGATCATCCCCGAGCCGAACGCCGCATCCACGCCCGGCTCGCCGCACAGCTTCTTCTGCTGCACGTCCCGCACCACAAGCGAGGTCTCGCCGGCGATCCAGCCCCGCGTCGGCTTCGCAAACCGCCGCCCCTGCCAGTCATCGGGATACAGCCCCGTCATGTGACAGGCCGCCTCATAGGCCCCGACATGCGTCTTGCCGTTCTGGTTGCCGGCAATCAGCAGCCGCTCGCTGAACGCAGCCCCCGCCTTCAGGAACTCACGCTGCCGCGCATAGGGCTGGAAATCGAAAAACTGCTGGAAGGTCCGCCGATAGTCCAGCGCCTGCAAGCCCGCCAGGATGTCCTGAAGTTCGGAAAGTGACGGCTCAGCCATCAGCGGGATCATTGAGGTATTTGAGCGATGACGACCTGAACCGCAGTCGACGCCTTTCCTCATATATCGGTTCAAGCTCCTTTATCGCTTGAAGAACTACTTGCCGTTGCCGCTCAACCATCGGTACCTGATCCAGCAAAAGGCGCAGATCGGCGATAAGATCAAATCCACCTAAACTCATTTTTCAATCTCCACTTCCGAGAACTCAACATCAACCACCGGCACAGCCGGCTTTGCCAGCAACTGCCTCACCGGAACGCCAAGCTTCTCGGACAATGCCTGGATCCGGTCGAGGATCACCTTGCCGGATTCGTCCGTCACATGCTGATGGATATTGATGTTCTGCGCCGCCGCGTGCCCAACCCGGTCCAGCACCATCCCAGTCGCCCGCAAAGCAACAACATCGTCTTCGCTGTCCAGCAACCGCTCGAGCCGGCTCGCCGCCTTCAGCGAAATCGCCCACAGCTTCTTGCCTGCCTGCTCCTGCAGCGCTTCAACAATCCGCTTGTCCTGCAACAGGTTACAGGCCCTGACCTTGCACCCATCGCCAGCGTCTGAATATCCCGCCATCCGCGCCGCATCCGCATGCGTCTGGTTCGGGAACTCGACCATCGCCATCACAAACGCGCGCTGCTTCTCCGTCAGCACCCGCATTTTCGGGCCAAATTCAAATTCGTTCGTCATAGTAACGGCAGTAACCGTCAGGCAAACCATAAACAACGCACCGCCAGCCAGAGGTTTTCAAAACCGGCCGCCGTAAAAATGAACATCAAGTCATTGGAAAGTCTCAGAAAGCCGCGCGCAAAAGAGGAGGGATGTCGAATATCTCACCGGCGCCAGGTTTTCCTCCCACCCCGGTACCTACTGGGTCTTTTTTCCAATGATATCAACACGTTGCGAAGTTGAGCCGTTTCGCTCGAGGTCGCTGCCTCGAGCTGGTCTCAGTGCATCTATGACTGACGCAATTGCAATGTATCAACAATATCAACTGTTTAGATCAGTCATCACGTTAACGGGTGGTTAAGACGATGCCAGATTGATCGTTATCGCGTTGGGTCGAACAACGAGTTCCCTCTCGTATCCCCGTTGAATTGACAAGCAAGGCTGTTCGGCAATGGGTTGGCATGCGCTTTGGCTGCGCACCACATGGCACAAGTGCATCTACAGCAATAGATAGGCTTATGCTGTAGCCGGACCTGTGCCATGTGGCACAAGTGCACTCTGGCGTCGATACCATGTGCGGCGTGAGATGCCCTCGGCTTCCCATGGCTTCTGCCGACTGATTGACTGGGCTTCGTAGGCCTTGCGCGGCTTGATCCCCTTGGCGCGTCGCTGCTTGGCCTTACGCTCGCGATCGCGCTGGTTGCGACGCTTGGTGCGTGCGCCCTTGTTCATGTCGATTGCACCGATTGTCGTGATTCCAAGCATGGTTCGCTGCTCCATTGTCAATCTGAGGCGCCATGCGAGTGCATCGGCCTTCCATCGCGTGGGGTTGGCAAGGATCGGGGCGACTATGTCCCGTTGCTCGGCTGCAGTGAGCCACGGGGCCCATATTTCGATCCAATTGGCTATATGGCCTCGAGGATGGGCCAAGCAGGCAAGATGGTTGAGCGCGACGACCAAATCATCGCGGCCCGCGTCGTCGTTCGGGAGTTCATAGCCATATCGGCTGCGAAACAATATCGCCAAGTCCGCCATGCGCAATGCCACCAATTGCATGGGCGAGCGCTTGCCGGCGCGACCGCGAGGCTTTTGCTTTGTCGAATAGACCTTGAGATTTGGCGATAAGCGCTTGCGCGATTGCATGCGTCGATGCTGGACACAGTTGTGCCATCCAACAACGCACCGCTCCGCTAGTCGCCCGAAAACATCTCGACGAATGCCCTGACCGTGCCGGCGACCTTGTCCTCCGAGACATGCCAGGCCGCGCCATCGTCGGCCGCGTAATAGTCGCTGGCATTGGAGGCGGCCCACCGGAACACCTCGAACGATGGCCAATAGAGGATATCGGCAATCCCTGAGTTGTTCACCACCTCATGCGCGACGAGCCGCATGGTGCATTTCGACAGGCAGTCGGCCTGCACCGCTGATTCGAATTCGAACGAAGCCAATAGCGGCACCGGCGAGACCGTCACCACGATCCTGATGCGGGGATTGATGGACCTGACGAAGGCGATCAGATGCAGGACATTGTCGACGTTCTCCTGCACGGTTGCGGTGCGAAAGCGGTATTTCTCGGCCAATGCCCGCGAGTTCAGCGCGCTCGGTCGCGGCAGCACGAACTCCCCTGTCACCCGATCGAAGAATGCTGCGGCCACGCCAAGCGTCAGGATGAACACGTCGCTGCTCCCGATCACCCCAAGCGTCTTGTCTCGATGCCAGCTCAGTGGCAGCAGCTCAAGCAGACGATCGCGGATATCATCAGGGATATCGGCGCCGCTGAGCCAATCCACAAACATCCGGTTCGCAAACGTCGTGTTGATGTATTCCGATATTTCCATGTGATGGCTGACATAGCCGCTCCTGAACAGGCTCATGGAGAGGTTGCGGGCAAAGCACGACCCCATCGTGAAGAACCTGCTGCTCTTGTTCAGGAATTTTGGCTCGCTGGTCAGATTGACCGCGATATGGCCGCGAATCAGCGCTTGCAGATCGCCATGGAATGCCGGTGTGTCCGGGTAGCGGCCGACGGTCTTCTCTTTGGCCCTGGTCACGCGCGATCTTGCTATCTCCAGCGTCTCGCGATTGGCTGGCGTGTGATAGGCGGGATCAAGCTCGATCGCCTTCTCCAGACTCCGGATTGATTCTCCCAGGAAATTGCCCTGCGTCAGGATCTCGCTGAGCTGGAAATAATCACTGGCGTCGCCCGATAGCCGCGCCAGTACGCGGTACAGCGCGATCGCCCGGTCGAATGGCCCGACGGTGGCGCAGCGCTGGGCCGCGGCCCTGACCACCAGCAGATCCGGCCCGCTTCCCTGCTCCAGCATGCCGGGGTTCTCGTCCAGAATCTCCAGCAGCATATCCCGCGCCTCGGCGCGGCGGGCATGGGTGCCATCATCGATCAATTGCGCATGACAGAACCGCGCCTCGATGTCGCGGCTGCCCATGGCCATCAACATCTCGTAGACGGGCCTGGCGCTGGCGAAATCCCCGGCCAGGAGATGCTCATGGCCGCGCTGCTTGAGCTGCGCCTCGGTCTCGCTCATGCCGCAGCCTCATATTTTGCCTTCAGCCGCGCCAGCAACTCACGTTCTCGCGCCTCAATCCTCGCCTGCCGATCGCGCTTGGCTACATCGGCACGCCTTGCAAGTTCTCGTGACCACCTGCCATCGACTGCGTTGCGCGCGTTCTCAACCGGCATCACATCCCGCAGGTTTTCCAATCGGTTGTCATCCCGTACGCCGTTGATGTGATCGATCACACCGCGCGGATCGTGCCCATGTGCTACCTTCCAAATGAGACGATGCGCACGATAGGGTATCTGATCAATCTTCACTGAGACATACCCAGTGCCGTAGCCATATCCAGCGAGGCCGCCTGCCCAATTTTTGTTCCAATCATCATTGCCTGGGACTGGCTTATAGTAGAATTCACCCTTCTCCAGGTCGACGTCAAATTTGCTGAGAATGGCGCCTACGGGAGGCAACTGGTTGACGATAATACCGCAGGCGAACCTGCGCTTTTCTGGGATCTTTTTTGCCATCTAATCCTCGCTGCTGCCTTGGCTATCTTACGTCGCATCGCCGGACTCAGTTGCGCCGAGCGAAGCAGTCCGCCCTTCCTACCATGAGTGGCAAAAGCCCCTGCAATCATTTGGTTCAATGCCTGTTTGCTAAGGGGCTTAGCATGGCTATTTTGCCGTGGCCGTTTGCGCCTAACCAACTGCTCTTTGGTATCCTTGAACCGCTCGTCGTCGACCACCAGCACCAGCGCCAGGCCGGTGCCCTTGAGTGCCTTGCCGAGGCTTTCCCAGCCAAAGTTGCGCTTGTTGCTGGCATGGCGGTTGTTGCGGGCCTGGACGATGCGCTTGCCGGGGTTCTTGGTCAGGCATTTCTGAAGCTGGCCATGCGCCATCCCGCCCGCCATCTCGATCTGTTCGAAGGTGGTTTCGAGATCATCGATGCGATCGAGGATACCGTCCTCCAGCCCCTCGAGGTCAAGGATGACGCGATACGGCTCCCAGCGATCATTCACAGCCATGACGAGATGTATCCGATGCCGATGCCCAAGGTGAGGCCGAGATAGAATCCGAACACGGCGTGGGCCGTCTCGCTGCTGTGCTGCCGCGCGTGGCGCCAATGGGTCATGACAAACACCACACAAAGAACGTGCCGAGCAGCACCATAGCCCCAATCATCACCACGATACCGAGGCATCCGGTTGCGAGCTCGACCGGGAACGGCGAGCAGCCGCCGTGCTCCGATGCCGCGATCTCGCGGATTCTGCGGATGATCCTGCTCATTGCGTCGCTCCATGATCGTGCCAGGTGCACAGGCGGATGCCGAGCTTGCGCTGATAGCGGCAGATGAATCTGGTACTGACCTTGAGTTCGGTGGCGAGGATGGCCGGATCGATGCCCACATTGGCACGCAGGAAGGCGTCACGGGCCGGCGTGTACATGCGCGGCCGGCGGAGGGGAAAAAGCTCTGGCGCAAAAACGCTCATTCGGCGGCGTCCCTGGCTCGGAAGCGGATATCTTCCTCGACTTCGGCGGCAAGCAAATTCACCGCGGAGCGATAGCTGTCTGTGTAAAGTCGGGCTGCTTCGCGGACAGCATCGACAATCTCGGCGTCGGTCGGCGGCCATTTGCGGTCATAGGCCCCGTCCCGCCATACGCCATTGGCGTGGATTGACTGGCAGGCCTTCTCGATCGCCCAGCACGGGAATGCAGCCACCGCCCTCCGCACGGCCTCTACGCGGCCTGCGACGGATTGATCCCCGCGCGATCCCATCGACGGATAGCCGCCGTACATATCAGTGAGCGCCAGGGCAACACGATCAGCCTCGCGCGCGTCATACGGTGCGACAGCTGGGGCGAGCTCGTCGCGGCGGTTCTCCAGCGCCAGAACTTCGGATCCTGTCAGCGGCCGGCGGAGCTGCCGCGCCTTGCCACTTTCCTTCCACGAACTCCACGCCGAGCGCGGGATCTCAATGTCGGTCGTACGGTTCGCCACGGGCGGCATCTTGGTCAGCAGCGGCCTCGTCTTCAGCGATCTTTCGCCGGAGCTTCGCTGCAAGTCCCGAGAACCCGCCAAGGGAGTGATCGGGGGAAGTTTTTCCATTTCCCTGTCCTTTCGATACGGTTTGCCTGATGCGATTGCGCCACGTGGCGAGCCAATCCAGCTTGGTCCCACGTGACCCTGGCAGTGCTGCCCAATAGTCCACGAATTCATCCCAGAGCGACGCGACACGGCCGGCTGGCACGCCGAGCGCGATCGCTTCATCGATGAACGGTTGCGTCAGCCACTCGCCGGGCTTGAGCCGCGTGCCCCTCGCGCGCGCAACCACCTCTCTCTTGCTTTCTTTCCTCAAGGGGTCTTCAGGAAGTAAGAGAGAAGAAGTAAGTAAGTCGCGCGTAGAAGCCTCGTTGCGTAACGGTTGCGTAACGGTTACGGTCTCGGTTGCCACATCGTTTGCTTTGGCAACATGTTGAAGTTTCAAGCGATTTCTGTAGTTTATCATTCTGACGCGAGACTGCTCCCGCGTAACGTTGCGTAACGGTTGCGTAACGGTTACGTCACTGTTACGCGTAACAGTCTCAAGCGCGCGAGCAGCCATCAGGATCGCGTCGAGAGGATAATTCTCCAGCAACATTTTCTCGATGAGATCGCAGACTGGCGTCATTCCTGATGGGCTCCTTTACGCCGGCCAATTCGTTCGCAGCGTCACGCGCACGCCCTTGACCAGCGCCCAGCGCATGGAGAAATCACGCACGATGGGCCGGTGATCGCCTTGGATGATGCCGTGGGTCACTAGCAAATCCATGGTCGCCTTCTCGCGATTACAGAGGTCCCAGGTGTCAGTGGATTCCTGCAGGCTGACCTCGATCAGCACCGACACCGGGCCCTTGATTCGCGGCGGGTGCTGGCGCACCAGATCCCAGCCGGCGCGGTCCTCCCACGCCCTGTAGGACGCGCTCTTGATGCGACGTCGGCCGGCCCCGATGAACAGATTGTTGGCCGTCGGTGGCATCGGCAGGTCGATGACGATCATATCGTGAGCGGCGGGTTTGGTGAGGACGTCCATCAGTTGCGCTGCCTCCGCGGCTCAGGCAGGCGATAGGCGAGGCAGCAGTGCTCCGAGCAATAGACCTGACCGGGTTCCTGCGGCTCATTGCAGAACAGCATTGCCGCGCCCTCCCCGCTCGGCCACCGGCATCCATCCGGTACCAGCTCGAGCAGCGGGACCTGCCCAGGCCGCGGATCGGGGCGGGGTACGAATGGTGCGGTCACCGGCTTCGGCCTACTGGCGGCCTTCCTGGGGAGACGTGGCCGTTTGACCTTGGTGGATTTGATGCCGCCCTTGCTCCCCGAGATCAGCGCAAATCCGGATCGTCTAGCCCTTCCGATCACCGAGCAGCGGGTGAACCTTGTGCCGAACTCGCCATTGAGTTCGATCGCCGCGGCCTTCGCTGACAGAGAGGCCGCGAGATGGCCCTTGAGCCGATCGATCCACTCCGGCTTCCACTGCACTGACGCCTCGCGTGATCCACTCATGCCGCCCCCCGCAATGCCTGACGCTCTCTCGCCGCTGCCTGCTTCAGCCGCTTCACGACACGACTGAGCAACTCGCGCTCGACCATGACGTATCCGGGCTTGAGCGCGGCCATGAACCGCGCCTCGTCGAGCTGGAAGCCGGCCACCGGAGCCAGGGAGTATGGTTCGGCGGCCGGCCCATCCGCCGCGCCTGATGCCGCGACGAATTCGAAAGGGTTTGGCAGGGTGTGATGCATCATCGCGCTTTCACCTTGAAATTTCGCATGGAGTGGCGGCGGAGAACTTCGGCGATGATCGCGGCCGTGGCGTCGCCAGACCAATCGCAGTGAGCACCGAGCATCCGCTCGGCCTGCCGCACGCTGCAGCCGCAGGCCGCGGCAAGGTTTGGCGCTGTGTTTTCAGGCCAAAGAACGAGCTTTGCGATGTCTTTGAGCGCGTCTCCGACGGATCTGTCGGTCTCCCGACTGACATGTCGGACGGTTTTAATTGCATCGGCATTAGATACCGCTGATGCTGCCCCCATGATGAACACTCCCTACGCAACTCAGGCAAGACTGCCCGTGACAACACAACTGGATATGCGGTATGATGGTGCCCGGCTGGAGAACCCTCATGGAAGCGCTCAAGGTCGCCGGACTGACGGTCGGCGCGATTGTCTTCGCGATCTCGCTGTTGAACGTCGCTGTGCCGGTAAAATCGTGCACGGAGCTGAAGCTCATGTACGAGCCGCTGATCGGGATCGACTGCCGGGCGGAATGATCGCGAAAATTGTTCTTGCAACCGGATGCAATCGATTCCAATGTCGTCGTTTCGACACACCCCGGAATGGCCGACATGGGCAACGTTGTGAGATTCCCGCGTCATGCGCGGGCCTCTGCCGATTTGAACGCGAAGACGCAGGGGTCGACCTTCTTGCCGACTGCCGCCAAAGCGTCACGCACAAGCAAGAATTTATCCGGCGCAATCTTGCCGCGGTCGAGCCAATTGCTCACCGCAGACGCTCCGACTCCGATTGTGGATGCGGTGGCGGTCGTCCCACCGAGAGCTTCGACCACGGCTTCGACTGTCTTCAGCATGCCCCTTCTTAGTTCACATTTCGTGAAGATGTCAAGCCTTCACATATCGGGAGTAGATTTCACTCCTTGTGAACTGCCAAAATGGGGCATGCCTGAATCGAATAAATCGTTGGCAAGTCGGCTCAAAACCACGCGGGAAGCGCTCGACGTGAAGCCGGCCGAGGTGTGCAAAAGGCTCAAGGTAGGGGCCAACGCATGGTCGCAATATGAAAGCGGCGAGCGCCGCATCACGTTACCAGTTGCGATTAAATTCTGCGAAGAATATGGCCTCACGCTAGATTGGATCTATCGGGCTGACCCTTCTCGGCTCCCTCACGAGGTCCGGATGAAACTCCCGCCCCAAGCGGCGTAGTTCACGATTTGTGATTTTCTAGCTTGACATCTTCACATTATGTGAACTAAGGTGCTCCCCATCAACACGGGAGCACGACATGCCGCCACTCACCCTCACCGATAAAATCATCGCCATCCTGTTCACCATGCTCGCGGCGCCGGTCATCGCCGTGCTCGCCGGCCTCATATACGGAGGCGTTGGCGTATGACCAAGCATTGCGAGCACGGCCTGACCTACGAGGAGCAGTGCGTCAGGTGCAACATCACTTGGCACCAGTTCCTGCTGAACACGCATCGGCTGAGTGCTGGGCGCGAGGAGCGTGAGCTTGCCAAGTGGCAGACCGCGCTTGATCTGCAGAACGGCAAGAGGCCGGCTGTTGCTCTGAGGAGGATCTGATGAGCGCGCATTGTTCAATCATTCCGAGCGTCGATTATTTTGTCTGCATGATCGACCATGGCCGGCGCGGTCGCGAGAGCATTGTCGACCCCGAGCTGACGCGCGCCAACATCGTCGATCGCATTCGTACGAAGCAGTACGGCCAGATCGCGTTCATCCACCACATTCACGCCGACGGCTGGGACGATGTGACGAACGAACTGCTGCATGAGGCCGGGTTCTACACCGAGCCCACCGAGCACGACCGGATCATGTCGAAGTTCGACGCGCTGATCGCGAGCCTGGATCACAAGCGGGATGAAAGTAAGAACGAGAGGGTGTGATGCCTGATCCGACCAAAAAAACCATCAGCGCGACGGAGATGTCAGGACTGCTTGGTATCTCGCCCTACGTGACAAAATGGATGCTGTACCAGCGCTTCGCCAAGGGCATCGAGGCACCCGGCCCGGAGCACAACCGGCTTGATTGGGGCACGAAGATGGAGCCGCTGTTGCTGGAGCAGGCGGCGACTGACTTGCGGCTCGAGGTCAAGACCAACCGCCAGCCCGACGGCTCGCAGGTCTATTTGCAGCGCGGCTTGCTCGGCTGCTCGCGTGATGCCGACATTTACGATCCGCAGCGCGGGCCGGGCGCGCTCGAAACCAAATGTTGCTTCGATTACAAAATACTGATGCAGGAATGGGACGGCGGCAAGACGCCACCGCGCCAGCATGAGATCCAGCTTCAGCAGCAGATGTACGTCGGCGACGGCGTCACGCCATACGAGTGGGGATCGATCGCGCTGTGGTGCGGCGGTGACATGACCTATTTCCACCGCAAGCCGATGCCGGACCTGTGGGAACTGTTCGAGAACGAGGCGCGGCAGTTCTTCGCCGATGTCGAAGCCGGTAATGAGCCGGAGCCGTTCGGGTCACCGATCGAGGTGCCGCTGCTCAAGATCATCTTCGCAGTGCCGACAGGCGAGATCGTCGACGCGACGGCGGTGCTCGGCGAGGTCGAGGCCACCAAGATTGCGCAGATGGTGATGGACGCGGACTATCAGCGCGTCGTGCGGCTCGCGGCCGAGAAGGTCGAGGAGAAGTCCAAGGCCAAGCTCTTGGCACTGGCGAAGGATGCCGACGAGATCGAACTGCCGCAGGGCATCCGGGTCAAGATCACGCGATCGCCGCGAAATGGCTATTACGTCAAGCCCACAACGTCGGTGACGGTCAAGGCGCACATTCCACAACAGATCGATGGGACATTCGGTGGCATCTGACCTTGTAATCTTTGAAGACACGCTGCGCCCGCTCACGCCGCATTTTGAGCAGGCGCTTGGCGGTGCCATGCCGGTTGAGCGACTGATGCGCACGATCATGATTTCGATTGAGCGCACTCCGAAATTGCTCCGCGCCGATCGGCAAAGCCTGCTCAATTCGGCGATGTCTGCTGCCTGCCTCGGTTTGGAGGTCGACGGAATCACCGGCCAAGCCTTCTTCGTACCCTTCGCAAACCGCGCGCAACTGATCGTCGGTTACAAGGGCTACAATACCCTTGGCGCCCGCTCTGGACTGACCATCCAAGGCCAAGTCGTTCGCGACGGAGACGAGTTCGATTATGAGTTGGGCGACCGCGGATTTGTGCGCCACAAGCCAAAACTCGGCAACAAGGCGCCGATCATCGCGGCATGGGCCACAGCTTCGTCCCTCTCGCGCCCATCGATTGTCGAGGTGATGGGTATCGACGATCTGATGGCGGTCAAGGCCAAGTCGCCGGCAGTGAATGGCGGCGCCGCCACACCATGGAACGAGTTGACGATCGGCTTCCCCGCCATGTGCGCGAAGACGGTTAAGCGCAGGCTTGCCAGATCGACACCGCTCAACGTGATGCAGATAGCCGCCGCGATGGAGGAGGCCCACGAGGAGCGCGGCAAGCTGTCGTGGATTGATCCTGCGCGCGGAGTTCAGATCGAGGGCGAGTTTCATGAGGACGGACCACGTATCATCCATGATCAGCGCAGCGCCCAGGAATTGATTTCGTCGCAGGTTGGAACCCGCGCGACGGAAGAAGCCGCCCCGGCCACAACCCCTGCCGTCAACCCACAGGCCGGGGCGGTTGACTACATCAGCCGCTATCGCGTGATGATGATGAATGCCACCAACGCAGCGGACGGTGCCGAGATCAAAAAACTCTGGAATGCGGAGAAGGCCATGCGTGCCGATATCAAGGATTGGCCGCCCGGCGCATTCATTGAGCTGCAGGGCGCGGTCAAAAAGTCGATCGCAGAGCTGGAGCAGGCTCTGACACAGCGAGGTTGAGCAATGATCTACGTCTTGGCTTTCATTGGCGCGTGCACGGTGGCCCGCTGGGCAGGTGCCGCGATCCTCACGCTGCACAGTGACTTGCGTTCAAAGCCGACGCCTTGGCTCGGCCTGCCTTGGGGTATGCCATGACTGACGAAATGAAGTGCGGCCCGATGAACGAGGCCGATTGGAAGGACCAGCGGATTGCCTCGCTGGAGGCTTACATCGCGCAGCTCAAGGCCGCCCTCCCCGCTCAGGGTGAGCCGGTCGCGATCTATCAGACCATGTGCACAGATGACGATGAGCGCCATGGCACAGACCTATGGATGGATGTCGCAAGAGAGGCTTTTGAAGCTATGAGGTCGCGTTCCGATATGCGATCGCGTATCGTCTACGCCGCCCTCCCGAGTTCACCCGCGCCTCTTGTCGCATTTGACGCCAAGCATGCCGTGCTGAAGGCACATCCATCCGATCGCGAAGCTGGTGTTCAATTGTTTCTGGAATATCTCGACGTGAGCGAGGAAGATTTTGTCTACGAGGAGGCCATGACACCAGAAGAGTACATCTACGGCATTCGTTCACCCGCGCCAGCTTCTCGCTCTCTCAACTCCGGAGAGAGTGATCTGCAGGTGACTGCAGATTACGGCGCGGGTGAAGCCATCTTCTCCGAATGCGCCGAGATCGCGCTGGGGCATGTCGATAATGGCAATTGGGATGATCCAGAAATATACAGTGATGGATATGATCAGGCCTGCCGTGACATCGCCGAGGCCATCAGGACGCGGGCCGCGAACCGCAAGACGATGGATGCGATCGCGGATGCAGCGGGAGAGCGGAAATGAGAGATAATCCGTTCAAAGGGCTAGTCGCAATCGTTCAGTATAAACGAAAGCGCGGTCATGATGACTGGCACAACATGGCCGCTTTCGATTCCAGGAGCATGGCAGATACGTACTGCGCCGGCTGCAGCAAGAATGATCTGCTGCCTTGGAAATATCAGGTGATCGATGCTCCAGAAACAGCTTTATTGAAGCCTTAAGGAGAACGACGCGATGAGCGATCAACGCGCACTAGAACGACTTCACCGGGCCGAGCGAGCGCTCCTACGCGCCGGCTGGACACACTCGGAAGGCGCGCAGGAATGGAAGCCGCCTCTGGGTACTTCTGCATCTCCATTGCTCGACGAGATCGAGCGCCTCCGCGCCCAGCTTGCAGCGCAGATCATAATCCAACGCGGATGGGAGGACGAGGCCAGAAAGGCAACGTCGCAACTCGCGAGCGCCAGGAAGGCTCTGGAGGAGATCGAAACGTTTTGCAGCGCAGATAGCTCCACGCTTGGAGCAATCGCGCGGCTGTCTCACATCCGGGGCACCGCGCGGCAGCAACTGCTTTCTTTAACTGACGATTTCAGAACATGACATCAGGCGGCTACAACAAAGGTAAAGGCAAGTGTGCGGCGTGGATCATCGCCAATGTTTCCTATGCCGGAAACGACTGTTTGCCTTATCCGTTCGCGCGGGTGACAGACGGTTACGGACAGTTAGGTTACATGGGCGAGATGTGGTGCGCGCACGTTCTGATGTGCACTTTGGCGCATGGCCCGGCACCTTCTCCCGAGCATGAGGCAGCCCACAGTTGCGGGAATGGTCATCTTGGATGCTGCAACCAGATCCATCTTGGGTGGAAAACGCGCAGTGAAAACCAGCGCGACCGCTACAAGAAAGAGCGCCTCCCAAGAAAAGGACTGCCTAGATATAGGCTGACTGCCGACGACGTGCGGGAGATTAGACGGTCGCGCGGAGTTGTGACGCAGCAATCTCTTGCTGATCGCTTCGGCGTCTCCCGGCCTCACATTATCATGGTCCAGAAGGGCCAAACCTACGCTTACATCCCGCCCGAAAATCCAGAGTTAAAGACCGCACAGGGCAAGTCATGAGATCCAAGCACCAGCAGATGCGCGATGCGATCAATGACGTTGAATTGGCCTTGAACGGTCTGGAGATCGACAGCGTTACGCGCCTATTCGAAACCGCAGACGATTCCGTGATGGTCAAGGTGCCGCTCGGTGCCCTGCGCCAGCTCGCCCGCTGCTATCCGACGCTCAACCGGATCATCAACGATCCGGCGTTCGAGAAACAGAGTTAGACACCACTTAAGGAGAACAGCATGCCGATTGCCCTAGACCTGTTTTGTTGTGCTGGCGGTGCCGCCATGGGGCTGACCCGTGCAGGCTATCAGGTCGTTGGCGTCGATATCGATCCGCAACCGCGTTACCCGTTCCCCTTCATCCAAGCCGACGTCATGCAGATCGACTTTCGGAAATTTGATCTGATCTGGGCATCACCTCCATGTCAGAAGTTTTGCCGGCTCAAGACGCGCGAGGACCTGTCAGGCTATCCTGACCTGATTGAGCCCGTGCGCGCGAAGTTGATCACCAGCGGTGCGCTCTACGTCATTGAGAATGTACCCGAGGCGCCGATCCGCGCAGATCTGATGCTGTGTGCCAATATGTTTGGACTTCGTGCATACCGGCACCGTCATTTCGAATGCAGTTTCCCGATCGAGCAGCCGGCGCACCACGATCATAAAATTCGCGTCAATCGCCGCGGCGAGAACCGTCGCGAGCATTGGGCCAACGGCGGCTTCATGACGATCACGGGAGACGTTGGCGTCTATTGCGGCCCCGAGGCCATGGGTATTGATTGGATGTCCGGCAACGAAATGTCGGAAGCTATCCCGCCAGCCTATTCGGAATACATTGCCAAGTTTGCCATGGCGGCCAACGCCCGCCGAATATTCGAGGCAGCGGAATGATCGAAGTAGAAGCCCACGTCGTTCACGTTCTCGATAACTACATGGGGACTGTGATGTCTGATGCTATGGCAAAAGGGTGGGAATTAATGGTTCCTCCCATCTACCTCTATACGTCGGTTGCCGCCGGCTACAACGTTCACAAATCTCCTCACTTCCTCATTCTGATGAAGCGAGAGACTAAATTACCTTAACGAGTTGATAATGAAAATGAAACAGCCGGCCCGCCGAACCATCAAGAAGTTTCTCGATGTGATCGAGCATCTCGACCGTTACGAAGTTACTCAGCGCGTTATCAGAGGCGGCCTTGGTGCAGGCATACCGGGCCCTCTTCCGGTACCTGAGGTGGTCGTGGTTCTTGAGTGGCTGAAATACCTCTCAGACCCTAACCGCGTCGAAGCAGATTCCGTAACCACTAGAAAAGGAAAGTGACATGGGATCGACGTGGGAAAGCCTTTTGCAGGCGCTCGTGGATTGCCGAAACCGCAATGACTTCCGCTCCGAGCCGGAACACGATGAGGCGCGGCGCGACAATCTCGAATGGATTGTCCAGACCATGCTCGAAAAGCTGCGCGACGAAGCGGAGCAATCAACGTTGACCATCGGATACAGCCTGGCCAAGCAAAAGTTCAAGGCCCACAAGGTCATGACGCCGGAAGAATATGCGGCCATGCCGATCGTTGGATGGCATGAAGTATGCCGCGACTTCGACGGCTTCGGAGGTGTCGGCGTTCGCTTTCTCGGCACCTCGCGCTAACGAACTGAAAGAGCCAATGACCGACACGCTCGACCATGACACCCGCGAAACGCTCTACGTCACAGACGCAGAGCTGATCCGACGCATGGGCGTGCCGGAGAAGATCGCGCGGGCAGCGCTGCACGCTCTCGACCGGGATCGCGCCTCGGGCTTCCCGCAGAAGAAAGCTTTGTGGGGAAACCGGCGGTATTGGCCGGCTGTGAAGGATTATTTCGACCGCACGAATAGGGTTAAGCTGGATACCTCGCCCAGGAGAATGAGCCATGAGTAAGCCGGTGAGGGTTCGGAATGCGCCAGGTCTTGTCTGGAGGCAGCGCGGCAAGACATGGGAGGCCCGTTGGCAGGCCCGCACCGACATGGTTACGAAGGGGTTCCGCATCAAGAGCCTCAAGCTCTGGACCGGCGCCGGCGAGCCAAGCAAGGAAGAATGGGACCAGATCGCCGACCGCTGCAATGAGCTACAGCAAGAGATGCTAGTGTTCTCCCGCGGCGGCCTGCCAGAGGTTGGCCCATTCGATGGGACGCTACGGTCACTCATGCGCGCCTACAAGACCGATCCGGACTCCCCGTACCGCAAGATCCGCTACAACAGCCGCGTCCATTACGATGCGCTCATGTCCCTAATCGAGACCGAGCACGGCGACAAGCTTTTGGCCGATCTGAAGGGCCGCACCTTCAGTCGCCTGCACGAGGACTGGACCGCTGGCGGCAAGATCGCCATTGCTCACGCCAAGATCGGGATGTTGAGAACGCTATTCAGCTTCGGCGCCACCCTCCTCGAGGAGGAGGACTGCTCGAGGCTTTCCGGAATCCTGAGCAAGATGCGTTTCGCCATGCCAAAGCCCCGCACTGAGCGCCTAACGGCCGACCAGGCAGTCGCCATCCGCGCCAAAGCTCACGAGATGAAGCGACCTTCGATCGCCCTCGCCCAGGCCTTTCAGTTCGAATGCATGCTTCGACAAAAGGATGTCATCGGGGAGTGGGTGCCGATCCGCGAGCCGGGTATCTCGGACGTCCAGTCTGACAGCCTGAAATGGCTCCGCGGAATCCGCTGGGAGGAGATCGACCAGAACCAAGTCCTCCGGCACGTTACAAGCAAGAGGCAGAAGGAAATCCAGATCAGCCTTCAGAATGCACCGATGGTGCTCGAAGAACTCGCCTATCAGGATGTGATCAATCTGGGCAAGACGCCGATGAGTGGCCCCATCATCCGATCCGAGTTCGACGGCCTGCCCTGGACCGGCCCAGAGTTCCGGCGCTGGTGGCGGATTGTGGCGACCGCGGCGGGAATCCCCACCACGGTCCGCAACATGGATAGCCGAGCCGGCGCGATCAGCGAAGCCACGGACGCCGGCGCCGACTTGGAGCACGTCCGGCACGCCGCGACGCACAGTAACATCTCAATGACCCAGCGCTATAGCCGCGGCGCCGAGGACAAGATTGAAGTCGTCCAATTGGCCCGGGTAAAGCATCGGAACAAGCCGGAAACCGGATGACTGACCATGACTTACCGGTACATTGATTCTAAAATGGAAATAGTTCGTTAATCTTAACGCCCTGTTTCGACTTAACTTAGACATTTCAAGGCTCGCGTCAGTCATCAGGACGGCGCCAGAACGCAGGAGACGGTATGAGGACGCCAGAAGAAATCAGCCGGACGCCGGTCACGTTGCTGACCGATGAGGAGGTGGCGACGCTAGATGCTGATGGGCAAGAGTTTGCGCGCAAATGCAAGGCGAGGGTCGCCAGAGAGGCCAAATGCCCGGGCCACGAGCGCGTCTCGACCGCGACCCGTGAGCAGACCAGATACGGGAACCATCGCGGCGAGTGCAAGCACTGCGGCAAGGATATGAGTTGGGACAGCGGAGACTGAAATCATGACCAAAGAACAATCGCGCCAATTGAACTTTCTTGCGGGATGTCCGATGGGCTCAACCATGATGAAGCATGATGATTTGCGCCGAGAACGCAAAGAACCTCTTTAATAGACAGGTAACGCAAATGGATCGAGAGACGCTGGCGCTCGCACTTTATATAAAATGGATCATCGAGGCTCATGGTGATGCTGACCCTCGTCTGTGGCGGGGCAAAGATTGGGAAGATTGGAAACACGACAGGCCGCTAAATCCGGTAGGCTTGAGCAAGAAAAGCTTCATCGAAGAGGCAGATGAGCTTCTGAGGCTCATCAAGCTGACTGATCTTTAACGCGTCGCAACTGAACACAGGAATCCGGAGCCGGCGGGGTCGCGAGTGCCCGATAATGGCAACCCGAATAGAGCGTTGGCGCAAGCCACTGTAGGGAAGCCCGGCCGAGGATAGTTTCCAGAATAGGTAGATAAAGCATGACACACCCAATGGACGGCTGGAAGTCAAACGGACACTTCTGGGACAAATGTCCGATGTGCGGCCCGATGGTGATCTGTGGAAAATGTGGCAACAATTGCTGCAACGGCGGCTATGGCGAAGTGATCGGGCCGGAAAAGATCGATGGTGAAATCGTGATGATCAAATGCGATGCGTGTCCTTCAGCTTACGAGATGCAGGAAAAGTCCTTTAATCAGCAGAAAAGGAAAACGGATGTTTGATCGCATCGTTCTTGCCCCCGCCCGCAGCTGCACCGAATACGTCACTCGCGAAGTTCACGAGCACCGCGCGCCGACCGACGCCAGCGTGAAGCTACTTACCGAGATGGAAGAGAAAGCCCGCGACCGTGTTATTGAGGCCGTCCACGTCGGCGATGCTACGTTCGAATGCGTGATTCACACCATGAAACATCCAATGGACGACACGACCGAAATGGTAGCCGTGTTCTCGCTCGGCGGTAAAAAGATGACCGTCAGTCACCGCGAGCAGAGTTGGCGAACGGACAAACACGCAATGGTCCAAGCCCTCCGCGATAAGATGGCCGCCGAGATTGCTACCGCCGTATTGCTGCCGGCGCTCAAAGACTTTCGTTAACATCACATGACCGACAACGTCATCAACCTCGACGACCGCCGGCCGCCGCCGAATCCCGGCAACGGTGCGCGCGAGGCAATGGCCGCCGCTCTATCCTATTGCATGGAGCCGATGGGCGACGTCCTGACAGATGATATGCTGGCCCGGCTTTGGCTGCTAGGGTTTAAGGTTGTTCCTCTGGAAGAGAAGGACTTGCGGTGACGATGACCAAAGGCGAACCCGTTGAGATCCGCCGAAATCCTGATGGATCGATCGATGAGATCGTTGCCCATGGCGCAAACCTGCACGTCGAGCAGATGTCGGACGACGGCTGGTTCATGGGCCTCGACATGCCAGATGGTAGCTATTGGCAATTCTGGTTCGGCTCGAAGAACCGTAAATCCCATGTCGAGTTTAGGCATACCGAGACAACGCCTGGCGCTAACGGTGAGCAAAGGAAAGAGACATGACGATATTTAAGGCCGAAGGATTGTCGAGCGCGGCCGTTGAAATGCTCGGCCAACTCTACGTCGGCGGCCCCACATGGGACGGCAACGTGTGCTCGAAACAGGGCCGTGCCGAGTTGTGCAGAGCCGGACTTGCTTGGCACGAACATGGCTATGCGTCGCTGACGCCTGAAGGTGTACGGACGGCGGTAGAATGGCCCATCGCTGATCTACAGCGCAGACACGATCAACGATGGGTCAAGAAGCGGAGGGACTCGTGATGGCCCCCAGACCTCGCCCGACATACGAAAGCGTTGACGTTCCTGCAAGATTCATTGATCTGGCACAGCGGCGCACCGAGTTCCTTTTCCACGTCATGACTTGGGGCGATAAATCAATGCGGATCGTGCTGGCCTCGGCCTATCTTCAGGGGCTGGGGGATGCGGCCGATGCCTTGGAGGCTAAAGCCGATCGGGAAAAGTTGCCGGGGCCACCACCCAACCCGCTGCATTGCTGACTTTCATTAATAAGCTATCAATGCCGTCTCCGGAATATCGCGGTCAGCCGGCGCAGTGGGATCAGTGACTGCACGATGACGTGGCGATAGCCTCCGTTGAATGGGGGCTGGCGCAGGTACAGCGAGACGATGTTCACGCCGAGAATGAGAATCCCAGCCCAGATGAGGCCGACGACAAACCACGAAGGTCGCCAGACTTCGAACCACGCACATATCACTGTGACGACGAGATACACCTGTCCGGCGAGAAATGTGCCGCGGCGTGACCACCTCACCCACTCCGGGTCTTTGCGGTTGATCGAATCATAGTCGACCTGTCGTATGACGCACTCAAGAATGACCATTTCGATCATGGCCGAGACGGCATACGCATAGAGGACAAGATCATTCATTCTTTGTTCTTTCGATCTGCTTCAGCTTTCTAAGAACAAATTTGTTAATAAACAGACAATAATCAATCCCCCCCATTCCGATGATCAGCGCTACGACCTCTGGCGGGAACATCCTCACCAGATCAAGTAATTGCGGCGCGAAGTAGGTCAGCGCCAGCGCCGAGTAGTTCACAAAGAGAAGAACCGGCTTGACAAAAACGCCGCCCGATATTGCACCAACTACGATGTAGCCAACTGCGTTCCGGGGTTTGATCTTGCGGTCAAAGAAAATGCGCACGACCCCACCGAGGAGGCCGAAGATCAGGTATATGACGCTGAATATAGCGACGTCATGCAGCATCGTGTCCCTGCGCGATGTGGGCGAGAAAAGCCGGATCGTCGCGGGTGACGATCCTGGTGCGCTGGTCGGCCAGGAGTTCCTGATGCAGGATCAGCGGGTTGACGTAGTGGCCGGGGATCGGCATCGGGCGCGGGAACCAGCCGATAAAGCGCAGAGCGTCATGGATCAGCGCCGAGCAAAATACATGATGCTTGGCGTGCATGTCGATGCCGAAGTGCATGAAGTTGGCAATGCCGGAATAGTCGTAGGCCTCGCCCATGACTTCCGGCGCGCGGAGATAGTGCTCAAACTTCGCGCTCATCTCGTCGTCGGCCGGTAACTCGAACAGAATCTCCTTGGCGAACTTGCCGCCGTCGTAGTCGAGCTGACGTTCCTGAACACCACCCTCGGCGAACGCACCGATGACCGTGCCGCCCTTCATGATACCTTCGCCGTGTGCGACCACGCCACCGATGTTCTTCAGGATTGCCCAAGAGAGTGGATCATCGTGGCAGACGAGGCGGATGTAGATCATCAGTCATGCTTCCTTGTGTTCTTCTCGATCTGGCAGACGCGGTAGACGCCAGCGATCGTTCCGGCAATCACGACGATATCCCTGAAGACCCCGAGCCAGCCGAGCCATGTCACAGGCCCGGCACCATCGTGGCAAGGCCAGCTCCGCCCGAGATCACGATGCCGATGAAGCCAACAATGTCCTTCCTGACCATACTGGCGACCGGCGAGCACTTGATCATGAAATCGGAATCAGGTTGCAGCGAGTTGCGCAGCTCGACCAGCTTCTCGAACTTGGTGATCACGGCCGGGTCCGGCATCGCCATATCCTGCCCGGTGGAGTCCTGCACGGCCTTCTGGCGCACATTGATGATGTCGATCCATGCTTGGTAGCAGGGCGCCGTGACCTTGCTGTTGGAGGCCGTGGCGAGCTTCAGGGCATATTGGAGGTCGGGTAGGAGCTTGGCATCGAGCGCGCCGATGATGTCCTCCAGCGGGCCGCCGCCGGTCGGGGCTCGGCTATTCAGGCCGAGCGGATCGATCGGCAATTTCAGCTTCGTCTGCGCCTGAGCAGCGACACAAAAGAAGGACACCACGAAAGCGGCTTTGAGCAGGAGAGCAAGGAACCTCATGTCAGACTCCCTTCGCGATGGTCTGCAGTGCCGGGCGAAGATCTGGCGTCACGGCTCCGACATTCGGCTGTGCGGGATCGACCGCAGCTTGCGCGAGTGGCTGGGTAGCGTCGGCATTGGCCTGAACCCTGGCTCCCATGGCCACAACGTTGCGGATCTGCGTTCCTGGTCCGCCGAACATCATGACAAGACCGCCCAAGAAACCGTTACCCAGCGTGGCAATTGCAAGTACTGCCTTCACTGCGGCGGCACTCAGGGAAAGGTCGCCCAACTGAGATGCGCCGCCGAGCAGTGTCGTGTTGAACAGGATGATGACGCCGACCCATTGCAGGAGGGTGACATCCTTTAGAGAGGAGTTCATTTCTATCTCCAGAGCGAGGAAAGCGAATTGAGGTGAGAGGCCGCATAAAGGCCATACGCGCAGATGACGAAGATCCCGATGCAGAGAACAGTAGCAAACCAGAAGCGAACCATAGTGTTACTCCGCGATCGAGGAATCGAGCAGGATCATTCGCTTGAGCAGCGCGGCGCAGCCAGTCTGGTGGTCGACGGCATCCGGATCAAAATGGCCATCGGACACGTATTTGCCGACCAAGTACTGATCGGTCGCCGACCAGATATATGGCGATGGGCGGCCCATGCGGGCGTAGCCCAGCCCGTTGTATTGTTCCAGCAGGGTCAGTGCCCCGCCGATCGACCAATCGGTCCAGTGAGCCGCGTGGGGCGGGCAAATTACCAGCGCGTCAATCGCGGCCGCCTCCCATGAGGCGAACGGGCCGCGATGGGCCGGAACATGGATGGATTCCTTGTTCCAAGGGTCGCCCTGCGCCAGTGATGCCGCCCAGCTCTGCGAGGACTCGCGCTGATGGATGACAGCGATCACGGCCCACGGAATCTTGGTGGCCGTCTCCACGATCTGATACCGCGCCTTGGCGTTCACCAGCCGGTGCGCGACCGTGTCGAGGATGCGCAGCCATTCGGGATGGATCTGGCATTTCTGCCAGCGGGCGAGGTTCGCGGCGGTCAATTTCGTAAGGTCGACGGTCATGTGCATCCTGCTCCGTTGACGCCGGTATTTCCCGCTGCACCATCCGGCGCAAATCCAGCGGCGTAACCGGTAGCCGTAACAATGCCGGCCGACGTTCCTGGAATAGTTGTCGCGGTAGAGTTCTTCAGCACCGAGTTGTCCAGTACCGAGAACTTGCGGCCGGGAACGCCGGTGCCGGCATTGGTCAGTGACGAGATGCAACTCAGCGACAGGGTCCGCAGCGTGAAGACGTCGCCAGCGGTCAAGGTGGCCCCGAGCGTCAAGGTACCTGCAAAATTTATCTGGCTTCCTCGGTCAGCAAGAAAGAGAGCCGTCGTTGTCAGATTTGCCGCCGTCGTAACCCCGTTGCTGATGTTGAAGATACTGCCTTGTTCCATCGAGACCAGATATGAAAACGTTCCGGTGAACGTCAGCAGGGCAGCCGTGTTGCCCTTGCACATCGTGTCGCACCAGATGCCGATATCTGAAACATCGGCTCCGATGAATGCGTTGCCGTTGGTGTGACCTGCGGTCGAGAGATCGAAGCCGTTTTGCTGGTGGTTGTAGAGCCCATAACAGGGATGGGTCAGCGCCGAGGTGCAATCGAAAGTGATCCTGTCGAAAATGATGTAGCCGCAGAAATCGTTTTCCTGTACCACGATGTTGCCAGCGGTGTTGCGGATGATCGCGTTGCTGCCGCTTCCGAGCACAAAGTAGACGGTCGTCTGTTGCCCAGCGGAGCAGCTTATTCCGCCAGTGAACGTCTGGCCTCCCGTCAACTGACAAGTCGGCTGCCCGGTAGCGAGCAAGAACTCCGTCTGGAAGTGGGTGAAGCAATGCTGCGGCGTAGCGACAGCGTGCGTGCTGCCATTGCCGACGAGACAATCGTTGTTGTCGCTGCCTCCAGTGTCGACATAGCAGGTAACGATAAATCCGGGCACGAACTTGCCGGGCCACTTCGTGACGATCCATGCGCCATTGACGATCGACACCTCTTGGCATTGCTGCATGTAGAGGTGATCGAAAGACGGGGCCGGCCATCCAGAAAGAAGGATGGAGCTGTGCGTATTGTCGTTCGGGTCTTTGTTGCAGGCTTGGACGACACAGGCGCCATCGAATCCGGAGACGGCTGGGAGCGTCAAGGTCCACGGGCCGCCAGTTCCGGAGATCGTATTGCCGCAGTCCGACGTCAAGATCGTGTAATTCGCCGTCTTGGCCAATAGATGATTGGAGTTGATGCCGGCAGAAAGCCGCGCCTGCGCGATCGTGCCGGTAAGCTCTCCGGCGTCGATCGACTTGTTGGTCAGGGTTTGGGTGTCGCTGGTGCCGACGATGACGCCGGACGCCGGAAACGTCTCTGTGACGCCGTTCTTCTGGAACGTTCCGGTGACGTTGACGACGCTCGGAATGGTCAGGTTGCCATTGAAAGTCTGGGTCCCGGACCATGTATTGTTGGCATCGAGAAAGGCGCAGTTTGCCCACGACGTGGTGGCGATCGCACCCGATGCCGTGGTCTTCAGGCATTGGTTCGTGGTGCCCTGGCTGGTCGGCCACTTCAGCGTCCATGTTCCGGCGGCGGCCTGCGCCTGCACCGTCACAGCACCGCTGACGGAGCCTTGAAACAGCACCGAAGCCGCGTTGAATGGATAGGCCGCCGAGCCAACCGGAAACAACGCCGTCAACAGCGAGGCCAACGGAATCTCTTCGGTCGGGCCTTGCCCGGATGAGAGCCTGCCGACCACGGTGTTCGGGCTGAGCGTCTGCGGGAAGAACTGTATTCCAGCTTGGCCGAAGGCTAGGGACGTGCTGAGCGCGTAGACGCACGCAACCAGCCGAAAGAGCTTGGTCATGCGAGCCTCGCAAATTCTTGGTGAAGTTCAGACGCGGCTACTGCATAGGCTCGCGCCGCCTCATCATGCGTTTCGAAACATCCAAGATTGACGCGCCGGCCCTCAGCCGTAATGATTGCGCGCCATCTGCGAAGCGGTTTCCCCGGCTTGTCTTTCCGATAAAAGACACCTTTCGATCCGACTGTTTTGCTTGCAAACCGCCGCCGGTTTGCGCAATTCTGCGCCCCTGTTGCCTCGCGAAGATTATCCCATCGATCGTCTAAACGATCGACATTCTTGTGGTCGACTTCATTGTGCGGCCACTTGCCAGTCATCCAGAACCACGCAAGTCGACTCGTCCGATATTTTTTCCCGTCGATCTTAATTGACATCACTCGCTTGTTGCGAGGACCTCCAAGGCTGCCAGCTATCGTGCTAATTTTTCTGCATCCCCGTGATACGAGCCAAATAAATCGACCGGTTGAAGGGTCATAGTGAAGAACTTCTTTGAAGCGTTCTTGCGTGAGCATCTCGCACCTAATCATATTGGCCATTTGCGCTGCTTGCGCATCCTGATGGTGTGTTGGTGCCGGGAACGGTGGCGACGGTGCCGCCGGTGACGATGAAGCCGCCGGGCGAACATGCGATATTGTTGGTCGCTGTGATGCTGTGACCGCCCGTCGTCCATGTCGTGGTGGTGGCGCTGATCAGGCCGTTGTTGGCGTTCAGGGTTTGCGAATAGGCCGTGTCCTGATCCCAGACGATGGTGGCCTGATCTAACTGGATGTTGCCGCCGCTCGACACCTGCGCGAAGAAATTGCCGCCCGACGAGACGTGCGTCGTGCTTGCACCTTCAAGGATGATGGTGCCGCCATTGACCGCAGAGAGCTGCGCGACCGATCCGGCATTGCCAATGACGACGCCACCCTCCAAGCGCATCATGCCCTTCTCGGCTTGAAGAGCATTGTTGCCGGAAGATCCGCCCGCGACCGTGACATTCTGTAATTCGAGGAAGCAGGCGCAGTACAATCCGATCGCCTGATTGCCGCTGTTGTCGGCGATCGTGCAGTTCGTGGCCGAGCCGCCATCGCACTCGATCATGATCGAGTTGTGGCCTTCCGAGCGGCGGGGAGGACCGGACATATGCAGTCCGTGAATGCAATTGACGCCGGTCAGCGGTGCACAGCCCGCGTCGTTGATCAAACGGACATCGAAGCTGGCATTCGTTCCCGTTCCGGAGCCAGCCGTTGCCACCTCCAGATTGTTGAAGATGACGCCCATCACGACATGGTTAAGCGTCTTGCAGGCCTGCGCAGTCGCGAGACAATCATTGAGACTGTCATCGCCATTGACGCCGTCGACATAGAGCTTGGTACCGACCGGAGCCGTCGATATGCTGATTCCTGGCTTCTGGAACCACGCGCCATTGACGTTCAGCAGCGTCATGGTCATGCCCGGATAGAGCACACCCGGATTCGTCGTCAGGCCAGAGACGGCAAGGACCTTGCCGCGTCCGCTCGGGAACGTATCGACGTTGGAGATGTCGAGCTGGCAGGCGCCATAGGTCGCCGCCGAATTGACCGTGATGGTGAACTGGGTATTGCCGCCGGCCGCGACGGTCTTCAGGCAATCCCCCGGCAGGACGGTGTAGTTCGCGGTAACCGAGGTGACGCCGCTGCCGACGCCTGAACACGAGATCGCGCCATTCGCCGCCAGCGAGCAGGAGCCGGTCATCGGCTGGAACGCCGGATCGCTGCCAGCGCCCTGATCGATCAGGACCGCGCCTGACGTGCCCGTGGCCGCAGCATTGAATCCGGCGGTGGTCGAGCCCTTGCCGATTGGGACCGAGTGAGCGGTGACCCCGATGCCGAGGTTGGCCGCCAGGGTTGCCAGCGGCACCGCCCCGCCGGGTCCGAACGCACCGACTCCGATCCGCCCAAAGACGGTATTCGGCGGCATGGTGGTGAGGCCGACCTGCCCCATGATGGCTACGGCGGCCGCAGCGAGGCCAAAACCGGCGAGGAAGCGATGGCTGGTTTTCATGCCGGGAGGATGGCGAAAGGGCCAGTTCCAGCAACGCACCGCTAGGGTTGGGACATGTCCGGAATGCCTGGATGCGTGGATTTGCCCTCAAATCGCAATTTCTGCTCGGGCGTGGCGTATTGATAGAAATCCAGCAACGTCCGACCACGCAGCGACGCGGCCGGATCCTTGGCGGCGCGCATCAACCCTCTTTGAGCCATTGCAGGAACGCCAATGTCCTTCATGGCTGCACTCGCGCCGGCCTCATCCCCGCGCTGGATCTGCTTCTTGATGTTCGGCCACGCCAGACTGAACCGGGCCTCATAGTCCTGCTTCGCAGCCAATTGCTCGCCGTGCTGTGGACCGCCCGGAGCGCCAACACTGGCCGTGAAGCCAAGGGCTGGGCCGACCAGCCGTAGCGTATTGACGACCTTATTGCCGTCGCCGCGCAGGAGATCGCCGGCCGCCGTGATCTGGCCCTCCGGCAGATGCTTCATGATCAGATGTTTTCCGACCCGCATGGCAGTATCGATATCGCCCCTGATGGTACTATCGTGTTCATTGTAGAGCTTCCGGCCGATTCCGTCGTCGTTGGTCAAAACGTCAAGCAATCCGCCCGCCATTGGGCTCAGCTTGCCGCGCAGCATCGTCATCGGCTTGGTCGCGTATCCCGTCATTTCCTCGCCGAACTTGCCGGAGGGGTTGCGGGCATAGATGCCGGTTCCATCGGAGGTATTCCCGACATAGGCGCGATCCTGCTTCCACGGCTCATTATCCCAAGTTGGACTGAGCCGAGCGAGCAGATGCCGAAGTTCGAAGGGGTCCTCCTTTATCGCTCCAACGGCATCATTAAACCGTCGCACGTAACCCTTGACGATGTCGTTGACGCCTTGGTCACGAACGATCGCATCGAATGCATGCTGGATCAGGGCATTACCGACATAGAACATCCCAGCACTGAGCGCGATCGTGGAGATGGCCTTGCGGCGCGCGATGGATTTTGCGGTCTGCGAAATGTCCGATATCTGCGCGGCGGCCTCTGGCGTGCCGGCCAGCGCCTGCTGCATCGTCATGCCGAAATCGCGCTCGATCTGTGCCAGAATCGGTTTGGGCAGACCCATGGCGGCCTGCTTGAAGGTCGAGAGATTGCCCAGGGTGAATGATCGGGAGAACAGCAACAGATTGGCGGTCGCCCGCGCGCCGGCCGACATGGCTTCCTTCGGGATCGATCCGACGATGATATTCGAGAAGTGCGTCGCGATCCGGTCGGCCATCAGCCGATCGACGCCACCGGACACCATCTTGTCGCTGAGGAGGTCCGCCAGCCCGAAATGCACATCGCGCACCCGGTCCCACAGCAGCGTGTTGTGGGTGAAATCTCCGGCCTTATCGATCGCCTTCTTGACCGCAATCTCGGCACCGGCATCGAACAGGCCGGGAACGAACGCCGCCGCCTTTGCGGTCAGTGACCGGCCCGGCTCAAAATTCACGCCTTCAGCTTCTCCGGTGATATCCTGTAACGAGGCTCGCGGGCCGAACGGATTTAGCCCGCGTTCAATCATCTCCTGCGCGCGACCGGCAGTCCCGTTCACGATCTTGTTGCCGCGATAGTAGAGACCAAAACCCATCCATTCCTTGCCGCCTGCGGCCTCAGCGACCTTGCCCCACACAACCTGATTGTGGATCAGAGGCGAGTTGAGGATGACCGTCATCGCCTTGCCTTTGAGCGCCATCAGCGCGCCGTAGAGCGATTGCGCGCTGCTCACGACCTTGCCGCGGTCGACACTCTCGTCGAGGATCGCCCGCATCGGCCCCTTGAAATCCGGGTGCATATAGATCGGCACCCGTTCGAACACTACGTTTCCGTTGGAATCCTTCACGACAGGGTTATTTTCGGTGCCGCTTTTGTATTCGAATTTCGGCCGCCATTGAGAGAAAGCCGGATTTCCTTCGATCGTGAACCATGAGCTGTCTGGGCGCGAGCCGACCGAGACCGTATCACTGCCGGCGGACTTGCCGACCATCTCAATCTTGTTGATCATGTCCTTCCAGACGGAAGCCTCCTCAAGGCGGGCGGTCGCGAGCGGCAAGGTTCTGATATTGCGGACGAGCTTTACCTTTTCGAGCGCAGCCGTGATCTGTTCCGGCGTCGCTCCTTGTTTTGCCATCTGCGACCGAACCAGCGATTGCGCGGCGGCCTCGGTCTCCTGCGCCTCCAGATTGCTCCTGTGCAGCATTTGCGATGTGCGCGTGAAGATGTTGCGGCCGAGTTCATTTAGCGCCTTCGGTCCCATCGAATCAGACGACAGCGCTACATTCGCGACCATGCGCGGGGTGTATGACGGCAGCCCCTCGCCTTCGACCATCCCGGTATCGACGGCATGAAGCCACGCTGCCTGCGCGCGGGTGTGCAGCGCGTCGACTGTCGCGCTCTCCTCCGGAGTCAAAGTGGCCAGCCCCTGGTGCTGTCGCATCGCAGCCGGCTCGCCAAGCTGCATGGAGACGCTTTCTTCATCTGCCGCATTCCACATGCGGGACAAGGATTCGTCATCGAACCGATTGACCAGATCGGCGTCAGAGCGGGCGTGATCCCAGCGGATGCGGCGAACGCTGTTCATGGCGTCCTTGGCGATGACCATGGCGGTATTCGATCCCGTCGCCATCGGGTCGAGCAGGTACTGGATATTTTTGCCAAGCCCGGTGATGTCATCCATCGTCTTACGGGCTGCGGCGGTCAGGCGTCCGGGCGCGTTCAATGGCTGCACTTGCGGCGAGGTCAGCGGCGCATTGGTGGCGGCGGCCGATAGGGATGCCGGAGTGCCGAGCAATTCCTTTTCGTCGTTCGTCAGATCGGGCTTCACCTCGACCTGTTTCGCCGTGATCTCATTCTTGAGGAACGCATCGGTCTGCGCGTCGTGCACGGCCTCGGCGGGGTGGATACCGTCCTCCCGCCACATGCGACGTAGATTTTGCTCGATGACCTCTCGGCGTGTTAGCCTCTCCTCAAAGGGAGTCGCTATCTGCTCGGCGGTAGGTTGAAGGCCGAAATCGCGCAAATCCTCGCCGCTTTCGGCCAGTCCTCGGCGCGCCATCTCGTTGCGATTGACGATCTCACCACTGGGCAGATGGAAAAGATCAACGTTGTCGTCGCGCGTCAGATTGAAATCATCAAGTTTTACTCCATTCCGTTCTAAAAGATCAGCGTGTGTTTCACCGGGGCGGCCTTTCAATAATTTCTTGTCTATTAAAGCAGCTACGCCACCTTGTGGTCGCTCATCCAGCACCTTCGCGCCGTTGCTGAAATCCTCCGGCTTCGGCAGGCCGCCGATGGTCTGATCAGCCACGCCCTGCGGTGTCACGGCCGGCCGCGAGAACCGACCCATGCCGCCTTCGATCATAGCCCAGTTGCCGAAGTTGATCACCTCGTTCTTGGCGCGGTTGGCGGTACCCTGCGAGCCGCCGAACTCATTGATCAGTTCTTCCATCGCGCCACCGGCGCCATGGATTCCGCCAGCAGTCGCGCGGGTGATCGTCTGCCACAACTGCGCTGCAGGCATCAGCATGGCCTCGTTCGCCATCTGGACAGGCCCGCCACGGCCGCGCGTGGGATCGTGGAAGACGCCGAGATCGATCAGGTGGTTCAGTGTCTCGTCTTCAAACCCGGTCGGCGTGCCCTGGCTGGCGCCTTCCTTGGCACCTTTGAGCGCGCCCATGGTGATCTTGGCCAATGCCTGTCCCGCGCGGACGCGATCGAGGAACGCCTCGGGCACCGAGGTCTGCAGCGCGTCAGGCATTCGGTCGCCGAAAACCTGATCGTCGCTCATCTCCTGCTGCTTGCCAAAGACCTGATCGTCCGTCAATTCGGTCACGGCTTCACCCATCCGGTGCCGGTCCACTTCAGCATGCCCTGCGGCGTCATGTAGGTTTGGCCGGCGGTGCGCGGGGCATCGCGCTCGATCTGCGGCAGCGGCTTGCTCTCGATGCCGGTGATCCTGCTGCCATCGGAGGTCAGGTTCTTCGACGGCGGCGCGGCCAGGGTCGAGAGATCCTGCTGCATGCTCGACGTCCATTTCGAGATGCGCTTTGGATCGCCGAGGAAATACGGCGAGGCCGGATCATAGGCCAGATGCGGATCGAGCCCTTTCTTGCGCAGGTCGTTCTCGACACGGCGGGCGTCCATCTCGGCATTGTAGACCTTGGGGTCGCCCAGGGCAGGGTTGTACATGCCCTTGCCGCCGGTAATCGCGTCCGCATAGTTCTTGAAGAAGCCCGCGCGGTCGCGCTCCAGCGCGGCGCCCTCCGGGGTCTTGCGCGCGACCACCTCGGCCCGAAACTGGTTGAAATCGTGCTCGGTCATGGAGCCGGCCTTACCGGGGTCCATCAGGCGGGCATCCCATGCCTTTTGCATGACCTGATCCGGGTCCGCGTTCGGGTCGCGCATCTGGCGCAGCAAGCCGACAAAGGTCTCCTGCGACAGCCGCGCATCGGTCTCCGGCTTCATCTGGCGATCGACCAGATTGAGCAGGTTGTTCTTGTCGGTCTTGGTCAGCGTCGGGTCGTTCAGCACCTTGACCGCAGTCGGGTCGCCGGCAATGCGCGGGTCCTTCGATCGGATGTCGATCAGATATTGCTGCGTCGCCTCGGCGCTCTTGTCCTGCGTGATTTCCTTCTCGCGGCGCCGGTTAGATTCAAAGTCGTAGTTGCGCGCCCTGATTTGCTGTCGCGCATTGCTGGCCAGCGTCTTGGCCTCGGCGCCGCTGATATAGTCCGGGTATTTCTTGATCCATGCGTCGGCGGTGGCCTCGGGATTGCCGGCCTTCTGGATGGCGCCGATCGCGCCGGCCTGTACGATCGCCTTCTTGGTCGAGTCGGAGAGCTCGCCAGTGGCGCGCGCGGCGTCCACGGCCGACAGCGTCGGGCTCGATCCGACCACGCCGGAGATGGTGTGGTCGACTTGGCTGAGCAGGTTCGGCACCGACGACGGATCGAGCATCGCCGTATTCGACATGTGCGTGGTCGAATCGTTGATGTTCTTGCGCACCGCGATGCCGGCCAGCGTCGACATGTCCGCCGACGTCTTTTCGTACATGTGCTGGCGAAGGCTTTCGACCTTCTGCTCGGCAAATTGCTGGCCGCGCTCCGTATTGAACCCTGACCTGAATTGTTCAAGCGCTGGAGTGGCAACTTCCTCGCGGAACTTGGCCGCCACCGACGGGTCGTTCGGGTCGGCATTCTTCGCTATGTCGTTCCATTTCTGGGTGAGATTATTTTGCACCTCGGCATACTTGGCCGCGCCTACGCTGATTTCGCGATGCTCCATATAGTCGAGCGCGACCTGACCGACGTCCCTGACGGTCGAGCCGATCCGCGCTCCGGTATCGTTCAGCGCGTCGCCCTTCTGATTGGAGAACGCGCCGATCCGGCGCGCGGCTGCGGCTTGCGCATCGACACCGATCTCGGTCGGGTTGAGGCCGAGGTTCTGGGGGGCTTCGTAGCCGCTGATTTGTGCCATTAACCCTTCCCGTATCCGCTAGGACTGCCGCCGCCCATGAATAGTCCGCCAATAGCGAGGCTGGCACCGCCCGTGAACGGTGCCAGCCCGATGGATGCTATCCCCGCGATTCCCTTGATCACGCCGGTGATGTCAGCACCAGTCGCAGCTTTATCCTCTGCCTCGGCGGCCATGCGCGCGGCCTTCGACATATTCTGGTAGCTCGCCGCCTGCTCCTGATAGCCCTGCTCCTGAATCAGACCCTGCTGGCTGAGCACCGCATGGGTCAGCGCGCCCTGCGAGGCGCTCTCGCGCATCAGGTCACCGGCCGAACCGCCTGACGTGAAGCCGGACGCCGCGACGCCGGCCTGCAACTGGCCCTCGCCCTGATAGATCTGGCGCTCGGTCTGCATGTTCTTGATCTTGGTCGACAGGTCTGTGTACTCGACATTTTTCTGGGCGTACTCGGCCGCGAGGTCGTAGTTCTGCGCCTCCATCAGGTCGCCCTGACCCTTGGCACGATGGCCTTCGGCGGCGAACAGGTCGGAGACCGCGCCGGATGCATCGCTCAGAGTTGAGGAGCCAAATGCCATCTCAATAATCGTTCGTCTTGAGGAAAGCGCCAAGTGCGGCGATCGTCGCCGGATAGGGTCGCGTCACACGCCACGCCATCATGCCGTCATAGCTCCAGTCGTCGCCGATCGTGTCCCAGAAGATGCCGGAAAACAGTTGGTTGACCGGATAGGTGTTGTTGGCCTTGTCGCGGAAGTAGGCCGGCTGCATCCGCCCAGCGGCGAAGTCCGTGCCATATTCCACGCCCTGCGTGTTCACGGTGTGCAGCGCGATCATGTTCTGCAGCCGCTTCTTGCCGAACGCCGGGCCGTTGCGGGCGCCGCTCTCGACCTGCGTGTTCGGCCGAAGGATCTGGCCGTCGCTCTCATAGGTGAAACCAACCACGATCGGCATCGCACCTGCGAACGCGGTGACGAAATCAGGGGTGAGCAAGTAGCCGCCACCGCCCGCGCGAAACGGGCCAGTAGTGTTGGAGGTCCCACCCGGCCCGGCGTTGATGCCATCTCCGAACGGTACCGAGATTGATCCATTCGCTACCGGCCAGTCGCCGATGTCGAGCCCGCCGGCCCATACCGTCACGGTCTTGCCGTTGAGGTGCCAAAGCCCGTTCATGGTCAGCGATACTTGAACGTCGGTCACGATGTCGATCTGATAGGACGACGGCGCCACCGAGCCGTCGAGATTCCATGCGTCGGTCAGGCCCGCATTTTCGTCCGGGATATCACTCAGCACCTCCACCCAGCGGATGCCGGTTGCTGCGTCATTCGAAACCACGGTCAGGGTGTCGAGAGTACCATTTGCGTTGCCGCAGGTCGCGATGCTTTCGAAGATACGTCCGCCGCCATGTGTGTGGTGGTGCCACGCGGCGAACGCCGGCAGCTCGCGCGCGGCCATGTTCTCGCGCTTGTAGGTGCAGCCGAGCAGCTTGCCATCGGCGCGGCGCGACCACAGGATCGGGGATAGTTCCTGCTGGTAGGCTAGCTCGAGCAGGCCCCCGACCGTCAGATGCTTGGCCGTCGTGGTCAGGTTCGGCGCGGTGAAGCGGCCCGAGAACACGTCAGGGAAGAACTCCATGATCTTGCGGCCCTGCTTCTGCATGAAGACCAGGGTCAGCGGCGTGCGGCGCGGCTCGATATTGGCGCAGCCGACGTTCGTGTAGCGATGGGCCTGGATGTTGCTTGCCGACAACGGCAGATTAGCGGTGGTCGCCTGCACCAGCCATTCGCCGCCCTTGGTGCCGATGATGATGCCCTGCTGATCCGGCTCCATCCACAGGATCTGGTTCACGTCCTTGGCGTTCAGCGTGTAGCTTATGCCGTTCGAGACTGCGACCGTGCCGGAGACATCGGTTGGCGACATCAGGATCTGATTTGATCCGGACTGCAACCCGCTCGACATGCTGGCGTCGAATCGGTTGGTGACGGCGCCACCGAGCCAAACGCGACCTTCATGATAGCAACCACATGTCGGCCAGCCGGTGGTAGTCGAATAGACCCCAAGACGCCAGAACTCGATCGGGGTGGCATAGTTGCCGAGGCTGAGATCGCCGGGGCCGAGCACCGAGAACGTGACTTTGGTCGGTGAGGTATAGGCCGTGATGGTGCCGTAGATCCAATAGGACCGCAGACCACCGGCCAGCGTCCAGCTTGCGGGGGTGACATCAGGCTGCCCGCCCGGCGCCAGCGTGATGCCAGAGGTATTTTTGAAGGTCTGTCCATTGAACAGAACGAAAGAGTTGTTGGTGTATGAGCCGGTCGAGAGCCATGTCGGAGGTGCCGATAGCACCCGCAACTGACGGCCGACATCGGTCGCTGCGAAGATCGCGGGCGCTGCGCCCCCACCCTGCTGCTGCGCCGTCATGGCGTAGGGACCTGTACCGGTGAAGGCCAGCACGATGCTCGAACTAGAGATGAAGTTGGTGTTGCCGTTGTAGGGGTCGAGATAGGGACCATCGACGAAGGTCACGGCGCGATAGTCGAAGGTGGCGAAAGCCGTCGTGCTCGGCTGGGTCAATGCGGTGATGATGTTCGGGGCCTGACCGTTGAGCAGCAGCGCCTGCGTCTCGGCCTGCACCATGCGGATGGTGGCCCAGTCGTTGGTCGAGCCCTTGGTGTAGGTGGTATTGATCTGGTACAGGATCGGCATGGTGACGCCGGCCGGTACCGCATCGAGCAGCGAGCCATCTATCCCGCCAGCGATGTCGTCCGCGATCGAGACGTTGAAGGCATCAACTACCGTCACCTTGAATTGACGGTTCTGCAGCGTCGGCGATGATAGGCCAAGGCCATGGAACTCCACATATTGCCCGGTGACCGCGCCATGCGGATTGGCGGTACGGACTACGGCCGGATTGGCGGTCGAGATCGAAATCACCGCAGGAGGATTGTTCAGCTTCACGAAGGCAGCGCCATTGCGAAAACGGATCAGGCCGTCGCTGAATTCCATCGAATAGGGCTGCGCGGACGTGAAGTTGAACGAGATCACGCGCGCCGGAGCGCCACCATTGGGCGTGCGTCCGGCAAACATCAGGCCGGGACGTCGTATCCATGCCCCGGTCTCCAGCATCAGCCCGTTGAGGCAGAGGTTCATCGCCGTGCGATAGCGCGGGTCGTCCATGCGACCTTGCATCGCTTGGCTGAATTCGCCACCTAAAAAGCTGGACTGATAAAAGGACGCATCAGCCATCGGCTAGAACCGGCACGCGATAAGGTCGTCCACAGGCGGCTCGACCGATCCCTGCTCGATGGCGTTGACCATGCCGGCTTCGAACAGCGCTTGCTTGTGCGCAGCGAGGCAGTCCGCGCGCTTGGCTGTCGATTGCGTCACCGGCTCGCAGACGACCCACGCGATCTTGGCGGCTAGCGCCTCACAGAACATCGGGTCCATGGCCGTCACGTTGGTGATGTCGGCCACGAAGCGATAGGCGATCGGGCCCACTTCACGCGAAACGAGATAGGATCCGCTATAGGTCCAGTCCGTATAGAAGAGGCCGGTCGGAGCGCCCATGTTGGAGGACCCGCCAGCCTTCGGGTCCTGCGGCGCCTCACGTAGGAAGCCGCACGGCAGCCGGTAGACATTGCGGGTGGAGGACTGACCGGACGGCCCGGTGCCGAGGGGGTAGGGCGTGACGATCGGCTGCAGCGCGGCCGCCAGCGTGCGCCACTTCACCGAGCCGGAGCCTGATGTGATGGTGGTAGTCCACTGTGTCGGCGAGGACACCGGCGTGTTGCCATAGTTGAGATCGACCAGCGACTGATAGAGGATGCTGGCCGAGGTCACGACCTCATCCTTGGCATAGACCTGTGTCGCGGAATAGGCCGAGGCCGTACCCGGAGTGTCGGAATTGCCCTCGACGATCGACTGGTAGATCGTATAGGTGCCATCGCCGGGCGCGACGTAGACCAGATCACCGGCGTAATAACTGGTGTTGGCGACCCAAGCGTCGACGGTCAGCGGCCCGGTGTAGAGTTCCCAAGTGCTGGAATTGCCCGGGGCGGCGTTGAGATTGGCCGGCGCCAGCGTCTGCCAGACCGTGCCGGCAGCGTCGGTGACCAGCGCGCTAGAGGGATAGGTCGTGGTCGAGGAATACAGCGCGACCGCCAGCAGCATGGTCGGCGACGTCGCGATCGAGGAATTGGCCGGGTTCGTGACGAAGGTCGAGCCCTGAACGGCCAGCGAGTTGACCGGGCGCAGGATGGTGCGCTTGACCGCGAAGGTCCAGACATTGCGCTGCAGTTCGGCTTGCCGGATCTTGCCGTAGGCGAACGCGCATTCCGATGCCTGAACCGAGATTTCCGTGAAACCGAGCTGCGGATCGATGCGCTTGGCACCAAGGTGCTGCATCGCCCGATTGCAAATATCGATAGCGTTGAGGAACTCCGGCATGCTCCGGACGATGCGGGCGGGCCCTCAAGCCAGCAACGCACCGCCGCAGCCGGATCAGGCCGGAACCTGCATCTCTTCCCATGCCGCGACGAGGTTCTCGTAGTCGTCGGAGGCCCAGACTATGCGCTGGTCAGGCCGGCACCACGGGAATTGTGTTCCCTCCTCGGTGCCGAACTCCTTGCGCCAGAATGACGGGGTATTCGGGGTATAGGGATGCCCGTCGCGCTCCATCTTGATGAACATCATCCACGGCCAGTCCGAGAAGAATGCCAGCGTGGCCGGGCCATTGGAGACGAACAGGTTCATCTTGGCTGACCGGTAGAGCGCGGCACGGGCGTGAAGATCAAGCGATGCCTCCGGACAAAATTGAAGACTGCCGAGCTTGTTGCGAGCTTGCGCGGTATCCCGCACGAAGATCACTCGTTCACCGCGACTTTCGAGATAGCCGGCAAACTTGATCCATGCCTCCATATTGCTGTTGCGGTGCGTCCACTGCGTAGCCTCGCGCAGCGTAATGGTCACATAGTCGGCCGATCTGACAGGGTTCGGCCCTACCGCCCGGAACCGCGGTACCTCCAGCCCTAGCCGTGCACGCTCGACAACCTTGTTGAACCCGAACTCCATCCGGCAGCGGCCATCGACCGCGCTCGGGTCCTCCACCGCGCCGATCAGCGCCAGCGCCGGCCGCATGACGTTGTCGAGCATCTGCCGGCGGGATGGCATGGTGAGCCCGCTCTCCCTGTCGCGGCCGAACCAGAACCCGACCTTGAGCGGGGCCGGCGCGCCTTCCTGCATCCGCGTCATTTCGGCATCGACCAGCCAGTGGATGAAATCGAACGAGAGCGGCGAGGCCGGGACATTGTAACAGACCCGATCGGCCGGGATATCCGCAGCGCGCGGCGGCAAGGTCTTGTTGACAACCATATGCTCCATCATGCCGGCCATTTCTTCCAGCGCGATCATGGCGGCGGGCTCCAGCGTCGGGGAGCCGAACCAGCCCCCGGTCGGCTTCTCGCTGTCCGTCACCATGGTGGCGATCAGGTAGCCGGCCTTGCCTTGGCGGGCGTGCGCGAGCAGGTGCTCCAGCGCGGCGACAACGGCCTCATTGCCGTGATTAGCGATCATCTGGCCTCCATGCAAAAGGGGTGACACATGGTCACCCCTTATCGCAATTCGCGGTGATCCGCCAGATCAGGCAGGCCATTCCGCCCAGGTCGCCTGAAGGTCAATGCCGGAGGTCGAACCAGCGGTGGTCGACATCGCGATCGACATCGCAATGCCGGCGGGCAGCAGGAGGCGGCCGTCATAGATCTTCTCGGCGACCGCGATTGCCGGATCGGTGGTGGCGCCGAAATCCGCAATGATGTCTTCGCGGGTCGGGGTCAGCGAGTGGGTGTAGGCCGAGTAGAACCGCACCGAGTTGGCGGTGGCGCCCTGCACCTGACCGGATCGCGGTGCGCCCAGCGTGGTGAAGGTGCCGGCCGCAGTTGCGGCGGCGGTCGAGGAGTACCAGCCGATGCTATCGACCACGGTCGCGGCGACGACCTGGCTGACCTGCGTCGAGATGATCTCGGCGATGACGCCGGAACCAGCCGGGTTGTAGAGCGTGAACACCGAGACGAGGCCGGACGCGATCACCGGGATGGTCTGCGCGGTGACGTTGGCCGAGAACAGCTTGCCGCGATAGTTGGACTCGAACCACTTGCCGTGGATGTCCGAGGTCTGAATCGCGCCATGTTCATTGAGCGGAAGCTGGGCTTCAGTGGAAATTGACACCGTCGCAGCCGTCGGATTGCGAACGATGCCCTTAACCGAGGCAGTGACGATGTCAGTCATTTCAAGTTCTCCTGTTGAGGATCAGAGTGGGGGCAGGAACTGCCCGTCGTGATTTTTGCCACCGCCTTCGACGAACGCCTCGAGGATTTCGAGGAGCTTCATGACATCAAGACGGGTGATTCCGGTGGCAGTTGCCCCGTCGTTGATCTGGATACGAACCTCGACATCGGCAGCGGTGCCGGCCGAGGTCAGCGCCGCCGCGACGTTGTGCACGTTGAACGGCGCGCCGCGTTTCAGTCCGAGGTAGTAATTGACCGCTGCCATGCGTCACTCACATCGTGTAGCTGAGGCGCAGGCCGACCTTGCCCGCATTGGTGACCGCGGTGGTGTGAACCACCATGACGAGATCAATGAAGCCGCCGGGGTTTGCCGTCAGCGCAAGCGCCTGCCACAGCGGCAGGTTGCGATGGTCGATAGTGTTGT
>Ga0307509_10001156_pt1 | contig 45079 bp, 44 predicted proteins | sample 10_EM_MG_FD_202245 | JGI IMG/M metagenome (GOLD analysis project Ga0307509, IMG submission 202245) | Populus trichocarpa ectomycorrhiza microbial communities from riparian zone in the Pacific Northwest, United States - 10_EM | ecosystem: Host-associated > Plants > Roots > Unclassified | place... | reverse complement strand
GTTGTAAAGTGTGCGATCGTGGGTTCCCATAGCATGAATGAGTTCCGGCCCGGGAGTGTCGAGGTACCTGTGTTGCAACGCCGGGTACCGGGCACCGGTCACGTAATTATGACCCCGGTGGATACAGTATAAATTATGACAGCCTAAATACCTGGATCCGACACTGCAAAAGCAATCCCCTGTCGAAGACACAAACGCCATCGCAAGTGTTAATATCGTGGGCCTCAACTTAAAATACAATGCTCTCCCACTTGATATAATAAATTTAAAATTTCTTGTTAAATCCGACTTGATAATATTATAAGAAAATCTGTCCCCCACCACCGGTAGACTCATGAGCCATTCAATTGCGAACAAACAATAGTTACCTTTCCTCCCATCAAAAGCCGAGGGACCAAGGTAAATAAATAAATCACGGGCTCCTTCTATCGCTAACAACGGTAATCCATTTTAATAATAGCCAAGAACCCGCGATGGCCATTATAAAAGATATTCAATGAACCCACCCAATACCTCACAGGCGCACGTACCCCACACTGATATCTCTTTCAAATCTCCCAAGACAAATTAGAGTCAAAGAAAACGGCTTCTTTACCCTCGGTTGCTAGGGCTGCCATAATAACCCCTTATGGCCTTCTGAAATCCTACCGGGGTAACACTCCGGCTAGCTTAAAGCAGCACACTAATGCTCTATCGGACGCGTCTAAATATTGGAAAGCTCCTGCCCGCATCGATGGAATGTTCTAAAACGGTACCTTAATCCCATTTTCCGACCATTATCGACACAACCAAACACAGCACAGAACAACTACAGCACCTTCTAGTCGGTGAAGACAGAGTGGAAACTGGTCCCACGTATTTATTAGTGACCATTCTGATTGCTAACACAGCAATGGATATCAAAAGCATGATTATATCACCGCCTATTCTAAAACCAGCCGTCAGAAGCTATGCTAATTCATATATGGCCAGTTTAGTCAAACTAATGCATGAGACCATTTTCACGCTCTCACCCGACTAAATACCTGCATTGGTAGTCATCCACCCCATCTCCATCCACTCACGGAAAGGTAAATTCGCAAAAAGAAAATGCCCTGCCGAAAGTAGTGTTTGCCAATAGGCTAGCTAGTCTGAAAGCTCAAATCGCTTCCCAAGTACAGTACTCCCACCTTAGATGGCTAGAGCCCAGCCGCGATCAAGCGACTGAGCTTGATCACGGCATGTGGAATTGTGTTCATACAATATCACTCGGTGGGAGCAAACCAGAAGCTGTTGCAATATGCGCTTGATAATCGAACGAAGAAATATAATAGATAATGGTCAAGAGTATTGATTACTACAAGCTACACACACACACGAATGGAAGGAAACATATAAACCGATTAAATAGTGAAGAGATAGAGTCCTGCTTACACCTCTAGAATTCCGTAACAATGAACAAAGGTATTCAAAGAAAGTATATAGAGACAAAAGGAATAATAAAGAAGTCCAACTTATACCCGGATTCAGAACAACAATACAGAGAGCTGAAAGAAGCATTTGAGAGGATTGAAAACCCTTATACCAACAGAAGCTAAAGACCCGAACTTCATCTCAGGTGCCGAGCCCAGCCTCGATAAACAAGACCATCTTAGCCACACATGGGCTAGCCAGATCTGCGACTCAACCCGCACTGCAGGCCCGGCACACCATTGCTCATACCGGTATCGTACAAATTCCAAACTCAACTCACACAAGTCACACGATCTCATGCCAAAAAATGAATATGAAAAGGAATGTGAGAAAGAAACCATTCGTTCCACTTTCCCTCCCTCCCTCACCCCCCAATTCACTAGTAGATATAATACCGGTAGTACGGTCTAGTGGGTGGGTTCTTCTACCCTTCACTTTCCTCAATCTATGAGGGCATCCCCAGTATGGAAGTTAAAAGATACCCCCTCGCTTTTCCCCAACACGTTCCCACCGTGATTTGGAAAGAGCTCCGCTATTGCTGCGTAGGCTAATGCCACAACTGCCCAGAGATACCTGCCGCCGATCTCGCGTGGCGCACTACGGTATTTGTATTTTCTCGATTGAGCGACGCTAACGCGGCCCCCGTCTAGGAGTCCTGCACCAGAGTCTCTCAGTGCCTGCGTGAGGCAGGGTCAATTCACCAAAACCTACAGTACTTGTAGCATGTCTTGGTACTCGCGCGGCTGACGGACAAAATAGTCACGTGGGTCTGATAAAGTGCTCTCGAGCCAAAGGGTTCACCAAAAATTTCTTATCAGACACATGTGACTATTTTCTCTATCTGCCTTGTCCATGTTTCCTTGGTGTGAATGTGATTGGGCGGCTGTTGCAACGTAATCAAAACTAGAGGACCCCGCTTTGCTTCAGCTTCGCTCACACGATAATTTCGTAAACTCCCCCATTCACGCTGCCTATTTCTCTTTTATTTCTACCTACAAACCATATTTTTGACGGAGAACCATGGCCCAGACTGCGGAAACACACTCGGTCAAGTTTGGCGACGGAAATGTGAACTGCGGCAACATAACAGGGAGCTTCAACAACACCAACATCTATAAGACCGAAGGCGATGCATACATTATGCGTTGGCTCTCTCCACTAGAGCCAGGTAACAGACATGATGGCGTGCGCACTAGCCGGTTTGCAGGTGTTGGGGATTGGCTATTGGAGACAAGCGAGTTTCGGGAGTGGATGTCAGATGAAGGTGGAGCCGATGGGGCCATTTTTTTCTGCTGCGGGAACCCGGGAGTGGGCAAAACATATCTGAGGTAAGTGGCCGGATTATTCTAAAGAGGAGAGTATCGCTAACTAGAAATATTAGTTCCCTGGTGATTGACATGTTGTGTGATCAAGCAAGGGAGGGAGATCTCGGGGTTGCATGGCTGTACTGCGACTACCTTGCCCAGCAAGAACAGACCGTCATCAACATAATGGGAGCTATTTTGAAGCAGCTGATAGGCAGGAGTGAGATCCCAAAAAATATACGGCAAGCATTTCAGGAAGGGAGAAGGCCCCTACTTCCCGATCTAGTGCGCATGCTGGGAATCGTGAGCGCTACATTATCTCAAACTTTCATTTGTATCGACGCGTTAGACGAATTCCTACCTAAGGATCTTCCAGTGCTACTTGGATTACTAAGAGATATTCTTCGGGTGTCTCCTAAGACAAGGATATTCCTTACCGCGAGGCCGCATGTCAGGGAAACCGTTCAAAGGATTTTCACCAAGACGGTTGTGGTACCTATCAGCCCCAACCAGGATGATGTCAGGAATTATGTGGAGAAGAGGTTAGATATGGATGACGAGCCAGAGGCGATGAACAAAGATTTAAGGGAGGATATTATCAAAATGATTCTGGACAAGATGTCCGATATGTGAGTTGGCGTTTCCCTTCGATCGGCAATGTATACTTACCAACAGCTCTCTGTAGATTCCTCCTTGTTTCATTAAACATTGAGACAGTTCTAGGGGAGATCACAATTAGTCAGAGAAGGAATAAACTTGAAGAGATGGCGCGAGGCGATGGACTAAGCGATGCCTATACAGCAACCATAACACGACTAAAGGCTCAGAAGGGAAATAGGCGGGGACTCGGGCTGCAAGCACTAATGTGGGTGTCGTGCTCGGAAAGGCCATTACGGGCAGAGGAGCTCTGTGATGCCTTGGGAGTGGAGATAGGATCCGCCGAACTGGATCCGGGAAACATTCCCGGGTTACGCACAATCCTAGCATCCTGTCTAGGTCTACTAACTGTGGAGGCGTCTTCATCGATAGTCCGACAAGTGCACTTCACTCTGCACGAATATCTCTCCAGCGACCCTACCCTATTCCATAGTTCTCACTCAACAATTGCCGAGGTTTGCTTGACATATTTGAATTTTAGATCCGTTAGGGATCTTTCACCGACTCTGGACTCGGCCCCCTCAAAAATGCCCCTTCTAGAATATGCCTCTTTCTACTGGGGGGAGCACGCAAAAAGGGGTATGACAGAAAATGTCAAAATACTTGGACAAAGATTTCTCAATATATATCTTCAGCATATATCTCTTCGACTGGTAGAATTAGGGTATCGAGGTAGAGGTTACTGCCCTTGTTTGATGGCGGGGGATGACTTACAGGATTTATAGGGCTCAACCATGCAGTAATTTCCGGGTTCATGGGTGCAGCTGCAGCTATATATGAAACGGGGGACAATGTCATCAATGTAGCCGACTTGGTGGAGGGCTCAGTGCTCACTAATGCAGTTGTGAATGGGCAGGATGCGGTAGTAAAAATGCTCTTGGACCGAGAGGACTTTAATCCCGACGCGAACATCGTAGAAAACATGACGCCACTCATGTTTGCTGTTATGATGGAACGTGAGGCCGCAGTAAAGATGCTTTTGGAACGACAGGACATCAATCCCAACCACGGAAACGTCGAAAATGGCTGGACGCCACTCATGTGGGCCGCTATGGTGGGACATAAGGGGATTGTAAGGACACTTTTGGAACGAAAGGAGATCAATCCCGACCAACCAGACGCGGAATATGGCCAGACACCCCTTTCATTGGCTTCTGCGAATGGGCATGAGGGGGTGGTAAAGATGCTTTTGGAGCGAGAGGGCGTCAATCCCGACAAATCAGACACCAAATATGGACAAACGCCGCTCTCGTGGGCAGCTAAGAACGGGCATGAGGGGGTGGTAAGGATGCTTTTAGAACGAAAGGACATCAATCCCGACCAACAAGACGCGGAATATGGCCAGACACCCCTTTCATGGGCCTCTGAGAACGGGCATGAGGGGGTGGTGAAGATGCTTTTGGAACGAAAGGACATCAATCCCGACCAACCAGACGCGGAATATGGCCAGACACCCCTTTCATGGGCCTCTGAGAACGGGCATGAGGGGGTGGTGAAGATGCTTTTGGAACGAGAGGGCGTCAATCCCGACAAATCAGACACCAGATATGGCCGAACGCCACTCTCGTGGGCTGCAAAGCGTGGGCATGAAGGGGTCGTAAAGATCCTTTTGAGCCGGAGCGATATCTGTCACGCCATGCAAGATAACTGGAACCAGAATCCGCTATCATTAGCTCTCTCCGAAGGACATCATGCAGTTGCTAAGATCCTACTAGAACGGGACTGTATTGATTCTGACCAAGCCAGTCGCGGTGACCTTGCCCCTCTCCTACCCTCCTCTAGACCTGGGCACGAATTTCTAGTAGAGATCCGGTCCAGATCTCAGGATCCTAATACCGACACCGCAGACTTTAACGGTCAACTTAGCCCCCCCCTGCCTGCCGCTGAAAGTGAGCGGGCCAAGTTAGTAGACCTCCAGGCTTCCATTTCTAAGTCCACAGATCACGGTTCCTCAACCCAACTGTCCCAGTGGTCCCGGCTTCTTTACGTCCGAGCCCGAACGCTCTTCCGCCGCCGATGGAAATCCAAGAGCTACCCCAAAAACCACTAGCCAATTCTCTCGTTTGCACTCTACCTGTGTTCTGTTATCACTTCTGTTCTTCTTTTCGCTTTTCCCAATCACATTCTTCCTCATTACCAGATATATTCTCATCCTATTGGTAAATACTTACTAGTCTGGCAAGGGGGAGTTGATACTTACCATGTTTTGATGTAAATAAGCATTGGCGAGAAAGTTTCTCCAGCTTCTCGCTATTTACTATCATTTTATACTTTGATTTCGTTCTTCGCATGTTTCTTCTTTAGGAGTTTCGGTTAGACACCGTCTTATCCTCATGTTCTCACTTTTCATTCCTAGTGTTCTGTGCTTCCTTACGTTGGCATTGTGCTCGTGGTTCTGTGGATAGTGATGTATATTGGAATATAGTACGGCCCGTTGCAAGAAACTTTCTAGGAATAGATGGATGGTAAACCTGAAGCCCGTCCTCAATTGGGGAGCCACTTGTTTATCTCCTTTCGGTAAATCCCTTCCCTAGGGCTAAGCGATCACTAGTCGCCCCCTTTATAAGCTACCGTACTCCAATAGTTGTTCTACTATCTAGCAATTATGGAGGATGTCCGAAATTGATCAAATATAACCCTAATCCTAACTAACTGGGTATCCTTTTAATACTCGTATAACCAAATCACAAACACCACTTCCTGACCCTTCCATGGTCACCACACCTATCTCTATATTTCCGCACATGCCCTCATTCCTCGGTACACCCGTAATAATAAAGGAAAGACATCTCCACGGTTGAACAATCTCCCGTACCCGAACCATCTGCAAACCTCTCAACCGATCTATCATACGCCCACTCTATAAAAGCTAACTAAGTACATACGTCCAACAAGATACGAGGTCTTCGTACCCAATATACCAGAAGCCCTCTTCCACTCCATGCATCCACTACAGCTACGAACAAAAGCCACCATTTCCCACCACCAAACATCCAATATCCCAGGTAAATAGATCACCTGTGCCTTTCATAGTGCCAAAGATAGTGATTCGTTTACTAGCAGTCAAGAAACCGCGATAGCGCTCACAAAATACATCCAACCCAACGATCCCCACCTAATATCTCACCCAGGGGCACTCATCCCATCCCTATATCTCTTCCAGGTCTCCTGAGGCCGATTCGAGTCCAAAACAGGGTTCTGGACCCTCACCACTGGGGCTGCCATAATGACCCCTTAAAAGCTCGTGAAAACCCACTGGACCAACACACCGGCTAACTTAAAGCGGTACAGCAAAATTCCATCTGCCATACCTAAACATTGAAAAGCTCTTGTTCGCAATGGCAGAAACATTCTCTAAGCGTACCTTAGGGATCCTATTTTCCGATAGCTCACCGACACAGCTACACAGTACAGCGCGCCACAGTATAGCATTACAGTACACCAAATCGCCAGATTCTTAATCATCCGCCCCACATCGACCCACCCTATGGGAAGGCAAATTCCATAAAAAAATATAAAAAAACTATGTCGAAAGTAGCGTTTTCCAATAAGCGAGGAGGCCTAGCAATTTAAATCACTTCCCGGATACTCCAGCCTTGGGTGAACGAAGCCCAGCAATGAACCAGCCCGTGCATGCAACTATGTAATTTTGTTCATAAAGTATCACTCGGTTGGAACAACCATACTGTAAGAGCTCAACTTCATCCCGGATACCCAACCTATCCCCAACAAACAAGAGCGCCTTAACCATACGCGCACGGACCAGGCATCCAACTTAATTTGCACCGCAGTTTAGCACACTATAACGCCCACTGATTCCAAACCTGCGATAACTCAGATGATATCATACCAAAAAAGAGAAAAAAAGAAAGAGATGAACAAACTACTCATCACACTTTCCCTCACCCCTCCGATTCGCCCGTAGAGGGAACAGTACAGCAGGGTGAGTTCTTTGATCTTTCTTTCCCCAACCCGTGCGGGGGTTTATCCCCAATATCGGAGCTGAGAGGGCCCCTCTTACGTTCCCTTGATACACTCCGATAGCGATTAGGAAAGACAGGACTCTCAAATTACTATGTAGGCTCCCGGTATATTGTCAGCAGATGTCCGTAGTAAATCCCCCTAGGCGAATTGTTGGGGTGTTGGCTATCCAGCAGCACTAACGCAGCTCCTGTCGGGAGTCTTGTAGTCTCTGAGCACCTGCGCACAGCACATCTTCCCAGCAGTTCCTCCACCGGCATGTTTCATGCTATCAAATTGATCGGGAGGCCAGTGAGACTGGCAAGCGGCATGAATAATCTGTGTGCTAGAATTCCTCCATCCCTATACTAAGATCTATAGCGGGGGTGACCAGCAGGTACGTCTTAGCTAAGTGTCAAGATACTGTTCGCTGGGCCATATAGTTCATAGTAGTCAGTCTCCTATGTTAGATAGAGCATATAGCTCTTAACAATCGTCTCAAGAACCCTTGAGCTACCCCACACTACTTATCCTCTATCTAAAAAAAACACTCTATATAAATCCTATCTATCGCCAAGGAGAGAGGGGAGGATATAATAAATAGAATAAAAAACAGTACAAGAAAAGGGGGGGACAGGCAAAAATTTATGGCCAAAAATAAATAAATTGGAGGACGAAAACTGCAAACTATCAAAGTTTAATAGAACTTCTCAATAATAAAACTCATTCCCCCCACAAACCAAAGTCTACGGAATTCCGTAAATAGAAACCCAGAAATCCTCACCCAACCACGAAAGCAAACAAAAATGGTAGGAGGGTAGTATTACATATTCGTGCATTCCGATATCATTAGATATCAATCACCCCCAAAGAGTGATGAGCAAGGACAAGAAGCATGAGTAACAGGTTCGGAAGGAGAGGGGCGGCGCTTTCTCGGTGGCAGTGTTCCCATGGCGCTAAATGGCGTCGAGGGCTACCGCTTTGCGGGACTGTAGCAGGGCTGCCACTCTATTATGGCCGTACATAGTAGCAAAGTAGAGTGGTGTTTGGCCTCTATTATCCGGCTTGCTCGGGCTGACCTCATCCCGTTCGAGTAGCATTTTCACCACTCCCTCATGTCCACCCCTAGCGGCACGCGAGAGGGGTGTTTGGCCGCCCTTACCTGACTTGTCCGAGTTGACTTCTTCCTGCCCGAGAAGCATTTTCACCACCCCCTCATGTCCATTATGAGCAGCCCATGCAAGTGTGTGTAACTCAAAAAATCTCCTTCGTTGACATCATAACATTCCATCTCTATTAAGGCAGCTACAACCTCAACGATTCCGAAGAACGATGCGCAGTGAAGTCCACTGAACGGAGAGCAAGTATAAAAATCCCAAAGGTAAAAACCTGGCGCTTGCTTCAAAAGTAATTTGGTCGGTACCCGGCCATAATTCTCTTTTTAACAACTCGACTGCAAGTGATCTCGCGCAGTCCGAGAGCTCCTTTTCCGCATGGGTCCTCCAGTATACTGAACAATATTCTAGAAACGGTGTGTTCTGCGCATCATGGGAAGGAGCCGTCGAAAGGGCTGTAACTTGTTGGAATTCAGATAGGTCAAACAGATTTCCACTATTGCCGAGTGAGGTCCACCGAACATATCAGGATGAGTGGAAAGATACTCCTGGAGAGTAAAGTGGATCAATCGCACAGTTGATGCTTCCTTATCTACAGCAATAAGCCCTTGGCAGCAGCCAACCAATGTCGATATCGAAGGGACGTTTCCTGTGTTGAAGTCCGTTGAGCCCAGCTCGACTGCCAGGGCGTGACAGAGCTCATCCGCTTCCAACGGCCGTTCCGCATGGCTGATCCACATCAACGCTGCCATCCCAAGTCTTGATTTATCCCCAGATTGCGCCTGTATCCGTTGGATCGTTGCACCATAAACATCTCCCAACTCCAATCCATTTACCGTTTTAACCAACCTTTTCCGTCTTCGATGGGTTGTTGATTCTTGTAAGATCGTATCGACACTCAATGACACAAGTAGAAACCTAGATGCATATCCATTAGCGGAAATTGTGAGCCGGGATTCCGAGTATCATCGCCCTACGTACATTTCCAACATTTTTTCGGGAATTTTCTCCAGAATGTCTGCCTCTAAATCCTCGTCCATCGCCCTTGGGGTTTCGTCCTCCTCTAGCCTAACACGAAGGTATCCAATGATATCATCTTTCCTAGGGCTCACAAACATGCTCATGACCCGTCCAGCAAGACCCTTTTCGACCTCAGTCCGAATATGAGGCCTTCCAGTCATGAATATTCGTGTACCCGGGGACTTCTCGAGTATTTGTTTTAGCGAATCAAGAAACTTGACTCGATGCCCCACTACACACTCATCCAGAGCGTCAACGCATACAAATGTGCGCAGTGAGGACGTGACGGTCTGTAACATCTTCACGATGTCCGGAAGCAACGGTCCTCGTCCACCAATGGCCCTTTTTTGCCTCCGAAAGGCCTGTGATACCTCCTCTGGAATCCCTTCCATCCCGCTAACGATCTGCCTCAGCAAGGAGCCCAGCATACTTGTCACAGACTGTTCCTTTCGGGCTGCGAAGTCAAAGTAAAAACAGGTAACGGCTGTGTTTTGTCCACAAGCTTCATCGCACAACCTATCCACCACCAGCTAACTGACATCGCGGCTTGTTAGCATATGCTCTCTTTTCTCTCTCCTAAGAATAATTCTCGTTACCTGATAAATGTCTTGCCCACTCCCGGAGCCCCATAATAAAACAAGACCTCTTTCTGACATTCACCCTCGCCAAGATATCCCAGCCAGCTTCTGAACTCTTCAGTCCGCATGAGCCATCCCCCCACATTGCCGACGCGGCGCTCCCGGATGTCCTGATGTCGTAGCTTGGGCTCTAGAGGTGATAGCCAGGCTAGGAGTTGAGACCGATCATCGACAACACCATAGTTATTCTGCACATTGAACGAGTTGTTATCATTGGAGGAGTTGGCGGTATTATCGATGATATGTTGAGACATCTTCCACTCTTTGCTGCTCGCACCGTTGTAGTTGCTGAGTACGGTCGGTCGATGACGCTCTCAGAAGCGAAAGAAAGAGGGGACTTTCAAGAAAATCGGGAGTCACCCGGCTCTAAACCACCCCTGCAGATCTCACTTCATACTTGAAGGACAGAAGAAAAGCCCCGCACACTAGTTGCTGGAATAAAAAGAGTTTGGGTGTTGCCACATGCGAGTCGGCTACTTACGAACACCCCAAACTTCTTTTTTTTTTACGCCAGCACGTACCAACGCCATTCAGGAAGAGCCTCAAGCGCCGGCAACAGAAGCCCAACTACTGGAGAACGAGTATGATACCGTACTGTACTGGTAGATCTACCGGTAACATAAATTATGACACCCTAAATACTGGTATCCGACGCTGCAAAAATAATCCCAGTTGAAGACACAAGCACCATCGCAAGTGCAAGATTTTCTTGTTAAACCCGACTTGATAATAGAGGCTCTCCTGCTATATCCATGAGCCACCATTTCTCCCATCAAGAGCGGATCTTTTTCGGACCTCCCGTGATCAATTAGAGTCCAAGAAAAAGACTTCTTGTGCCTCGGTCACCAGGGTTGCCATAGCAACCCTTTATGGCCTCGTGAAAACCCGCCTGACTACACCCTGGCTAACATAAAGCAGCACACTAAAGTTCTATCTGACGGGTCTAAATATTGGAAAGCTCTTGCTCGCAAAGATTGAATGTTCTATAACGGTGCCTCAATCCCATTTTCCAACCATCACCGACACAGTCAAACACAGCACAGCACACTACAGTATTATATCTCCTAGCTGAGCGAGAGTGCGAAAGTTGGTTTCATGCATTAGTGCGATTCTGATTATAAGCATGGCAGTGGGGGTCACAAGCATGCAATCTATTGTTCCATCGCCTATAATAAAGCTAGCCTTCAGAAGCCATGCTTATCCATATATGGCTAGTTTAGACAAACTAATGTACTTGTACGAGACCAATTTTCACACTCTCACCCGGCCAGCATGCCGCAGCACACTTAATACCTGCATCGGCAATCATCCACCCCGCCTCCATCCACCGACAGGAAGGTAAGTCGGCAAAAACAAAAATCCCTAGCGAAAGTGCTGTTTGCCGATAGGCGAGGGGGCCTGGGAGCTCAAATCACTTCCCAAGTACTCCGGCCTTAGATGGCCGGAGCCCAGCCGCGATCCAACCTGATCACGACCTACGCAATTGCGTTCATACAATATCACTCGGTGGGAGAGAGCACAAGAACCTGGCTTCATACATGGTACCGAACCCAGCCCCGATAAATAAAAGAGCATCTTAGCCACACATAGGCTAGCCAGGTTTGCGACTTAATACCCGCCCCAGCCCAGCATGCCATAGTATATATCATACCGTACAAATTCTAAACCTGACTCACACGATATCGTGCCAAAAATGAAAATGAAAATGGAAATTAGAAAGAAGCTATTCATCCCACCTTGATGGAGGTAGTTGCACGATTCGTTAGGAATGTGTTGAACGGAGGAGATGTTGGAGTTGTATTGAGTTACGTTATCTATGGAGGTTGCTAGCTACGGTTTCCTCTAGTAGGGAAAAACTCTGCTCTCTACATGTGATACCCATATGTCTCCGCATATGCCCTAATCATCCGTGCTTGCCCTAGTAGAACGTTCACCCGTCCACACTTCTGTGTTCCTCCATACATGCCCGCGCTGCCTATCAGCCTGCGGTATCTCTGCTCCTATAGCAGTGCTCTACTACTGGGATAATAATACCATCACACCTCCCCTCTGTCCCCCCAAAATTCGCCAGTAAATAGAATTGTACGGCACTGTGGGCTGCTTGACCTCTCACTTTCCCTAACTTATGCGAGGACATCCCCAGTACGGAAGTTAAAAGACATGCTCTCGCTTTTCCCCGACACATTCCCACCGTGATTAGGAAAGAGCTCCGTTATTACTGTGCAGCCCATTGCCACACCGTCCGGAGATTCTTGCGGTTGATCTCATGAGGAGCAGTATTGGGGTCTTGGCCATTAGTTGGCGTTAAGGCGTCTTCTACCCTGGAGTCTTGTAGTCTCTAAATATCGTATCCCCGTTGAGCCGGTGGGCGAGTCTTTAGGCACTTTGCACCGTGCCTGTTCATGGAGCACCTCCCGGGTGGTTCCTCCACCAGCATGCCTAATTCAATCAAATTGGTCTCAAGGCGGGTGAGATTAATGAGTGACACCAAAAGCCTGTGTGCTAGACTTCCTCCATCCCTATACTAATATCTATAGCGGGGGTGGTTAGCAGGCATCCGCTAAGTAATGTTATGGTACTATTCATTATACCATGTAACTTAGGGTAACCAGCCCCATATACGATATGATACAGTCTTTATATAGTGAACCTGCTCGAGAACCCTTGGGCTATCTTACACCACTTATCCCCTATCTAATCAACACTTTATACACAGCCAATATATCATTCAGAAGGGAAGAAAGGAAGAAAAGAGTATACAAGAAAAACAGAAAATACAGCCAAAAGTCTACAGCCAAAAAAAAGATGAAATGACGGGATAGAAACTGTAAGCTATAAACTAGAACTTCTCACAACAATAGAACTGGTTGGATTTGTGAGTTTCTATTTATAAGGTCCCTTACACTTTGGTTCGTGCGGGGACAGATTCCACGCCCAGATACAAAAGCAAAGCACCAAAAAAGGGTACCAAGGTATAATATATACGTGCATTCAGATCCCATAGGATATCCTTCATCTACAAAGAGTGATGTCCAATGGCATGAAGAGTGAGGAGCTGGCACCGGAGGAGAGGGGCAGTTTTTTCCACGAGGCGGCATCTCCGAGGTCTTAGATGGTGGTAGGGGCCACCGCATTGCGGGACCGTAGCAGGGCTACCACTCGATTACGGCCATACCTGGTAGCAAAGGAGAGCGGTGTTTGGCCGTTGTTATCTGCCACGTCGGGGTTGACTTCTTTCCGTCCGAGTAGGAGTTTCACCACCCCCTCGGATCCACACCCAGCGGCATACGAGAGCGGTGTTCGACCGCACTTATCCGGCAGGTCGGGATTGACCTCTTCCCGCTCGAGTAATAGTTTCACCACTTCCTTGTATCCACCCCAAGCGGCATTCGAGAGCGGTGTTCGGCCGCACTTATCTGTCACGTCGGGATTGACCTCTTCCCGTTCGAGTAATAGTTTCACCACTCCCTTGTATCCACCCCAAGCGGCATTCGAGAGCGGTGTTAGGCCACCATTATCTGCCACATCAGGGTTGACAACTTCCTGTTCAAGCAGTAGTTGCACCACCCCCTCGGATCCACCTCCAGCAGCATACCAGAGCGGTGTTCGACCATAATTTTCTGTCACATTAGGATTGACCTCCTCTTGTTCGAGTAGAAGTTTTACCACACCGTCATATCCACCCCTAGAGGCGTACAGGAGCGGTGTCCATCCGTAATTGTCTGCCGCGTCAGGATTGGCCTCTTCCCGTTCAAGTAGTAGTTTCACCACCCCCTCATATCCACCCCTAGCGGCATACCAGAGTGGCGTTCGACCGTAATTTTCTGTCACATTCGGATTGACCTCTTCTCGTCCGAGTAGTAGTTTCACCACACTCTCGTATCCACCCCTGGCGGCATACAAGAGCGGTGTCCATCCGCAGTTTTCTGCCACGTCGGGATTAACCTCTTCCCGTTCGAGTAATAGTTTCACCACTCCCTCACGTCCACCCTTAGCGGCATACAAGAGCGGTGTTTTTCCATCATCATCAGTAACATTGGGATTGACCTCTTCCCGTTCGAGTAGTAGCTTCACACCCCCCTGATACCCACTCTCAGCAGCATACGAGAGCGGTGTTCGGCCGCCATTATCTGCCACATCAGGATTGACCTCTTCCCGTTCGAGTAGTAGTTCCACAATCCCCTGATACCCACTCTCAGCGGCATACGAGAGCGGTGTTAGGCGGCCATTATCTGTCACATCGGGATTGACCTCTTTCCCTCCAAGTCGAACTGTTAGCACCACCCCGGATCCACCCTCAGCGGCATACAAGAGCGGTGTTCGGCCATCATCATCGGTCACGTTGGGATTGACCTCTTCGCGTTCGAGTAGTAGTTTTACAACCCCCTGATACTTACTCTCAGCAGCATACGAGAGCGGCGTTCGGCCGTCATTATCTGTCACAGCGGTATTGACCTCTTCCCGTCCGAGTAGTAGTTTTACCACACCCACACGTCCACCCCTAGAGGCATACAGGAGCGGTGTCCATCCGTAATTTTCTGTCACATTAGGATTGACCTCTTCCCGTTCGAGTAATAGTTTCACAACCTCCTGATACCCACTCTCAGCAGCATACGAGAGCGGTGTTCGGCCGTCATTATCTGTCACAACAGGATTGACCTCTTCCTGTTCGAGTAGTAGTTTTACCACATCCTCATACCCACCCTTAGAGGCATACAGGAGCGGTGTCCATCCGTAATTTTCTGTCACATTAGGATTGACCTCTTCCCGTTCGAGTAATAGTTTCACAATCTCCTGATACCCACTCTCAGCAGCATACGAGAGCGGTGTTCGGCCGTCATTATCTGTCACAACAGGATTGACCTCTTCCTGTTCGAGTAGTAGTTTTACCACATTCCCATACCCACCCCTAGCGGCATACGAGAGCGGTGTTTTGCCATCATCATCGATGACGTTGGGATTGACCTCTTCCCGTTGGAGTAGTAGTTTCACAACCCTCTGATACCCACTCTGAGCAGCATACGAGAGCGGTGTTCGCCCGTCATTATCTATCGCATCGGGATTCACCTCTTCCCGTTCGAGTAGGAGTTTCATCACCCCCTTGGATCCACGCCCAGCGGCATACGAAAGTGGTGTTCGGCCGGCATAATCTATCATATCGGGATTAACCTCTTCTCGTTCGAGTAGTAGTTCCGCCACCCCTTTATATCCACCCCCAGCGGCATACGAGAGCGGTGTTCGGCCGCCACTATCTGCCGCGCTGGGATTGACCTCTCGTCCGAGTAGTAGTTTCGCCACTCCCTCATATCCCCCCTCAGCAGCATAGGAGAGCGGTGTGCGGCCACGCTTATCTGGCTGGTCGGGATTGACCTCTTCCCGTTTGAGTAGTAGTTTAGCCACCCCCTCATATCCACCCTTAGCGGTATACGAGAGCGGTGTTCGGCCGCGCTTATCTGGCTGGTCGGGATTGACCTCTTCCCATTCGAGTAGTAGTTTCACCACTCCCTCATATCCACCCGCAGCAGCATACAGGAGCGGTCTTCGGCCGCGGTGATCTGGCTTGTCGGGATTGACCTCTTCCCGTTCGAGTAGTAGTTTCACCACCCCGTCATATCCACCCCAGGCGGCATACGAGAGCGGTCTTCGGCCGCTATCATCTGCCAGGTCGGGACTGACCTCTTCCCGTTCGAGTAGTAGCCTAACCACCTCCTCATAGCCACCCCCCGCGGCATATGAGAACGGCGGCATGCCGCCTCCATCTGTCAGACAGGGGTTGACATCTTCCCGTTCGAGTAATAGTTTCACCACCCCATGATATCCGTGCTCAGCGGCATACGAGAGCAGTGTTCGGCCGCTGCCATCTTTCACGTTGGGATTGACCTCTTCCCGTCCGAGTAGTAGTTTCACCACACTCTCGTATCCACCCCTAACAGCATACAAGAGCGGTGTCCGTCCGTAATTTTCTGTCACGTCGGGGTTAACCTCTTCCCGTTCGAGCAGTAGTTTCACCACTCCCTCACGTCCACCTTTAGCGGCATATAAGAGCGGTGTTTTGCCCCCATTTTCTATCACGTTGGGATTGACCTCTTCCCGTTCGAGCAGTAGTTTCACCACTGCCTCGTATCCGCCGTCAACGGCATGCAAGAGTGGTGTCCAGCCATAACAATCTCTTACGTCGGGATTGACCTTCCCATTCAAGTAGTAGTTTCACTACCATCTCATATCCACCCCTAGCAGCATACAAGAGCGGTGTTTTGCCATCATTATCGGTCACGTTGGGATTGACCTCTTCCCGTTTGAGTAGTAGTTTAGCCACCCCCTCATATCCACTCCCAGCGGCATATGAGAGCGGTGTTCGGCCGCGCTTATCTGGCTGGTCGGGATTGACCTCTTCCCGTTCGAAAAGTAGTTTCACCACCCCCTCTGATCCACCCCCAGCGGCATGCGAGAGCGGTGTTCGCCCGGAATCATCTCTTACGTCAGGGTTGACCTTTCCCTGCCCGACTAAAATTTTTACCACCTCCTTATGTCCACTACGAGCAGCCCATGCAAGTGGTGTACAGCCCATAAAATCTCCCTCGTTTACATCATAACATTCCATCTCTATCAAAGTAGCTACAACTTCAACAATTCCGAAGAACGATGCGCAGTGTAGTCCATTGAACGGAGAGTAAGAACACAATCTCCAAAGATCCACATTTGGCACTCGCTCTAAAAGCAACCTTGTCGACACTTCACAATAATTCTTTTTTAATAGCTCCACCGCAAGTGATTTCGCGCAGTCAGAGAGCTCCTTTTTTGCATGGACCCCCCAGTATACTGAACAATATGTCAGAAAGGGTGTATTCTGCGTATCAGGTGAAGGACCGGTCGAAAGGGCTTTGACTTGTCGTGAACTTAGAAATGTCAAGCAGATTTCCGCCATCGCAGAGTGAGGACTGCTGAATACATCGGGATGAGTGGAAAGATGCTCCTGGAGAGTAAAATGGATCAATCGCACAGTTGATGCCTCCTTGTCGACAGTAATAAGCCCTTGACAGCAGCGAACCAATGTCGATATCAACGGGACGTTGTCAGTACTGAAATCCGTGGAGCCCAGCTTGACCCCTAGGGCGTGGCAGAGCTCATCCGCTTGCAAGGGCCGCTCCGCACGGCTGATCCACATCAATGCTGCCATCCCAAGTCTTGATTTATCCCCGGATTGCGCCTTGATCCGCTCGATCGTCGCACCATAAACATCTCCTAACTCTAATCCATCCGTCATTCTTCTAAGTTTTTCCCGTCTCCCATAGATCGTCGATTCATGTAAGATTGCATCGACACTCAAGGACACCAGTAGAAACCTAGATGCATATATATTAGCGGATATTGTAGGACGGGGTTCTCAGCACCATGCCCTACGTACATTTCCGACATTTTTCCCGGAATCCTTTCCAGAATATCTGTCTTCAAAGCCTCGTCCATTGCCTCTGGGGTTTCGTCCTCATCGAGTTTTACACGGAGATATTCGATGATATCATCTTTACTGGAACCCACGGATACACTCATCACTCGTCCAGCTAGTCGCCTTTCTACTTCAGCCCGAATATGAGGCCTTCCAATAATGAATATTCGCATCGACTGGGACTTCTCGAGTATTTGCTTTAGTGAATCCAGGACCTTGACTCGATGCACCACCGCACATTCGTCCAGGGCGTCTATGCATACAAATGTTGGTAGTGAGGAAGTGATACCCTGTAGCATTTTCACGATATCTGGAAGGAGCAGTCCTCGTCCGCCAACAGCCATCTTCTCTTCTTGAAAGGCCTGCGATATTTCCTCCGGAACCTTTTCAAATCCGCCAACGATCTGTTTCAGCAAAGAACCCAGCATACTGGTCGCTGAATGTTCCTTTCTTGCTGCGAAGTCAAAGTAAAAGCAGGTAACGGCTGTGTTTTGTCCCCTAGCCTGATCGCACAACCTGTCCACTACCAGCGAGCTGACATCACAGCTTGTTAGCCTTAATTCTCTTTCTTCCCTCTCTCAAGAATTAACCTTCCTACCTGATAAATGTCTTGCCGACCCCTGGAGCCCCATAACAAAACAAGACTTCCTTACCATCACCTCCATCACACCAGTCATGCCAACTTCTGAATTTTTCAGTTTGCATGAGCCATCCCCCCACATTGCCGATGCGGCGCTCTCGGATGTCCTGATGCCGTAGTCTGGGCTCTAGGTGTGATATCCAGGTCAGGAGTTGAGACCGATCATCGGCAACAGTACAGTTGTTCCACACATTATTAAAAGAGTTCTTAGTATTGAAGCAGTTTCTATTACCATAGGTGGTGGGTTGAGACATATTCCGCGTTGTGCTGCTTGCACCGTTCGAGAGGAGTTGTTGAGTAGGTCGGTTAATAATGTTCTTAGAAGCTGAGGAAAAGAGGGGTCTTGGTGAAGAAAAGAGTGGGTCCTCGGGGGTTAAAGCAGCGTTGCATATCCCGCCTCATACTAATTAAATTCCCAAGAAATGCCCAGTATCAAGCTTATTTATTATCTCCGTTTACATCGTAATAAATAAGCTTGATACTCCCGTACTCAACAAATGGCCATCCACCAAGACCCCAAGCGGCGGCAGTAGAACAAGTCCAACTACGGTAGATCAATACATCAACTATGGCACCCAACGACGCCGCCTTGCGGAAACAATCTTTGGTAGAAGCTATTATACAAACATCATCAGTGCTGATATACAGATCTCAACTTAAGATATATAAGCCCTTCTTCCCCTTCAATATGACAGAAGCGCTTCCATCATATACATGACCGCTACAATCATGAATAACGGTCACAACCTTTCTCATCAAAAGTCCAGTGTCCCAAGTAAATCGCCGGCGCCTTACTCGTATTGTGCGTGGACAAAATTAACCGAACACCCCGGTGACCTTGGCAACCCATTGCTTCTGGGCTCCCATAAAAATCATTACCACTCGACAGGCTCCCCATAATGCCTTCTCTTTTTTTATTAAGACTGATGGTATTAAGTACTGATCACTGCCATGTATTTAAATTATTTTTACTTATTTTTCTTGGTTGGGTTGGGGTGGTTGCATCGAGGAGATTGACAACATCACCTCGAAAATTATGCGCCTTCGTTGATCGGTTAATTTTATCCACGCACAATACTCCGGCGCAAAATAAGTTATGGTGCACTCCCTCGTCGGGGGTGACAGCCGGTACTCCCCACCAAAAATACCCGAGAAACGAACCTCAAACCAATCTACAAAAAAAAAAAAACTTGACAATAGTGAGACGAGGGGGGGGAGAAGATAGGACAACCAAAGTTGGAGCTTGGGAAGCAGCATGGAGCTATTGTGGATGGTGATATCTAGTCTTGTGTGAAGAACAGAGGATGTTTGGCCGGGGGTCTGCGTTGCACCATAACTTATTTTCCGCGGGAGTACATAACGCGAATATCGACGATCTATCTGACTATGAAACCGCGACAGCCTTCACAAAGTGCCCCAATGATTTTCGCCCAATATTACACCTCAGGCACTTATCTCATCCCTATATCTCTCCTAGGCCTTTGGAGACGGATTAGACTTCAAAAACAAGGTCTCTAGACCCTCAACCACTCAAGCCGCCGCAGTAAACCCCTGCGAGCTCACGAAAAACCGCAAGACCAACATGCCATCTATCTTAAACCGCGCGCGCTAATTTCTACATAGTATCATATCTTCAAACACCGCAAACCTCTTTCTCGCCATGACAAAAATCTCCATAGAGACACCATAAGAATTCCATCTCCCGGCCCTCGCGAACAAGCAGCAAAGCCTACTCCACCACCGCCCCACTCTATAATAAATCACCACATTTAGAATCACCCACTCCATCTCTACACCCCGAGGAAGCAAAATCCACCAAAACCGAAACCCCCCACCGAAAGACAAGCCGGAAGCTCTATAACACTCCCACCTCGGATGGCCAGAGCCCAGCCTCGACCCAACCTTGGCATGGCCTATTCAATTGGGTTCATAAAGTATCACTCAGTGGTAACAAGCACAAGAACCTAACTTGATTCCGGGTGCCCAGCCCCAACAAGAGCACCTAAACCATCACACATGCGCTAACCAGACCTGTTACTTAATTAGCATCTCAGTCCAGCATACCATAAATCCCACACTAATTCCAAACCTAACTCACATGATAACTATCATGCCAAAAATGAAAAATGAAAGGAAAAGGAGAAAGAGGCCATTCATCCCACTTTCCTTCACCCGTCCAATTCACTAGTGTATTGAACAATACTGCACCGTAGAACTGCTTAATCCCCCTTTCCCCAAACCATACGAGAGAATCGCCAATATGGGAGTTGAAAGACTCCCGCTTGCTTTTCCTTGAAGCATTCCAATAGCGATCAGGAGAGAGCCATGTCATTGCTATACAGACCTCTTCCACACCGTCCAGAGACTCTTGCCGCCGATCTCGCGAGGCGCACTACGGATATTGGGGTTTTCGCGATTGGGCGACGCTAACGCAGCCCCCCCCCGCCCGCGCCTGGGAGTCTTGTGTTATAGTTTCTGAATAACTGTGCAGGGAACATATTCCTAGTAATTCCTCCACCGGTATATTTCATGCGACCAAATTGATCCCGAGGCGAGTGAGATTTAATGAGTGACCTGAAAAGCCTGTGTGCGAAACTTCCTCCATCCCCATGCTAGTATTTATAGGGGGAGTGGCCAGCATACATCCGCTAAGTTATCATACTGTTCCCTATGGTAGACAATAAGATTTATGGTAACCAGTCTCCTGTCCGAGACATATCTTTTATATAGCTGTTAACCGCCTCAAGAACCCTTGCGCTGTCTTACCCGACTTATCCTCTATCTAATCAACACTCTATACACGGCTTATCTATAATTCAGGAGAAAGGGAAGGAAGAAAAGAGCTATAAAATAAAAATATACAAGGTAAGCAAAAACCTATAGCCAAAGAAAAATTAAATAACGGAATGAAAATTGCAAGCTATATAAATTCTCACAACAATAGAACTTGTCCCCTACAAACCATGGCGTAAGGAACCTTGTAAATAGGAACCCACGAATAGACAGATTCCACACCCCGCCACGAAATCAAAGCGCCAAAATGGACATGAAGGTATAGCATATATATATGTGCATTCCGATCCCGGATATCCTTGATCCACAAAGAGTGATGCCCAACCGCAAGAAGAGTGAGGAACGGAGTCCAAAGAAGAGGGGCGGTTTTTTCCACGAGGCGGTATCTCCGGGGTCTTAAGTGGTGGAAGGGGTTACAGCTTTGTGGGACTGGAGCAGGGCTACTACTCGATTATAGCCATACATAGTAGCCAAGGAAAGCGGTGTCTGGCCGCCATTATCTGCCACGTCGGGATTGACCTCTTCCCGCTCGAGCAGCAATTTCACCACCCCCTCGGATCCACTCCCAGCGGCATACGAGAGCGGTGTTCGGCCGTAACCATCTGCCACGTCGGGATTGACTTCTTCTCGTTCGAGGAGTAGTTTCACCACCCCCTCATATCCACCCCCAGTGGCATACGAGAGCGGTGTTTGGCCGTAACCATCTGCTACGTCGGGATTGACCTCTTCCCGTTCGAGCAGCAATTTCACCACCCCCTCGGACCCAATCCCAGCGGCATGCGAGAGCGGTGTTTGGCCGCCCTTATCTGCCATGTCGGGATTGACTTCTTCTCGTTCGAGTAGTAGTTTCACCACCCCCCCATGTCCACTCCTAGCGGCATACGAGAGCGGTGTTCGGCCGTAATTATCTGCCACGTCGGGATTGATTCCCTCTCGTTCGAGTAGTAGTCGCACCACCCCCTCATATCCACTCTCAGAGGCGTACGAGAGCGGTGTTCGGCCCTCATCGTCTGTCACGTCGGGATCGACCTCTTCCCGTTCGAGTAGCAGTTTCACCACCCCCTCATATCCACTCTCAGAGGCGTACGAGAGCGGTGTTCGGCCCTCATCGTCTGTCACGTCGGGATTGACCTCTTCCCGTTCGAGTAGTAGTTTCACCACCCCCTCATGGTCACCCCCCACGGCATACGAGAGCGGTGTTCGGCCTTCCCCATCCGTCACGTTGCAATTGACCCCTTCCCTTCCAAGTAGTAGTTCCACCACCCCTTGATGTCCACCCCCAGCGGCATGCGAGAGCGGTGTTTTGCCGGCCATATCTGCCACGTCGGGATTGACCTCTTCCCGTTCAACTAATATTTTCGCCACCTCCTCATGGCCATTACGTGAGGCCCATGCAAGTGGTGTAAACCCCACGAAATCTCCTCCATTGATATCATAACATTCCACCTCTATCAAACTAGCTACAACTTCAACAATTCCGAAGAGCGATGCGCAGTGAAGTCCACTAAACGGAGAGCAATAACCAATCCACCAAAAATCCCAGTGCGGTACTTGCTCTAAAAGTAATTTTGTCGACACCTCACAATAATTCTCTTTTAATAGCTCCACCGCAAGTGATTTCGCGCAGTCAGAGAGCTCCTTTTTCGCATGGACCCCCCAGTATACTGAACAATATGATAAAAAGGGTGTGTCCGGCATATTAGGAGAAGGACCGGTCGAAAGGGTTTTGACCTCTCGGGAACTCAGAAATGTCAAGCAGATTTCCGCTATTGCCGAGTGAGGACTGCTGAATACATCGGGATGAGTGGAAAGATACTCCTGAAGAGTAAAGTGGATCAATCGTACAGTTGACGCCTCCTTATCCACAGTAATAAGCCCTTGACAACAGCTAACCAATGTCGATATCAAAGGGATGTTGCCAGCACTGAAGTCCGGGGAGCCCAGCTTGACTGCCAAGGCGTAGCAGAGCTCATCGGCTTGCAACGGTCGTTCCGCATAGCTAATCCACATCAACACCGCCATCCCGAGTCTTGATTTATCCCCTGCTTGCCCCTTGATCCGTTCGATTGTCGCACCATAAACATCTCCCAATTCCACTGCGCCCATCATTCTGCTAAGTTTTTCCCGTCTCCCATAGATCGTCGATTCGTGTAAGATTGCATCGACACTCAATGACACCAGTAGGAACCTAGATGCATATATATTAGCCGATACTGTGGGGCGGGGTTCTCAGCATCATGCCCTACGTACATTTCCGACATTTTTCCGGGAATCCTCTCCAGAATATCCGCCTCTAAAGCCTCGTCCATCGCCTCTGGGGTTTCGTCTTCATCTAGTTTAACACGAATGTATTCCATGATATCATCTTTTCTAGAACCTATGAATACACTCATCACTCGCCCAGCTAGTCGCCTTTCTACCTCTGCCGAAATATGAGGCCTTCCAATAATGAATATTCGCATCGACTGGGACTTCTCAAGTATTTGTTTTAGCGAATCAAGGACCTTGACTCGATGCACCGCCGCGCATTCGTCCAGGGCGTCTATGCATACAAATGTGCGTAGTGAGGACGTGATACCCTGTAGCATCTTCACGATATCTGGAAGCAGCAGTCCTCGTCCGCCAACAGCCATCTTCTCCTCTCGAAAGGCCTGCGATATTTCCTCTGGAACCTTTTCAAGTCCGCCAACGATCTGTTTCAGCAAGGAACCCAGCATACTGGTCGCTGACTGCTCCTTTCGGTCTGCGAAGTCAAAGTAAAAGCACGTAACGGCTGTGTTTTGTCCCCTAGCTTGATCGCACAACATGTCCACAACCAGCGAGCTGACATCGCAGCTTGTTAGCATTAATTCTCTTTCTTCCCTCTCCCAAGAATTAACCCTCCTACCTGATGAAGGTCTTGCCGACCCCAGGAGCCCCATAGCAACACAACACCTCCTTACCACCTTCACCTTCATCACGCCAGTCATGCCAACTTCTGAATTCTTCAGTTTGCATGAGCCATCCCCCCACATTGCCGATGCGGCGCTCTCGAATGTCCTGATGCCGTAGCCTGGGCTCTAGGGGTGATAGCCAGGCGAGGAGTGGAGACCGATCATCGGCAACAGTACAGTTGTTCCACACATTATTAAAAGAGTTCTTAGTATTGAAGCAGTTTCTATTACCATAGGTGGTGGGTTGAGACATATTCCGCGTTTTGCTGCTTGCACCGTTCGAGAGGAGTTGTTGAGTAGGTCGGTTAATGATGTTCTTAGAAGCTGAGGGAAAGTGGGACCTTGGTGAAGAAAAGAGGGGGTCCCCGGGGGTTAAAGCAGCGTTGCATATCCCGCCTCATAAAACCGATAGAATACCGAAGAAAAGACCCGTAAGTTACTAACAAACGGCCATCCACCAAAACCCCAAGCGGCGGTAACTTAGTAGAACAAATCCAACCAGATCAATACATCAACGATAACACCCCAACGAAGCCAACCCTGCAGAAACAATCCTCAGTAAAAGCCACAAACATTACCGCAAGTGCTGGTATCGTAGGTCTCAACTTAAGATATATAAGACCTTCCCCTTCAATATGACAGAAGCTCTTCCACCAGATACATGACCACTACAATCACGAATACCAGCCACCATTTTTCTCATCCAAAGCCCGGTGTCCCAGGTAAATCACTGGCGCCTTACCTAACGCGAATGGCGACTATTTATCTAGTTATGCAATTGCGACAGCCTTCACAAAGGGCCCAATGATTCTCGCCTAATATTACACCCCGGGCACTTATCTCATCCCCATATCTCTCCTCGGCCTTCGGAGACGGATTAGACTTTAAAAAACACGGTCTCTAGACCCTCCTCAGCTACTTAGGCCGTAGTAATAAACCCTTACGACCTCACCAAAACGCGCAGGCCTAACATGTAATCTACCTTAAAAAGCGCGCGCGCCAATTTCTACATAATTTGTCCAAAGACCGCGAACCTCTTTCTCCCAATGACCGAAATCTCCCCAGCGATACCCTAGGAATTCCATCTCCCAACCCTAGCGAACATGCAGCAAATCTACCACTGCACCACGCTACAATAAATCACCACATTGGTCATTGCCCACTCCATCTCTAGCCCCCCCACCCCCCAGGAAGCTAAAACCATCAAAAACAAAAACCCCTACCGAAAGACAAGCCGACCCGGAAGCTCTATAACACCCTGCCTAGGATGGCCCAACCCCAGCCTCTATCCCGCTTGCTCATACGCTCCTCCATTCATTTCATGAAATATCACCCGGTGTGAATAGTTGTAAGAATAGGACTTGGATATCGGGCGTCGAATTCAGATAGTGCCGTACGTGCACTAGCCCGGCCTCTAACCTAATTCGCACCGCAGTGTCACTGGTGTTATTACACGGCACTAATTCCAACTTGGCTAAAATAGTCTATCTTTACAGCAAAAAACTCACTTTCACCCCGCTATGATACATGTCCCCCCTCTCCAACAGCAACCGTAGTATCCAACCATTGCTCTATCACCAGAGTTGTCTTCCTAACAAGACCCGGCGCCCCCCGTTCCCCTTTTTTTCCTTGTTTTTTTTCTCACATCTCTGAATAGGGCAGAACAACCTTTTTTCCCGTTCCTCTTTCGAAAGTAGAGAATTCCTCGACTACGATATAATACATAACCCCTCCTGATTATTCCAGTTTCTACCGTACCGTATCGTGCCTTCCCAGGAAGCAAAACGATACGATACCACCACCACAGCGATTCCCACCATCCTGCCCACAATAAATTTCCAACCCTTAAGCATTTACTACGATACCGTATCATACAAAAAAAATTTTTCCTATAGTAAATCCAGGCGCAAAAAAAATCTTAGCAGAGGAGCCAGAGGGCACCGCGATACAGCATTACACTCCCTATTACAAGTCCAATTTCAACTTTTCCTACATCCTACGCTACTCCAATACACTACCCAGACTAGATAATATAATCCCTCGGACCACGCCCACCACAACACACGAAAATCCACAAAACCTCTGCCAATATTACCGCAACAGTGATTAATCCATGAGTATCCTACATATACCGGTATGATAATATTATAACCCCCCGCTTCTCCCAACCCTGAAGCACACAACGCTCAACCCCTCTTCCTTCTAGGCCAAGTATACAAGTACAGTATAGCACTCTACCATACTCGAGTACAGCCACGATAGGATAAAAATTTAATATATCATGTATGCTCAAGCATCATACTTGTAGAGTTAGCTTCACTCACAAACCCCCCCACACCCAAAGCTAAAAATGATCCCCTCCCCCACCCACTACAAGTACGATAATTATGCACTCGCACGCATACTCGGAGTGCCAATGCGACCCATCATCACCCCTCTTTTTTTTTTTTTTTTTTTTAAAAAAAAAAAATGAATCCCCACCCAATAACAAAACCCAGTCAAACTGATTGATGGATGGATGGTCGGGGGGCGACCACATGTCGGGAATTCATCCAACAACCCCCATCGAGTCCACCTTCCAAACGCAGTAGGTCAAAAGCTTAGCAAGTTAGCGCAGGCAGGCGGGCAGGGAGGGAGGCAGGGATACCCGGATATCTGCGATCAAGGTGAAACCGCAAACAAGATCTCTCAATGTGGGTGTGGTACCACAGACCCAACCATCGCCTTGGTTTTTTTTAGGGGGTTTTTTTCTTTCATTGCCGAGAATAAAAAAACCACACCTAGATGATGAAAACAAAACTCAAGCACTTCGAGGTAACAATAGTTGAAGCAACATCCATCATATACTTGTATTAACAGAACTAGTTTATCTCTATTCTAAGAATGGTAAAACAAAGTTCATAGAAAAGGAGAAAGAACAGGAAAAAACCGCACAAGCCCACCATCCGTAAACATGAAAGAAAACCCCCGAAACCCCCATTTTTCATCATTATCATATCATGACCAACAAAAGGTAAGGAAAAACTCAAAGAAAAACTCGAGACAGCTCCCCTAGACTCGATTACTCGTCCTCATCAGAGAAGACCTCCTCACCCCTCTTTCTCCTGGCCATACGGTCCTTCTTCTTCTTGCGGAGCTCAGAGGAAGTGAGCTTCTTCTTCTTCTTACCACCCTCAACCTTGTTACCCATGGCGTCGAAGACATCCTCATCATTTGCCTTATCCTCGAGACGAGGACCAGCACCTTGACCCTGAACCCAATTGTGCCCAGAGGGTGTCATCCTTCCGTCAAGAACAGACCAACTATTAAAAATATTAGTTTTCGGCCAACAACTTGTAGATATTAGCCAGGGGTAAAACTTACACTTCTTCAGTGAGATCCTTGGTGAACTCTTCGCTGTGGGTGATGATGATAACACCACCCTGGAACGCCTTGAGAGCACGGGACAAGGCACCAAGCGAATCTCTGTCGAGATAATTGGTGGGTTCGTCAAGAACGATAAGGTGGGGACGTTGCCATGTTGAAGCGGCAAGACAGACCTTGACACGCTGACCACCAGAGAGACCCTTCATGTGAGAATGAGAGACAAGCTCAGCGTCGAGACCAAACTGAGCACAATGGGCTTCAATTTCCTTACGGATGAGCTGACGGAACTGACCAGCCTTGATAGACTCGGCACGATCGACCTCAGCAACCATCTTGGCGTGGGAGGTGATGAGCTCAGTACGAGGAATCCAAGCGTTGTCGGAGGTAGACATGACAATCCACTTCTCTCCCTTCTGCCCAACATTCTCTCCAAGAGTGAACGAGCACTCATATTCGTAAGAGTTCTTGAACTTTCTTCGGGAGGTGATGGAGATGACACGCCTCTGTGTACCCTCAATTCTGAAGACCTTGTTCATGGCCTGCTCATCGTCACCGGTAATCTTGGTGTTGGCACGATCCATAGTCTCACGATCTTCACCAGTCTGGAAACGCCATTGGATGTATTCGGAAGGAGTCTTCTCCAAGTGGTTATCGATATGGGCGAAAGCGTGTTGTTTGATGTAGGCGATACGGATGTTCTCGTGGGTGTAGATGTCACCGCTGGTTGGGATCAATTCACCAGTAAGGACGTTGACCAAGGTAGACTTTCCGGCACCGTTGGGACCAATGACGGCAATACGGGACCCGAGAGAGCACTGGAAGGTAATGTCGCGAATCTGGGGCTTGGGGGTACCGGGGTACTGGAAGCTCATGTTGGAGACACGAACGATGGCTTTGGCCTTAGTCTTGACACCCTCAAGGAAACCAGGCTCGGGGAACTTGAAGTTGACCTCGGAGGCACCGAGCTCGTAGTATGACCGAGCGGAAGGAACCTTTTCAGTAAAGGCTTTGAGGTTACCCCTGTAACGCCTGAGCTTGAAGCGCTCGTAGTGTATGATATGCTGGACAACGTTATCAAGGAAGCCGGAATCGTGCGAGACGATGATGGATGTGCAAGGAGAGTTGATCAAGTATTGCTCGAGCCACTCGACGTTCTTCCTGTCCATGTGATTTGTAGGCTCGTCAAGAAGAAGGATATCGGGGTTCTCGAACACAGCGCGGGCAAGAGCCAACTTCATCTTCCAACCACCGGAAAGAGAAGTGATAGGAGCATCGAACATGGTCTCCAGGAAATGGAACTCACCCAACTTAGTCTTGATGTCCTCAACGGAAACACCAGCACCAGTCTCAGCGAGCTTATCGAATGTCCATCCAACGACGGTCTTCTCGGTATCGGCAGAGTCGAGATCATGCTCGACAAAGACGGTCTTGACTTCGGTCTTCTTGGGGAAACCCTCAACTTGCTCGTTGTTGATGGCACGCATGAGCGTGGACTTTCCGGAACCGTTGGGTCCACAAAGACCGTAACGCTGACCTCTCTTCAATCGCAGATGGGTCTGGTTCAACAAGATCTTTGCACCATAGGCCAAGTTGAATGTGCAGTTGCAGAGGTCTTCACCCTCCTCATCGTCCTCATCAACCTCCTCTTCAGCAGCACCCGGGGCAGCACGCTTCCTCAAAGTCTCAGCGGTACCCTGGGCCTCACCCTCAGGCAAGAAGGCAGCAAAGTATGGGACGGTGTGCTCGGTCCAAATGAGGACCTCGTTCTCCTTCTCATCAACCAAGCTACCCGCGATGCAGGCAATGTAAGCGAGAATAGGTTCAAATTTGGCAATAAGGTCCTTCTTGCTCGACAAGACAGTCTTGACGATCTCGAGAATAACCTTAGGGTCACCAGCGGTGGAGATCTCGGGGATCTTGCCGTCCTTGACGTCACCAACACGGGTCAAAGTATCCAGACCTTGCTTAGTCTTCTCACGGGCCTCAGGATCGGCCATGTTGTCATAGTTCTTTTGGAGGTTAGGCATGAGCTTGGGCAAGAAGGGAGCAACGATTTGAGGATCCTCGACAAGCTTGCACATGTTGTCGACAATAACAGCGGCCTTTCGCTTAATGGTGGTGTCACGATCGGCAAGACCACGCTCGAGAAGAGGAACCATGATGGATAGAGTAGGCGCTTGGACGTTCTCAACGAAAACGGTGGCACCGAGGAGATGAACTGTGTCAGGAACCTTCTCGGGTTTGGCGATGCAGTTGATCAACTCGGGAATAAATCGGTTGATATCGTTGTTGGAGATGAGAGAGCAAAGCTTCTCCATACCAGCGCGGGCAGCCTTCTTGATTTCGGGCTTGGTATCCCACATTGCTTCGGAGACGGTAGGGATAAGCTGGGGAAGACGGAGAGCAGTCTGGCCGGGGGCGGTCTCAACGAGGACATCGAGACACTTGAGGGCAGTCATCTTCTCGGGCCATTTCTGGGCCTTGGTGATGGAGTGAGAGATTGCGGGAAGAATAGCCTTGACAGCGTTGGGGTTGATAGTGCCGACAATCTTCAAGGAAGTAGCGTCGGCGGCGACCTTAACAGCGGTGATCTTGTCTCCAACGGCGGCAAGAACATTAGGGAGTAACGAAACGATGTAAGGCTCGATACCGGCAGAAACCTGCTTTGAGCAGATGGCGGCGATGGCGGTAAGAGCATGTTCTCTGGCGACGGCGTCCTTCTTGTTTGCGAGCTGTTTCTTGATCAAGTTGAGGATCCTAAACAACTGTGATTAGCGGACTCCTTTTGAACTCACCAGAAGGTAAGCAAAACTCACTTTGTAGGAACCTCGTGCTCTTCGATAGGACCATTAATGAAAGTGGCCAAGTTCTCGGCAGCATAGGTGGCATCAGCCTTTGTCTTTGAAACGGACAATTTCTGAAGAAGCTCGTCGAGGACCTTGACGGATTTTTGGTTTTCCGAAGCGATAACGGCATCGGAGGGTGACATTGTGTCGAGAGCGGGGGCCATTTGTGTTGTGTTGAAAGGGGGGATCTAATGGTATAAAAACTGTTTGTGGCGAGAAAGTGAAAGGGAGAGAAAGAAAAAAAAAGAAGAAATCAAACACCGAAAAGCAGTCTAAGATCTAATAGTGGAAAAAAAGACTAGGGACGGTAATGCCCTGAAAATTCCGTAGCGTTCTAGTGAAAATGCAGCAGGCTATCGATCTTGCAAAGAAGAGAGAGAGCAAAAGCTGGCACAGCGTAGAGTGCGTTTCCTGTGTTTTTTTGTTCGTTCCCGTCTATAGAGGAAGAAGAAAAACCCGACAAAAAGAAAACCAGAAATCTATTCAAAGAGAAAGAGAGGAGAGGGTGTATGGAGGAAGAAAAGGAGAAAAGGAGCGCGGACGCTGGGAGCGAGAAGACTCTTATATCTGAATTTCGAGAAAGTGTGTGTTCAGGAGAAGATGGGCTGAATTAAGAAAAAGGACGTTGGCGGCAAGGGGAACTCTCACTGTGTGTGGGTGGGCAAAGGGAAAGAAAAAAAAGAAAGTGAACCGAGAAGGGAAATGACAAAAGAGAAAATTTAGAGTGATGGTGGTGGGGGGGAAATGATAATGGGAGGACAATAATTCGGGCTAACCTAAACAAGCCCTGTGACTTTGGTTTGCTTAGATCTCTTTGGCTCTTTGGGAGGGAACAGATTTTTGGAAACCCACAAGGCAACGGTTCCCAACAATAGGAATTCACTCTGCTGTAGGTGCGTCAGCCCCGTTAATCACTGGCGCCTCGCTCGTCGAGAAGACTTCAATTACCGATAACTTATCCTGTAAAAATTGACTCGACTCGACTCAACACACGGATACTCTATCAGAGTTTACAATCCTGAGTCTGGGGCCTTGCTGACACTACACTCTATTCCTTATTCGCAATCTTCACACTAATTTTTCACATTTTTTTTTTTACCTCTTCTTCTCGCCTGTTACCCCAGCGCCTTTCTCCATTTTTTCCCCACCATGTCAGAAGTCCTCATGCGGTAGTCCGTGTGTTCCTTCGCCACAATTGCTCTATCGTCTACCGCCTTGCTGCGCTTGTACTAGTGACATGCAAACCTTTCGACCAAAGTTGGCACAAGTATCTAGAATTATCCCTTCAACGCCCCTCCATCACTCAATCCAAGGGAACACGATGTCATTCCCAGCGTGATAAATCAAGACCAATTCACCCTCGTACTGGGACGGAGCAGAGGGGAGAAAGACAGAAGGGAGGAAAAAATACACGCACCAACACAAATGTCCAGTCAGCAAAAAAAAAATTCTTCGCTGGCAAAACCAGCCTTCTCCGGCGCAGGGATAGGCTGTGTACCCGAAATAGCCAATCCTCCCTCGGTGCTCACAGACGTGAACTTTTCGCTTGGCTTTGCAGTCCAGTACTTTTGCCTTGATATGCTATGCTCACTTCATCTTCGAACAGTGACCAACCAACCCAACCCAACCCAGTCACCCCGTAAAAGCTCAGCACAGCGCGCGCACCTTTGTTCTGGAAGTCTCACCCTCCCCCCCTAGCGAATTTTTTTTTTTTTCACCTCTCTCTCCGTGCGAGTAATCCCCCAGAATTTCAGCCCGGCTCTTTTTGGCCCCGGCTCACCCCCCAGACTCGACTCGACTCGGGAAGTGAAAGAGAGGGAGGGAACAGAAAAGAACGAAAAAGAAAAGGAGAAATATCAGATTTCGACAGGATATCCTCGATTGCTGAAGAGTCTATCAGGCATCTCTCAGCACAAGCATTATCTCTAAACAGGTTGCTTTGAGTAGAGTATTATATAATATAAAAAAAAAGAGAGAGGGATAGAAAAGGAAAAAGCACCGGCCCGCAGAATCGATTATCCAGGATTTAACATCACAATGTCATCAGCAAACCCTTTTTTCATCTTTTTTTTTTTTTTTTTTCAACAACACCCCCTACCAGTAGCCCTGGCAGAACTTAGACCAAAGATCCCTCCTTATCTTGTCTTGTCTGTCCTGCGCTTCCGATACCGAAGTAGCCAATAGCGCACCGGTATCCCTTTCCAGCAACACAACCCACTCGCATAAATACCTGAATCAGGAGAAGTTCGAGAATAATGAGGCGAAACGCCTTGTTGCCGGGCTGCGTTATTCATTACGGTAATTCCTTCTTCCAGTTCAAGGCCAAAAAAAAAAAAAGGTGGACAAATGGAAAAAAATGGGAGAGGAGGAAAGAAAAAAATGTGTGTGCGTGCGAGGGAGGAAAAAAAAAACTTTTTCCCACAAGCGAGCAAGCAAAAAAATTCCCACGACGATTAAGTTCTCAAGCTTCCCGCCTTAACGGACAACACGATGGAGGGTGGGTCCTATATATGTGTGGGTGTCCCTGAAAAGGTACCGAGATAATTAGTCCGCAAGTATCGTGTAATAACATGTGCGGCAGCGGTGAAGGATGACACGGTACCGTACCTTCCCATTGTATTATTTTTATGATACTTTTTATTGTTTACTTCAATCCAAGGACAGGGCTCTGCATTTAGGGCATAGCACAGTCCCACTCCACTCTATCGGTAGTCTCCCCTTTCCTTCCTTCCCTCCATGAAGCTACCCTACCGTACGACACTCGCTCACGGAGAGCTAGGAGCACGGTGCCAAAGTAGGAAAACACGAACAACAAAATTTAATGTTGAATTGAAAGAAGAAAAAAGGATGAGAAAACGAAAAAGGGATCAAACCCTTCCCTCCCGGCCCTGCTTCCTTGCCGCAACGCAAGGGTTCATAGACACCAACGGAACCCAACGAAAGTGTCCATCCGGTACTCGAGTACCAATATCATAAAAAATATTGCCAAGTCACCGACAGGAGGAGGAGGAGGAGGGAAGATGCAGATCTGGCCCTTTTGCCGCGCTGTACCGGCAGCCAGTATGAACGGTGGCTTGCAAGCATACCATTCCATACCTTGCGATGCTATACTCGGGTATAGCTAACATAGCAAGGAAGCAAGCAAATAACCAAGACCCTCCTTTCCTCCTTTCCTCCCTCCATTCATCCATTCATTCATTCGCCCACCCATTCCAGCTCCTCCAGTCATTGCCCATCCATTCATCCAATCCAATCCAATCCAATCCATCTTACCTCCCTCCCTCCCTCCCTTACCCTGCTCGAGTACTCGTACGTGTTCACCCGCCCTGTCGTACTTTTATGTACCCCCCCCCCTGCAAACCCCACCAGCCACCGCAGCCCCATGCCCCCCGAGGGCGACTTCTCACCTCCGCCTCCCCCCGGACTCATTTCCCCAACAGTCTCACCCCCACAGTCCAAACACAGCAAGCACAAATCTCACCCCCATATCGGCAGGGTACGATATCGATAACGCAAAAAAAAAAAAGCGGAGCAGTACAGTACTTTCTGCTAACTAGCACTTTAGAGGACTAGCCCTTGGATATGATAAGCTTCAGTACGCTAGGGTAAAACTCAGTGATTGAGGGGAAGAAAGAAAAAATTTTCATCGAGATTGGAATTGGATTGAGGGGTATTGTGACTGCGGATTGCCAATTCATATACCAATACGCTAAGTTACTATCTATATTCCACTTGCCCGGAGGAAGAGTTATTGTTCATTGGTTCCAAGCAAGAAAACCACAGTCCAAACGTTGACATTTACCAATCCTATCGCTCCTCAAAGCCAAGCAAGCAATCAAGCAAGAAAAAACTCCACCACCACCACCACTTCCACAACTACCTACCGGATACCCATAATCCCAAAACCCAATCGCCACGCCACGCCAGATATACCGTAGATACACCCGACAGACAGATATAGATCTCCAACATCCAATCTTGCATACCTATCGTAACCCCCCTCCCTCACAAACAATTAAATTCCTCAAACCCGCATCCAACCATACCGATACAAGTATGATAATACTCGAGTACCGCCCATCGCTCGCTTCCACTTACCTACCGGTACCGGTACCGTACACAGCCCAAAATGTACCGTCCAGAACCCGCACTGGCACGATACGATACACAACTGCGGACGCGGCGTGCTTCTGCTGCTTGCTGCTGCTTCCTGCAATACGGTAGCTTGCGGTGGGAATTTGACAGGACAGGACGCTCCATCCTTCCTTCCTCTGCGGGAAGAAAGAGAAAAAGAATACATTTCCGCGCAGCAGCTGGTCGTGTTGGAAATAAATTGTCAAGTATGATACGGTATGATACGTACCGTACTCGAGTAAAGTGACCAGTGTGAAGGTTTGACAAGTGCATGCCCTTACAGGGATTACTGGACTGGACTGGACTGCCGGCAGAAGGAGCAGTAAGAAGGAAGACGCATGGAACGGATGCGCCTTCTTTCTTGGAAGCGTGGTGGGATGCGGGTAAGGCAAGGCGTAGCAAAAGTGCGCACAGTAATACCGGTATTCATCGGTGGGTTGTGAAAATATTATGAAGGTGCAGAATGGCAACAGTTGTCATCATGGGTCTCGTTAGACTACGGTACGCTACGCTAGGGCAACAGAAAGAAGAGGAATGAATGGATGAATGAAACCAAGAAAGGAAGAAAACACGATACTGTAGCTCACTCACGAGTTGGAAAATTGCAGGTGATGAGTAAGAATGGGAAATGATGATGATGATAATAATAAATAGGTATATAAAAAGGGGGCTTCGCCCCGCCCCGACCGACCGACAAAATGCCCATAAAAGCTATATATCCCGTTCAAAGGGGTATTGAGAGGAGGGGGGGGGAAATATTCAAGGAAAAAACATTGGAAACTGAGATCGCTCGCCACTCACGCCCGCAAAAAAAAAAAAAAAAAAAGTGGGGGAAAGGGACCAGAACACAACGGCATCAAGTTAATCGGAATCGCTGGAGGAAGAGGAGGAAGACGAAGACGAGCTGGAACTAGAGCTCGAGCTAGAGCTATAGCTACTGACGCTTCCATGCCTCGAATGATGTCTAGATTTCACAAACCTATGACTCTCACCCCTACTCCCGCTAAAGGTATGCCCACCACCTGTCGAATAACCATAGGCATATAACCCGCTCAGCGCCCCGCCCTTCTTCTCCTCTACGCCCCCAGAATGAGTCCGGCGGCTGCTATGGCGTTTGTGCAAACGGCTGCTGGCATGGCTATGCGTGCGATAGGCTCCACTACCAGAGCTCGAGCTGGAGGAATCGTGTCGATGGCGCCTCACTTTCTTTAAGGAGGAGTCGTGCTTAGAATGCCTCTCCTTCTCTCTCCTCTCCTTCCTCTCTCGTCTCTCGTGCTTCTCGTACTTGAGTTTATCCTTCTTCTCTGCCTTCCTCTCCTTCCTTTCCTTTTTCCTCCTGTTCTTTTTCACCTCGTATTCGGCAACGTTTGCTGCTGCCGCCCCGAGCACGGCGCCCCCCAGCGTGCCCAGGATTGATCCCCCAGAGTGATGCGCGAGGAACCCACCCCCCGCTCCGCCCGCCAGCGTGGACCCCAAACCACGATCACCCCCTGGTGGTGGATTTGCGGGGTCATAGCTCAGTGGTGGGTTCTGTGGGTCGTAGTTTGAGTATCTACCAACGGCGGCGGTGGCGTCGTACGAATATTCGTCATGCTCAGAAGAGGGACGGGAGTGAGTAAGCACACTGGCGGATGTTCCCCCAAACGTCTGGAGATAGCCTTGGGCGCCAGGGCTTAAATAAGTGCCTGGGTTTTGATATTCCTGACTTATTAGCGGGGTATGAGAGTGTGGGGTATGGATAGGAGTAATACTGGTTCTTGGTTTGGATATGATGGCGGTGGGTATGTTGGTGGAGATTGGCTGTAACCATGTCTTGGGGCATCTGAATAAGTGGGCGCGGGAGTGGGGAAGTGTGTGCCGTATGAGTTTGGAGAGTCTGGGGAGTTTTCGTAATACTGGGCGGCGTGACCGCCCTGTTGCGTCTCGTACTGCCAGGCTGGTATGTTCGCCATATCGCAGTATCGTGTCGTACTTGTTCTATCTGTGCGTGTGTAATGCTGTTTGTATGTGGCTCTTTCGTCTGTCTAGAGTATCAATATGGTGCCATGGAGGGTGCGATAGGGTTGATATTTGACGGGCGGGGAAGCACTAAGATAACCCCTCCCGGTGGATGACTCAAGCAAAGAGAGCCAAAGGAAGGGGGCGGCTCCCGGGTAGCATCTAAATCCGCAGCCTCCTCTGTCTTCCTTGGCAACTGGACGAGCACACGGACGCAAGGCTCAGCTGTAAAAACACTTCTCCTACGGTATGGGAATCGCGTTGTCCAAAAATATTCGCCATGCAATGCCCCACCCTCTAAGACCCAGCGCATAAATAAGGCCACCCCAAACGTGGTGCTGGCACCTGATCCAAAAAATGAGGCTGTAAAATCGCATTTCTTGGCGATAAAATTATCACTCGGAGAGGGGGATTTTTTCCCATCCCGATCCCCCTTATCGATCAGCCAGCTCAGCGAGATGCTTATCTGGACTGCATTAGTTTAGCAGATCTCGAGTGAGCAGCGGTGACTTTGCGCACTCCTCCAGTTAGCGATGCAGACTGAAAGGTCTAAGAGCTGTTCGCACTTGAGCGCTTTGCGATGTGCAGGTATACGCTGTTGCCTGTTACGCGTACTGCGCAGGATTCGTCGCACCTGTTGATGCTGAGTTTTCGGCTCGGGCGAATACCCCCCAACCGAGCCACGCTCTGCTGTCAGGGCGGGTCGGTTAAATCGTTCGATGCTAGTAATCGATATAGATGGTGGGCCTAGGCCCGAGGACGTGGAGGTGATGGTGGAACTAGCAAGGCATGAGATTAGTAGTCCATCAGTCTTTATGTAGATAATTGTCTTGGTTGTGTTTGTTTGGGTATGATACCGACTGCATTGAACGTTTCCTGAAACTTTGTTTGGGTATCCGAAGTCACAGACCCGCAAACACAAGAGGGTAAGCTTAGGTGGATACTTCGGCAATCGGCAATACCGGCTCCGGCTTTGCCCCCGAAATGCACCCTACCCATCAACGAAAAGCTTGTCCGTGGCCTCAACCACGGTAGGTATTGATGTCTAGCGATAGACTCGAGCAATGGATTCAGAGGCAAACGGTGGGGGATTTTCTCACAAAATCCCTAAAAGGGTGACATAAATGAAGCTAATAGAAATGAGTGAATAAATAGGTTCTCTTGAGCAACCACAGGGTAGACTTGCACCTCCTGCTGGCATTCGAGCGAATCGAGTGATACACCATGAATAAACGATGCCAAGGTATGATATTATAGATAGAGGGGAGGATTCGGTAATACCCCAGACGACAGCAGGAGGACGGAGGAAACAAAAGAAGGTCCGTACGAGATACCTTTATATAAGCTTGCGGCACGAGAAGCCGTGGACACGCCTTCGATATCATAAATTTACCCTGGGTGTACAGATCTACATAGGTGGGCCCTAAAAGAACAATGCCTTGACGCAAGCAAACATGATGCGCATACTACAGATTACGTAATCTGCACTCGTGTGGGGATTGAAAAAATCGGAAAAAAAGATTAGCAAGATTCCGAAGGGTAGTGAGTCTTCTGGATACCAAAACATTACATACCTCACCAACAAGATATCCCAAGCGAATGATCGAGAATTGGCCTAGCACGAATTGGCCTGTTAGGGATGCTTAAAGCACCGAGAAGCCCTTCAGAATCCCTAAAAATATGTGTTTTAGAGAAACGTAAATACTAATGCAACTGGCTTGTGCTTTTCTAATTTCTACAACTCTCTCTTTCTTTCCACAAGGTTTATCTGTTGATCGGCATAAATACCTGTTTTGCTACCATCGGTGTTCTTGTCTCTCCATGTCTACCCGAGTAGATCCACAAAGCGTCCGTCCCGAGTTGGTTAGAGTATGGAATATGTCTTACGCTTCTTAAGCCTTGCCAGGTCCGCTCACGTGCACAACCCTTATTAGTCACTTTGCATGGTGAAATTATCTTCACATCCGCTCACTCGCTAAAATTCTGAAGCGATTTCCCTAGGTGTTCCTCCAGAGTCTACTACAACATACGTATTGCCATAATTACCCCGGCGGCTGCTATGAAATTCCCTTCCTAAGCTAGCTGACTAGATAGTGAAGGAACAAAGATAAGAGGGGGACACCAGTTTTTATACCGGTGAAAGGTCTAGGGGTCAAACGAGCAGAGAGCAGGGAGGTCTCTAAGAGCCCATTGGGTTCTAGGAGACTAGAAATGTCAAGGGCTGAGAGAATACAAATAAATAACTCTTAAATCTACCTCGCAGCCCGAATTCACAGTTCTAGTGATCAGTCCGCCCACCGCTACATTGAAACCCAATTTCACAGTCACGAAGAGAGCGAGAAAAAAAAGGAGAGGGGAAATGAGAAAGCAAGGTTATTTAATTCTAGAGTCAGGTTAAAATGTGAGGAAAGACAAATCAACTTTCCCCCAAATCGAACCGAACTGAAAAGACACAAACAAGGCTAGCTAGACCACCAATATCTCACTCCTGACGATTCCCAGACTCGAACATATTATGCCCCGGGATCCTGGTCTTCACAGTCTTCGCCGTGGCATCGTAGCCAACAGCAATGACACGCAGCGGGCCGTCAAATCGAACCGTCTCCGCCTCAGCACGGCGCTGGGAGGGTCCCTTCGAAATAGCGATGTCCTTGAGATTAAACCACCAGACGGATTCGACAAATCGATAGTCCACGATTTTGGCCTGTGTTTTTTTTTAATTAAATTTTTTTTCCCCACCTTCATCTTAGAAGAGCTAATTCCACGGGTCCGATAATCGGATCATACATGGAGAGAGGAGGTGGGGGGGCATATATTTACCTTCATTTTAATCTCAACACCGCACTTTCCGATATTGTCCTGAACGGAGACATCATAGTTGTAAATGATTCTACGAGCCAAGGAGTGGGTGATTTTTCCCGCTTGGACAAGTTCGTCAAGAGCATCGATGAGGGCCATGCAAACGCTTTCCATTATCGTCGGAATTCACTTTCGTTAGCTTTTTTGGTTTTATCACTATGATACATGTTTTGTCTGACTGGGTAATAAGGGAATTGATTGCTTCATGGAGAAGGGTATAAATTTAATACCTAGTGCGACGGTAGATATCCCAGATAACGGGATTGCCGTCTTTCATGTACTTCATTTTTTTATACCGATTGACTTTTTGTGATTGAGCTAAGGGAGTTGAAACTTGCGTGCGTGGTTGGAGTTGGATGTGTGGTGGTGGTGAGAGGGTTGAGGGTAATATTTAGAAGGAGACCTGGTGGAGGGCGGGCTCACGAGAAATTGAAAAGCCCTAATAGGAAATTTTCTATGCCCTCTCCGCCAAATTTCCCGGTTTATTCAGCGATGGGTTTTTTTTTGTCGCTGGATGGGGGCTTAGCATTGACTTGCATCTATAACATCACTCGGCCTTGTATCGTAGTCAATGGAACTCTGCTAGTTTCTTCTTCTTCTTCTTCTTCTTCTTCTTCTTCTTCTTCTTCTTCTTCATTGTGTCTGGCATAATCTGGCTCGAGCCCAGTGAGCTCATGCATGATTACCCGTATTTTTGGGACACGGGTCTAGGGTTTTTGCCTATTAGAACTTTTTGCTTGGCCTGCTATCCAGCGCTCTCTAGTAATATATACCAAGTGCTAGGTTTTTAGCGGTAGGTCCCGGCAGACTCTACCGCCTCAGGAAAATCACTCTGAACCGTTTCCTCTAGTTCAAACACGATCCTGGGCAAACAGCAAGGCCCAAACCGCCGTGCACTGGCAAAAATGGCAAACAATCCTCTGATGCTGACATATTGCATTGTTATACTAGTACCTTCCTACTAGACCCCAGGCCCCGGATGGATGTGTGGGGGATGGCGCCATGGCAGAGTTCTTGGAATGGCTTCTAGGACTGTGTGTAAAGGAGAAGGCGCTGAGGGAATAATTTTGTATCATAGGTCGGACGATTCAATAACGGGGGGGTCCACCCCCTTCTTGTAGCAGTGATACTGAATTTGGGTTCAATTCCCTAAATGGGATTTATCATCAGTCGTGAAAACTGTGCTAAGAATAGGTGCACATTAACCAGCAGTCCCCCATAACATTTTGGTAACCAGAATATTCCTTTATCAGAAGGGAACTGCTTAGTTTGCTTCATCAATCTCCAAGCTAGTACTCTCTACCCCTCTCAGCTCCCCATTCAGCGGGGATTGGCCCCAGGGAAGAAACAACCCTCGACCCACTGATCAGCAAAAAAGCGGTTACCCGGGCATCGGTTTTTAATGCTTGACTAATCTACTGGCCCAGGATTCGAACTCATAGTGGTTCTTGTTCCACATGAATAAGTGACTAGTAGACCATTCGGGACCTGTCGATAATACCCTCTCTTTCTCTTTTAACTGCCATATCCTTTGGAATACTAATTATGGGGGGATGGAACTTAAACGGAATTATTATATCCAAATAGGTCCTAACCCTAGTGGGAATCCAATACTCAGGGCTGTCCTGTACCCCGAGATATATAAGACTATGATACAACCACAATGGCAATGGGGCTACTGCCCCCAAGCTTGGCACCAAGGACAGTATGATACTATGGTATGTAAACTTGGAAATCTGTCGCTACGTCCCGAAGGAGGCTATTGTGGGGTGTGAATAGCTATCCATAATATATCAACGTTCTACACCGCCTAAAGAAAGGCCCTTCGCAGCATGTGCGTGGTCCGCGACCCCCTTTGACCCCCTCCCCCTGCTTATCATGCCTATTGTGATTATTCCCTTGAGAATTTAGAGGCCCTGATCAATGCCTTTCATTTGTCTCCTCTTGATTATTACGTCATCCCCTAGCACTCTGTCCGAAACTCCTCCTCCGAGGTGACCTCACTCTAGGGTATCCTCCCCGGCTAAGCAACCCCACCAGGCTCTGGCTTTCAATCATCCAGTACGATCCCCGACTCCATTTTGTCCATTTCCCATTTTCCACTTTTGCCAACCCTGCGAATACAGGATTTAAAACAGAACACCCAATTCCGGTATGGTACTCCAGTACTGTATGTCCTAAGTTAAGGGTATAACATCTTGGCCCCGGAAAATTTGGCTCTCCCAGGTTCCCAGGCCCAATTCTCCTAGTGGGCAATGATTGATCCCCAGAGAGAGGATATAATAAAGGAATCACACGTTCTCCAGGCGGACAAGGGAGGATGGGTGAGGGTAGAGTACACAGGGTTTGATACAAAAACTCCAGAGTTAGGCTCTCGACCGTCCTCACTCCGCCTCGGACATGTGGTAGCTATGAAGAAGGATGAGCGTATTTGTAGAGACCTGTGAAACTTTTTTACTTCCGGTAGCTGTTTGCGACTTCCCGGGAAGGTAGAGTGTGTTTGGGGAACTCTACCCTTTGATTAACCCGACCAATAAGTTAAGTTTCAAGCATAGGGATAGGGTGGCTTAAAGTATTTATAAAGCATTCACATCACTACTACTCAAACAGACTAATTGTCAGTTTGCGGGTACCTGATATTGTCCAATTGCCATACATAAACCCCCGGGATCTTCCCTGTGTATGGCCTAATGCGCATCCCTTGCTCTTGCCCCAATTTTCCTGAACACAAGAGCATAATATAGAGAACCTGTTGTTACCGATATATATGTATATATACATTCCCATTTCTTTAGGCTGTTTCCCCTCATGCTAATGCTAACTCCTCACTTGGTGGAGAATGGATATCACTAGCATAACACTAAAGTTCAAGTGCGTCCTACCGCCAGTAGAGTCAGACAAGGCCTCATGCCGATGCATGTTAGACCTCCCTCTGGAAGGCATTATGTGCAAATTAATGGACATAGCCCCACCATGAGTACTATCACCGAACCAAGGATTTTCTAAGCGCAAAGTGTACTAGCCGATTTCAAAAGTATCCGGACACCTTGGCGCCAAGACACATACAAATCTGCGCCAAGATGTCCGGATATTAAAAAAATCAGCTAGTACTGTACAGTACTGCGCCACTCTAGATACGACCATCTTTTATCTATCTCCCTCAGTATTCCACATTAACCACGTTCGATGGCCGGCGACATCTTTCCCGGCGATGGAGTACTGCATCCTCAAGAGTATTTCCATCTCAAATGAGGAAATACAAAAACCCCAACAGGGCCGCAGTATGGTGCCGGACAACCAAAATCTGCCCTCTGGCCAAGTGCCTCAGAAACCGAGTGATATTTCATCACGGCGGTCCAAAAGTGGTGCCTTAGGTGCCTCTTTCGGGTGTTTTGGGATCCATTTATTGATCCTCTTGAGCAAATGACCACCTCCCCCAGACCCTGCAGTCACATCATAGCGGGCGCTTCGCTGACAACCAAATGATCCATTCCTGGGCGCTAACTTGTAAATCTATTTTTTTGTCCCTCAGCGCTAAGGACTCATGGCATTAGGGTTGAGGACTGGTGTGTTCAGAGATTATCTTTTTACATTTCGGGTGCTGGTTGGGAGACTACCGTAAATGCCTGGCCCTTGTACCATACTCGGGTAGGAATGAAAAAATCAGAAACTTATGGTGGCAAAACAGGGAATAGGAGGATGATCGATGTGGCGGCGGGTGAAAAGCGATCAGGTTGTAAGGCATCTTAAACCACAGCGGTTAGCAAGCAGCAAAAAAGCAATTCTCAGTGAAAACACAGTAGAATGGGCCATCAGTAATGCATCAGAGGAGAAGCATTCCCTGCCCTCATCAATTCCAGTGATAGCAATACAAGAGCAATTACCACACCAAGTTCCAACTGTCACTCCTCGTAGACCCATGAACCTTTCGTAAATACAAGTGGGTAAGGGGAAAGGTGTAAGAAACCATAGAAAGAAAGCCCTTGAAAGTGAAAAAAACCTGATGAAAAGAAAAATAAAGCAGGCTACTTTTGCCAAATAAAAAAAGCGTACGAGTGCCCCTATTGCCGTCCAACCCCACAAGGAAACAGAAAAACAAAAGTAACCCCTTTATTCACCAACCGTAACCAAAAGCCCATAGGCCACCAGGATTAGAGCTTGCCCACCAAGTAAAGAAACTTGCGTCTGATGGCGGTCGTGCCAACTGGATCAGCAGCAAATGCTGTAATCTTATCGGAAGAAGCATTGCGGGCCCAAGCAATAACGGAATCAAACTCAGATTGTGTGGCCCAACTAAGAATATCGTGGCGGATACCCGTATGGTAATTCATCGCCTCAACAAGATGAGGATAATCTATTGGATACTGTTAGCAATTATCGCACAATAGAGCATTTAAAAACAACTTATCATCTTACCGATCAAATTGATCGCCGCCCTCTATTCCATTCCGTATAGATACGTGAACGTTTGATGGTATTGGATCAGACCATGTTTTAGAAGGCAGATATCAGTCACTACGTCACTACCGTGTGCGATTTCATTGCCATCATCAATGGACGTCCTGAGACCAATGCCTCCCATCCCAGCCCAGACTTGTGAGGTTACAAAAAATCTTGCTTGAATCCCCACCACACTCTTCCGGAGAGGACGAAGCATAACAACTTCTGCTTTAAGGGCCTGTAACTGGTTCACTTTGTCTTTCTCAAGGGCCTCTAACTGGTTCACTTTTTCTTCCATCCTCCGTAATTGACTGAGGATCCCGCGGCCGGCGTCATTACAATAAGTTGTTTCAGGCTTACTATAGGTCCCTGTCTGTACCGGTGATATCGTTGGAATAACATTTTTCAATCCTTCGGCAACAACTTCACAGTCATTCTGACCTGGAGTCTTGGAATTATTTCTGTCCACCTCACAGTAGACAAAGCCCGCCAACATCTTGCGTTCAAGTGGTAGACGGAGTACGGAAGTAAAAATGTTTGGCACAGACGTGTTGAAGATTAAATTTTGATGAGATGTTAGGAGGATGGATGTGGAGATCGAGAAGGGCGAAGAGAAAATAGAGAGTGGGTGAGAGAGGGAAAAAGAGAAAAGATGTTAGGCATACCGGAAGGCCTAGCCTTCCCTTAGTGAATAAAGACCTATAGTTACCCTACCTTAGGATTCTGAGTTCAAAAGGACAAGCCAACACCCCCCTCCCGCACAAGCGTTGGGACAGCGCTACATCGGCAGACGCCGCCGTAGTTGCGTCCCCTCACCAAAGACATGGTCATTGGAGCCCTCCTCGTAACCCCGTATACGTCGCGGCCGTCTGTCCAACCGGATCCCGTTCGCAGGATATATGAGGGAAAAACCTTTGGCGAGCTTATGCAAGTGGTTCGAGCCAAATCGGTAGACGTCGCATAAGGTTACTGAGCACTAAAGACGAGAGTCGCGAAGGTGGTCACTAAGTAATGGGACGTTTTCACGAACAATGGTTAGGCAACACATTCTATACTCCACGCTCTCGCGATGAAAGTCGCAGAAGTGAATGGTGTTGTCGGATGAGGTAGTTTGAGAAATCAGGCATACCCGTACTCACACACGTCAATAGTATCTATAGGATGCTGACGGAACCCTACGATAACGATATGACTATGGAGCGATAATGGCTATTGGTGTGATTATCGTAACAAGTCTATCTTATGCCTCGCAGATGTCGGTTGCAGAATATGTCTGCAATGCTGAGAGGTTCGATAACAAAGCTGGCCCCTTTGTTGGTTCGATCATGGAGACCATTCTGTGCATGCAAATGGAAAGCAAGACTCCATGCCGACGAAGATGGATCGTAACCAATGGACTGATGTGTGGGAGCACCGTCAGGAAATTTCATGGTGTTGCGATTCGGAAGTCGAAGTGAGATAACAGAATTGTCAGGGTCAA